>OIXH01003058.1_pt1 | contig 15512 bp, 12 predicted proteins | sample 1587741 | NCBI WGS metagenome assembly OIXH01 (sample SAMEA3888916, study PRJEB22519) | human gut metagenome | biome: human gut; feature: human-associated habitat; material: faeces | place: Denmark | collected 2011 | reverse complement strand
ACCGCAGTTTGCATTTCCACCTGAAACAGGTGGAGTCAATTAAACTATAATTTATCATCTCTTAAGTTTTATAGTTCTTATTTCTTCTCGCTGTGTGAGATTTTTATTTCACTGATAAGTGTATTTTTGAGCTGAATGTAGCCTATTCCCTGATTGCCGCCGTCTTTTCTGGCGTACTCAATACATTGATTTGCCATATCGACCAGCTTTTCGAACTCGTCACATTCACATTCCACGACATCGGCGTAGCCTGCGCTCATTGTGATGATACCGCTTGGTGAGCCCTGAAACTCAATATTCAGATTTCTGACAAGAGCGAGGATACCCTTGCAGACGCGTTCGATTCCTTTGTAGTCGTGTATAAGGCTAACGGCAACAAAGCTTGTGCCGCCGTAGCGGTAAATTATCAGCTCGCCGGGGTCAGAAATTCTGAGGAAGCAATTACCGATTTTTTTAAGGCATTTATCGCCGGCTTCTCTGCCGTACTTTGTGTTGTATTCTTTGAACAAGTCAATATCGAATACTGCAAGGCTGCACAGGGATTTAGAAATTCGCGAATCGCTCTTGCCCGAAAGGTCGTCATTGAACTTTTTGTAGTTTGGCAGACCGGAGATACTGTCAATCTGAGTATGTCTTGACAGTACGCGGTTGTTATTGATTGACGACAAGCGCGACTTGAAAACCAGTCTGTTTATCAATATGCCTGCAACAAGCGCTGTAGACGCGTATATCATGTCAGCGACAGCATATGGTTTTTCCTTCATGATAATCGCACAGACGCAAAATGCGAGCCATACTGCGATTGTGTAAGGTATTACGTGCGTCTGCTTATCTATTATCTGCATAGGCAGAATTGCCAGAACAACCATAAATAATGCGGAAACGCCGGCCGGAGTTTCATATAAGCCGATAATCGCTGAGAATGCAGCGACAACGGCGGAAAAGAAATATGCAAGTATAGTGCTGTACGGAAGCAGCGGATTAAAAGCGATATATGTAAGTGCAAACAATATTGCTGACGCCATAAAAAGCATAAAATACATATTATCGTTTTGTATGACTTCCGGATAGATAAAATCCAAAACAAAAATAAAAACTGCCAGTATTCCCGCAATAAAAGTCATATTTCTCAACAGACCCAGATTTGCCTTTTGTATCTCTTCGCGGTTTTTATCAAAAACGGATTGGTCAATATTAATTCCGAGCTTTTCACAAATTAAATTAGTTATCTTTTTCATTAACGTCACCCCGAGACTTGTCATGTGTTAGAATTATATCATAAATATATCACAAAAACACAAGCACTTCAAGAGTGTTTTTAAAGACTGCCCAGCACTTCTGCAAGCTTGAATTTTATTTGAACGCCCGGGCTGTCAGATTCGGTTATGAGCTCATATTCAGCGTCGCCAAGTTCGCTGCGGAGCAGATTTGACGACTCCTGATTCACTGTTGCCACCCCGTCAACAAAGCACAGGGGAGGGTACATAACGCACCACCAGTTTTGTCCCTCGCTCTGGCCGAGCCTGATATTAAGTGCGGTATACATGCCCCGGGGCAGTGAAATCACTCCGTCATACTCGTTTTTGTATTGCTTGGTCGGGAACCTGCATTGCTCAACGCTACAGCTTGCGGAGTAGTCAAATCCGTTTTCTGAAATGACTTGGTTTGCCACTTCTGTAATGTACTCTATGTTATCCGCCGCAATCTTCTGCGACTGCTCGGCATTTTGGCAGTTCTCAAACAAGTCGCTGCACGAGCTGATTATCTCGTCGCGAACCCTGAGCTTCAGCTGCTGATCGGCTTCGCTGTCGCTGTTTGCGATTATGTGAAGTCTCAGCACGCTGCTTGAAATATTACTTACCTCCTGAGATGTATACGCCATGACTGTCGTGAAAACAAGCGCAGCAGAGAGCAAAACCCCCGCAAGACGGGGAAAGTTTATTTTGGGCATCTATGGACTCCTCCTAAAAATATATATCTTGTTATAGATTTTTAACATATTTTTATAGATTATACCTATTGAAATTATCGTGAAATGTGGTACAATTAGTAATTAGTAAAATGGGAATGGTATATAATTTGCAGGAAGGTTGGTTCAAATGAGAAATTTGGTTCAGGAAAAAACTGAAAACACACAGAAATTGAACGTATGCGTTGTGTTCGGCGGTAATTCAAGCGAGCATGATATAAGCAAAATATCGGTTGTGACTGTGCTTGGAAGTCTCGACCCTGAAAAATACAATGTACATAAGATATTTATTACCCGTGACGGACGCTGGTATTATTTTGACAAAAGCGCTGAGGAAATAAAAAATATACCTGAGGGCAGCCTTGACGGCATATTCGACTCTGCCGTTATTTCTCCCTCGGCAAGCGATAAAGGAATAATCAGGTTTACAGAAAACGGCATTGAGAAGATCAAAATCGATGTGGCTGTTCCCGTGCTTCACGGCAAGAACGGCGAGGACGGAACAATCCAGGGCTTGTTTGAGCTTGCCGGTATTCCGTATGTCGGACCCGGTGTTCTCGGAAGCTCAGTATGTATGGATAAGTGTCTTGCCAAAATCCTGTTCAAGGAGGCAGGAATTCCGCAGGCCGACTGGGTTACCGTAAAGTACGGCGATGATATAGACGTGAAGGAAATAGAGAGTAAGCTCGGATATCCGTGCTTCATCAAGCCGTCAAATGCAGGCTCATCGGTCGGCATAAGCAAGGCACATAACAGAGAAGAACTGCTTGAGGGCATTAAGCTTGCGTTTGAGCATGACTATAAGGTCCTGATTGAGGAATTTGTTCCGGCAAGCGAGGTTGAAAGCGCAGTCATAGGCAATTTTGACCCGGAGGTTGCGCCGAATATAGGCGAGATTGCACCGGCGAACGAGTTCTATGACTTTGATGCCAAGTATAACGACAGCAGTTCAAAGCTGACAATCCCTGCCAATGTGGATAAGGATGTTGAAGCCAGACTTAAGGATTATGCAGTCAGAGCGTATAAGATATGCGAGTGCAGAGGTCTGTCGAGAGTGGACTTCTTTGTTGACAAGGAAAAGGGCGAGATACGCCTTAACGAAATCAATACTCTGCCGGGCTTCACTTCAATCAGCATGTATCCGAAGATGTGGGAGGTCAGCGGTGTGAGCAATTCCGAGCTGCTTGACAGATTAATCGGTTATGCTCTTGCCATGAAGGATGTTAAATAGGAATTAACAGTAAGCCTCACCTTGGTATTACGGAGGAATATAAAATGGACAACAGACCTATAGGTATATTTGATTCCGGTCTCGGCGGCTTGACTTGCGTAAGGGAGATTATGAATATACTGCCGAATGAAGATATAATTTACTTCGGCGACACGGGACGTGTGCCGTACGGTACGCGCAGCTCTGCGACAATAGTCAAGTATGTCAGACAGGACATTAATTTTCTGCGTACATTTGATATAAAGTTTATCGTGATTGCCTGCGGAACTGCAAGCAGTGCGGCTCTGCCGCATATTACGACTGAGTATGATACCGATATAATCGGTGTGGTTGAGCCTGCGTCCAAACTGGCTGTAGAGACAACCAAGAACGGACGAATAGGCGTACTCGGAACGCGCGGTACAGTAAACAGCGGTAAATATGCCGAGCATATCGGGAACTTAAACCGTGAAATTCAAGTCATATCCAATGCGTGTCCCATGTTTGTACCGATAGTGGAAAACGGATATGCCGATACAGAGGTCGCGCGTATACTTGCAAAGGAATATCTTGCGCCGCTGATTGAAAATGGCGTTGATACGATAATCTTAGGCTGTACTCACTATCCGCTGCTCAGAAAGACCATTCAGGATATAGTGGGTGATGAGGTTACTCTTATCGATTCGGGCTCTGCGGCGGCATACGAGGCAAAGCGAAGAATAAGCGAAGAAGGCTTGCTCGCCGAGCGTGACGAGACGGGGCAGACGAGGTATTATGTAAGCGACACAGTCCACGGCTTTGAGGAGCTGGGAAGTCTGTTCCTGTCCAAAAAAATTGTGGGCGATGTTTCCAAGATAGATATAGAAAAATATTAAAGAGGCAAAAGACAGAAGGAGCGGACGATATTGGAAAACAATGCAATGATTTCAATTCGCACAAATCAGGAGATTGACGGAGAAAATGAGGCCATTGAGCTTGACACAATGGGAAAGTACGCAATCCGCAACAATAAAATATATATTATTTATAAAGAGAGTGAAATGACCGGCTATGAAGATACGACAACCACAATCAAGGTTACGGACGGCAACGTCAGCGTATCGCGAAGCGGAAGATACACCTCAAAAATGAATTATAATATCGGCGAGACGAATCTCTGTATAGTCAATACGCCGTACGGTCAGATAGGAGCGGCTGTGAAAACCGAAAGTATTGACTTTGACTTCGGCTCCGGCGGCGGAGTTCTTAAAATGGATTATCTGCTTGATGCCGATAATAAGAATTATATAAAGAATAATATGACAATAAGAGTGACAACTGAGAGTTAAGTTTGAACTAATAATAAAGGGGTAGACCAATGAGTATAACAGATAATATTAAGCTTGAAATAATAGGCAAAATTGAAGATGCGTTTAACAAGGCTGTCGGGGAGGGTGCACTCACGCCTGCGGAGGATAATATCGATATCCGCAGCATGGCAAAGCTTGAGGTGCCTAAGGACAAGTCCCACGGTGACTTTGCCTGCAACATCGCTATGGTGCTTGCAAAGCAGCTGCGCACAGCTCCGAGAGTGATTGCGGACGCTGTCGTGAAAAACATAAGCGTTGGCGGCAATATAAAAGAAGTAACTGTTGCCGGAGCGGGCTTTATCAATTTTTATTTAAGTCCATCATGGCTGTATGATACCATGGGCGCCATTGAGGAGCAGGGTGAGAATTACGGAAAGATAGATTTGGGCAAGGGCAAGAAGGTAATGGTCGAGTTTGTAAGCGCAAATCCGACCGGCCCCATGCACATGGGCAACGCAAGAGGCGGAGCTTTGGGCGACTGCTTGGCTTCTGTTCTGGAATATGCCGGATATGACGTAACCCGTGAGTTTTACGTGAACGACGCCGGAAATCAGATTGAAAAGTTCGGCAAGTCGCTGAGCGCAAGATATATTCAGGAACTCAGAGGCGAGGACGCTGTACAGTTCCCCGAGGACGGCTATCAGGGCAACGATATCCGCGAACACGCGAGGGCATTCATTGAAATCCACGGCGACAAGTATCTGAACACAAGCGAGGAAGAAAGAAAGCAGGCACTTGTTGATTATGCGCTTGAGAAAAATGTGGACGCCTTAAAGCGTGACCTTGAGAAGTACAGAATTGTATATGACGTATGGTTCAGAGAGAGCAAGCTCCACGAGGACGGCGAGGTTACGGCCGCAATCGAACGGCTTAAAGAGAAGGGATATACCTACGAAGAGGACGGCGCTGTATGGCTTGACTGCGAAAAGATGGGACTTGAAAAGAACGAGGTTCTTGTTCGTCAAAACGGTATACCCACCTACTTCGCGGCAGACATCGCATACCATATCAATAAGCTTGAAACAAGAAAGTACGACTGGGCAATAAACGTTTGGGGCGCAGACCATCACGGACACGTGGCAAGAATGAAAAACGCACTGAGCGCGGCAGGACTGGATTCAGACCGTCTTGACGTTGTGCTTATGCAGCTTGTCCGCCTTATGCAGGACGGCGAAATTGTCAGAATGTCAAAGCGTACCGGCAAGGCGATTACGCTGAATGACCTTTTGGAGGACGTAAGTATAGACGCGGCAAGATTCTTCTTTAACATGCGCGGTGCAGGCAGCCACCTCGACTTTGACCTTGGACTTGCCAAGGAGCAGAGCAACGATAACCCTGTGTTTTACGTCCAGTACGCTCATGCGAGAATTTGCGGAATACTCCGCCTTCTGGAGCAGGAGGGCGTTTCTGTTCCGAAATATTCTGAGATAAAGCCTGAGCTTTTAACAGATGAAACAGAGCTTGACCTTTTGAAGAAGCTGAGCGATTTGCCGGAGGAAATTAAGGTTTCGGCTCAGACGCTTGAACCGGCTAAGCTGACGCGCTATGTCATGGAGCTTGCAACATGCTTCCATGCGTTTTATAACGCCTGCCATGTCAACGTAGAAGACGAAGAACTGAGAAAGGCAAGAGTAAAGTTAATTGACTGCACTCGCAGTGTAATAGCGGGCGTTTTGAAAATGTTAAAGATTACTGCGCCCGAAAAGATGTAGGAGGACTGTAATGGTGAAACGGATTGCTTGCTTAGCGGCAGGACTTATGATAATCCTCTCGTCAATAATGCTTACTGACACAGTGGTTTTTGCGGACGAGGAGGATAATACGATAATCGGTCTTTCGGGCTATACAGCTACGCTGTATCTTTCGGATTGGGTTGATGAAGCGGTTGTTCTTACAAATGTAAAGCCGGTGCTTGAATCGCCCGAAACGCTTGCTGTAGCGTCTCAGCTTGAATATACCGGGGTTTCAACGTTTTCCGGCAATATATATTCAAAAACCGGCGCAGAGCTTGACTTAAATTCGCTGGCGTGGTATCTTGACATGAACGTCAGGTTTGTCGCCGCACATCTTGCCGACGGAAGCTACAGAATTATTTATATGGTTACACAATAGGTATCGGATTGGAGAGTTAATATATGAAAAAGTTTAAAAAGCTGATTGCTGCGTTTCTTGCCGGCTGCTTAGCCGCAATGAGTATGAGTGCAGCAGTATTCGCAGACGAAACACGGACTGCGGTTATGCAGGAGGTCAAACCCGGAGAACCGGGCTACGGAGAGTTTATATCGGATTATGTAAGCCAGATTATTGATTATCTCAGTATGTATGCCGTTGAGGGTACAACTCAGCTGACGCTTTACAAAGCCGGACTGCTTGAGGTTCTAAAGAACCACCCGGAGTGTTATGAAGAAGTGATGTATGCGCTGCTCAGCTCGATAGATGAACATTCTGTTTTCTATGACAACGGAGAGTTTGAGCAGTTTATAAGCACTCTCGAAAGCGCAGTAGGCGGTATCGGCATCACTTTCAGCGAGGTTGGCGAAAATCTCGTTGTCGGTTCGGTCTATGAGGACTCGCCTGCGGCAAAAGCCGGAATTCAGCCGGGAGATATTTTATACAGTGCTGACGGCAAGAGCCTTATCGGCGTGAATATAAACGCCGCGCAAAACGCTATCAGAGGCGAAATCGGCACGACTGTGGTCATCGGCGTGCTTCGCGAGGGTGTTTCGGACGTGATTTACTACACAATTGTGCGTGAGGAGATAGGCGTAAAGGAATCCGTCAAGTATACGGTTTTCCCGTCTGGAAATACCACAGCCGAAAAGAACGAGGACATAATGTATATCAGAATATATATGTTCATGGACAATACGGCTGAGCTGTTTGACAAGGCAATTCAGGAAGCCGACGCTGCAAACATTAATAATATAATCATTGATTTGCGTGACAACGGCGGCGGTTACATAAACCAGGCGGCAGAGGTTGCGAATTACTTCATTCCGGAGGGCAAGCCGATTGTAACCGAGGACCATAAGATTGATATGTTTGATATTGTATATATATCAAACAACAAGCGCACAAAAAAGAACGACGTTGTGATTCTGGTCAATGAGAATTCAGCCAGCGCTTCCGAAATTCTGACGGCGGCACTCATGGAAAACGAAGTCGGTGTTTCGATTGGAACAAGAACCTACGGAAAGGGTACTGTCCAGAGTATGGCGTCGCTGAAAGACGATGAGGCGATGAAGTATACAAGCGCCTACTACCTGACCCCTCTCGGCAACAATATTGACGGCATAGGAATTACGCCCAATGCCGTTGTCGAAAACAGCAGTGTCCCGTTTGACTGTTCCGATTACAGCAATTTTGCATATACAGGAATATTCAGCAAGGGCGATAATTCCGCTGAAGTGATAAAGGCAAAGAAAATACTGAGCGTTTGGGGAATGTATACGGACGATGTGAACAGTCCGTATTTTGACAGCTCGCTCGAAGAGGCAATAACAATGTTCCAGAGCCAGACTGACTTGTTCCCGTACGGAGTGCTTGATCTGACAACCCAAAAGGCACTGTATAACGAACTGACAAATACCACCGTAACGGTTGACGACCAGCTCGAAGCAGCGTTTAACCACTTCGGCGACAGCTATTTTGACCGTGAAAAGTAATTCGATGCATAAAACAATCAAAAGGGAAGCGAAACGCTTCCCTTTTTGATTGCCGCCTCCCTTACGAGAGAGGCGTTATTCAATTAAACTTTAATTTACCTTACTATTTCATATATACCCCAGATTACTTTTGCGGCTTCGGCTCTGGTTGCACTGCCGCGCGGCTTGAAACTGCCGTCGCTGTAGCCGTTCATTACGCCGAGACCGACAAATTCCGAAATTGCGTCCTTTGCATATGCGGCTATGTCGTTGTTATCTGTGAAGTTAAGAGCCACTCCGTCTCCTGTCTGATTTGCAGCTCTGTAGAGTATTGTTGCCATGTCCTGTCTCATGATTACCTCGCCTATACCGAAGTATTCGTCCGACTGCCCCTGAACATAGCCTGCCTGAACTGCGGCTGTGATATACGGAGCGTACCAAGCCGTTTCATCTACATCGACAAAGTCGGTTTTTGTTTCGTTTGTTGACACGCCGAAGAGCTGAACAACCATTTTACAGAACTGCTCACGCGTTACGTTTCCTGCCGGGTTGAATTCGTTTTCGCCCATACCGTTGACGATACCTGCGTTTGTAAGACCGATTATCGCGTCATAAGCCCAGTCATAGCCGTTAATGTCCGTGTATGGATTATCATTTGCCATGTTAGGCGCTTTTGTTGGTTTCGGAGCGTCAGGCGCGAAGGTCGGGTACAAGTCTCCGCTTCCTGTGGTTGTAGAACCGCCGCCTGAACCGCCGGAGCTGCTGCCGCCCGTCGAAGTTCCTGAATTTGTGCTGCTCTGCGGTTTGGTTGTCATGGTTGAAGAACCGAGATAGTATGAAATACCGTTGTATACATAATAGCATTTTACATTGACAATCTCGTTTGCTGTATATATCGTATTTCTTGAAACCAATGATACACTCGCCTGAAGGTCGCCTGCCTTTAAGCTTGAGCTGTTGGTCTGAGCCAGGCTTCCGTTCTGCTTATACGCATATACCTCAACTTTTGCGTCCTGCTGCTGAAGCTGCTTGGTGCGCTTAAAGTACACGTTCCAGGTTAAGCCAATTCTTACACTGCTTGGCGCCTCAAAAGTCGGCAGGTATTTATATATGTCGTCGCCGGCGTTTATTTCGTCCACTATTTTTTCTATGTCGCTGAGCATATATTCCTTATACGAACCGGTATAGTTGGTGTCGATATCATCATAGAGTTCTTCGGCAAGCATAGTGATGGAGGACAAGAACGCCTTTGCCAGAGTAACCTGACTGTGTGATTTAGCAGCTTCAAATTGCGTCTTAAGCGACGCAATTCTCAGCTGATAGTTCTCATATGTCTTATCAGCAATCAGGGCGACCTGCTTATTTACGATTTCGTTATAGCCTTTGATATCAGTAACTGCGGTATTGAACTCCTTGTATGCCTGCGGCGCCTTTTCAAGTGCGCCCGGTGCAGATGTTGAGAGATTATTAAAGGTCTCTGTGAGGTATTGATAGTTCACTGCGTCACTGTTATCGGTTATTCCTGTGTAACAGTCGGGCAGCTCCATGATTCCGAACACTTCCTGCATTGCCTTAACAGACGCCTGAACATTTTCAATATCGGTAATCGTAATATTATTTATTGAAAGCGCGGTATCAACATTCTTTTTACTTGTGTTTGTTAATTTTTCATAGCTTGCGAGAGCAGTATCAATCGGCTGAGCATATTTGAGCTTTAAGTCGCAGAGCGAATCTGAGCTTCCCTCATAAAATGTGAGGGCGTCAACTGACGGAAGGGCAATAAGCGCATCGTAAGCCGCCTGCTCATTATCTTTGAGGTCAGGCATGTTTACACCCTTTGCAATTGTGAGTGCAGGATTAATAATATATTCTGTTCCATCAGAGCCAACAGCGGTAAATGAGTCAACAGAAATATTCTTATCCGTCAGGGTTGATGCGGAACTGACATATGCACTTGCCAGCACAACGCTTCCGCTGACAGGGGTTTCGCCTTTCCATGTGTACTTAACTGTCTTGTCGTCTGTTATCGACTTTGACGTAGTGCCGTTTGACTCAAACGAGCTTCCGAACTCGATACTTTCGATTGTTCCGCTTGCATATGTAGTAGTGAACTCAAATTCACTTATCAGAGGCATGGTCGAATCTGTCTTAAAGGAAACCTTGTATTTGTTCTTATCGTCGGTAGTATATACGGTTGCGGTGATATCAATATCTATGTTTTTTGTTTCCGGGGCAGCGGTCGGCTGAGCGCTTGCTTCAGGCGTAGCCGTTGCGTCCGGCGCCGCTGTTGCCTCTGCGGTGCTGACGGTGTAATCTGTCTGCGGCTCGTCTGCGCTTCCTGCGGCAAATACCGCAGCGCCCGATGTGCCGATCAGCATTGCGGCGGAAACAATACCACAAAAGTGTTTCTTGTGCTTATTAATGAAATTCATAATAATCCTCCTATTTTTACTTTAATATCTTTAATATTAATACACTATACTAACCACCTTGACTGAGTATAAAATAATTATAACATTCAAATATTTATTATCAATTAATCACGATTTACAATAGTGTTACAAAATGTCGGATTTGCACCGCTGTCCGACTTAAATTATTATAAAAATACTTGATTTATGGATAGCTTGATGGTATAATAATCAAGTTAGACAAGTTTTTTAAGAAAATATTTATTACAGCGGATTGGTGCTTAGCAGACGGATAGCTTATTTTGACGTCTTTTGGCTCACTGATCCCTATGTTTGGAAGGAGCGATTTTTGTGGCTAAAGAGCTGCCAAAAACCTATGACCCGAAAGCGGTTGAAGAAAAAGTTTATCAGGAATGGTTGGACGGAGGATACTTCCATGCGGAGGTCGATAAGTCAAAGAAGCCGTTCACAGTGGTAATCCCGCCGCCGAATGTCACGGGTCAGCTTCATATGGGACATGCACTTGACGAGACATTTCAGGATATAATCATTCGTACAAAGAGAATGCAGGGTTATAATGCGCTCTGGATTCCCGGAACCGACCATGCCGGTATTGCAACCCAGATTAAGGTCGAGGAGGATATGAGAGTAAACGAAAACGGTCTTACGCGTTATGACCTCGGCCGTGAAAAGTTCCTGGAGCGTGTTTGGGCGTGGAAGGAAAAATTCGGTGACAGAATAATAAATCAGCTCAAGAAGATTGGCTGTTCCTGCGACTGGGACAGAGAACGCTTCACAATGGACGAGGGCTGCAGCAAAGCGGTGCGTGAGGTTTTTGTTAACCTGTATAACAAGGGCTTGATTTATCAGGGTACAAGAATAATCAACTGGTGCCCGTCATGTCAGACTGCGCTTTCAGATGCTGAGGTTGAGTATTCGGAGCAGGCAGGTCATTTCTGGCATATCAAGTATCCGATTAAGGATTCGGACGAGTTCGTTGAGATTGCAACCACACGTCCCGAGACTCTGCTCGGTGATACTGCTGTTGCCGTTAATCCCGATGATGAGAGATATAAGGACTTGGTCGGCAAGATGCTTATTTTGCCGCTTGTCGGAAGAGAAATTCCGGTCATTGCCGATGAATATGTTGACAAGGAGTTCGGAACCGGCTGTGTTAAGATAACGCCGGCACACGACCCGAACGACTTTGAGGTAGGTAAGAGACACGGCCTTGCTGAAATCAAGGTACTCAATGACGACGCAACAATAAACGAGTACGGCGGCAAGTATCAGGGAATGGACAGATACGAGGCAAGAAAGGCAATGGTTAAAGACCTTGACGAATTGGGACTTCTGGTCAAGGTTGAGGATCACGCTCACAATGTCGGCGGCTGTTACCGCTGCGGTACGACAGTTGAGCCTATCACCTCAAAGCAGTGGTTTGTAAAGATGCAGCCGCTTGCTGAGCCTGCCGCAAAGGCTGTTGAGGAGGGCAAGACAAGATTCATCCCTGAGAGATTTACAAAGACATACATGCACTGGATGGAGAATGTCCATGACTGGTGTATCTCGCGTCAGCTGTGGTGGGGTCACAGAATTCCTGCGTTCTATTGTACAGAGTGCGGCGAGACAACAGTCTCAAAAGAGGATATAACTGTATGCCCGAAGTGCGGCGGAAAGGTCAAGCAGGACGAGGACGTTCTGGATACGTGGTTCAGCAGTGCGCTGTGGCCGTTCTCAACCCTTGGCTGGCCTGACAAGACTGAGGAGCTGGAGCATTTTTATCCGACTTCGGTTTTGGTTACCGGATATGATATTATCTTCTTCTGGGTTGCAAGAATGATTTTCTCTGGTATCGAGCATATGGGCGAGGTGCCGTTTAAGGACGTATATATCCACGGCCTGGTAAGAGACTCGCAGGGCAGAAAGATGAGTAAGTCGCTCGGCAACGGTATCGACCCGCTTGAGATTATCGACAAGTACGGCGCAGACGCTCTGAGATTTACTCTTGCAACAGGCAATTCGCCCGGCAACGATATGAGATTTTATACCGAGCGCGTCGAGGCAAGCCGTAACTTTGCCAATAAGATCTGGAACGCTTCACGTTTCGTATTGATGAATCTGTCAATCGACAAGTGCGAGCTGCCCGAGCTTGATAAACTTGAAATTTCGGACAAGTGGATTTTGTCGAGATACAATGACTTGGTCAAAGAGGTAACGGAAAACCTGGATAAGTATGAGCTTGGCATTGCCGTATCAAAGCTCTATGACTTCATCTGGGACGAGTTCTGCGACTGGTATATTGAGCTGGTTAAGCCGAGATTTTTTGAAGAGGGCGAGAGCAATATAACCGCACAGAAGGTGCTTGTCTATGTGCTTTCAAATACATTAAAGCTCCTGCACCCGTTCATGCCGTTCATCACAGAGGAAATATGGCAGGCGCTTCCGCACGAGGGCAAGAGTATAATGATTTCGAGCTTCCCGGTATATGACGAGAGCTTTAAGAACTCAGATGCAGAGCATGAAATGCAGCTTATTATGGACGCAATCAAGGGCATAAGAAATATCAGAAACGAGATGAATGTTCCGCCTTCAAAGAAGGCCGCAATCTATGTTGTGACAGAGCAGCAGTCTGTTTTTGAGAACGGAACGGTATTCTTCCAGAAGTTGGCTTCGGCTTCGGACGTTAATGTTGTGTCCGATAAGTCGGGACTGCCGGAAAATGCAGTATCGGTTGTTGTTCCGGGAGCGGAGATACTTTTGCCGCTTGACGAGCTTGTTGACAAAGAGAAGGAGCTTGAAAGACTAAGCAAGGAGCAAAAACGCCTTGAATCCGAAATCAAGCGTGTTGAGGGCAAGCTTTCAAACAAAGGCTTTACTGAAAAGGCTCCGGCAAAGGTTGTTGAAGAAGAACGCCAAAAGGGCGAGAAGTATAAAGAAATGCTGAAAACCGTGCTGGAAAGCATAGACAAGCTGAAATAGAAGAATTTGCAGAACTCAAAAAACAATGTTAATTAACTGCCCGGAGGATAAAATGAGTATTTTTAAGCCGGCGGATATACTTATCCCCAAAAAAGATATAGACTTCACAAAATGGAGTGTTGTGGCGTGTGACCAGTACACGTCAGAGCCTGAGTATTGGGCGAAGGCGGCAGAAATTGCCGGTGACAGCCCTTCTGCGCTGAATATAATTTTCCCTGAGGTATACCTTGAGGATGGTGACGGCGACAAGCGTATTGAAAGCATCAATTCAAAGATGGCGGAATATTTAGATTCCGGAATATTTGACGAATATAAGAATTCGTTTGTCTATGTCGAGCGCACCCAGTCAAACGGCAAGGTCCGTCACGGAATAGTGGGAATGCTTGATCTTGAGGAATACGACTTCACCAAAGGGTCTCAGTCGAAAATCCGCGCGACCGAGGGAACGATTATAGAGCGCATACCGCCCAGACAGAAAATCAGGAAAAACGCTCCGCTTGAGCTGCCGCATATCCTGATGCTGATTGACGACAGGGAAAAGACGGTGGTTGAACCGCTTGACAAGCAGAAAGATGAGTTTGACAAGCTGTATGACTTTGAGCTTATGCTCGGCGGCGGACACTTGACGGGTTACAAAGTCAGCGGCGGGGCTGAAGAAAGAATTCTTTACGCTCTTGAAGCTTTAGCGGACGCCGAGGCGTTTGAGAGAAAGTACGGAGTAAGCAGGGACGAAAAAGGCGTTCTGCTTTTTGCCGCAGGCGACGGAAATCACTCGCTTGCGACCGCAAAAACCTGCTGGGAGGAAATCAAGAAGAACCTGACAGCAGAGGAGGCACAGAACCATCCTGCACGCTATGCGCTTGTGGAGCTTGAAAATATCCATGATGACGCGCTCGAATTTGAGCCGATACAGCGTGTGCTGTTTGATGTCGAGCCTGAAAAGCTGATGTCAGACCTCATGAGCTTTTTCGGCGGAGCATCATTTGAGGACAACGGCGGACAGCGTATAAGATATACATACGGCGGCAGCGAGGGTACGGTCTATGTAAAAGACGCACCGAGTAACCTGCCGGTCGGAACGTTGCAGCTGTTATTAGATAAATACCTTGCCGAAAACGGCGGAAGAATAGATTATATCCACGGCGATGATGTTGTGAGAAAGCTGACTCAGGCTGAAAACACCATAGGCTTCATGGTTGAAAGAATGGAAAAGAACGCGCTTTTTGAGACGGTCATAAAGGACGGCGCACTGCCGAGAAAGACATTCTCAATGGGCGAAGCGGCAGATAAGAGGTATTATCTGGAGTGCAAAAGGATATAAGCAGAGGATTTAGTTATGGCGAAAAAGCATATCAAGACAAACGCAATACGAATTCTTGAAAAGGCAAATATAGATTTTGAAGCAAAGCTGTATGAAAGCGACGGATTTATGGACGGGGTTTCGGTTGCGAAGAAGCTCGGACAGAATTTGGACGAGGTATACAAGACCCTTGTCACGGAGAATAAGTCGCATGAATACTTTGTGTTTGTAATCCCGGTAGCGGAAGAGCTTGACTTAAAGAAGTGCGCCGCGTCTGTCGGTCAAAAATCGCTTGAAATGATACATGTCAAGGACATAACCAAGGTTACCGGCTATATCAGAGGCGGGTGCAGTCCTATCGGAATGAAAAAGCAGTTTAAGACCGTAATAGATGCTTCGGCACAGAACAAGGATAACATCATTTTCAGCGGCGGCAAGCTCGGCGTTCAGATAAAGATGAGCCCGAATGATCTGGCAGAGCTGATAAGCGCAGATTTTGCCGATATAACGGCGTAAAATATAGACTTGAAAAAGACTGTTGCAATTAATAAAGCAACAGTCTTTTGTTTGTGTGTGTATAAATTATAGTTTAACGAGCAGTTCGCCTGCGGTTATTCAGCACAACTTAGGTGTATTATTGACTTTAC
>OIXH01003055.1_pt1 | contig 15537 bp, 12 predicted proteins | sample 1587741 | NCBI WGS metagenome assembly OIXH01 (sample SAMEA3888916, study PRJEB22519) | human gut metagenome | biome: human gut; feature: human-associated habitat; material: faeces | place: Denmark | collected 2011 | reverse complement strand
TCTTCTCTTATGTGATTTTCAATTTGCGCAACTTATTGTACATTATCGGCAGGCTTGCCGCAATATATACACCCGCTTGATCTGCCTTTTTCCCAATTAGTATAATACCCAATCCCGGTTGAGTGTTCTCTTCTTTTTCTTTGGATCATGCTGTTCGCCTCCATCGGTTGATGCTTTGACAGGTTAGAATTACCTATCTTTTATTGTTTAATAGAAAGAGGCATAATCTGACCGCAGGATACATTAGAACATTCATATACAGTTTGATCATCTTTAATCGTAAGTTTCATTTCATTTCTGCATTGCGGGCAGATGGGCATCGGCAAAAACTTGCGTGACGGAATAAACAACGGGGGATTATTAATAATTGCATCGCTGTATTTTTCACAATCAATCATTTCCTGTATGCTTTTTTCTAACTTACTTTTGTCTACTGGCATATTCAACCCAATAGTAATAATGGTATCGAAGAATTCAAACAATGCAATTTTTTGTTCAGAATCATGAAAATCTGCAAATCTAATACTGCTTAACGAATTGTTACTTGGTTTTTCAATATCATTAAAACCAATATCGACAACAACGTTGAGGCAGTTTTGATTTGTTGCCCAAGCAGCTCCAGCTTCAGAAATACAAACATTAGAATCATAAAACGCTTTGCTGAAAATAAATATGACCATCAATTCTTCTCTGAAACATTCTTTTAAATAATCATAAATATCTTTTCCTTGAGGAACTCCCAATCTACGATCTGACGTAAAAATTACGTTTTTACTAACATCAATGCCATAACACTCAAGAACATCAACGATGAATTGTCCGTATTTTTTCAGTTTATTATTATGACTAATGAAAATTTTCTTTGTTGCTTTTGTACTGGTTATCGCTCGTGCAAACTGGAAATTTTCTTCCTGCACAATAGAGCGGTCTTCTTCCGAAAGGTTGTTTTCAAATATTTCTTTTGACTTGTTTGTTAATGTGAGTTTTTCCTTGATTTCTTCGGCTTCTTTTTCATCGTTATCTTCTTTTTGCCTTTTAATTACTGCATCTTTTTGATCAACAATATATCCAACTAATCTCTTGATTATTTTAGCAGTCTCAATATTTCTATTATCCCCTTCATCGTATCCTCTTCGATTACTGATTGCCATATCTGCTAATGTATCATCTTCAAATACATCAACATATATTTCACCGATAACATACGCTTCACTGTTTCTGTTATTTTTAACTTTTGATAATATATCATATTCGCCAAGTTTGCCTCTTGAAAAAAGCGAGATACGATTATCGCTAATTGTAATCTGATCTGCATCTTCACCGGATTCAGATAAAAACGATTGCGACAATTCCTTTAATTTAGGCAGTGAAGATACTGTGCCTATCCAACCTGTCAATGAAAAATCCACTGTGGTTTCATTTCCCTGTACATCTTCTACATCGATTTTATATGGGAATGCTTTTAATTTATTCTTGGCACGTGATTTTTGAGATTCTACATATGCGCCATATGTAATACATTTTTTATATTGTTCCGGAATACTATTTCCCATAACAGAATTTAGCTTGTCCTTTTGATCTTCACCAATGACAATAATTGTATCCATAATTGTCAGGAAATTAAGCTCTGATCTTCGCAATTCTTTAAAATCCGAATCCTGCTTGCGGATATGTATTGAAAAATTATCATCGTTTACGTCAAACGTTCTTATTAGCTTATTAACAATGAACCTGTAACTTAATGCAACGCGTTTTTTTACATCATAAAGTTCGATTCTTGTGCCTGTTCCATCGGCAGACAGTCTGTCTTGCGAGAAAGTTATCGTATCAGCTGAGATCGCTTGAGGTTCCTCGCCGTCTGTTATCCTCTTGAAATCCAGTTTGCAACCACACTTTGTGTTGCTTTTGGTTGAATACACAAAAACGGTATTTGTTAAAGAAAAAACCGCAAGTTTCCCAATGCCTTTTCTACCCATAATTTTTCTTCCCAGCGGAGTAACATTATGGCCATCTCTTTTGTCGTAGCCAATATTCAGAAAAGAGTCATTAATGTCTTGCGCGGTCATTCCTTTACCGTCATCCTCAACGTAAATATTATTTTGTGAAGTGTCAACGGTAATCCAAACATTCTTAGCGTCCGCATCATAACTATTAGCCACAAGCTCTGCTATAACACTTGGGGTATCGCCATAAAGTTGAGATCCCAGTTGCTTAAGAACGCTTCTGTCAAGTTTAATTTTGTATTCATCCATAGCTTACACCTGCTTATCCAAATGAAAATCGAGCTTTATACGCATTGTCTTTCCTTTTTCAAAAACAAATTCCTTTTTCGCAGAATTATATGTAGGATTTAGTTTGTGGAATAGTCTGTGATGATTCGGACATAGGATGATGATATTACTCGCATCATTGTTTTGGGTTGCGGAATAATACTCTATATGGTGAGCCTCACAGATATCAGCTCCTATGTCAGCAAATGGTTTTGAGCCACAGAGTTGGCAATTGCCTTTATATAGTTTCTTCAAACGGTGAACAATTGCCGTGCTGCATACGCGCCGAGTCGTTTCTTTAGTCACTACCTCAATGGTAGCATTCGGATCCGAAAAATTGATGATCTGTTCCAATTCCTCTTCCGACAAGTCGTCTGCTTTAATAGAATGTGTTATTTGGGGAAGCGTAGTAGCGTTGTCATCGAATCCCGCTATCAACGATTTGACGATTTCCGTCAGTTCATCAAATGAAAACGTATGTAGATATGTTCCAAGCTCTTCAACCTCTTTCAAAGGTGCTCTGTTCCGCCACCCTTTACGAGAACTCGAACTTTCGGGAAGAGCGTCAAATTCATCACGACGTAGTTTTAAATAGTTATTATCACGTCCCGCTGCAACAGAAATTGCTTTCATTGCTTCGCTGCGAGTTTGATATCCCAATGCTTTTACTGCATCCATGTCATACTCTGACAAATAATAAGCAATAATTGAAAGGACTTTACTCGTTGCTTCCATTGACTGCCTCCAAATCTTCAAGTAACTTCAGTAGATTTTCTTCCCGCATTTTGGGCTTTAGCTGACATTCCCATATTTTGATTATCTGCCAACCAAGTTCTATCAATTGCTTTTCTTTCTTTTGATCACGTTCGATATTGGTTTTTATCTTGTATTTCCAAAATTCTGCGTTATTCTGCGGATACACAAAGTATTTACACCCTTCGTGCCCATGCCAAAAACAGCCATTGACAAAAATAACCGTCTTGTATTTGGGTAAAACAATATCAGGGGTTCCGGGCAATTTCTTATCATTTTTTCTATATCGAAACCCATGAGAAAACAGATATTTTCTCACGATTTCTTCCGGTTTTGTATTTTTCCCTTTAATCCGGGACATGTTATAGCTTCGTGTTTTCTTATCATGAACATCCATAGCTACTTATTGATTTCTTCAAGTTTATATAATTGATAAAAGAATCCTTCAAGCAATTTTACAGGAATGCTGTTTCCTGCCATTCTGATAATTTTATCCCGTGGAAACAGGAAGCTGCGGACCTTTAAGACCGGATTGTTTGCGACAATATTGTCATAGTCTTCATCTGTGAATCCCATGAATAGCATACATTCTCTAGGCGTCAAATACCTGAATTTTCCGCGTCCTTCGATTTTGCTGTCAAAATAAATGTTGCCAGAATTCGGGTTCCGGTCCTGCTTTGTTGTGATTGTCCGGATAAACGTTTCTGTTGTCAATGAACCGTCTTCTTTGACGATTTTGGGGTTTTCATCCCATATTTTCTGCCTCGACGGCGTGTCATTCGGCGTACAATCTACTGCTTCTTGCCAGTATGGAGAGTCCGAGCTTTCTGCGAGTCGTAGTAATTCTTTTACAGTGATGTTTCTGTAGTATTCCGATTTCACATAATCCTTCACAATTGATTCTGGCGTCGTATTATTGAAATAATCAAGAATAATCTGCTTTTTCTTTTCATCGTCCCCGACAAACACGCTGATCATCAACAAGCGAGGACGATTCTGTGGAATACCAAAATCTTTTGCATTCAGCTGAAATTCTTTACTTATGTAACCAAGCTTTTCAAGATCGGATTTCCACAAATTGAAATTACCGACATGGCGCTCAGAAAGTAATGTCGGAACATTTTCCATTACAAGATATCTTGGAAGAGATTTTTCTTGTTCTTTCATTTCGGTAAGGATTCTGCCAACCTGCCACAAAAGACTTGATCTGCTACCAGAATCCTTATCTATTCCCTTGTTATATCCATGAAATGCTCCAACATTTGAAAGGTCCTGGCAGGGGAAAGAATACGTGAGAATATCCGTGTTTTCTGGCATCTGTGCGCCAGTAACCCCACTGATGTCAACAAGATTGTTGGTCCTTTTAATAGCAGAGTACATTCTGCGTAATATTTCATCTCCATAGGCGTGGAGAGTCTGCGCATTCATGGCTTCTTTTCCGCTGTTGCTCAAAGTATATTTTTTGAGAGACTCATATACTTCTTTCGAGGACATTTCACCAACTTCAGGCAATACATCTGTAGCATTATGAATGGCATCGTAAGCAATAAAAGCATGTATATCCCATTCACAGGTCGCCTGAACATCAATATTAATACCAATGTTTTTCAGCGCTTTAGCCTGGCTGCCAATGCCGCTGAAAAACTCGACAATGTTATATGTTTGCTTCATTTTTCACCCTTCTCAGATCAAAACTCCTGCCTGATCTAACTTTTCTCTTATTTTCCAGATGAGTTTTGCCTGCTTGTCTGATGGAAATTTCTTGCCGTCAGCATAAGCTACTGCCAATTTCAGCAGGTCCATTTCTGTTGGCGAGAGTATATGCCGCTTCATTCCTTCAGCGAGAAGGTTTGTCCAATATGTACTGCCGAGATTGTATACCTCAACCATACAATTTACGTCTTTTTCGAGTTTCTTTTCTTTGATGCTGCTTTGAATTTTAGATTCTATTATTTCTTTCGATGCCAAATCATCAAGAAAAGATTTGTCCAAGGAAATGGATACATCCTTATACTTTTTCCATGTATCTTCCTTTTTACAATACTCGGTTACAATAATACCATTGGATTTCTGAATAAACTCATTGGTAATACGTGCGATTTTTTCTATCTGTGCATTAAGAGAAGGGTACAGCTGTTGCTTTTTCCATATTAAATCATAATCAAGGCAATAACCTTTCGGTATGCTTTGAATAAGCTTTGAAATGGTGTAAGGAACAATATTCAGCTTATATCCGCCGACATTGTACCATTCTGCTTTGTTGACAATCTTATCCGTTGTTCTGAAGAGAATGACAAAGCATATTGCCATCCTATAAAATTCGTCATTGAAATACTCCGGATTTTTCTGATATTTCTCGTCTATATATTCAGCAAAAAATGACATACATTTTGCAGACCCTTTGCTGACTATGTCGGGACGCAACAGTTCTCCACAGGTGAAATACTTCGCGAGTTCTTCTTTTTTGATAACCTGAGACTTCGGATACTTTCTGAAGAAAGCGTCTTTCTCGCTTTTTCTCACAAATTTCAGCTGTTCCTGCTCATATTTGCCGCGAGAGCGTTCGTAGTACCAGAATGTATTGTTGACATTATCTCCATAGATCGGCGCAGCAACTTTTTTAGAAAGAGTTTCAAATGTTCTGTGGAAAGGATGATTGGAAAACAGGTCTGCTTCCTTAACCGGATTCTGACTGTTTGCATATCTCGAAATATTCTGAATCATTGTATCATAATCATCGTTTTTGATGACTGTCAGCTTCATGGGTATAAAAATATTATCGAGAGGCAATTTATCTTTCAGCACTGCAGAAGTCATAGAGGCTGTTGTCTGTCCGCCATTGATGATCTGAAGATCCTCCATTGATGTTATGAATCTTCCATCTTCGGACAAACTGATTTTTGCCGCAGTACACGCAATGCCGTTATTATATGTAAAGAACTTAGTCGGTTCTTTTCTGATAGTTTCACGAATACCTTTATTAATTTTTCCACGATTACTCAGAAAGGAACGGACGTTACCTTCAAGCAATCTTGATCCGTGTTCATAATAAATATTATGCAGGAACTGTCCTGGAACAATGGCAAGGTATGCATCGTAATCCAAACTTCCGGACATTTCGGCTTTAATACACGGAATGCCTTCTACTCCGTATTTTTCGGTATCAATAACAATAGGTTCTCTGTCTCTACCAGACTGATACAGGTCAAAAAAGCGTTTTATGCTCCAGACATTCAGCTCAACTTTCTTTCCGAGAAAATCCTCGCTTCTGAACGAAGTCACTTTTTCGCTTAACAGCTTATTGGTAATAATATAAAGCTTGATTTGATTGATAGAATTATCGTTTTCTATGTCAACGTAATCAATTTTCATCCGACGGCCAATGTCACGGCCTACGGCGAGCATTTCATCGGTTATGTCAAAATAAACGCCCAATTTTTCATCGTATGCTTCCTGCAGAAAATTCAGCATACGAGCTTTGATTGTATCAATCTCCGTTTTTGTAAGCGTCGCATCAGCAGTATCTTTGAAGTCGTTGGAAACAAGGACAACAGATTTGTCAGATTCATCAAAGCAATATGCATCGAAAGACATGATTCTGTTGTTACGACATCTTTTCTGCGTTGGTTTAATTCTTGGATCTACCAGTTCTCCCATAGAAGACAACTTTTCCAGCGCATCTGAAAAGAAAAACTCATCTGGCATTGTTCCGTCAATTTGCGCATTGATGCGAACATCTTCCAAATATTCATTTCGGAATTCTTCAAAGCTCGTATCTAACATGGTTATATATTCTCCTTGAATCTTTCTATCAACGTCAGCAGGATTTCATACTGAACTTTCCCAATACCTGCCGGCAACTTATCTGCTTTCAGACGTGGAAACGCACAGTTTACCAAATAGCCATCAACAGAGATGAAATTATAGACATAATTGTCGTATACTTCATTATAGGCGTATCCGACCTGCTTAAGTTTTTCTACGAAAATATCCTTATCCGTATCAAGAACCAGCGATTGCATAATTTCGCCAACAAGCTTATTAAGCGTTATTCCGTTAAAACTTGGGCTCATTTTTTCCATTCGATACACTACTAACCGACCGTCATTTTCACTGTCAAGTTGTTCTATGGACGATATGAAAACTGAGCTTTTGAAGGAATTAATCGTTTTTATTTCAAACCAGTCGTCACCATAAGAGAAATCCTTATGTGTGGGTTCGGGGCCACTCCAGCCATTCAGTCCCGTTGTTGTACCATATCTTTCAATAGCACAGTTTTTCAGGAACATTAACTCGCCGATAAGACCGAGAATTTCGTTTTCACTCAACAGTTTTGACGAGCCATAGAACATCTTTTTCCACTGATTATATCGGTTGACGATTTCTATGTACCCGTTGTCGCCGGTGTAATTCTCTGTCTGGGTAATGATATCTTCGCAGAAATTGTAGAACAGCGAAAGATTGTCCTGAGAATTGAAGCAGAACAGCAGAGAATAATAACCCGTTGTTTTAACCTGTTTGATTTCAAGCAAACTGTTTCCGATAACTTTTACAGGTTGAAATGCACCATTGTAACGCAGAGTTGGGTTTCCTTTTTCGTTTTTACCAAGATACAGTTCAAGCGGATGACTATCAGATACTCTTACATATTCTGAATTGTTCAAAATAAGTGACAATTTGTTTTTTACTTCATCCTTATTCATTACAGTCATCTCCTTCCTCGTCGTTCTCGTGATCTTTCTCAAAATAGTTTACAGATTTGTTTACGGTATACATGATGTTTTCGCTGATAGCATCGTCCTTCTTTGGAAATCCTATTGCGAAACCGACAAGATAATTATATTTCCGCGTTCTCAATTCAAGTTTGACCTTGATATCCTCTTTTATTGATGAAACTCCGGAATGGATCTCTTCGTCAGACAAATCTCGGTTATCCGGATCAACAAAATAAATTATCAGCAGAGGGTTACGACCCTTAATAAGGTATTCCTGTGCTCTGATGTCATCTCCTGATGGAATCTCGTTCTTTCGTAATCCGTTCTTGGCATCAGCCCGTCCGCCCAGACGTGCACGTTGTCTGCTCATTCTGATAACGGTCTTATCATCATCCGGAACGTCATATGATCTGTACACCAGCGCATTGTCGATATTGAGATCCGAATACTTGAATCTGTTGGGACTGTCGTCTTTACCGCCGATTACCAGCAAATCGAACATATCAAGTTCAGGATCACTGCGTTCGAGAAACGCAGCAATCTGTTTCGCATCAAAATAACTCTCACTGTCTCTGTGAACAGAAATAGAACGGATCAGCTCATAGATATCTCCTTTAGGGATATTTCTGAAATATGGATGACGAACATCCGGGTCCTTTTGTGAAATGTTGATTTTTCCAAGAAGTTTCAATGCGGCGTCAATATTCTTTTCCATCACATCGAGATCTCTGTGCAGATGTGGCGTTTCAAAAATATTTCCATAGAAAGACTTCCGATATACAACTTTCTTTGTGCCACGGCTCTTATTTGCTGCTGTAATTCCGAGCTCCATTGAATCATTTCTGACTCTGATTCCGAATTCCTCCGGCTTTTTATTCTGATCACCCATCGTTTTTATATCTTTTCGCAGATCTTCAATGGATCTGCAGATATCACGATAGTAAACTGCCGATTCTTTCGTGATGTAAATCTTGCACAAATCGTCATATCCATCACGGTAACCAAACCATCTACCCATCTGCATCAATACGTCAAAAGTTGAAGTATTACGATAGAAATAGCTGACACAAAGTCCTTCCAGAGTTAGGCCTCTCGAAAGTGCCAACCCTCCGATTGCAATAACACGAAGCCCGGTTTCTTTATGCTCATCATAATTTAGCTTGGCGGATTGCTTCGACGAGTTGACGACAACGATCTGGATATCCTTTATCGCCGAATACATATTTGCAAGTAACATTTCCCAAGTGATCGTTACACCGTTGGAGATAATCCCACTGTATTCCGCGTCAAAGGTGTCCTTTATGGAGGCAATCAACGGATTTGTCAGTGCATACTGCGGATCCAGTTTGTGAGTCTGTTTGATTGCATTTCTGACGCTGGTATAGTAATCGTCTACAATATCCTTTATTACAGACTGAACCCTGGTAAACCGCGTCATATTGATCAACATAGAGCGATTCGTTTTTGTATTTACATTTGCATCACGGATATCGCGGATTGTATTTGCAATCAAAAACGCATTTATCGCTTGATAAACCGAATCGAACAGTTTGTTGCCGCTCCACTCTTTTTTATGCTTCATTGGGAATAAAGCATCATCCCCGTCTTCGATATATCGGACATTATTATTCGGCGTGAAGAAATAACGTCTGGAGCCACAATAATTGGAGGGAGCTTTCAGAGAATAGATAAAATCCCGCGGGAAAAGGTCGTCTTTCAGCATTTCATCTTCGCTATCGTAGCTGATGAATACATTTGCAAAAGGCGTTGCGGTAAATCCGACATAACTGCTTTTCGTAAAAAGCGAAAGAATGTTACGGATATATTTATTTATCTTTGTCGGGTCGTCTTCCGGTTTGTGCGTATTGATGCTCGCATTGTCTGCTTCATCATCTATAAGAAGCATAGGCACATTGATTCTTTGATATTGTTTTGTCGTGTTGATATTCTTGAGCGAGGTATAGAGCTTTTTAAGAACGCTGGCATTCTTTTTCAACACAAAAATCATCGGCTCGCTCGGATAATTACTGATCCGGATATTCGTGTTCTGATCGTCGTCAGCAACAAAATCCTTCAATCTGCTCGTGAAGGATTTTGGCATTTTATCGCCCCGTCCGACACCAACATCCATTGCTGTTGTTACATCGTATCCGACAAAACCTTCTTCTACACGTTCCTGTGTCTGCTTGCGGAGACTTTCTATGGTCCCCGTAAGGATGAAAATGATTCGATATCCTGCATCTGCGGCCTTTGTTACCAACCCGAGGTAGTTTGAAGTCTTACCGGATTGCACATCGCCGACAACAAGTCCGCGCACAGAAAAACCGTTGCTGTCGGTGTCATTCGGATTGCCAAGATACGACATGATTTTTCTGAGTGTTTTATACTCCAGCAGTTTGATTACTTCCGGCGGAAAGTGTTTCTGTACCGCAAGATAATTCTTATACCTCTCCCAGTAGTATTCTTCTGTATGATCTTTCAGAAAATTCTCATACCACTCATAGTCGTGCTCATAATCGCCGAGAATGGCGTCGCCTTCCTCTTGATAGATCGAATGAACAGATTTGATCTTGTTCAGAACGATGATTTTTTCGGCGTCAGTCAAAGTGATTTCCGCAAGGAAATCTTTATACATTTCTTCCGTTTTCCGCATTGAATCAACGACGCTCTGCTCATCGGGAATATAAAACGGGTTACCGATCTTCCGAACGGCGATATCATTGGAATATTGATTCAAATAAATATCAATGATTTCTTCACGCGTTTTCATTTGCAATTATCTCCTTAATCCGAGCTGCTATTGCTTCGTCGTTGAACGGTTCATATTTCGTGAGAACCGCCATAACATCATCATCGTTTTTTTGGATTATACTTTTTATCCGTTTGAATTGCGCAATACCTTCCAGAATAATGGATTCCAGCTGTTCATCTTCAAGCTCAGTTGCATTGTTTTTGTTGCAGACAGAGTTATAAATGTCATCAAACGGAATTGATGAGGAAACAGCGTCTATGAAATTCAATATTTTACGCTTATCCTTGTCATCAAAATCATCAAGAAAATGCTGAACAAATGCGGATTCTTTATTAATGAAAAAGCATTCTTTCTGATTCTTTGTAAGTGACTTGTTCCAGATTTTATTGTCATCGCGCTCAAGAGTAAGCCGCACTCTTTTTGAAGTCTTTTCTTTCGAACGAGAGCAGACATCTGTAACTGCTTTTTTCAGGTAATTCAGCACTTGCTTCGGAATAGTAGCATTTTGCTTTTTAATATCAATATCCCAAATATCGTCGAGAGAATTTGGAATATCTACTTTAATTCTGCCATATTTCAGCAGCTCAGGGCTGACACTTGATGAAGAAAGTCGAAACCACTTTCCATAAATTATCAACCGGTCATTCCTGTATATGTAGAACCCCTGATCATTACGAAGAGCTTCAAGGCCACCAAGCTTACTAATATCGGTATCCGACAGATCGGACATGTGAGGAAGTATAAACGGCTGGACTTTGATAATTCCACCCTCCATACTTACTTCGCTGACTTTTTTTGAATCTGTTTTCGGGTGATCCTCCAAAAATGGATCCAACGCTTCAATAGCGTCATTATTCACATATATTTTGAAAGGCTTGAATCTGTTAGACAAGTATCTGTGAAATACCAAAGCCAAATGTTTTTCTGCTTCTGCCATTTCATCAGATAGATACTCGCGGATTCTTCCGTTACTTTTCTTGTATGCAATGTCAAAATTCTGCCAAACTACAAGTGTGCCCATATCAAACGAGAGAAGACGCTGAACATTTGGAGTATCTTCGATTTCTTCTCTTTCAAGTTCAATGCAATCCCACTTTTTACCTTGAATAACCGCATCTAAGTTCCATTGAAAACCGGATAGTTCCTCATTGTTTTTTGATACAACAGTCAGGATTCTGCATTGAGATAAAGATGCAGATTTCAGACCAAGGCCGAATCTGCCAAGATCCTCTGAAGTATAATCTCGATCGCTGCCATATTTCATCGCATTGAAAAGATCACCGCGTGACATACCGTTGCCATCATCGAGAATAGTAATATACAAATCATTGTCATTAACCGGAACATCAATCCAGACATTTTTAGCAGATGCAGAAATAGAGTTGTCAACTATATCTGCCAAAGCAGTCTTAAATGTGTAGCCGATTGAACGCATAGAATTCATCAGCACACTTGGAGAAGGTGTATTTTCAATTTTTATTGACATTATGATCTCCTCCTTTTCATCAAGAGAAAAAATACTTTCCGAACGGCATATCCTTTAATCGGATTTACTTATCCGGTATAAAATCCATAATATCGTTTGGTTCCACCTCAAGGGCAGCACAAATCGCACCGATCACATCGGTGGTAATATCCTTATCGTTAGCAAGCTTGTACATCTGATAGTGGGTGATGCCGGCAGCTTCTTCCAGATCCTTTTTCTTCATGTTTCTGTCAACAAGGATGTGCCACAGTTTCTTATAACTAACAGCCATTTTTAATCTCCTTTATGAGCTATTTGGCGCTGGATACAATAATACTAATATAGTATATCACAGTTCGACCGAAAAATCAAGAATATGATAAAGATTTCAAACTTTCGACAAGAAAAATAATGTTCTGTTTGATAGAATCAAAAGAGAAATTTGCCGTTATCGGCAAAAACCATAACTATATTTCGCAATAGCATCTTGATATTTTGCCGATAATGTGTTATACTATACCCGTATAGAAAGCGAGGGTAAGCTATGAAATATATTTCCGTCGCAGAAGCAGCGAAAAAATGGGGCGTTTCCGAACGCAGCGTGCGCGGTTACTGTGCCGAAGGAAAGATTGACGGCACGTTCCTGACAGGCAAGACATGGAACATCCCCGAAACCGCAGAAAAACCTGACCGTATCAACAAGCGCACCAATGCGCCGAAGACACTTTTAGAGGTGCTGAAAGACGAGAAGGTGGCAAAACTGCACGGCGGCATTTATCATAAAATCCAGATTGACCTAACCTACAACTCCAATCACATTGAAGGCAGTCGCCTCACGCACGATCAGACGCGCTATATCTTTGAGACGAACACTATCGGTATGTCCGACGGGACGGTTAAGGTGGACGATGTGGTCGAGACTGCTAACCACTTCAAGTGCATTGATATGATTATCGACAGCGCAAATCATGTGCTGAGCGAAGCATTCATCAAGCAACTGCATGCCGTTCTGAAAAGTGGAACATCTGATTCCCGCCTCGATTGGTTTGCCGTTGGGGATTATAAGAAATTACCTAACGAGGTCGGCGGCATGGATACAACTGCACCGGAGGATGTCGGTGCGGAGATGAAGAACCTGCTTGCCGAATACAACGCCATCAAGAGTAAAACCTTTGAGGATCTGCTGGACTTTCATTTCCGTTTTGAGTGCATCCATCCCTTCCAGGACGGCAACGGCAGAGTCGGACGTTTACTTCTCTTCAAAGAATGCCTGAGGAACAATATCGTGCCGTTCATCATCGAGGACGACATCAAGATGTTCTACTACCGCGGCTTGAAAGAGTGGCAGAACGAACGCGGCTATCTACGTGATACTTGCCTGTCCGCACAGGACAAGTTCAAGAAGTATCTGGAATACTTCCGAATTCCGTATGAAGAATAATTTCGTATTCGTTGAACCCAAAAAGCGACCAAATGTTATGCGCAAAAGAGGTGATTCCGCATGAAAAAACGAAAATCCAATTTGGAAAAGTTTTATGATGAAGGAGTAGCCTATCTTAACGATTATATATCAAGCATTGATATATGGAAGCGTCAGGAGTTGTTCCTGAATTGCATTAAGGTTATTGACAAAACATTTTTAGACAGTATTACAACTGCGGGCGATGAGAAGGGTCAGTTCTTTACGGATATTCTGCACTTTGCATATCCGGTCTTAATAGAGTATGTATATACGGATGAATTCGAAGAATTACCTGCAGCAGTATTAGCCAAATTAACAGATGATTCTTTGCTTGAATGCCGTACGTTCTTATGTTTATGCCAGCTCGTGGGGTGGTCTGCGTACCTGTTAGAGTTAGAACGGCTTGGAATTGTTACAACCAAAGATTTCTGCAATAGAAGCAAAATTATTTTTAAGCAAAAGAACCACCACATAGAATTAATTGAAGCAAAGTATATTCAATACTATGAACAGATTATCTGTACTCAAATTGAGAAGGACTCAAGATATTTAGAAAGTATTAAAAATCGCGAAGATATAATAGATCGCATGAAACAATTATGCTTCGTGTGGAATGAGCATTTTATCGGATATAATGGAGACCAAGACGTAGAAAACTATTTTCGTGATCTCGCTTATCTGGATTCAATTCATGATACTGAGTGGGACATGTACCCTGACGACGTGCTATTTAACGATGTTTACTATGCCTCCTTTGTGGATAGTGTAGTGGATCTAAGTGGATACGCCATTAAGCACATATATTTTATTAATGTCCTGAGAGAAAAGCATCCAGAGCTATTAGTCGAGAATCTTTTTTATCTAATTAACACCAAGGATGATCTTTTGCATTTGATAAGGGAGAACGGGGACCTGTCGGTCCAACAAGCAGAAGAGGTTTTGAAAGTTCTTTCGCTTTCTGCTACTAACAAAGGTTTATATGAAAATACGCAAGCGTCTTGCGCACCGTTGATAAAGATTTCATCCAGCCAATATATTCATTCATGCGCTGGGTCTCTATATCGCCCCTTTTCGTTTATGCTTGATAACATAACGATATTGTATCCAAATATATGCGACAAAAATCGAAACAGGCGAGAGGCCGTATTCAGAAATCAACTCTATGAAATGATGCCGAACTTTCACTGCATTGATCACCAGATTGTGATCAAGAAAAACGGTCAACGCATCACAGATATTGATGCAGCTGCTATTGATTATGAAACCGGTGAGATAGCATTGTTTCAACTCAAATGGCAGGATCACACGTCGTTATCACCTAAAACTCTAATAAGCAAATCTAATAACTACACTCTCGAAGTAACCCAATGGATCAATAAGGTTAGTCTTTGGATCGAAAATAGCTCTGAAACGGAAATAGCAAGCCTGTTAGGCATCAAGGCAAAGTATGTTGATAAATCAAAAATATACCTTTTTGCTTTTGGAAGAGAACATGGTAACTATTCCGGAGCCACACCTGATACACCTAATTGTACTTGGGTACAATGGTATCATTTTCTGAATTACATATTGAGACTTGAAAAGAACAGTTTGCTTATTTCAAAAATGCACAAAGAGTTAAAAGAAGAATCCCCATACACGGTCACTATCAAAAGCAGAAAAAGGGTATATAAATATGGGAAATACAGATTTGTTTACTAAATGGAACGGATATATGAAACATATCTTATCTATAATAAAAGCATAATATATGAATCCGGCCCTGCCGTAGTGGCAGAGCCGGATTGTTGTTTATATCTCGTCTTTTAGGTAGTCTATGTATGGTGCTTTCGTGGTAACGAAAGTATCGAACACGAACTGTGCACCGAGGCGAAAGCCGGTGATAAAGCTGTCGAGGGTGGATTCGCCGTTGACGGATGCCCAGGCATCGACGTATTGGAGAAAGCGTTTCTTCTCCTCTCCGGAAAGCTTATTCGTGAGGAAGTCCTCGCTTTCGTTCAGCATCTGCATATCTCGCTGCACCTTTTTATTCTGCTCGAAGCTGCGTGCCTGCGGGTCGATATTGCCGTAGTAGAACTCTTCTATGAAATTTGTCATGGCAGTTTCTCCTTAAATTATTG
>OIXH01003054.1_pt1 | contig 15542 bp, 14 predicted proteins | sample 1587741 | NCBI WGS metagenome assembly OIXH01 (sample SAMEA3888916, study PRJEB22519) | human gut metagenome | biome: human gut; feature: human-associated habitat; material: faeces | place: Denmark | collected 2011 | reverse complement strand
TGCGTTCTGATTTTGGGATTTTTTTTAGTTCGGCTGCAAAAGACAGGTATTCTTCCACTGTCATATCAAAATAAAGAGGCGGAAGTTCCGGCAGATAGCCGATATGTTTCCTGGCAGCCTCCGCATCCTCTAAAATGTCGTGTCCGTTGACCGTAACGCTGCCATCAGTAGAAGCAAGATAGCCGGTGATCATGTTCATCGTAGTGGATTTTCCGGCACCATTTGGGCCAAGGAAACCATAAATACGCCCTTTTTCAATCGTGAAATTCAAATCATCTACAGCAAGGGTATCGCCGTAGCGTTTGGTTAAATGTCTGACTTCGATCAAAACAAAATCCTCCTTCATATAAAAGTCCATCTTCCATATTTTACAAAGACTTTGTGTTCGATATGAGATAAGAATGTGTTTTTTCTTTGAAAAAAGTGTGAAAATGGCTTCCCGCAGAAAGGAAGCCATAAAAGAAAAATGGTCAGAAAGAAGAAGGAAAATGCTGATATGGCTCGCCGGACGGGATAGTCACATCCAGCCTGGGAAGTTCGATCGGAATTTCGCTTCCGTTTTCATCAACGGTGCAAAAATACACAGAAAGCATATTTCCATCTTCGTCTGAAAAATTTGACTGTAAAGTATAGCAGATGCTGTCCAGAATTTCCGCACAGAACTGCTGATCACTGTAAACCGGAAAGCTGGCATTTGCTGTCTGCGGCAGCCCGCTGAACAGAGAACAGGAAGGGGAAAAACAGACCGTCAGGCTGCTCTCATCTTCACCGGTCACAGAGGAGGCAAGATCCAGATTCCAGCCGGTCAGGGATGCCATGGAAGCAATCAGAAAATACGGCGCTATAAAAGGTACTTATCTTGCGTGCAGGCGGATTTTGAGATGTCACCCGTTTGCAAAAGGCGGTTATGATCCAGTCCCGTAAAAAACCCAGGAGGTAAGATATGGTTTTGACGAAGGCTGGTTCCATTCTGGGACCGATCGCGACTGTCCTTGGCTATGTCATGGACATCCTCTTCAGATTTACGAGCAGCTTCGGCGTGTTCAACGTAGGTCTGTGCATCATTCTGTTTACGATCGTAATGAAAACACTGATGATACCGCTGACGATCAAACAGCAGAAAACCACAAAACTCATGTCTGTCATGAATCCGGAGATCCAGGCAATCCAGAAGAAGTATAAAGGAAAGTCGGATCAGGAGTCCATGCAGCGTCAGAACGTGGAGATTCAGGCTGTTTACGAGAAGTACGGCACAAGCATGACGGGCGGATGCCTTCCGCTGCTGATCCAGATGCCGATCCTTCTTGCACTGTACCGTGTCATCTACAATATCCCGGCATACGTTCCGTCTGTACGCGTTTATTTCGACAACGTTGTAACCCCGTTAATGGGACAGGCTGACTATGCTCAGAAGTTACAGGAAATCACAAATATCGCAACCGCCTGCGGCGGAAAATTAGACAAGTTTGATTTCACAAATGCAAACCGTCTTGTAGACATGCTCTATAAATTCTCCACATCCCAGTGGGGAGAGCTTCAGGCACTGTTCCCGGCAATCTCTGATGTGATCGGCCAGAATGCTGCTGTTGTCGAGAGAATGAACACGTTCCTCGGTTTAAATATGGCAGAGGCACCGGGCTGGGTACCGTCCTTCGCATGGATCATCCCGGTTCTTGCGGCAGTATCCCAGTGGTTCAGCACAAAGCTCATGAGCGGAAATCAGCCGTCCACATCCGCAGATGCAGAGAATCCGATGGCCCAGTCCATGAAGACTATGACAACGACAATGCCGTTATTCTCCGCGTTCATCTGTATCACGATGCCGGCAGGTCTTGGTATCTACTGGATCGCGACCAGCGTTGTTACAATTATCCAGCAGCTCATCGTTAACGCGTACATGGATAAGGTAAACATCGACGATATGATCGCAAAGAACCTGGAAAAGGTAAATAAGAAACGTGCAAAACAGGGACTTCCGCCGGCTAAGGTAACTCAGAACGCTACCGCATCCTTAAAGGCTATCAAGGCTGAGGAGGAGAAGGAAAAAGCTGCTGAGGAAGTTAAGAAGGAAAAGATCGCGAAACAGATCGAGGAGTCCAGCAAGTACTACAACACCAACGCGAAACCGGGAAGTCTCGCTTCCAAGGCAGCGATGGTTCAGAAGTACAATGAGGCACATGACAAGCGAAAATAATAAGGGGGTTCTGTTATGGAAATGATTACAGTGACTGCGAAAACTGTGGAAGATGCAATCACACAGGCATCCCTGCAGCTCGGTGTGAGCAGTGATCGGATTCAGTACGAGGTCGTGGAAAAAGGAAGTGCCGGAGTTCTTGGCGGACTCTTTGGTTCCAAGCCGGCAGTGATCCGCGCGAAGAAGATCGAGACCGTTGACGATAAGGCCGTAGATTTCCTGAATTCCGTTTTCGACGCAATGGGCCTTGCTGTTGACGTGGAAGTGAAAATGAATGAAGAGGAAAAGGAGATGGATGTCAATCTGACCGGCGAGGAGATGGGACTTCTCATCGGTAAGAGAGGACAGACACTCGATTCCCTTCAGTATCTTGTAAGCCTTGTTGTAAATAAGGAATCTGAGGACTACTTAAGAGTCAAGCTGGATACCGAAAATTACAGAGAGAGAAGAAAAGAAACACTGGAGACTCTCGCAAAGAATATTGCTTACAAAGTAAAACGGACAAGACGTCCGGTTTCCTTAGAGCCGATGAACCCGTACGAAAGACGGATCATTCACTCTGCACTTCAGAACGATAAATACGTATTCACAAAGAGCGAAGGTGAGGATCCGTTCCGTCATGTTGTGATCGCATTAAAGAAGGAAGAGCGCAGGGAGAGAAGACCGAGATACGAGAGACGCGAAAGAACAGCCGGTTCTGAGAGCAGCTATCGTAACAGTCAGGAATAAGAATGAACCATTCAGCCATGCTCCGCATTGTGCGGGAACGCATGGCTGAATTACTGTAAACAAAGCAGATATCGCAATAAGAGGGGTTGCCTATGGCAGCCCCTTTGTGCTATGATAGGGTGACTAATTATGTGAATATCCGCGGGTTTGCAGGACTTTGCGGAGACAGAGAATAGAAGATCATTCCGCCGGGGTATCCAAGGATACGGGGGCGGGTGACAGGATGGAGATTATGGAATATACAGATACGATTGCAGCGATCGCCACGGCGATGGGAAATTCGGGAATCGGGATCGTGAGAATCAGCGGTGAGAACGCGGTTGAGGTTGCGGAGAAGGTATTCCGCACGCCGGGAAAGAAAAAACTTTCGGAATCAGAGAGCCACACGATCCATTACGGATACGTTTATGACGGGGATGAGGCTGTGGATGAGGTTCTTTTGATGCTTATGAGGGGACCGAGAAGCTACACGGCGGAAGATACCGTGGAGATCGATTGTCACGGCGGAATGCTGGTCACAAGACGGATCCTTGAGACGGTTTTAAAGGCGGGAGCAAGACTGGCGGAACCGGGAGAATTTACGAAACGCGCGTTTTTAAACGGCAGGATCGATCTTTCCCAGGCAGAGGCAGTCATTGATGTCATCAACGCGAAAAATGAATATGCCCTGCAGTCTTCCGTGAGCCAGCTTCGCGGCAGTGTATCGAAGGAGATCCATGAAATCCGCGACAGGATCCTCTACGAGATCGCATTTATTGAGTCGGCGTTAGATGATCCGGAACATATTTCCCTGGATGGATATGGGGAAAAATTATTTGGAGTCGTTCTTTCTGTGAAGAAGAAGCTTGAGAAACTGATTCGGTCTTCCTCCAATGGACGGGTAGTTTCTGAGGGTATAAAGACTGTCATTTTAGGAAAACCGAATGCCGGAAAATCGTCTTTGATGAATGTCCTTGTGGGTGAGGATCGCGCCATTGTTACGGATGTGGCGGGAACGACGAGAGATATCCTTGAGGAACATATCTATCTTCAGGGAATCAGCCTGAATGTTGTTGATACCGCGGGAATCCGGGATACGGAGGACGTGGTGGAGAAAATTGGCGTTTCCCGTGCCATGGAAGAGGCAAAAAAGGCAGATCTCATTATCTACGTTGTGGATGGTTCAAGGCAGTTGGATGAGAATGATTATCAGATTATGGACTTTATCAAAGACCGGAAGGCTGTGGTACTCTTAAATAAGAGTGATCTGGAACCGGTGGTGTCTGCGGATGAGGTTGAACAGCGGTCCGGACATAAGGTAATTGGAATCTCCGCGAAGGAGGAGACAGGGATCGACCTTCTGGAAGAGGAAATCAAGGCGTTATTTTATGAGGGTGAGATAGACTTCAATGATCAGGTCATGATCACGAATGTGCGCCATGTGAAGGCTTTAAAAGATGCTTTTCAGAGTATGTCCATGGTGGAGAGCAGTATTGAGAATGGCATGCCGGAGGATTTTTATTCGATCGATCTTATGGATGCGTATGAGAAGCTGGGACTGATCGTTGGGGAGTCTGTGGAGGACGATCTGGTGAATGAGATCTTCAGTAAGTTCTGTATGGGAAAATAGGGCAGAAATATGTATTGGACAGAAAATGTCAGCCGAGATCAGTATGAGGAACTGGCGCTGACCTGTGAAGTGACAGTAAAGAATTGACAAGAAAAGAGGAAATAAAATGCCGGTAGTAGAGGAGACATATGATATTGTAGTTGTCGGTGCGGGCCATGCGGGATGTGAGGCGGCGCTTGCGGCAGCGAGACTTGGGTTTGAGACGATCATGTTTACGGTCAGCGTGGACAGCATTGCTCTGATGCCATGCAACCCGAACGTCGGAGGAAGTTCCAAGGGACATCTTGTCCGTGAGCTGGATGCCCTCGGCGGTGAGATGGGCAAAAATATTGATAAAACGTTTATCCAGTCAAAGATGTTGAATGAATCCAAGGGACCGGCGGTCCATTCTCTGCGCGCACAGGCGGATAAGCAGGAGTATACAAGATCTATGCGTCGTGTACTGGAGAATACGGATCATCTTACAATCCGTCAGGCAGAAGTTGCTGAGATCCTCACAGAGGAGATTCCGGGAGAATATGGAACTTTTCAGGAAGAACATGAGGGGCATCAGGAGAGTGATTATCCGGTGAAGAAACGGATCGTGGGCGTAAAAACTTACTCCGGCGCTGTCTATAAGTGCCGTGCGGTGGTTCTTGCAACGGGCGTATATCTTCGTGCGAGATGTATCTACGGCAACGTGAGTAACCCAACGGGACCGAATGGGCTGCAGGCGGCAAACCATCTCACGGATTCCTTAAAGGCAAACGGAATCGAGATGTACCGCTTTAAGACAGGTACACCGGCGAGAGCAGATAAGAGAAGCATCGATTTTTCCAAGATGGAAGAGCAGTTTGGAGATAAAAGAGTTGTTCCGTTCTCCTTTTCAACGGATCCGGAGTCGGTACAGAAGGAACAGATCTCCTGCTGGCTGACTTACACGAATGAGAAGACCCATGAGATCATCAGGAATAATCTGGATCGTTCCCCACTATTTTCCGGTGCTATCGAGGGAACAGGTCCGAGGTATTGCCCATCCATCGAGGACAAGGTCGTGAAATTCCCAGATAAGGGAAGACATCAGGTATTTGTGGAGCCGGAGGGACTTTACACGAATGAGATGTATCTCGGTGGTATGTCCAGTTCCCTGCCAGAGGATGTTCAGTATGCAATGTATCGGACAGTTCCGGGACTGGAAAATGTCAAAATTGTTCGAAATGCATATGCAATTGAGTATGATTGCATCAATCCGAGACAGTTAAAGGCGTCCCTGGAGTTTAAAAATATTGACGGACTGTTCTCCGGCGGCCAGTTTAACGGAAGCTCCGGATATGAGGAGGCAGCCGTTCAGGGCTTTATGGCCGGTGTGAACGCGGCGAGAAAGCTTCAGGAGAAGAACGCGGTGGTTCTTGATCGTTCCCAGGCGTATATCGGGGTTCTGATCGATGATCTTGTCACGAAAGAGAACCATGAGCCGTACCGTATGATGACATCAAGAGCAGAATATCGCCTGCTTTTAAGACAGGATAACGCAGATCTCAGACTTCGGGGAATCGGACATGAGATCGGGCTTGTATCGGAAGAGCAGTATGAGTATGTGCTCTGGAAAGAAAAAGCGATTGAGGAAGAAATCAAACGCCTTGAAAAAGCGACGGTCGGTGCAAATGAGAAGGTGCAGGAATTTCTGGAGAAACATGGAAGCACGTCATTAAAATCCGGAAGTACGCTGGCAGAGCTTATCAAGAGACCTGAATTAAATTATGAGATGCTTGCGGAACTGGACGAAAAAAGACCGGAGCTTCCGGCCGATGTGCGGGAACAGGTTGACATAAATCTGAAATATGACGGGTATATCCGCAGACAGAAGCAGCAGGTGGCTCAGTTCAAGAAACTTGAGGGAAGAAAAATCCCGGCGGATCTTGACTATACAACCGTCGGAAGCCTGAGGAGAGAGGCAGTCCAGAAGCTGAACCTCTATAAGCCGGAGAATATTGGTCAGGCATCCAGAATTTCCGGTGTTTCACCGGCAGATATCTCTGTTCTGATGGTACATTTGGAGCAGATGGGAAGGAAATAATTCGATGACAGATGAATTTGTAAAATTATTGGATCAGGGCTGCGGGGATCTTGAAATCGAGCTTTCGGATCAGCAGAAAGAGCAGTTTTTTAAATATTATGAAATGCTGATCGAGAAAAATAAGGTGATGAACCTGACTGCAATTACGGAGCTTTCTGATGTGATCACGAAGCACTTTGTAGACAGCCTGCTATTAGTTCTGGCTGCACCGGAACTTGGATTAAAACTCGATATCTCTGCAAAATACAAATGCATCGATGTAGGAACCGGGGCTGGATTTCCGGGAATCCCGTTAAAAATCGCATTTCCAGGGCTAAAGATCACACTTCTTGATTCTTTAAATAAGAGAGTGGGATTTTTAAACGAGGTGATCGAGACACTGGGACTCACAGATATCAATGCTGTCCATGGACGCGCTGAGGATTACGGCCGTGATCCTAAATATCGTGAGCAGTATGATCTCTGCGTATCACGGGCAGTGGCCAATATGTCCACACTTTCTGAGTATTGTATTCCGTTCGTAAAAAAAGGCGGGTATTTTATTCCGTATAAATCCGGAAAAGCTGATGAGGAAATCGCGCAGGCGAGATCAGCGGTAAAAAAACTCGGCGGAGAGATGCAGGATATTATTGTAAAATTCCTTCCGGAGACAGACGTAGAACGCACATTTGTCCCGGTGAAAAAGCTGGCGGCTACAGCAAAACAGTATCCAAGAAAAGCGGGACTTCCGGGGAAGGAACCGTTAAAGTAAGAAAAACAGAATAGTAAGAAAAGGAAAGAACTTCAGGATCTTGTGAGTATGGATCGTGAGGTTCTTTTTTTACACATTCGAAGGGTGAGCAGAAAAGTCAGGAAATGTTTCACGTGAAACATCTGAACTGAAGAATTCCCGAAATTGTTACAATTAAGTCATGACATCTTTTAGTTTTCATATTTGTAAAAACAAGAAGCATGATGATTCACTATATGCTGATTTGGACGAAAAAAGCACTTTATAATAAGCAGGCTTCCGACAAACTTTTTTATCCAAGACAGAATGTGACTGAAAACTTTAAACTAAAATTAACAAGAGTCCTGTAACGCGTAAATAAATCAGAGCTGATGGAAGATTTATGACTATTCGGGAGATATGTGCAATTGATGCACTGAATCATCGTAATGAATAAAGATTTATCATGCACAGCAGGAGTGCCGCATAATGTACTTGATGTACCGGCCGTCGTAAATGATAGACCTGAAGATAAAATATTGATCGATGTGGTATATCTCGGTCGAGAAGACGCCAACATCTTTTGAAGTTAAGAAGAATTTCTGAAAATTAACTCTTGATAAAAGTTACTTGTAACTGTTCGGTCCCCTCACAGTTACGCGCAAAATTCCATTCAAGAGCAGCTCCGCGGATGGATTCTTGTGCCTTCAAGTCTATACTTTCTTAGCTTACAGTCCGCGCGGCAAGTGAGCAGATCTACAGAACAGGTACTAAAAAATCAAAAAAGATGCCGCTACTGTTTAGAAAGCAGTGGCATCTTTGCAAACACCGAAGAAATGTTTCACGTGAAACATTTTAACAGATCTGATTTGAAGCGTTAGTTGAAGAACATCTGAACCGTGGAACTGACTTCTTCAGGTTTCTCAATTTGAGGAAGATGTTTGGTGTTTGGAATTGTACTGGACTCAATGGCCGGGTTACATTTTGTATATTCTTTTATGATCAGATCGATATCCTGCTCAGCTTCGCCGCCGAGGATGTAGATACTGTTGTCAATTTTTTCCAGAGTCTTTGTAATATTACATTTTGTATAATTACACTGGACACTGGCGTAGACGGATTTCGGGGAGTCACCAAGGTGGGCAGACTCGTGATATTTGTCGATGTAATGCGGGTTAACATCATAAGGATTATAGAAGTAGCTTTCAGAGAAGGTTCTGGAGATAATACTTCTTGCGGACGCAAAGTTGTAGAGCAGTGTACCAATGATCGGAAGATCAAGGATAAACTTATAATACCTTGCGGATTTTCCTGGTATGTGGCTGCAGGAGAGCAGAGAATCCGGATTGATAAACATCATCTGCTCAAAAAGATCCGGATTGTATCCGCAAGCCATTGTCACGATGGGAGCGGACGCACCGGTAGCAAGAATGTTTGTGCGGCGTCCAATCTCGGATTTTACAAAATCGTTTAACAACTGCACATAGAGAAAATTTGTGTAAGTTAAATTTGGCTTCTCTGAACGTCCGCAACCTAAAAGATCTATGGTGTAGACAGTATAGTGCTCTTTTAAAAGTGGAATAAGAGAATCCCACTCACAGCTGCTGGACGCGTGAGTCAGGTCATGCACGAGAAGAAGTGGTTTACCAGTGCCGGTTTTTGTATAGTAGATATTGCCAAGTCTCCAACGATAGCAGCGCGGTTCCGGCTGAGCAAGAAGATTTCTTGAAATGGCAGACATCTTGATATATTTGTTAATCAGTGCTGTTCCGACTGTTGCACCGGCTGAGAGGAGAATAGCAGTGATGATTTTATTTTTAGCTTTCATAGTTCACCTCGGGTTTAGATGATGATGTTATAGAAATACAGTTTCAAGGGATTGAGAGAGGAGAATAGTGGTTTCATGACTATATTCCTATTTGACAACTCTTTATTATATTATAATATAATTGGTAATGAGATACAACAGGCGAAAATATGAAATGTTTCTGAAGATAAATGTTTCACGTGAAACATAAAATGAAGCTTGTATGATTTGCAAAAATGTTTCACGTGAAACATTTTTAATTTTATAAGGTAAAGCAATAGGAAAATAAGAAAAATTGTGTTATACTAAGTTTCGCTAATGATCTGATGGGAAAGATTATCAAGATTCAAATGATAGAGAAAATCAGTAAATATGGTTAAAATGAGCTAAACCAGACTGATATGCGAAATAATTACAGGATAATAAAAGTAGAGCTGACCTGCGGAAAGGATAGAGGTATGGGACGTATTATTGCAATTACAAATCAAAAGGGTGGTGTCGGAAAGACGACGACTGCAATCAATTTATCCGCCTGCCTGGCTGAAGCAGGGCAGAGGGTGTTGACTGTGGACTTTGATCCGCAGGGAAATACAACAAGTGGACTTGGATTGGAAAAAGGAAATATTGACAATACTGTATACGAACTGCTGATGGGAGAATGCACCGTGGATGAGTGTATCAATCCAAGTGTGCAGGAACGTCTGGACGTGATGCCGTCGGATGTGGACCTTGCCGGAGCAGAGATTGAGCTTCTTGATATGGAAGAAAAGGAGAGCATTCTCAAGAAAAATATGGAACTGTTAGACGGAAAGTATGATTTTATTATCATTGACTGTCCTCCGTCCCTGAACCTTCTTACGATTAACGCACTGACTGCGGCCAATACAGTTCTTGTCCCGATCCAGTGTGAATACTATGCCCTGGAGGGATTAAGTCAGGTATTAAAAACGGTAAATCTTGTTCAGAAAAAGCTGAATCCATCTTTGGAAGTAGAGGGCGTTGTTTTTACAATGTATGATTCCAGAACAAATCTGTCTCTGGAAGTTGTAGAGAACGTAAAAGAACACTTGAATGAAAATATTTATAAGACAATTATTCCGCGAAATGTCAGACTGGCTGAGGCACCGAGCTACGGCATGCCGATCAATCTTTATGACAGCCGATCATCAGGAGCGGAGAGCTACAGACTTTTAGCAGCGGAAGTCATCAGCAGAGGAGAAGAAATATAATGGCGAAGCGTGGATTAGGTAAAGGTTTAGGCGCGTTCTTCGGGGAAGAAGTCACAACTACGAAAGAGAACGCTGCAGAAAAAGTGAGCAGAAGTGAGAGAAAAGAGCACCTGATGGTAAATCAGGGCACCACGAAAAATACGGAAAAAGATGGAACGGGGAAAAAGACGGACAGCAGTCAACCAGCAAAGACGGGCACGAATGCTGAAACGATCGTAGTCGAAAAGATCGTCGAGAAACCGGTGGAAAAAATTGTTGAGAAGATCGTCGAGAAGCCGGTCGAGAAAATTGTCGAGAAAATCGTAGAAAAACCGGTCGAAAAGATCGTGGAAAAGCCGATAGAGCAGACATTGAAGCTCAACCTGATCGAACCGAACAGCGAGCAGCCGAGAAAAAAATTTGATGAGGAAAGCCTTCAGGAGCTGGCGGATTCTATCAAACAATATGGAATCTTGCAGCCACTGATTGTCCAAAAAAAGGGAAATCATTATGAGATCATAGCCGGTGAGCGTCGTTGGCGCGCGGCAAAACTTGCCGGAGTCACAGATGTTCCTGTATTGATCCGTGAGTATGATAAGCAGCAGACTATGGAGATCGCGTTGATTGAGAATGTACAGCGTGCTGATTTAAATCCGATCGAAGAAGCACAGGCATTCCAGCAACTGATTCAGGAGTTTCATCTCACGCAGGAGGAGATTGCAAATCGTGTATCCAAGAATCGTGCGACGATCACAAACAGCATGCGCCTTCTGAAACTTGATATTCGTGTGCAGGATATGCTGGCAGAGGGAAAGATTTCCAGCGGGCACGCGAGAGCACTCCTGGGACTTGAAGAAGGTGAACGCCAGTATCAGGTAGCTGCAAAAATCATCGAGGAAAAATTAAGCGTACGTGACGTGGAAAAACTTGTCAAGATGATGAACCGTCCGCCGAAAGAAAAGAAACCGGAAAAGGGACCGGATATCGATCTCATCTACCGGCAGGTGGAAGACAAATTAAAGTCTATCATGGGTACGAAGGTCGTTATCAACCAGAAGGATAAAAATAAGGGTAGGATCGAGATCGAGTACTATTCCCAGGAAGAGTTAGAACGTCTGATCGAACTTATGGAGTCTTTAAGAGTGTAATAAATCAAACGAAAAGCACAGACACAAACGGAAGGACAGAAAACAGAAAATGGAAAACAGTATGTTATACAGTATCCCCATCGATCCAATGGTACTGATCGTCGGATTTTCAATCCTGTCATTGGTGTTATTGATCGTGGTGATCATTTGTATTGTAAAGCTCAATAAACTGTACCGAAGATATGATATCTTCATGCGAGGAAAAGACGCAGAGACACTGGAAGATACGATCATGGATATCATGGATGAGATGGAGGAGCTGCAGGAAAAAGATCGCTCCAGCAAGGATGCGATGAAACAGCTTTCCAGGCAGATCAAGTCCTCATTCCAGAAATTCGGATATGTTAAGTACAATGCATTCAAGGGCATGGGCGGCAATCTAAGCTTTGTTATCGCAATGTTAGACAACAACAACAGTGGTTTCATACTGGACGTTGTACACAGCCGTGAGGGCTGTTATATCTACTTAAAAGAGGTAGAGGAAGGTGCGACAGAGGTTCTCCTTGGCGGTGAAGAGCAGGAAGCGCTGGAGCAGGCGCTGGGATATGTAAAACGTCCGACGATGGATGAGCGCCTCGCAATGAAGGAAAAGGCCGCAAACAGCAAGAAGAAAGAGTTAAAAAGCGGCTCGGGAGAGCAGGATATCGAGGTTCCGAGCAGTGAGCGCAAAAAGAGCGAGCGCATGAAGGAATTGAGAAAACGTCAGGCAGAGCGCCGTGAGAATGAGGAAGAACGTGTAAAAAAGTATGCTGACGCATACGATGTAGAAGAAGTTGAGATTGAGACAGATACCATCGAGAATTTTGATGCTCTGCCAGATGATCCCGACGGTGAGGATAATAAAGGAGATTATTGATCCATATGCATAAATTTTTACGTGCAGCTGGTTTCAGCATGTATACAAAGAAAAAAGATATTGAAAAACTGCTGGATTTGCTGGAACGGCAGCCGTCAATGACGCGATGTGTTCAGGTCGACGAGGAGAGCAATGTCTGCGAAATGCGTACAGAAGTTGCTCCGGGCCTTGGAATTTCAATCATCGGAGAACTGAACGAAGAGGGGAATTTCGAGCGGGAGTTTTACTTCCCGTATCAGGAGAGCCATATAATCGGATCCACGGAAGAGTGTTCCGTTCAGAGACATACGGAGAAAGAGACTTACTCCGGCATGGTGGATGAGAATAAGGTCGGTATCACATTGATCTTCTACATCCAGAATTTTATGGAATTCAGAGAAAGAATGTTGGATAAAGAGCATCATTCCAAGATCAGTTCCGTCTGCTTTTCCGGGATGTCCGTCGGTGGAAAGGTCCTTCTTCCGATCAAGAAGAGCCAGAAACAGATCCAAAAGGCAAAGGTTGCTGCGAAAAACCGCAACAGTCTGATTGAGGCCGCAAAAAATGGGGATGAGGACGCCATGGAGAGTTTGACCATCGAGGATATCGATCTTTACTCTCAGATTTCCAGAAGAGCCATGAAGGAGGATCTCTACTCTATTATAGACTCCTGTTTCATGCCTTGTGGAGTGGAATGTGACCAGTATTCTGTCATCGGAGAAATTGAAGAAGTTGAAAAAATCCGAAATATTTACACAAAAGAGGAAATTTATCGTATGAAGATTGAGAGCCACGATCTGGAGTTTGTGGTCTGCATCAACAGTAAGGACCTCTTAGGTGAACCACAGCCGGGCCGTCGTTTTAAAGGACAGATCTGGATGCAAGGGACTCTGAAGCTGGAAGACATTATAAGAAAACAGGGAATAAAATAGGTTATAAAATAAAAGCCATCAGGGCACAGAATCTCAGATTACGGACTGTGCGCGATGGCTTTTAGCTTTTCAGTACAGCTTTTCGTGTGAAGTGAAGCTTTGATGTCTTGACTTTCAGGGTGTTGTTTGTTAAGATATATAGCGTAGCTTTTTTAAGTTGCGTGTTTCTGTGGATTCGCCAGACGAAAGTGGATGAGTTCATAAAGTTGGTTACCGTGACCGAAAAGGCTGAAAAAGCTCGAAAATACGGAATTTGTTCCCATAGTTAAATGGATATAACAAGCGCCTCCTAAGCACTAGTTGAGGGTTCGATTCCCCCTGGGAACGTGCATTTTTTGCAGCAATGATCGTAAAAGCTCATTGCTGCTTTTTCTTTTTTCCGGTGCTCGTAAGCACCGGAAAAATACTTAAACGCAGATATCGAGCACCGAAATTTCTTAACGGGCACCAATGCAATAATTCAATCCTGGCACCGAACGGAGATAACTACAGCGTAGGATAAGGATTGGGGTGTCAATGAATGTAAATATGGTTTTCTTGCCTGAACAAAACAGGCCTGACGGATCTATCCGCTCAGATTAGATTAAGAATCTATTCTGGGCGGATTTTTTTCGTTACAGAAAAGAGAGGTATAGGCATGGGAACGTGAATTTACGTTCTAAAGGATTTTGGGGTTTCATGATATATTGATGGAAATAAATGTGGGAGGCGAAAGAATATGGGAATCAGCATGGAAGCACATAAAGAAGCAATATTAGAAAAAATCAAAAAAGACCATGTCCGTTCCGGAGATGCGATGGCTTTTGGGACTTAAGAAGACGGATAGTTACTGGCTGGTGCATCGGAATTTCTTCCAGACATATATTGTGAACGGACAGATGCGTGTTGATATTGCCAGTTTTGAAAAATGGTATGCAAATCAGGTCAAGCATAAAAAAGTGAATGGTGAGGAACCAGGAGTGGAGCTGATGAAAAGTTCCTATTCTTTTCGTGACGCTGCCAACCTTCTTGGAATCCATTCTTCAAATCTGTATGAAATCTGGCGGGACCAGAACCTGAAGACAATAACCGTAGATTTTACAAAAAGAATTCCGATCGAAGTATTTGAAGAATGGTATGGCTTATATCAGAAAACGCAAGAATTCGTACAGTGTAGTATACCGTGTGAAAAATGTGGAAGGCATTGAGCACCAGAAATCAGAAAGCTACGCAACGCAGAAAGAAGCAGAAAAGCGAAAAAAAGAAATTGAATATAAACAGTCTCTTGGAACCTTTGTTGTCCCGAAATGTACCAGGGTGAAAGAACTTGTGCGGGAGTATGTCAGGATCTATGGACATAATGAATGGGGAGTCTCTACCTATGATGGAAATATTGGACTGATCAATAACTATATCCTTCCAACAATCGGTGAAACTCCGCTGTCGGAAATCAATAACCATTTCATGGAAAAGTATTACGCAAGTCTTTTGAAAATGCCTGCAGTAAAGAGCACCAGAAATATGAATGAGGACAAAATGATCACCGCAGCGACAGTGCATCAGATCCACAAGGTTCTGAGGAGCTGTTTCAGACAAGCCGTAAAGTGGGAAATGATGGACAAGAACCCGGCAATAGATGCAACACTTCCGAAGTACAAAGCAGAAGAACGGGAAATCTGGACAGCGGAAATGCTGATGCAGGCGATTGATGCCTGTGAAAACAAATGGCTGAAAGTTGCATTTCATCTGGCTTTTGCGGCGACCGTCCGTATTGGTGAGCTTCTTGGACTAACCTGGGATTGTGTAGATGTATCGGAGGAGGCCATTGCTGAAAACCGGGCCTATATCTTTATTAACAAGCAGGTGGAACGTGTATCCAGGAATGCTGTCGATGAACTGGACGCCAAAGAAGTAATCCTGATTTTTCCTTCCCAGAGGAAAAACAACAAAACCGTCAGGTTATTGAAAACACCTAAGACGGATACCAGTGAGCGGAAGGTATATATTCCTAAATTTGTGGCACAGATCCTGGTCGATATCAAAAAGGAACAGGATGAATTAAAGGATATTCTTGGCAGTGAGTATCAGGATTATAATCTGGTCATGGCTACGACCTTTGGTCTTCCGATCGGAGACAGCTATCTGCGTGATCAGATGCAGAAGGTTATTGATGAACAGGGACTGCCGGATGTGGTTTTTCATAGTCTCCGACATACAAGTGTCACATATAAGCTGAAGCTCAGTGGAGGAGACATTAAAGCGGTTCAGGGCGATTCTGGACATGCACAGGCGGACATGGTAACAGAGGTATATGGCCATATCATTGACGAGGACAG
>OIXH01003042.1_pt1 | contig 15576 bp, 13 predicted proteins | sample 1587741 | NCBI WGS metagenome assembly OIXH01 (sample SAMEA3888916, study PRJEB22519) | human gut metagenome | biome: human gut; feature: human-associated habitat; material: faeces | place: Denmark | collected 2011 | reverse complement strand
GCGCGCTCTTCACCGGAAGAGCGCGCGCCGTTTTGTTCGTCAAATGGAAGATTATTGCAGGAACGGCAGGCCGAGCACCGCGCCGGTGGACACAGCCACCTGCATGAGCACCTGGGAAATGTCCTTGACGGCCTGCATATTCTTGGATTCCACCTTGGGAAGCACCAGGATCTGGTCGCCGGAGCGGATGGCGTCGCCGTTCTGGGAAACCGAGCCGTTCTGGTGCATGACCAGCACATGATCCCGGTCGGCCCGATTGCTGTAGCCGCCCGCGCCCTTGATGTAATCCCGGAGATCCTTGTCCTCGTTCCAGAGCATGGCCTGGGGCACCATGACCTCGCCGCTGACCAGCACCACGTCGCTCTTGCCGGGGATCACGATGACGTCGCCATCCTCCAGCACCAGCTTGCCGCTGTCCGCGCCGTTGTCCAGCACCACCACGCCCTCGGGCTCCACGCTCTTGGCCCGTTCCACGAATTTGGCGATCATCTCCGCTTCCTTGGCCCGAATCTGTGATTCCTCGGAGCTGGAGGACGAGGCCGTGAGCGCGGTTTCCTCCAGGCGGCGCAGGGAGTCGGCAATGGCTTTTTTCTGCCGGGCGGCCACGCTTTTGCGCTTGATGTACATGGCCTTGATATTGGCCCGCCCCGGCTCCACGGCGATGAAGTTCTGCACGTCCTTGAGGCGCGCGCCCCGGCGCACCGGAAAACGCGACGTGCCGCGCACCGCGCCCTGAACTTCGATCATCATGGTGTTGCCCGTGGCGTCGGCCATGAACTGCACGCGGTCGCCGTCCTCCAGGTTGAGATGGCGCAATTCCTTAAGCGGCAGATAGGTGCTGTAGGGCGCGCCGTTGCGCGTGCCGTTGAGGGCGACGTGCGAGGCCCGGCGTTCAGGTTCGGCCAGTTCCATGAGCGCCGCGCCCGTGGCCAGGCCCTTGAGAAACTCAAAACGCGCGGCGTTGCGCACCGCGCCTGTGGCCGTGACCGTCGGGCCCTTGTCGCCCACCACCAGGGTGTCGCCTTCCTGCAGGCGCACGGAGGGCAGCTCGCCCCGGCGCGCAAAGGGATAGAGGTCCAGGCTGTTGATGGTCTTGCCGTCGCGGATCAGGTTCACGGCCCGGTAACTGCCGCGCACCGGATCGATGCCTCCGGCCTTGTCCAGAAAGCTGAGCACCGGATCATTGGGCGAGCCCGCGTAACGGCCGGGCTTGGCCACGCCGCCGGTCACGAAAATGGAAACGGGCCGGGCGTCCAGCGGAGCCGCATAAACCTGTGTGTCGGCATGGCCTGTGGCCGCCAGCTTGCTGCGCAGGTCGTCCACCAGCTTGTCGTGGGCCAGCCCCGCCACGGGCAGGGGGCCCACTTCCGGCAGGTCGATGCGGCCCTGCGCGTCCACAGTGAAGGTGCCGTCCACATTCAGGCCGCCGCCCCAGAGGCGCAGCACCACGCGGTCGCCGGGAGCCACCGCGCCGTTTTCCTGGCTTTTGGCGAAATTACCCTGAAAAAGATTGGCCCCGTAGGGCAGCACGCTGTCGGCGGCCCGGGCGGACGGGCCCGTCCCGCAGACAAGGCCGACACAAAGGAGAGCGAGAACAAAGCGGAATGATTTGAGCATGGTTGTGATCACGCCTTGTGTTGATCCGGGCCGCGCGGCGTGAACGCGGCGCAGAGCTGTATTGCGCATAGCCTGAAAGGGTGATTTTTGTTTTCCGGCAAGGAAGAAGGCGATTGCGGCTCAGGAATAGCACTCTTTGGTACAGGCCTGGGCCGCAATCGCCTTCTGACGCAGTCCAGAAGGCGAAAGGCGTCCTTTCTAGTCAGGGAGTGTCGATGCCCTGTCCCCAAACCCTCGGCGCCATCCGCCACTGCCCCTCGCCGTCCCGGCAGATGACCACCACCTCGGCCTCTTTCTGCCCGGCCAGCACGGTGGCACGTTTGCATTCCTCGCCCTTGGCCGAGGTAAAACCGTCGTCCAGGGTGACACGGACGCTCTTGCCGAAGGCCGGGTCGTCCAGCGTGGTGGATTCCCCGGCGGAGGCGGAAATCAGATAGGCTTCCACCGGGCCGGGCTGATATGCCGGGGGCGGTGGCGGATCGGAGAAAAGGCCGCAACCGGCCAGGAGAAAACCCGCGGGCAGGGCCAGAGCCAGAATCCGAGCGGAAACCGACATGGAAGGCCGCCGAGGCCGGGACGGACGACAAAAGAATCTGTTCATGGCAAGTTCTCCGGCTTGCGGCAAGACGCCGTGCCGTGCGCTGTGCCGCCAAGGGGCGGCAGCGTGTTTTTCTGCTTCCTCTTGCAGGAAAAAGGGCTCCTGTCAATTCCCGCCCTCATCCGTTGTCCTGCGCGGGAAAAAGGTGATCCCCCGCGCTCCCGTCTTTCGCCAATAGTCACGTTTTCAGTGAAAAGAGAGAAAATAGATAGAAAAAAGTATTATAAGACAGCCTGTTAAAATGTCCACGATTTGTAAATGCCTATTTTTTATTTTGCATATTATGGCGGGATTGGTAATATGTTGATAAAAGCATAGTTCGGAAATATGCACAACTTCAATGAGATTGCTTTCGCAACACCCCGGCGACGCGGGAAATATTTGTAAAAAACCATTGGGACGGCAACTGTCTCATATCTAAGGCTTTGGAGACGCCATGTCGAAACCGGCGGCCATGAAAACCATTGATGTGCGCGATGCCGTGGGCAGCGTGCTTTGTCACGACATCACCCGCATCGTGCCGGGGCAGAGCAAGGGGCCGGTCTTCCGCAAAGGCCATGTGGTGCGGGAAGAAGACATTCCCGTACTGCTGGAAGTGGGCAAGGAGCACCTCTTCGTGTTCGAGCCCCAGCCGGGCATGGTGCATGAAAACGAGGCGGCGGCCCGCATTGCCGCAGTCACGGCCGGGGCCAACATCCTGCTCAGCGAGCCCAAGGAAGGGCGGATCAATTTCTCCGCCGCCTGTGACGGCCTGCTGCGGGTGGATGTGGCCGCGCTCAGCCGCATCAACAGCCTGGGCGAAATCACCCTGGCAACGCTGCACAGCTTGCAAAAAGTGGACAAGGGCCGGGACGTGGCGGGCACCCGCGTGGTGCCGCTGCTCATTGACGACGAAAAGCTGCGCGCCCTTGAGGGCATGGTCGGTTCTCCGGTGGTGGAGGTGCTGCCCCTGCGCCGTTTCCAGGTGGGCATGGTCACCACGGGCAGCGAAGTGTTTTACGGGCGTATTCAGGACGGCTTCGGCCCGGTGCTGCGCAAAAAATTCGCGGGCCTGGGCAGCAGCGTCATGGGCCAGACCCTGACCAGCGACGACGTGGAGATGACCGCGTCGGCCATTGCCGCCTTTCTGCAACAGGGCGCGGACATGGTGGTGGTCACCGGCGGCATGTCGGTGGACCCTGACGACCGCACCCCGGCGGCCATCCGCGCGGCGGGCGCGGAGGTGGTCAGCTACGGCGCGCCGGTTTATCCCGGGGCCATGTTCCTGCTGGCCTATGCCCGCACGCCCAAGGGCCGCGTGCCGGTGCTGGGCCTGCCGGGCTGCGTCATGTACCACAAGGCGAGCATCTTCGATCTGCTGGTGCCGCGCCTGCTGGCCGGGCTTGACGTGACGGCGGAAGACGTGGCCGTGCTGGGACACGGCGGCTTCTGTTCCGCCTGTCCGGAGTGCCGCTATCCCGTCTGTCCTTTCGGCAAATGAAGTCCGGGGCGGATTGGCCGCTTCGGCACGGATATCCATACATTACCAAGGAGTCGCACATGGAAACAAAAACGCTTGTGGTCAATGGCATTCCCAGACGATTGCTGGTCAACCCCGACGACACCCTGGTTGACGTGCTGCGCGGGCAGTTGCAGTTGACCAGCGTCAAGGTGGGCTGCGGCAAGGGCCAGTGCGGCGCCTGTACCGTGATTCTGGACGGCAAGGTGGTGCGCTCCTGCATCACCAAAATGCGCCGTGTGCCGGAAAACGCCGCCGTCACCACTCTGGAGGGCATCGGTACGCCCACCTGCCTGCATCCGTTGCAGCATTCCTGGATTTTCCACGGCGCGGCCCAGTGCGGTTTCTGCACGCCGGGCTTTATCGTGTCGGCCAAGGGGCTGCTGGATGAAAATCCCAATCCCAGCCGTGAGGACGTGCGCGACTGGTTCCAGAAACACCACAATATCTGCCGCTGCACCGGCTACAAACCGCTGGTGGACGCGGTCATGGACGCGGCGGCCGTGATGCGCGGCGAAAAAACTCTGGAGGACATCCAGTTCAAGATGCCCGCCGACGGCCGCATCTGGGGTTCGCGCCTGCCCCGGCCCAGCGCCGTGGCCAAGGTCACGGGCGTGGCGGAATTCGGCGCCGACGCCGCCTACCGCATGCCGCCCGACACCCTGCATCTGGCCCTGGCCCAGGCCAAGGTTTCCCATGCCATCATCAAGGGCATCGACACCTCGGAAGCCGAAAAGATGCCCGGCGTGTATCGCGTGCTGACCCATAAGGACGTCAAGGGCAAAAACCGCATCACCGGCCTGATCACCTTCCCCACCAACAAGGGCGACGGCTGGGAACGGCCTATTCTTAATGATACCAAGGTATTCCAGTACGGCGACGCCCTGGCCATCGTCTGCGCCGACAGCGAGGCCAATGCCCGCGCCGCGGCGGAGAAGGTTACATTCGACCTGGAGCTGTTGCCCGAATACATGAGCGCGCCCGAAGCCATGGCCCCGGACGCCATTGAAATCCATCCCGGCACGCCCAACGTCTATTACGACCAGAATGAAGCCAAGGGCGGGGAGACCCAGCCTTTCTTCGACGACCCCGGCAACGTGGTGGCGGAAGGCAGCTTCTATACCCAGCGCCAGCCCCATCTGCCCATTGAGCCGGACGTGGGCTATGCGTATATCAATGATCAGGGCCAGGTGGTCATCCACTCCAAATCCGTGGGCATTCATCTGCACGCTCTGATGATCGCGCCCGGCCTGGGCCTGGAATTCCCCAAGGATCTGGTCATGGTGCAGAACACCACGGGCGGCACCTTCGGCTACAAGTTCAGCCCCACCATGGAAGCCCTGCTGGGCGTGGCCGTCATGGCCACGGGCCGTCCCTGCCATCTGCGCTACAACTATGAACAACAGCAGCAGTACACCGGCAAGCGCTCGCCTTTCTGGACCACCATGCGCTTTGCCGCCAACAAGCAGGGCAAAATCCTGGCCATGGAAACGGATTGGTCCGTGGACCACGGCCCGTATTCGGAATTCGGCGACCTGCTGACCCTGCGCGGCGCGCAGTACATCGGCGCGGGCTACGGCATCCCCAACATCCGGGGCAAAGGCCGCACGGTCTGCACCAACCACTGCTGGGGCGCGGCCTTCCGCGGCTACGGCGCGCCGGAAAGCGAATTCCCCTCCGAAGTGCTCATGGACATGCTGGCCGAGAAGCTGGGCATGGACCCCTTTGAGCTGCGCGCCCTCAACTGCTACAAGGAAGGCGACACCACGCCCACGGGCCAGACCCCCGAAGTCATGAGCCTGCCGGAGATGTTCGACATCATGCGGCCCAAGTATGAAGCCGCCAAGAAACGCGCCAAGGATCTCTCCACCCCCGAAGTCAAACGCGGCGTGGGCGTGGCTCTGGGCGTGTACGGCGCGGGCCTGGACGGCCCGGACACCTCCGAGGCCTGGGTGGAACTCAATGAGGACGGCGGCGTGACCGTGGGCTCCTCCTGGGAGGATCACGGCCAGGGCGCGGATTCCGGCGCTCTGGGCACGGCGCATGAAGCCCTGCGTCCGATGGGCATCCCGGCGGAGAAAATCCGCCTGGTCATGAACGACACCAGCAAAACTCCCAACTCCGGCCCGGCCGGTGGTTCGCGCTCGCAGGTGGTCACGGGCAACGCCATTCGCGTGGCCTGCGAAATGCTCATGGAGGGCATGCGCAAACCCGCCGGCGGCTTCCTGGACTACGCGGGCATGAAGGCCGAAGGCCGTCCGCTGCGCTATGACGGCAAGTGGTCCGCCCCGGCCAAGGACTGCGACGCCAACGGCCAGGGCAGCCCCTTTGCCTGCTATATGTACGGCCTGTTCATGGCCGAAGTGGCCGTGGAAAAGGCTACCGGCAAAACTCAGGTGGAAAAGCTCACCTGCGTGGCCGACATCGGTGAACTCTGCAACCAGTTGATCGTGGACGGCCAGATTTACGGCGGCCTGGCCCAGGGCGTGGGCTTGGCCCTGTCCGAGGATTATGAGGACATCAAGAAGCAGAGTACCATGGTCGGCGCGGGCATTCCTTCCATCCAGATGATTCCCGATGAAATGGAAATCGTCTATGTGAAGACTCCGCGCAAGGACGGCCCGCACGGCGCGTCGGGCGTGGGCGAAATGCCCCTCACCGCGCCGCATCCGGCCATCATCAACGCCATCTACAATGCCTGCGGCGCGCGCATCACGCACCTGCCCGCCTATCCGGAAAAGGTGCTGGAGGCCATGCCCAAGTAAGACAATCTGCAAACAGGGGGAGGGGCAACCTCCCCCTTGTTCGTTTATTCGTTGTGGACCGCGCGGCGGGGATTTGCGTGTAAATCCCCGCCGTGCCATACTTGCGAACAGGTTCCGCCCCGCGCCGGGAGTCTCCCGCGCGTGAAATTTCCAATGTCCACATACTGAGGCCGGGAAAATGGATCAGACCCGTCTGCACGAAATCGAGGCCCGCTGTACCCAGGAGAGCCCGCCGCATTGTCAGGCGGCCTGCCCCTTCAATCTGGATGTGCGGGCCTTCATGGCCCGGATGGCCGAAGGCCGCCCGGCGGAAGCCCGGAAAATTTTGGAGCGCCATCTGCCTTTGCCGGGTATTCTGGCCCGGATTTGCGATCATCCTTGTGAAAACGTCTGCCTGCGGCTGGACCTGGGCGGCAGCCTGGCCATCCACGCCTTGGAGCATGCCTGCGTGTATGCCGTGGGCACGCAGAGCCGTCCCCTGCCCATGCCGCGCAAAAAATTCAGCTTGGCCGTGCTGGGCGCGGGCCTGGCGGGCCTGGCGGCGGCCTGGGATCTTTCGCGCAAGGGCTACCCGGTGACGGTTTTTTATCAGGGCGACGCGCAAAGCGTTCTGCTGGAACAGTACCCGGCCTTGCGCCCGGACCGTGAGGATGATCCCCTGGCCGGCGACTGGGAACTGCTGGGCCGCCAGAAGGTGACGTTCAGCCCCGCCGCGCTGGACGAAGATTGTCTGGCTCGGGTGGCGGCGGAGTTCGACGGCGTGCTCATAGACGCGGGCGCGGCCCCGGGCCTGGCTCCAAATTTTGCCCCGGCGGAGGATACGCCCGGCGGCATGGACGCCGTGGATGGCATGAACGGCGTGGACGCGCTGACCCTGTACTGGCGCGATAATATCTGTTGCGCCGGTTGGCTCAGCCGGACGCCCACGGGACACGTCTATGCCTCGGCTTCGGCGCAGGCCGGGCAGGGGCGCCGCGCTGCCCAGACCCTGGAACGGCTGGTGGGCAAGGTGTCGCTGACGGCGGCGCGTGAAAAGGTGCAGGGCCCCTTGCACACGCCTCTGGACGGCATCGCCCCCCTGGCGCGGGTGGACCCCTCCGGCCCGGTCTATACCACGGAAGAAGCGGCCCTGGAGGCCGGGCGCTGCCTGCAGTGCCAGTGCCTGATCTGCGTGCGGGAATGCGTCTATCTGCAGAAATACAAAGGCTACCCGCGCGTCTACGCCCGCCAGATCCACAATAACGCCTCCATCGTCAAGGGCCTGCACACGGCCAATGCCCTGGTCAACGGCTGCGCGCTCTGCGGGCAGTGCGAGGAATTGTGCCCGGAAAATTTCTCCATGGCCGAGCTCTGCCTGGCGGCGCGCGAGGATATGGTACAGCGCGATTTCATGCCGCCCTCGGCCCACGAATTCGCCCTGGAGGACATGGAAAATGCCTCCGGTCCGGAATGCGCCCTGACTTTGCCGGATGTAGCGCTGCCCGAGGGCGCATGCGCGTCCTGGCTGTTCTTTCCCGGCTGTCAGCTGGCCGCCTCGCGCGGAGGGCAGACTGCGGCGCTGTATGCCTTTTTGCGCGCGGCCCTGCCTTACCGGGACGGGGGGGGCGGCGTGTCCCTGCTGCTTTCCTGTTGCGGCATCCCGGCGCGCTGGGCCGGTCGCGAGGCTTTGTTCAAGGAGCACACTGCGGAAATCCGAAAAGAGTGGGAAGTTCTGGGGCGGCCCCGGATCATGGCGGCCTGCTCTTCCTGTCTGAGCGCCCTGCGTCTGGCTCTGCCCGAGGCGCGGCCCGTATCCGTCTGGGAAGTGCTGAACGGCCTGCCTCTGCCGCCGGAACACGTGGACGGACTGGCGAAGGACCGGGCCGAAGCCGCATTGCCCAAGGTCTTTTCCATTCATGATCCCTGCACGGCCCGTTGGGATGGGGCCTGGCTGGAAGCCGTGCGCGGTTTGGCCCGGAAATGCGGCGCGTGCCTTGAGGAACCGCGCCTGACCGGAGCGACCACGGCCTGCTGCGGTTACGGCGGCCTGGTCTGGTGCGCGCAGCCCGAGCTGGCCCAAGTCATGAGCGAACACCGTGCCGCCGAGCTGCCGTATCCGGCCTTGGCCTCCTGCATCATGTGCCGGGACCGGTTGGTGGCGGACGGCAAAGAATGCTGGCATTTGCTGGACCTGCTTTTCCCGGCCTCTGATGGGGGAGAAAGCGCTGGGAGAGGAACCCGCAGAGGGCCCGGCCTGTCGGCGCGCCGGGCTAACCGGGCGGCCCTGCGCCGCCGTCTGCTGCGCGACTATCTGGGCGAAAACCTTCCGGAACCGGCCCCCGGCGCGCTGCATGTGCCGCCGGACTTGCTGGCCCGCCTGGAAGAGAAGCACATTCTGCTCTTGGACGTGGAAGAGGCCGTGGCCGGGGTGGAGGCCTGCGGACAATACTTTGAAAATCAGGAAAACGGGCACCGGTTGGGCTCGTGGCGGCCTCGTCAGGTGACCTTTTGGGTGGAATACGGCCGGGAGAACGGCGAACTTGTTCTGTACGACGCCTGGTGCCACCGCATGCGCGTGCCTGGTTCCGGTGGGCCCGGTGGTCCCGGCGGCTTCGACGCGGGGGACGGCCGGGATTGCTGTGAGCAGGGAGGTGCAAGCGCATGACCATGGGACCCAGTTATCCGCCGGACGGCGGCCAATGGCGGTGCGGCCGTTGCGGCTGCCCGCTGGAGCAGGGCAAAGTGCAGGTCTTTTATCTGAACAGCGCTTTTGACGTCTTTCTGCCGCGTTGCCCGCAGTGCGGGCTGACCATGGTGCCCAAATCCTTGGCCGAGGGTAAAATGCTGGAAGTGGAAACGCTGCTGGAAGACAAGTGAAGCCTCTCTGGGAACAGGAAGATTTTCAGCGCGTGGCGGGCGAGATCTGGCGGCCGGGCGGTCCGGAGCTGACCCGGCGCGCTCTGGAACTGGCCGCGCGCCGATGCGGCCTTGCGCCGGGCGCGCGTCTGCTGGACCTGGGCTGTGGTCCGGGCGCAAGCCTGGAACTGCTGGCCGGGCTGGGCTACCGCCCTCTGGGGCTGGACAGGCGCACGCATGCGGCTTGGGCGAAGCGGGCAGCCGGAGCGGAGCGCAGCCCAGCCGTGATTTTTCTGCAAGGGGATGCCGCTTGCCCGCCCCTGGCCGACAACAGCGTGGACGGCGTGCTCAGCGAATGCATACTCTCCCTCCTGCCTGACCCTTTGGACGCGTTGCGCGGCTGCCGTCGGACCTTGCGACCCGGCGGCGCGTTGCTGCTGAGCGATCTTTTCCGACATGGAGACATGCTGGAGGAGGGAGGCGCGAGCCTGGCTCCCCCGGAATCCGGCTGTCTGGCCGGGGCACGTTCGCGTGCTGTCTGGGAGGGCCTGCTTGTCCGGGCCGGTTTTGTACCGCGTTGTTTTGAGGACCACAGCCGGGCGCTGGTCGAAATGGCGGCACGGCTGCTCTGGTATGGAGCCGACGCCGCGCCCGAATGGCTGCGCGGCGGCTGCGCCTGCGGCGGTAGGCGCGGGGCTGTCGGCTACGGCCTGTGGATAGCGCAAAAGGAGGGCTCATGAATCCTCTCATGCTGGAATTGTTGCCCATGGTCCGCCAGGGTTATTGTTGCAGCCAGTTGCTGATCTTGCTCATGTTGCAGGCGCGCGACCAGCAGAATCCTGATCTGGTGCGCGCCATGCAAGGGCTCTGCCACGGCATCGGCCAGTCGGACGGCCCCTGCGGCCTGCTGACGGGCGGAGCCTGCGCCCTGGCTCTGGCCGCGGGCAAAGGTACGGACGACGAGACGGCCCATCCCATGCTCACGCCTCTGCTCAATGAGTACGCCACCTGGTTTTACGAGCGCGTGAATCCTTACGGCGGCATCAGTTGCGGCAGTATCGCCACGGGCCTGGGAGCCGCTTCCGGCGGGGCAGTAACAGACGCGACGCCCGATCCCGTGGCCTGCGGCGATCTGCTGGCCGAATGCTGGGAAAAAATTCTGGAACTGGCCGAGAATTATGAGCTGGATCTGACCGCCGTCCGGACGGGGCCGATGCCGTGATTCTGCGCCGCACGCAAAGCCTGTGCCCCATCTGTCTGCGCCGTATTGAGGCCGTGTACGAGCGCCCGGAAACGGCGGGGACGGAGAAGGGCGTCTTTTTGCGCAAAACCTGCCCGGAACATGGCGTGTTCAGCGTGCCGGCCTGGGTTGCGCTTGAGCCTGTTGATGCACAGGGCGTCGTACCCGGCGTTGTGAATGCGCCGCCTTTCGAGTCCTGGTCGCGGCCCAAAAGTCCCTCCTACCCGGAGGAGCCCCGTACCGCTGTGGCGCGGGGCTGCCCCTTTGACTGCGGGCTCTGCCCCCTGCACGCCCAGCACACTTGCACCGGCCTGGTGGAAGTGACCATGCGTTGCGATCTGGCCTGTCCGGTTTGCTATGCCGGAGCGGGCAGAACAGAGGGGACCCTGCCGCCTGATCCTCCCTTGGCCGCGCTGGCCGCGCAACTGGACAGTCTGAAAACGGCCTCCGGGGCCTGCAATGTGCAGATTTCCGGCGGGGAGCCCACCATTCGCGAGGATTTGCCCGCCATAGTGACGCTGGCGCGGGAGCGCGGCTTCGGCTTGGTGCAGCTCAATACCAACGGCCTGCGTCTGGGGCGGGACGCGGGCTACGCCGCCCGGCTGCGGGCCGCGGGTCTGGATTCCGTGTACCTGCAATGGGACGGCGTGCGCGAAGCCGTGTTCGAGACCATGCGCGGCAGAGCCTGCCTGAACCTGAAGCGCCTGGCCGTGGAGGCCTGCGCCGCCGCCGGCCTGGGCGTGGTGCTGGTGGCCACCTTGGCCCGCCACGTCAACGACGGTGAAGTGGGGGACTTGCTCCGCCTGGCTCTGGCATTGGGGCCTGCGGTGCGCGGCGTGCATTTTCAGCCCGTGTCCTCGTTCGGCCGTTATCCCTGGGCCTTGAGCAATGCGCCCCGGCTGACCCTGCCCGAAGTTATGGCCGCGCTGGTGCGGCAGGCGCCGGAACTGGTCCGGATGGAGCATTTCCACCCGCCGGGCTGCGAGCATGCGCTCTGTTCCTTCAGCGCGGCCTACCGCCGCACAGGCGTTGAGGGCGCGGAGCTGGAGTGGCTGCCTCAGGCCGGGCAGTCCTGTTGCTCTCCCGTGCCGCCTCCGGCGGCGGAAGGCGCGCGCAAGGCCAGGCAGTTTGTGGCTCTGCATTGGAAGGGAGCCGAACGGATACCGGCGGCGGACACGCCGGGCGGCGCGGCGCTTCCGGAACGTGCCGATGATTTCAGCCGCTTTCTGAACCGGGCCGGAGCGGAGCGGCGTTTCACCGTTTCGGCCATGGCCTTTCAGGACGCCTACAGTCTGGATCTGGAGCGGGTGCGCGGCTGCTGCATCCATGTGGTCCAGGCGGACGGGCGGCTGGTGCCTTTCTGCCTGCACAATCTCACGGCCCGCGACGGCGCTCGTCTTTATAGCGGGGCATGGGCGTGAGCCGGGGGCGCTGTACCGTCCCTTGTCCTCACCCCATGGACCGCTGGCTGGCCCAGGCCTGCGGCGCGGAAAGCATGGCGGCGCTTCCGACACGGCTGCGCGCGGCGCGGATCGAAGCCCTGAACCGTATTCTGCGCCATGCCGCGCGGCACAGCGCCTTTTACGCCCGGCATCTGGCCGGTTGCGATCTGGTGATGCGCGAACCCGAGGATCTGGCCCGTCTGCCGTTCACTACAGCCGCCCATCTGCGTGACTGGCGGGATTTTTGCTGTGTGTCGCAGGGGGATGTCCAACGCATGGTCAGCCTGCAAACCTCGGGCACCACGGGCGCGCCCAAGCGCTTGGCCTTTACGGAGCGTGATCTGGCCCGCACCCGCGATTTTTTCCGTGTGGGCATGGGGCAACTTGTGCGGGCGGGCCAAGTCCTGGCCGTGTTTTTGCCGGGGGCGGAGCGCCCCGACGGCGTGGCGGATCTGTTGCGGAGAACCTTGGGCCCGACGGGCGTCATAGTGGAGGGGCTGCCCTCTGCTATAGCCGTTGACATGACCCCCGCCGGGGATGCCTCGCGGGCCCACTGGCTGGCGGAGCACCGGCCCCAGGCCCTGGTGGCCTCGCCCGCGCAGTTGGAAGGCTTGCTGCGCAGCTTTCCGAGGGCCGCGCCGCCGGACCTGCGCGGAGTGCTTTCCAGCACGGACCGGCTTGACCCGGACCTGCGGCAACGGCTGCGCGCGGCCTGGAACCGCGAACTGCTGGATCACTACGGCCTGACGGAGAGCGGCTTCGGCTGCGCCGTGGAATGCCCGGCCCACGACGGCTATCATTTGCGGGCCCTGGACGCCCTGCTGGAAGTGGTGGACCCGCGCGACGGGCGGCCGCTGCCTTGGGGAGAAACGGGCGAAGTGGTGCTGACCACGCTCAACCGCGAGGCCATGCCGCTGATCCGGTACCGTACCGGCGACATTGCGAGTTTGCTGCCGGGACCCTGTCGTTGCGGCAGCCCCTTGCCGCGTCTGGGGCCGCTGCTGGGGCGGCTGGATACGGACGCGGGGCAGGGCGTACGTGTGGTCCATCCGGCCAAGGGCAGCGGCGCGTCATGGGCGAAACAGCTGGATGCGGCGCGTTTTCCTGAAGGAGTGGGATTGTGAAGGCATGCGCCATTCTGCTGGCGGCGGGCCGGGCCTCCCGCATAGGAGCAGTGAAGGCCCTGTTGCCTTTGCCTCTTTTGTCCGGCGGCGCGCCGTGTTCCGCCTTGGAGGGGCTAGCCCGCTGTTATCGCGGCGCGGGTGTGGAAGACATTCTGCTGGTCAGCGGTTTCCATGCGGCGGAGGTGGAGGCGGCGGCGCGCGGACTGGGACTGGCCGTCGTCCGCAATCCCCGGCCGGAAGAGGGCATGTTCTCCTCCGCCTGCGCCGGGCTGCGCGCCGTGCCTGAGGACTGCGCCGTCTGTTTCGTGCATCCGGTGGACGTGCCTCTGGTCCGCTCTCTGACCCTGGCGGCGCTGCTGGACGCGGCGGCAAGTGAATCTCAGCACGGATCATCTTCCGTACTGATTCCCACCTATGAGGGCAAGGAAGGCCATCCGCCGCTGCTGCCCTCTGTGTACCGGGAGCACATCCTGGCCCATGAGCGGCAAGGGGGGGAGGGCGGCCTGCGGTCTGCACTGGCCGGACTTCCCCGACGGTATGTGCCGGTGGCGGATTCCTTTATTTTGGAAGATATGGACCGCCCTGAGGATTACGCCCGCCTGAGGACGCTGGCCGCGTTGCGGGAGGCGCTGTGGCCCGCCGAGGCCTGGAATCTGCTGCGCCTGTGCCGCGTTCCTGAGCGCGGCTTGCGCCATGCTTGCGCCGTGGGCGCCGTGGCGGCTGCCTTGGCTCAGGTTCTGCGTGAGAGCAGGGCGGAGCGGGGATGGGCCGGGACCGGGCCGGATCCCGAGCTGGCGCGCGCCGGAGGGCTGTTGCACGATATCTGCAAGGGCCTGCCGGAGCATGAAAAGGCCGGGGGCCGCTTCCTGGCGGAGCTGGGCCTGCCCGTGGCCGCAGCTTTGGTGGCGGATCATCGTGATCTGAGCGTACCCGACGCCGCGCCGCTGACTGAGCGCGAACTGGTCTATCTGGCGGACAAGTATTGTCACGGCCGGGAGTTTGTGCCGCTGGAACTGCGTTTCGGCCAGAAGCTGGATCTGTATGCCGCCGATCCCGCCGCCTGTGCGGCCATCCGGGGCCGTCTGGGGCGTGCCCGGGCCCTGGAGGCGCGTCTGGCCCGTGAAATGGGGCGGCCCCCGGCGGATATTGCCCGGCAGGCCCTTGAGGCCCTGCTCAAGGCCAAAGGCGGGGAGCCGGAAGCCGAACCGAACAGTAGCAGAGGCGATACGTGACGGCGGAGCGGGGCCTCTGGCTCGTGCGTCACGGCGCATTGCCGCCTAACCCGGAACGGCGTTTCGTGGGTGCGCGTGATTTGCCGCTGAGCAAAGCCGGGCGCGCCCAGATTCGGGCCTTGGCTGTGGACCTTGCGCCGGTGCTGGCCGACCCGCGCCTTGTTGCTCTGTTGAGTTCGGATTTGTCCCGTTGCCGGGAAACGGCGGCTATCCTTGCCGCCGCTGCCGGGCGGCCCCTGCTTGTGCATGCGGACGCGGATCTGCGCGAAATCAGTCTGGGAGCCTGGGAAGGGCTGACGCCCGCGGAGGTGGAGCGGGCCTTTCCCGGTCAGTACGCCTTGCGCGGTCGGGATTTCGCTCATTTCAGCCCGCCCGGCGGCGAAAGTTTCGTCCGGGTGCAGCAACGGTCCCTGGCGGCTCTGGAACGCTGGCGGGCGCGCTATCCCGAGGGGCTTCTGCTCCTGGCCGGGCATGCCGGGCTGAACAGATGCCTTCTGGCCCGCTATCTGGCCTTGCCCTTGGCCGATCTTATGCGCATTCCGCAGGGCTATGCCAGCCGGACATTCCTGCCCGGCTGGTAAGCCTGCCCCGCATTCAATTCAGGCGCAGTTCCACGCCGTTTTCGTCAAAAAGCGTGATGTCCAGCGAGATATAGTCGTCCGCCAGAGTCCGGAGCGGAAGCTCCAGGGAGATGTGGCGCAGATCCGCCAGGTTGAAGCCGCTCAGCCAGCGGGCGGCCTCCAGGCCCAGGTCGGCCAGGCGGTCCAGCGGCGTGAAGATCACGGCCGGGCAGGTCTTATAGAGATAGAGGCCGCCGTTGGCCGGCACCAGCGGGAACAGCCCACAGGCCACGGGCCGCTGTGTGCGCATGAGGCGGCAGCCGTGGTCCGTGTCGGACTTGCAGCCCCTGGCGTCCAGATAGGCTGTATCCGCGTTGAGCAGGTAGAAATCATCGCTGAGGTTGGGGCGGAGCTGCCCCGGCAGCAGGGCCATGGGGAAGGGGGCGTTTGAGTCCTGCGGGCCACAGCAGTAGCGGCAGTCGCGGCAATAGCCGTTTTGCAGCCAGTCGCCGCGCCAACGCAACGGACGGCGGCGGGGAAAGAGCGCCCGCCAGAGTTCAAGATAGTGCCAGAAACCTTTTTGCAGTTTTTGCATAAGATGTCCTTTAGAGCCTGTTAACACTAATTGTAAAAATGTTCTTCATGGGTTAACTTTGCCCTATGAA
>OIXH01003039.1_pt1 | contig 15581 bp, 12 predicted proteins | sample 1587741 | NCBI WGS metagenome assembly OIXH01 (sample SAMEA3888916, study PRJEB22519) | human gut metagenome | biome: human gut; feature: human-associated habitat; material: faeces | place: Denmark | collected 2011 | reverse complement strand
CGGCCCAGGCTGCACCCTTCGGCGCAGACGGCAAACAGGTCCCGGAACTCCCGGGGGGTGAGCTTCTGGCCGGTGAGCATGGTTTCCATGGTGTTCAGAAGCTCCATCACCGCCGACCAGGTCCGCTCCAGGTCGTCGGCGTCCTTCTGGCGGCCTTGCCGCCGCCGCTCCTGAATCCAGCCGGACATCCGCTCCGGCAGCTCCAGGCCCAGAAGGAGCCGGTAGGCTGCCTGGGGCCAGGAGGTCTCCTCCCCGTCCCGGCGGAACCCGGACAACAGGCCGCAGCAAAGCTCCCGGACCTTTTCGGCCCGGGCCAGCTCCTCCTGCTCCCGGGCGGACATCTCCCGGGGGGCGTATCCGGCGGGATTCTGGCGGAAGGGAGTGAAAAATCCGTCGCCGCTGATGTTCCAGACGTAGGAATAGCCCTCGAAGGCGTCCAGCTCCTCCAGGGAAAAGCCGGTCATGCCGCACTTTAAGAAGCTCAGCACCTCCGTCCGGTCAAAGCCCGTGGCCAGGGCCCCGGCGGCGTGGAGCAGGAACCGCGTCAGAGGCATGACGGCGATGCTCTCCACCCGGTCCATGTAATAGGGCACGCCGTACCGGTCCAGGGCGGCCTCCAGGAGGGGGGCGTACCGGTCCATGTCCCGGACCAGCACCGCCATTTCCTCGTAGGCGTAGCCCTCCTCCTTAGCCAGGCGGAGAAGCTCTGCCGCGGCGAAGGCGGCCTCGTCGAACTCGTTGAGGAGCCCGCAGCAGCGGACCCCGGTGTTTTCCCCGGGATAGGGCTTAGGACTGTTTTTCAGCGCCTGGTCCGCGAACCACCGGAGGGAATCGTCGGCAAAGCCCCGGGGCTCCGTCAGCCGCTCCGGGGAGGCGGTCCGGGCCCCCGCCTTTCGGGCCAGGGTCCGGAGCCGCCGGGCGGTCTCCTCGGTGGTGGAGAACCGGCTGTCCCCGGAGGTCAGGGAAAGGACCGCCGTGACCTGGGCGTTTTGCTCCAGCATCAGGCCGATGATCTGCTCCTGGGCGGCGGTGAAGCTCTTGAAGCCGTCCAGCCACACCGCCTTTCCGGCGAACCACCGGTTCTCCCGGATCAGCTGAGCCGCCCGGTCCAGATCGTCCTCATCGTCCCGGAACCGGGCCCCCAGCAGCGTTTCATATGTATTGCGGATCAGGGAAAGGTCCGCCAGCTTGTCCCGGAGAAAGCCCTGGGCCTTCCCGGCGGCTTCCTCCAGGGCGTCGGGGGAGACGGCGGCGTGTTTCAGTTCCGCCATGGCCCGGACCATCTGGCCGGGGAAATCCGGCCGCCGGACCAGGGGGCCGTAAAGGGCCAACTCCCCCTTGCAGTCCTGGAGGGCCAGCCTCATAGCCAGGAGCCGGGCGGAATCGTCGGCGGTCTCCCCCGCCAGGCCGCCGTACTCCCGGAAAATCTCCTGGGCCAGCCGCTGGAAGCTCAGCACCCGGACCCGGTCGGCTCTGCGGATGCCCAGGGCGGTGAAGTATTCCCGCTCCGTTTCATAGGAAAACTGCTCCGGCACCAGGAGGACCAGCCCTCCCGGCGCGGCGTCCTCCTGCCGGGCCAGGGCCAGGAGCTCCTCCCGGACCCGGGTGGACTTCCCCGTTTTTGCGCCGCCCTCGATGAGTCGCAGCATGGCTGTCTCTCCTTTCTGTCAGCCCCCTTTCCGGGAGCGGAACCACATACCGATCTTTTCCGCCAGCTCCACCAAAAAGAACCGGACCTCGTATCTGGGCTCCGATTCCAGCAGAGCCCGTTCCTCCGCCGAAAACCGCCGGAGCTCCTCCGGCAGCTTCTCCGCCGCCGAAATGCACAGGGGCGGGTAGAGGACGCACCACCAGTTATGGCCCTTCCCCTCCCCGATGACCACCCGCAGAGCGTCGTACCACCCGGCGGGCATGGTGAAGCCGTCGTAGACCCGGGTGTCGAAAAACATCCGGACCACCTCCGCCCGGACTGGCTCCCCGGAGCCCGCCTCGTCCAGAGCCGCCCGGGCGGCCCGCTCCACGGCGGAGAGGCTCCGGGCCGCCGTTTCCCTGGCGTCGGAAAGGCTGTCCGCCCGGTCAAAGGCGTCCCCGGTCTCCGCCAGAATCCGGTCCCGGACCCGGAGCTTCAGCGCCTGGTCCTCCGGGCTGTCGGAGTTGGCCAGGACGTGGAGCCGCAGCACCTCCTGCCGGACCTGGGCGCACTCCCGGTGAAAGACCGAGAAGCTGTCCAGGAAAATTCCCAGGAGAAAGGCCAGGGCCACCGTCAGCACTATCCGCCGGAGCCGCCGGTCCTCCCGGCAAGGCAAAATCTTCATAAAAACCGTCCTTCCTTTTGCTGTCTTGCACCAAAAGTATGGACGGCTTTTTCGTTTCTATTCTTCCCGGAGGACCTCCACGCCCCGGGGGACCGGACGGGTCACAAAGACCTGCCCCTCCCCGGCCAGGGCGGCGGCGCTGCGCCGGGCGGCGGATTCCGCCCGGAAGACCCCGAACACCGCCGAGCCGCTGCCGGTCATCCGGGCGGCCAGCGCGCCGGTGTCCAGGAGCATTTGGCGGATGCGGGCCACCTCCGGGCTGCCCTCGGACTGCTCCAGGACGTTTTCCATAAAGGGGGCCAGGGCTTCCAGCTCCCCCCGGGCCATGGCGGCCAGGAGGGCGGCGTTGTCCGGGTGGGTCAGGCCCTCCGCCCGGTCGAACCGGCGGAAGGCTTCGGCAGTGGAGATGCCGAAGGGGGGCTTCACCACCGTAAGATACCCGGCGGTGAGCGGAGGGGCGGGCTCCACCTGCTCCCCCATGCCCCGGACCCGGGCGGTGCCGCCCACCAGGCAGTAGGCCACGTCGGCCCCCACGGAAAGTCCGGCCCGGCGCAGGGCTTCCGGAGAGAGCCCGGCGTTATAGAGCCGGTTTAAGCCGATCAGAACTGCCGCCGCGTCGGCGCTGCCCCCGGCCATCCCCGCCTGGGCGGGGATCCGCTTGGTCAGCCGGATGGAGACACCGCCGGTGATCCCCGCCGCGGCGAAAAAGGCTTCCGCCGCCTTCCAGGCCAGATTGGCCGGGCCGTCGGGGGAGCCATCGGAGAGCACCGAAATGCCCTCCGCCCGGGAAAGCTCCACGTCGTCGGAAAGGTCCACGGTCTGCATGACCATGTCCATTTCGTGGTAGCCATCGGGGCGCTTCCCCAGGATGTCCAGGGAAAAATTGAGCTTTGCCGCCGCCTTCAGACAGACGCGCTCCATCAGCCTTCCTCCTTTTGAGCCAGAACCCAGTCCCGGACGGCGAAAAGGTCGTCCAGCACCGGGACCCCCAGGGCTTCCAACGACTGCCGGGACTGGTGTCCTCCGGCGGTGAGGACGCAGCGGCAGCCCAGGGCTTTGGCCGTCTCCCAGTCGTGGTCAGTGTCCCCGATGAGGACCGCACCGGCGGGGTCCGCGCCGCTCTGGGAAAGCCAGCGGCGGCCCAGCTCGATCTTCCCGCCGCCGTAGCCGTTATCCAGGGCCAGGACCTTTTCAAAGGCCCCGGCGAGCCCCAGGTGCTCCAGCTGCCGGGCCAGGCACCCGGATTCCGCCGAGGAGAGGATGCTCTGGGCGATCCCCGCCTCCCGGAACGCTGTAAGGGCCTCCGCCGCGCCCTTGGCCAGGGGGCAGCGGAGGCTTTCCTCCGGATATTCCGCCAGGTACTCCGCGGCCAGGGCCTCATAGCTTTCCTTCCGGAAGTCGAAGCCCGCCGCCCGGTAGTACTCCCGGATGGGGAACTGAAAAATCCTCCGGTAATGGTCTAGGTCCGGGATCACCGGCATCCCCCGCCGCCGGAGCATCCGGTTCATCAGGGCGCAGTTTAAGTTCACGTCGTTCAACAGGGTGCCGTTCCAATCCCAGATGACGCGGTCGATCATAAGGTCCTCCCTTTCAGAGCTTCAAAAGCCTGCTGCGCTTGACCTGGATGGCGTGGATGGGACACATCTCGTGGCAGCAGTAGCAGCGGATGCACTTGCTCCGGTCGATGCAGGCTTTCCGGTCCACAATGGCGATGGTGTGGGCGGGGCAGCTTTCGGCGCACTTGCCGCAGCCCACGCACTTATTTTTCAGCACCTTGGGCCGGGGCGTCAGGTACCGCCGGATAATGGGCTCGCAGATGCCCCGGAGGGGCCTGGGGATGCTGGACACAAAGTCCACCGTCCGGGACCGGGGCATTCTGAAGTCGGCAAAGGTCCGCAAAGGGTCGCCGCAGAGCTCCACCCCGTCGGCGGAGCTGGGACACAGCCCCCGCTCCCGGGCGCAGTCCACCAGAGGGATGTCCTCCGGCTGCCGGCCGATGACCTTTGTCAGCACCAGGTCCAGCTCATAGGGGTTGGTGGCGCAGAGGGTCATGTCCGTCTGCCGAAGGTCGCCGGAGGAGGGGCCATCGCCCTCCATGGACACCACGGCGTCCACAAAGGTGATGCCCGGCTTCACCGTGCCGCAGAGGTCCAAAAGCATCCCGCAGAAGTCCCGCTCCTGGGGGTAGCGCCAGTGGAACTCCGGCTTGGTCAGCCCGGGGATGCAGCCGAAAAGGTTCTTCACCCCGCCGGAAAGGCCGGTCATGCAGTGGCTTTTCAGCTTGCAGATGGAAATGATGAAGTCCGCCCCGGCAATGGGATTGATGAGGTCGAAGGCTTTGCAGAGCTCCCCCTCCGGATGGGGGACGTGGGTGGAGCCGGTGTCGTAGTTGAGGACCGCCCCGGTCCGCCGGGCCACCTCCTCCATGCCGGAGGCTTTGTAGATGCCCTCCAGGGCCGCCCGGGTAAAGGGGCCGCCGGGGGAGTCGGCAATGGTGATCTGGGCGTCGGACACCTTCTGCACCCGGCGGATCACCGCCTCCACCAGGGAGGGGTGGGCGGTGGTGCCGTCCTCGGGACGCCGCTTCATGAGAAGATTGGGCTTCACGGTGATCTTCCCTTCCCTGGGGATCAGCCGGTCCAGGTCCAGGAGGTCGAAGTGGCGGTCCACCGCCGCCTGAACGGTCTCCCTGTCATAGGAAAGGGTGGTCTGTACGGAAATCATGTCATTTCTCCTTCAATTCCTGCAAAAAGGCTTCGATGCGGCGGACAGCCTCGGTGATGTGCTTCACGGAATAGGAATAGGACACCCGAACGTACCCCTCTCCGCTGGCCCCGAAGGCGTCGCCGGGGACCACGGCCACCCGCTTGCTGTACAGGAGCTGCTCGCAGAAGTCCTCCGACGAAAGGCCGGTGGATTTGATGCAGGGGAAGATATAGAAGGCCCCCTCCGGCTCGAAGGTGGGCAGGCCGATGCGGTTGAAGGCGTCCACGATATACCGCCGCCGGGAGTTATACTCCTCCCGCATCTGACAGATGTTCTCCTCGCAGTTGTCCAACGCCTCGATGGCGGCGAACTGGGAGGTGGTGGGGGCGCACATGATGGCGTACTGGTGGATTTTTGTCATCTGCTTGACGGCGGCGGCCGGACCCGCGGCGTATCCCAGCCGCCAGCCGGTCATGGCGAAGGTCTTGGAGAAGCCGTTGACCACGATGGTCCGCTCCTTCATCCCGGGAAGGGAGGCGATGGAGACGTGGCGGCCGTTGTAGGTAAGCTCCGCGTAAATTTCATCGGAAAGGACGATGAGGTCGTGGCGTCTGATCACCTCGGCGATGGCCTCCAGGTGCTCCTTCCGCATGACGCCGCCGGTGGGGTTGTTGGGGTAGGGCAGGACCAGCAGCTTGGTCTTCGGGGTGATGGCGGCCTCCAGCTTTTCCGGGGTCAGGCGGAAGTGGTCCTCTGCGGAGGTGGGGATGGCCACGGGCACGCCGTCGGTGAGCCGGACGATGGGGTCGTAGCAGACAAAGCACGGCTCCGGGATCAGCACCTCGTCGCCGGGGTTCAGGAAGGCCCGGATGGCCAGGTCAATGGCCTCGGAGCCGCCCACGGTGACGATGACCTCCTTCTTTGGGTCGTAGGAAAGGGAAAATTTCCGCTCCAGATACCGGCAGATGGCCCGCCGCAGCTCGATGAGCCCGGTGTTGGCGGAGTAGCCGGTCTTGCCGGACTGTAAATTCTCGATGCCCGCCCGGCGGACGGAGTAGGGGGTCTTGAAATCCGGCTCGCCCACGCCCAGGGAGATAACCCCATCCATTTCGTTGGCGATGTCGAAGAACCGCCGGATGCCGGAGGGCTTCAGGGCCACGGCCCGGTCGGACAGCTTTTTCTCAATTTCTATCACAGCGATACGTTGCCCCTTTCATCCTGGACCGGCCCGGAGATGATCACGCCCCGGTCCTTGTACCGGGAGAGGACAAAGTGGGTGGCCGTGGAGACCACGCCGTCCAGAGGCGCCAGCCGGTGGGAGACGAACAGGGCCACATCCTTGAAGGTCTTTCCCACCACCTCCACGTGGAGGTCGTAGCCGCCGCTCATGAGGTAGACGCTGTCCACCTCATGGTAGCCGCTGATCTTCTGGGCGATCTCCTCAAAGCCGAAGTCCTTTTTGGGCGTCACCCGGATTTCGATGACCGCCTCCACGTACTGGGTGTCAATCTTTTCGTAGTCCAGCAGGGGCTTATAGCCCCGGATGACCCCCTGGGCCTCATAGGCGGCGATTTTTTTCCGGACCTCCTCCTCGGTGATGCCCAGCATCACCGCCAGGTCCCGGGCGTCGGTCCGGGCGTCGTCGTTCAAAAGCTGCAACAGCCGATCCATCATAACCTGTCACTCCTTACAGTGGGTTTTCCCGGTTCCGGGTCTTTCGCCGGAACGGTATACATGGTTTTATTATACCAAATCCTTGGACGGATAGCAAGATGGGCGGGGACTTTTTCCGGGCAAAGCAAAATCCGGGCCCCAAAAAGGGGTCCGGACGCTGTTTTTCGCGGATCACCGCAGGAAGGTTCCCACCCGGTCCTCCCCCGCGCCGAAACGGGTGATGACCAGCTTTTCCCCGGTGACGGAAAAGACGTCGAAGGCCGTTTCGGTAATGGTGCCGAACTCCCGCTTAGGGCAGCCCGGGGCCCACTCCTGGACAAAGGAGCAGAGAGACGTGATAGACAGAATCCGATCATCGTAAAGCAGGTTGTCGTAATGCACGTGGCCCGCGATCATGGCCCGCACTTGGGGGCAGTGCTTGATGGCGTAGTAGATGCGGGGCCCGTTGAACAGGTCGTCGTAGGGCTTGATCCCCAGGGGCATCCCCTCGCTGCCGAAAATCCCCGCGTTGTGGATGGGAGAATGGCTGAAGATGAAAATCTCCCGGTCGGTTTTCAGGGCGTCTCCTTCCAGCCACTCCGCCTGCCTGTTGGAAGCCTCCAGCCGCCAGCCGAAGGGCTCCTTTTCCTCCAGGTCGGCAAAGTACGCCTTGTCGCTGGTGTTTAGAAAGACAAAGCGGTAGGGGAGCTTCGGATCGTCGATATAATAGTAGTTTTCCTTGGTGGGGCTGTATTTCATGCAGAGGGCGTGCATTTCCTCGGGGAAAATACCCACCTCCCGGATGTTCCTGTTCCCCCGGTCCAGGGAGTTGCCGATGCCGTCGTCGTGGTTGCCGATGACGCAGTGGACCGGCACCGAAAGGCCGTACAGCGCGTCCATGACCTCCTGGTGGGAGGCCCGCATTTTGGCCGGGTCCGGGTCGTAGTCGTTGCCGATGTCCCCGCCGCTGACCACAAAGGAGATCTCCGGGCAGCGGTCCAGGATGTACTGCATGGAACGGATGGCGTTGGCCGCCAGCTCGTACTGTCCGGGGGCGCTTTTTACGGCCCGCTGGTTCAGGCGGTTGTGCATGTCGGTGATGAAGATGAAGTTCAGTGGCGCGCCGGTCTCTTTGATCCGGCGGATCTTTTCGTCGTAGTGGCTGGTCAAATAGGTCAGGTCGTTCATGATGGTCTCCGTTCCGCCGCCGGAGGGGCGGCTCATTTTCGTTGCTGGGCCATCCGCCGCCGGAACTCGCCGGGGGTGACGCCCTCATACTTTTCAAAGGCCCGGATCAGCAGGTTGGAGCTGTGGAAGCCGCAGCTCTCCGCGATGCGGTTCAGGTTATCCGAGGTGTTCAGCAGCTGCTCCCGGGCGAAGGCCACCCGGCGGCTGTTCAGGTAGTCGGTGAAGTTCAGCCCCTTGTTCTGCTTGAAGCACCGGGAAAGGTGGTTGGGGGTGTAGCCCAGAATCTGGGCCACGGTAGACAGGTTGATGTCCTCCCGGAAGTGGGCGTTGACGTAGTCCGTCACCTGGTCCACCACCGTGGCCGCCTCGCCGGAGTCGGTGAGCCGGGCCGCCACCGCCAGGTTGGACAGAACGATCTCCCGGCAGCGGAAGGAGGTGTAGACGCAGCTGGCGGAGTCGATGCGGATCAGGTCGGCGTAGGCGATCTCGTCCTTGCTGCGGACCACCCGGCCCACGAACTGGTTGATGACGTCGCAGGCGGAAAGGTACGCCTCGTAGGTCACGTTGTTCTGGTAGTTCCGGTCCAGGATGCTCTTGACGTAGGCGGTCAGGTAGGGCAGCACCGGCTTTTCCAGCAGCTCCCGGAGCCGGACCTCCAGGTCGTCGGGGAGGAAGGGCAGCGCCGCCGGAGGGTTCTCCGCCCCGGCGAGGATCACCGTTTCCCCGGACTGGACCGGCCGCCGCCGCAGGGCGGCGATGGACTCCTCATAGCAGTGCCGGAGCTCCCGGATGCCTGCGGCGCAGCTGCTGACTCCGGCGCAGAACACCGCTCCCGGGACCTGCTCCTGCCAGTCGCCGTAGGCTTCCTCCAGGGCTTCGGCCACGGTGGCCCGCTCCCCGGGGTCCTTGAGGCAGAGGACCAGGGTGTACTCGTCGGGGAGGGTTTCCAGCATCTCCACGATCCAGCCGCCCAGGTGGGCCCGGAGGACCTTGTCGAAGCGGTCGTGGTACTTGGTGTAAAAAAGCTCGTCCTGGTCCGAGGGGAGGTCCAGCCGGATGACGGCGGTCTCGTAAAGCCCGTCGGAAAGGGCGATCTGATAGGGCTCGGCGGAGGCCAGGACCTCCTCCACCGTGGGACTGCCCATGATGAGCTTATAGAGCACCGCCTGGAGGACCATATGGCTGCTCCCCTCCATGGCGCTGCGCATGGAGCGGTTCACCGACAGCAAATCCAGCACCCGGTCGGTGATGAAGGCGGTCTCGTCGGTGACATTCTGGGCGGCGGAGGGGTCCTCCAAAGCGTTCAGCAGGCCCCGGAAGGGCCGGGACAGCTTCCGGGAGCTGCCGTAGGCGTAGAACAGCAGCAGCACCACCGCCGCCGCGGAAAAGAGGTTGGCCATCCAGAAAATCCGGTCGAAGGTCCCGGCCAGCTGCTGGTAGGGGGTGAAGATCACGTATTCCACGCCGCTGATGGCCGACTCCCGCCGGGAAAGCATCCCCTTCCCCCGGAGGTACCGGCTGGCGTTGGCCGCCTCCTGGAACTCCTTGGTGTACCGCAGCTTTTCCAAATCCGCCCCGGTGTTGGAGGCGATGACCTGCTGGTCCTGGTCCAGGACGTAGATTTCCCGGGCGGAGACGAATTCCTGATTCCGGAAAATGCTGTTGACAAAGGATTCCTCCAGGGCCAGGCAGATGGTCCCCACGTAGCGGCTGCCGTTGCTGACGGACTGGAGCAGATAGACGCCGGAGATTCCGGTGCGGTAATTCAGGTTGACCCAGCTGCCCTCCGAAGGCTCCACCTCCGCCTTTTTCAGCGTGACCCGGCTGTACCGGCTGCCCAGGAGCTGGTTCCAGGCGGAGAAATCCCCGTCGAACCGGTTCTGGAAATAGACCTGCCGCTGGGTGATCCCCTGTTTGGTGTACAGGTAGGAGGAATCGTCCCACTGGATGAGAATTTCGTCCAGACCCGGAGAGGTGAAGGAAAAGGTCCGCACCAGCTCCAGGATGTCCTCCTCGTTCTGCAGATACAGCTCCCGGTCCCGGTAATCCGGCAGACAGCGGTTCTGGAGGAACTCGCTTTGCTGCAAATGGACGATGACGTTCTGCAGCGCCTCAAAGGTGTCGTCGATGGCGGACACATAGGTGTCGATGAAGACCTCCTGCTCCTGCATTTTCTGGGAAAACAGCCGGTTCCGGATAAAAAAGGTCATGGCAAGGTTGAACACGGTGGTGATGACGATGATCATCGTGAGAATGGTAAATATCCTGCGGAAAATGCTGCCGTGTCCTGCGGGTCTCGTCCTCATCTGCACCTTGTCCTTTCTCGCTTCCAATGTCTGCGCCCTTTGAATATGCCGAAACACACGGAAGGGCGTTCCGTGTGTTCCAGCGGCAGAACTGCCGGATTATTTCGCCACAAAAATCCGCTCCGGATCCCGGACGATGGTCTTGGCGTTGTTATAGAGGTCCAGCAGGTCGTCGATGCTGGCGATCTTTTCCAGCTCGGCCACATAGGCGTCCCACTCGCTCATATCCCGGATGCCGTAGATGAACTTGGCTTCGTTTTCCTCGATGCAGGTGGTCAGCGCGTTTTCAATGGTGGCCTTGTCCGCGCCTGCATCGCCGTCAAAGATGGTAAAGGTGGGGTCGAACCGGGCCTTCACTGTGCCGTCCACGAAGTTTTTCAGGTTCAGGTCGATGCAGCTCTGCTGCAAGGTGTATCCGGAACCGTTCCGGGCGATGGGGCCCATGCCCACCATCCAGACTTCGTACTGGGTGCCCACGCCGTATTCCTTCTTGTCGATGCCGTCTTTCAGAGTCGGCACGCCGTCCACCACGTCATAGGTGACGCCTTCCACGCCGTAGTTGAAGATGTCCCGGCCGTAGGGGGAGACCACCTGGTCCATGTAGGCGGCCAGATATTCGGGATGCTCCACCTTGCTGGAGGCCAGGAGGCCCCAGGAGGCGATGCCGTCATGCTGATAGGGAATCTCCATGTACCGGTTTCCGTCGGGGTCGGCGGGAGGGGTGATGTTCTGGATGTTAAAGGGAAGGGACTCGCCGGGCTGCACCTTGAAGATTTCCACTTCCGGGGAGCCGTTGTACAGGGTGCTGAAGGCCCATTTGCCGGAGGCGATGGCGTTCTGCTCCTGCTCGAAGGACATGGTCTGGATTTCGGGGTTGATCAGGCCCTCCCTGTACATATCCGCCAGGGTCTGGATCAGCTCTTTCCGCTTGGCAGAGGCTTCCCGGTAGGAGCACTTGTATTCCTTGGCGTCGGTGTCGTAGTACACCAGGCTCCGCTTCGCGCCGATGGAGTTGGCCACCCAGCCCCGGGTGTAATTGATGTTCCAGTAGGACTGGTAGGGGATGATGGAGGGGTCCTTCTCCTTGATGGTCCGCATGGCGGCCAGCATTTCCTCAAAGGTGTCCGGGACCTCCACGCCGGCGGCGTCTAATACGTCCATGTTGGCGAACCAGGATTCTCCGGCGAAGTCGATGGGCTGGATGCCCACGATGCCGTACCGGGCGCCGTCGTCGGTGCAGATGTAATCCACGCTGGAGTAGTTCTTGCGGTACTCCGCCAGGTTGGGCATGTAGTCGGCGTACTTGTTGAAGTCTAAGAACATGCCGGTGGAGCCGTACTCGGTGATGACGTCCATGATATTGGGGATGGGCATGACGTCGGGGATGTCATTGGTGGCAAGATAAATCTGGCTCTTTTCGGTGTAATCGGTGTAGGCGGCGAACTCCCAGTCAATGCGGATGTTGCCGATGTGCTCCTTCCAGGCTTTCTGGCAGAGAAGCTCGGGGTTCTGGTCCAGGCCCTCGTAGCCGTAGCCCTTGAAGACGATCTCCTCGCCGGTATAGGGGAAGGTGATGGCCTTGCCGTTGGCGGAGCCGCCGGTGCTGCCCTGGCTGCTGCCCTTGTCCCCGCCGCAGCCGGTGAGCCCGGTGAGCAGCAGAGCCGCGCAGACCGCCAGAGAAATGCGGGATGCGGTTTTCTTCTTGAACATATTGGTTCCTCCTTAAAAATTATATGCCATCGGGACAGCCGCGGTCAAGCCTTGACTGCTCCCAGCATCATGCCTTTGGTGAAATATTTCTGCAGGAAGGGGTATACGCACAGAATGGGAAGAATGGTGACGATGGTGGTGGCCGCCTTGACGGTCCGGGGGTTGGCGTTGATCATATCCATGAGCCGGGACATGTCCGTGTCCTTGGCCATTCCCTCGTTGAGCTCCATGTTGACCAGGATTTTCCGGAGGAAGATCTGGATGGGCATCTTGGAGGTGCTGTCCAGGTAGAGCATGGCGCTGAAATAATCGTTCCAGAACCCCACGATGGTGAACAGCGCGATGGTGGCCAGCAGCGCCTTGGACAGGGGGATCACAATAGAAAAGAGGATGCGGACGTGGCCCGCGCCGTCAATGGTGGCCGACTCCCGGAGGGAATCCGGGATGCCCTTGAAGAAGTTGACGAACATGATGACGTTCCAGGCGGAGATGGCCCCCGGCAGGATCATGGCCCAGATGGTGTTGATCATGTGCAGGTTCCGGATGTTCAGGTAGGAGGGGATCATGCCGCCGCCGAAGAACATGGTGATCAGCAGCAGTATGTTGATGAGCTTTTTCCCCTTGAACTCGGCCACGGTCAGCGGGTAGGCCAGCAGCGACGTCAGCAGCAGCGACGTCAGGGTGCCGGTGCTGGCGTAGACGATGGTGTTCCAGTAGTAGCGCAGGATGGTGGGGTCCGACAGGATGGTCTGGTAGGACTGGAGGGTGAAGCCCTTGGGCAGCAGGATCACGTTCTGCCCCACCAGGGCCCTGGGGCTGCTGAAGGACAGTCCCAGGGTCATCAGCAGCGGATAGAGGAAGACGGCGCTGAGCAGCACCAGGAATACGGTGTTGAACCAGTCGAAGGCCGTCCATTTTCGTCTGGCCCCTACGGCTTTGGTATGCAAATGGAACGCCTCCTTTCAGAAGATGGAGGATTCGCCGGCTTTCCGGGCGACCCAGTTTGTGACAAGGATGAAGAACAGGGAGATCAGGGAGGTGAACAGGTTGATGGCGGTGGTGTAGCTGTAACTTCCGCCCAGAATTCCTTCCCGGTAGACGTAGGTGGAGATCACGTCCGAGGTCTCATAGGTCAGGGGCGACTGCATCAGCAGGATTTTCTGGTAGTCGTTGCCCACGATGCCGCCCACCGCGAAGATCAGGAGGATCACGATGGTGGAGGAGATGCAGGGGATGGTGATGTGGATGGCCTGCTTCATCCGGGAGGCCCCGTCCAGAACGGCGGACTCGTAAAGCTCCGGGTTGATGCCGGAAATGGCCGCCAGGTAGATGATGGAGTTATACCCGATCCCGGACCAGATGCTGGAAATCACGTACAGCGGCCGGAACCACTGGGGGCTGGCGAAGAAGTCGATCTTCTGGCCGCCCAGCGCCACAATGGCCGTGTTGATGATGCCGTCGTTGGTGCTGGCCATGTCCTTCAGAAGGCCCACCACGATAACCGTGGAGATGAAGTAGGGCACGTAGGAGATGGTCTGCGTCACCCGTTTGAACCGGGGGTTCCGGACCTCGTTGAGCAGCAGCGCCAGCAGAATGGGGGCGGGAAAGGTAAAGACCAGGGTCACAATGCCCAGCATGAAGGTATTCCCCAGCAGCCGCCCGAAGTAGGGCGAATGGAAGAAGTTGACAAAGTGCTGGAAGCCCACCCACTTGCTCCCCAGGATTCCCTTGGCGGGCATGTACTTTTCAAAGGCCATCAGCACGCCGTACATGGGCACGTACCGGAAAATGATCAGGGCCAGCATCCCGGGCAGGACCATGAGATAGAGCACCCAGTTCCGCTGCATGTACCCGCGGAAGCTTTTCTTTTTTCCCGGGGCAATTGATTTCATGGAAAGCGTTCACACCTTTCGCGGAAATTCCCCCGGCGGAATTCCTGCCGGGGAGGCGGCGCCGCTGACGTCAGCGCGGTTTCGCTGGTCTAAGTGTATCGGGATTTCCCCGGAAAGTAAAGTGCGAAATTCCATGATTGTCCTCAAATACCCGGCTTTTTCCAGCACTTTACATATAAGAATTCCCGCATAACCGGCATTTTGCCGTGAACTTTACCAATTCCTGCTCCGCCCCTTACAAACGTAACGGAACGTAAGCGCTCTGTAAAAATTCTCCCCGCCCGGCCGGGACCCGGACCCCGTAGATTTTTTTCGCCAATTGCCTTGACTTTTCCGGAAAAATCGTGTATCCTAAAAGTGCTGTATTTTGCCGGTGTGTTGGAATTGGCAGACGAGGCGGACTCAAAATCCGTTGGGCTAACACCCGTGCGGGTTCGACCCCCGCCACCGGCACCAGAAAAAGTCCCGTAAACAACGCGTTTACGGGACTTTTCTTTTTGAAAATAACACACTTTATAACACACTCTTTAAAATTTCACTGAAAAGTTGGTTGATATCCTGTGCTGTAAGGTCTGTTTCTCCGGACAATTCATGGCCATAGATTCCGAACGTATCCATGTTCTTGGAATGGCCGACGACGGATTTCACCTCACCTTCCGGACGGGTTTTCACGACGGATACAAAGGTGTGCCGAAGGGCATAAAGTGAGGTCTTGGTAATACCGTTTGATTCGCAGTAGCGCACCCATCTCTCCCAAAAATGTCTGGGGCTTCTGATCTGTGAAAAGACACGCTCTTCATTTGGATTCAGCTGTATCTGCTTTTCCAGCGTTTTTCTTGCAATTTCACTCATCGTGACGGTGCGAACAGCATTTTCATTTTTTCCGTGCGTTTCCTGCTGCTCATAATTTACAGAACCGGAAATGTTGATCCGGTTCCCGTTGATCCAGGATTTTTGAATTGCCTGCAGCTCACCTGGACGAAGGCCAGTCAGGACAATAAAGCGATATGCGTAAATGTATTCGTCGAAGACCCTTTTTCTCCGTTGGATCGTTGTATCGGTACTGAACAGGACCTCTAGATCGTTAGGCTGCAGTATCTTAACGCCTTTGTATCTTGCTCCTTTTGGAATGGACAAGGTTTCAGGGAAAAGTGCTGTTGCCTTTTTGAGGCGGCAGAACTTAAAAAAGGCGGAGATCGTCGTCCGGATGTTTGTCAGGGTCTTTTTTGAGCGCTCCACCGTCTCGCCGGTCTTGGGGTCAGTCTTCCGGTAGGCTTTGTCCAGGATGGTCTGGAGGTCGCCTTCGTTGATGGAGGAAATCTTCCGGCTGCCGATGGCGGGGCGGATGAAGGAATTGACGTGGTAGGCTTCCTTGCGGTAATTGCTGGCGCTGGTGGTGGCCTGAATCCGCTCCAGGTACTCGTCCAGCAGAGCCGTGACCCGGGTGTTGGTGTCGGCCATGTTGTCGTCCAGCCAGGCATCGGCCTTGGCGTTGGCCTCCCGCTGGCCGGTGCGGCCCGGCTTGGAGGAATAGAAGCTGCGGCGTTGGCCGTCCTTCTGGACGTTGATCTGCCAGCGGGACTGCTTCTCCATCCAGGTGGCGGTGTTGGTGCGTTTGGCCATTTGAGCTCCTTTCTTTTTCAAAAGCTCCCGTTCCGGCTGCGGCCAGGCGGGAGCTTTGCTTTGCGGGGAGAAATCCCGGCGGGGCTGCGGTATACTGGAATGGGAGGGATGAACATGAAAGACATCGGATTTACGCTGGAGGACTACTGCTGCTGGCTGGAGGGCATCGTCCTGTACGCCAGCTTCAA
>OIXH01003036.1_pt1 | contig 15596 bp, 10 predicted proteins | sample 1587741 | NCBI WGS metagenome assembly OIXH01 (sample SAMEA3888916, study PRJEB22519) | human gut metagenome | biome: human gut; feature: human-associated habitat; material: faeces | place: Denmark | collected 2011 | reverse complement strand
CGTTGTTCTACTCCACGTCGTTCGGCGGGGCGTTCTACGTCTGGATGGCCATTCTCTTCTGCTTCGTGCTGCAAGCCGTGGCCTACGAATACCGCCGCAAACCCGCCAACGTCTTCGGCGAGCGGACTTTCAACGCCTTTCTGCTGATTAACGGCGTTCTGGGGCCGCTGCTGATCGGCACCGCCGTGGGGACCTTCTTCACAGGGGCGGAATTCACGGTCGATCGCCTCAACCTCGCCAATCAGGGCGGCGCGGCGGTCATCTCGCAATGGGCGACGCCGTGGCACGGACTCGAAGCCGTCGCCGAGTGGCGCAACGTCCTGCTGGGTGCGGCGGTCGCCCTGCTGGCCATGACTCTCGCGTGCCAGTATTTCATGAACAACATCGACGACGAGACGATCCTCCGCCGCGCGCAGAGCCGCATGCGGCTGTTCGGGGTGCTGTTCGTCGTCTGCTTCGTGGCGTGGCTCCTGGCCCTCCTCCTCGCCGACGGACGGGCCGCCGATGCCGCGGGCACGATCTCGGTCGAGCCTTACAAATACCTCCGCAACCTGCTCGAAATGCCTTACGTCACGGTCGTACTGCTCCTCGGCGTGGTTTCGGTGCTGTGGAGCATCCGGCTCGGATGGTGCGGCAGCCGCCGTGCGGTGTGGTTCGGAGGCGCCGGCACGGTCCTCACGGTGCTGTCGCTGCTCCTGCTGGCCGGGTGGAACAGCACGGCCTACTACCCCTCGCTGACGGACATGCAGTCGTCGCTGACGATCTCGAACTCCTCGTCGAGCCTCTTCACGCTCAGGACGATGGCGTGGGTGTCGCTCTTCGTGCCGTTCGTGGCGGCCTACATCTGGTACGCCTGGCGGGCCATGAACCGCCGCCCGATCACCCGCGAGGAGATCCGCGGCGACGACCACCAATACTGAAACGAAAGAGCGGAGGCTTCGGCCTCCGCTCCTCTTTTTCCGGGCGATTCCGGAACTATTTCTCCTCCGGTTTGCCGAACGGATACTGATTCTGATGCACGTCGTCGAAACGCATTCCGTTCTCGTAGGTCTTCATCGCGCGGCGGCTCATGCCCATCGACGAGAAGCCGCCGTCGTGGAAGAGGTTCTGCATCGTCACCTTGCGCGTCAGATCCGAGAAGAGCGTCAGCACGTAATCGGCGCAGTCGTTCGCCGAGGCGTTGCCCAGCGGCGACATGCTCTCCGCGAACTCCATGAGGTCTTTGAGCCCCAGCACGCCGTTGCCCGCGGTGGTCGGCGTCGGCGACTGCGACACGGTATTGATGCGCACGTGCTTCTCGCGGCCGTAGATATAGCCGAAACTGCGGGCGATCGATTCGAGCAGCGCCTTGGCGTCGGCCATGTCGTTGTAGCCGTAGAGCGTGCGCTGTGCGGCGATGTAGCTCAGCGCCACGATCGAACCCCACTCGCGCAGGGCGTCCTTCTTGCGCAGCACCTGGATCATCTTGTGGAACGAAATGGCCGATATGTCGAGCGTCTTTTGCAGGTAATCGTAGTCGAGGTCGTCGTAGGTGCGGCCCTTGCGTACGTTGGGCGACATGCCGATCGAGTGGAGCGCGAAGTCGAACGGCCCGCCGAAGTGCTTCATCGCCTCGTCCACGAGGTGTTCCAGATCGGCCACCGACGTGGCGTCGGCCGCGATGACCGGAGCGTTGCATTTGGCCGCCAGTTCGTTGAGCGTTCCCATGCGCAGCGACACGGGGGTATTGGTCAGCACGATCTCGGCGCCCTCCTCGACGGCGCGTTCGGCTACCTTCCATGCGATCGACTGCTCGTTGAGCGCGCCGAAAATGATTCCTTTCTTCCCTTTTAACAGATTGAATGACATAAATTTCAGTTTTAGTTACCGGACGCCGGACACAAAGCCTTCGGGCGTCGAATCTTGTAAAACAAGGCGTAAAGGTAAGCATTTTTTTCGAATCGCCCGATTCTCTCGTCTGTTTGTCCGCTGTTCGGCCGCTCGCGGGGCGTCTGTCCGCAGGCGGTCGTAGCATCGCCGGCCGTTCGAGGAGGGGCGATCGGCGGCGGAGACGGGGTCTGACGTAATCGGGGAGAGCAATGCTCTCCCCGATCGGTTTTTCAGCCTCGTTTGCGCCAGAACCGCGGCGTGAGATCTTCGCGTCGGCCGTCGGGCCGGATGCGCCATAGCCGCTGGTTGGTCGCCGGATCGTCGAGCGGCCCCCGCGCAGCGATGTAGGGGCCGAGTTTCACGTAGTCGAAAACTCCCGTCGGATCGAACCCTTCGGGCAACGCCGCACGTCCGGAGTACCACCCCGTGCGCAGGGCGGGCCGCAGCCGGCGGGCGAAGAGCGCCAGCCGCGCTGCCTCGTGCGGTTCGGCGTCGCCTCCCATCAGGCAGAAGCAGGTGACCGCAGCGCCGTAGCGCGCCAGCAGCCGCTCCACGACCTCCTCGGTGAGCGGTTCGCCGATCGGTTCCTGCAACTGCGGGCTGTGGCAGCCCGGGCAGCGGTTGGGGCATCCCGCGAGGTTGACGGCGAGCGTCGTCTCGTCGGGGATCTCGCGGAACACGATGTCGTAGTCGGTGTAACGAAGCATGGCCGTCGGCTATTCGTCGCGTCGCGGTGCCGCCACGCTGCGCTCTTCGACGACGCCCTCGATCCGTTCCGGACGGTTGTAATACCGCCGCGCAGCCTCCTGCTGCCGCGCCTGCGAGAAGTTGCTGATGCGCTTCATGTAGCCGATCACGCGCGTCAGGTAGTCGAGGTTTGTCGAGTGGCAGCGGGGGCACTCCTTCAAATAGCGTTTGTCGATGTGTCCGCAGTCGTTGCAGACCGTGTTGGGGATGTTGAACGTGAAGTAGTTGCATCCCTCCTGCGCCGCCACGCGCAACAGGTGGCGGTACTGCGGCTGCGAAAGGTGCTCTTCGAGATTCATGTGCAGCGCCGAGCCGCCCGTGAGGTGGGCGATGTACTGCGCGCCGTGCAGGCGGAACTTGTCGGCGATGTTGAGCGTCGTGTCCTCGACGACGTAGAAATAGCTGTTGTAGCAGTCGCGCGGCACCTTATAGCCGTCCTCGCGATCCCATTTGGCATGCTTCACGCCCACGTTTTCGGCGGGGATCATCTCGCAGTTGAACATCACCTCCTTCGAGCGGTACTTGTGGTTGTAGCGCTCGATCAACCCCAGAATCTCCTCGGTGAAGCGCACGTAGTCGGGGTTGTCGACGATGGCGATCCCCTTGTATTCGGCCGCCTCGACCAGGCCGTTGATGCCGATGGTGAGGTACTGGCGCGACAGGTTGATGTAGCCCGCGTCGAAGAGCGGAAGCATTCCCTTGCGTTGCAGCTCTTTAAGGTTCTCGTTGTAGGCCAGCTGCACCTTGTGCGTAAGGTCGACCACCTCTTCGAGGAACGACAGATAGGGAATGCCCTGCCGCTCGGCGTACTGGATACAGCGGTTGAGGTTGATCGTCAGCACGCTCTTCGAACCGGTCGAGACACCGCCCGCTCCCAGCGTGTAGCTGAATCCGTTGTCCTGGATCTCGTTGCGCAGGCGGCAGCACGACGACAGCGAGTCGGCGTTGTCGCTCATGTAGGTGAAGAACGAATGTCCTTCGGCGTACATCTGGGCCGTGAAGTCGCCCCACTCGGCGTCCATCACGTCGCCGTCGCGGGTCAGCAGCGCCATCGTCTCGACGGGGAAGGTGAGCACGGTTTTGAGCCGTTCGGCGTTGAACCACTTCATGAAGCGTTTCTGCAACCACGACAGCCCCTCCCAGTCGGGGCGCGACCCGTCGGGGAAACGGAACTCGCCGAAGAGCGATTCGAAGTAGTAGCGGTCGTAGTAGGCGATATTCCAGAAGACGGCCTGGAAGTTGCGTGCGCCGGTGGGCTGGTTGATCGAGTAGACCACCTGTTCGAAGCAGTCGGTGATGACCTTGTCGATCGTGCGGCGGTGGCGCGAGAGGTCGACCACCTCGTCGGCGCGCCGGTAGTAGTCCTCGCCGAACTCCTGCGCGATGAAGTAGTTCATGTACATCAGGAATTCGGGGGTGGCGCAGGCGCCCGAGAGCATCGACGAGACGATGAAGACCATGTTGACGAAGCCGCCGCAGAAGGATTTGAGATTGGTCGGCCGCGTCGAGTTGCCGCCGATCGAGGTCGTGCCGCTCAGCAGCCACGGATACATCGTGATCGAGGCGCAGTAGTTGGCCAGCGACGTCTCGTCGTTCTTGTAGATGAAATGGCGGTCGAGCAGTTCGAGGTAACGGTCGGAGACTTCTTTGCCGTACATCTCCTTCAACCGGTCGGTCAGCAGGCGGCGGTTGAGACGGATGAAGTTATGCTTGGGCAGCTCGCCGATGAGCGTGGCGATGTTCTTGTTCTCGACGTTGGCGTTGGCGTCGTATTTCGAGCCGGTGGCGGGGTTCTTGGCCTCGCAGTAGTTCATCAGGAATTGCAGCTTGTCGCGCACTTCGCGGTCTTCGGTATGTTCCTGCCGGTAGATGATGTAGGCTTTGGCCACCTTGTAGTAGCGTTCGGCCATCAGCGCCGTCTCGACCTGGTTCTGAATCTGTTCGACGGTCGTGCCGTCCGCGACGCGGATGCGTCCCAGAATCTGGGTGAGCATCTCGTCGGTGGCGAAACTCCCGACCGAGAGGAAGGCTTTGGCGATGGCCGCACGGATCTTGTCGATCGAGAAACGCTCGCGTTTGCCGTCGCGCTTGGTGATGAAAATTTCGGAACTGCTCATAGTTGACATGCGTCCGACGGAAGGGGGTGACTTATCTTAGGTCGGGCGTCGGCATGAAATCCCGTCGGACTTGCGTTACGGAGAGTCTCCTCTCCGCCCTTCATGGCGACAATCCCTGTCGAATCGTCCTCTGCGGCGCTTCCGGCGCGCACGGATGCTCCGTGACCGGTCACGGTCGGAAAGGGCGATTTCGGCTGCGGTGTTGCGGGAATGAATGCGATACGACAGCGACCGCGCCGGTACGGGCAGATAATCCCCGCAGGGCAGATCGCATCGTCTGGCTCTTCGACCCGAAAGCTCCGAACGAAGGGAGGACGGCAGGTCTTCTGACTCGTTCCGGCCGGCACGCCTTCCCGTCGCCCGCTGGCGGCAGTGGCGGAGATTGTGCGGCCTTTGTCGTGGAAGTTACAGCTACGGGGATAGTCCCTGAATTGCACAGGCGTTCCCTTTTCATCCCTCCGCCGCATGACGCGGCGGCAAGGAACCGTCATCCTTTGTATGCAAATATAGTGCTTTTGCAAGCGCCGCAGCCGTTCGCAGGGAAAACCTATCAACATTTTATGAACAGCCGCCGTCAACGGACTGATGCTCCGGCGGAAAGGGGTATCCCGCAGTAAAAGGGGAATTCGGGCACGGAACGGAGGGGGATGATTCCGGAAAAGATCGAAAAAACGAAAGGTTACGATCCGTAACCCGATCGCTCCGTCCGCGACCGATCCGCCCCGACAATCCCGATTCTTCCTTCCGATTCGTGCGAAAACCGCTGCTTTCGGCTCGGAAGTGTAATTCAACTGCTGGAAATGCAATGGGTTACGATGTTTGGATATAAATTATTTTACGCTATATTTGCTTGTGTGCCCGATCCCGAATCCGGCCGCAAGCCGTTCCGGAGCGAAACCGCAGGCCGGACGGCGGATCGATCGTTTTTAACCGTGACAGGGCGACGGGCGTTTCGGAAAGCCCCGTTTTACCGCCACACAAAATCCATTTTGCCTATGAAACGTTTTTTGACTTTTCTGTTCGCCGCTTCGGCGCTTCTTGCCGGCGGTTGCAGCGACAGCGACACCGACGATCCCGCACCGCCCGAGGCGCCGGCGCCCGTTATCAAACTTCCGGAGGCGGTCGCAGCGTCGCCCCTTTCGGTTTCGCCCGAAGGCGGAACGTCGTGGTTCGAATACGAGGTCGAAAATCCGGTCGAGGGCGAGGCTATCGCCGCTTCGACGACCGATGCGTGGGTGCATTCGTTCGATTACTCCGTTTCCGGCCGGATCGGCTTTGCGTTCGATCCGAGCGAGGGCGAGGTACGCATCGCCAACGTCGCGTTGACCTATAAGGGTGCTGAGAAGAAAGTGGTGACCCTCTTGCAGCCGGCGCCCGAAACGCCGGAACTCACCTTCGACATTCGGGTGTCGGGTATCGACGGAAGCAGCGCCGTAGTGGCGTGGACGCCGTCGGACGATACCGCGAGCTATGTTCCGATGGTGGTCGAGAAGTCGCTTTTCGACAGCTATGCGACCGAGGCCGATTATATCCGCAGCGACATCGAGTACATACAGGGGCAGGCCGACCTGGCTGGAAAGACGTTCGCCGAGATGCTGGACATGTTCCTTACGACAGGCCCCACCGGCGAACAGACGATCTCCGGACTCGCTTCCGACACCGACTATTACGCCTATGCCTACGGTATGACAGCCGAAGGGGTCGCCACGTCGGCGATCTCGAAGACCGAGTTCCGCACCGGGCCCTTCTCCTGCGAGTTCGCCATTGCGCACGAAGAGACCGAATCGACCTGCGACGTGGAGGTGACGCCCTCCAATACGGGTTGCTTCTACTATTTCGATCTGGCGGCGAAGGCCGATTTCGACACATGGGGTACCGACGCCGAAATCGTCGCTTCGGTGGTCGCCGACCTGAAAGAGACGGCGGCCTATTACCAGGCCAACGGTTACGATCTCGACTGGACCGACTTTCTCTCGATCGGCCCCGACGGCTACGAATTCACGAAACTTTCGCCCGATACGGAGTACGTGGTCTACGCGTTCGCCCTGACCGAAGAGGGCAGGCCGCTGACGGGCGTGACGCGCGAGACGGTGCGTACCGAAGCGTTCGTGCCGACGGACGACTGCACGTTCGGCATCTCCTTCCGGAATGTCTCCGTGACGGCATTCGACATCTCCGTCCGGCCGTCCAATGCGGCTACGCGCTACTATATCGGCGTGTGCAGCAAGGAGCTGTTCGACAAAAATACGCCTTCGTCCATTGCGGACGCCTTCATCGAGATGGAGAATGGCTACGAGATCGACTGGGCCGGCAACGAATATATCTGGACGGGCGACGTGACGGTCGACACCGATACCGATCTGGCGATGGGCGACCTCGACGCGGGAACCGATTACGTGGCCGTCGTCTTCGGCGTCAGCACCGAGGGCGTACGCACGACGGGGGTCGCCAGCGCGGTGCAGCGAACCTCCGAACTTGTTCCTTCGACGATGACGATCGGCCTGAACGTCCGCGACGTTACGGCTTCGGGCGCCAAATTCGACGTAACGCCGTCGAATACCGACGAGGTCTATTTCGCCGACGTCTTCGTCTACGATGAGTATACGGCCTACGACGAGGGCAAGGAGGCTTATGCCGAGGTCTATATGGATATTCTCAAAGCGTACGGATTATTCGATTATTCGCTCTATTCGGGCAATCGTACCGTAGATTTCACGGATATGCTCGAACCGTCGACGACCTATGTCGCCGTGGCGTTCGGTTACAACGGGGGACGGACGACGAAGATTTTCGAGTCGGAACCTTTCACCACCTCCGCAGCGGCTTCGGGTACGGTAGCGAAAACCGTGCGCAGCCGCCGTCACGGTTCGCTCGGCGCCTTCCGTCCGGAACGCCGGAGCATAGAGAAACGGTTGTTGGTCGACGCCGGTTCTCCGCGTGGCACCCTCGCGCGGTTCTCCTCGGTGGCCGACCTGCGCGAATTGCCGTTGCAGGGGTTGCGCGGCGAGCCGTCCGACGCCGCGGGGTTGCGTCTGCGCCGTTTTTAAGAGTCCGTAATCCGAAGAAGGGGTTGTCGCTGGCTGCGACAACCCCTTCTTCCATGCGACAGGGCAGTTTCCGCTTCGCCGCAGACTGCGGCTATTTTTCCCGTTCGAAGAGATCGATCTCGCCCCGCTCCACCTTGCCGTACATCGAAGCGAGTTCGGCGATCGCGGGCGAAATATACTCCACCGTGTCGGCGACGGCCTGCTGGCCTCCTTCGCCGCGGATACGGTAGAGCATCGCCGCGTAGAGCGCCCGGAAGCAAAGTTCGGTGTCGCTCGTCTCGTTGCGTCCCAGCACCGCGCGCAGGCGGGGCAGTTCGGGTTCGAGGCGGGCGTAGAGTTCGCGGTAGCGGGCCCCGGCGGGCAGCTTCATCAGTTGCAGGTGGAGGTTGTGCAGGTCGGCGATCAGGTGCAGCGTATGGTCGAGGTGCCCCTGCCGCTCCTTGCCCTCCTGCCGCAGCAGGTCGGCGATGTCCATATACCATTCCAGATAGAGCCGCTGCTCCGGCTGGGAGAGGTTGCGGGGGGCGATGAGCTGGGAGTGAACGGCTTCGGGGCTGAATTGCAGCGCCCGCAGCAGGTCTTCCAGCTGCCAGAGGTAGAGGATGTATTCGGCGATGTTTTCGCGCCGTTTGGTCTTGGCTATATCCATGATGTCGTCTTTGTTTCGTTGCTCAGCGTGCGATGCGTTCCGTTTCGCCTGCCGCAGCATGTGCGGCGGGCTTCGCACTGTATGAAAAAACCGGACCGTTTGCGGTGAACGGTCCGGTTTCGGGACGCGCCCGACAAAGATACGGATAAGTGAGAGCAATGTCAAATTTATTTGAACATTGCCGAACGGGAGTATCTTCGACGAAGTCAAAGATACGGATAAGCGAGGGTAAAAGCAAACTCGTTTGCGTTTTGCCGAGACGGAGTATCTGAGGCGTCAGCCGAAGATACGAAATGATTCCGCTTATTTGGCGTAATAGAGCCAGCTCTTGATGACGCCCTTCGTTTCGAGGAAGTGGCGCTGCGCCTTCAACAGGTTGCGCAGCTGGAGCACCATCGTGCGCGTCTCGTTGAGGATCGTCAAGTAGAGCATACTGGCTTTCGTACTCCCCTTGCCGGAGGTGTTGAACCGCCGCAGCTCGCTCTTGATCGCGTCCGAAATGGTCTCGAAAAGACGGTCGCGCATCGAGAGCACCAGGTCGATGTCGCCGAAATCGTTGGTCGTGAGCATGGCGTTGATGCGGCGGTAGATCGCCTCCACTTCGTCGCCCACGCGGATCAGGTCGGTCGTCTGTTCACGGGTCAGCCCTTCGTGGTTGTTGTCGATATGGCCGTATGCGGGGCGCACGATGTGGGTGAGCGCCTTGGTCAGTTCGTTGAGGTAGTCGACCACCTGCACGTAGTACTGCGCCGTGTCGAGATCGCTCTCGCGCAGCATCCGCAGCGTCGACATCATGCGGTATTTGCGTTCGTGCATCCGCTCGTAGAGTTCCGACGATTCGCGGTTGAGGTCGCGCAACACCTTGCGGTTCTCCTTGAAGACGGCCAGCAGCGTGCGGTCGTAGATGCGGGTGGCGGTGTTGATCGTCGAGCTGACCACCGTGGCGATCTCTTCGACGACGTTTTCGTTCGTGACGGCGGTCGTCGTTTCGGCGCTCTTCGTCTTTTTGATGAAGTTGCTGTGGACGAGCATGTAGCCCGCCAGCACCGTCAGCAGGATCAGCATGACGGTTCCTCCGTAGACGAGCGCCAGTCCGACGACGTAGGCGATGATGAAGCCGCCCAGCGCCGTCACGAACCATCCCGCCACGACGGTCATCACGCCCGAAATACGGTAAACGGCCGTTTCGCGTCCCCAGGCGCGGTCGGCCAGCGACGAACCCATCGCCACCATGAAGGTGACGTAGGTGGTCGACAGCGGCAGTTTGAGCGATGTGGCCATGGCGATCAGCAGTGCCGAAGTGGTGAGGTTGACCGTGGCGCGGATCATGTCGAACGGTGCGCCGGTGTGCTCGATGTCCGTCACTTCGAAGCGGCGGGAGATCGCCTCGCGGAGCCGTTGGGGAACGACCCGCTCGATGGCGTGGTTGGTGTTGAGCGTCGCGCGGACGATGGCGCGGGCGAAGGCCGACGAACCGTATTCGCGCTGCTCCTGCTCGTCGTTCTGGCTGGCCAGCGAGAGTTCGGTTTCGGTGACGTGCATCGCCTTGCGCGACGTCCAGAGCGTGAGGATCATCACCACGCCCGCACCGACGAGGAAGGCGAAGTTGGCCGGAACGTTCTCGTTGAGCGCATCCATCGTCATCGCGGAGTCGCCGGCGTGGCGGGCGATCCGGAAGGCGTCCCAGCCGGCGATCGGTACGCCGATGAAGTTCACCAGATCGTTTCCGGCGAAGGCGAGCGCGAGGGCGAAGGTGCCGCCCAGGATCGTGATGCGCAGGATGTTGATCTTGAAACGCTGGACGAAGAAAAGGATGAGGCTGCATGTCAGCCAGCAGACCAGCAGCGAGAGAAGGATATGGTTTTCGATCGTATGGATGAAGGCCGTCTGCGACAGCGGCCCTTTGAGTCCCTTGAAGAGTGCGAAGTAGATGATCGCCGTGAGCGATGCGCCGCACCACAGCGCGCCATAGCGGCTCAGGGCCCGCGTGTAACGGAACGAGAAGATCAGGCGGGAGACGTACATCACGGCCGTACCCACCGTCAGCGCGATGACCACCGAGAGCAGGATCGCCGCGACGATGCCGAATGCGCGGCCCGTGTGGATGAACTCGCCCAGGTCGCCCATCGAAAGTGCGTCGCTGCCGGCGATCTTGAAGGTCGAAACGGCGATCGCGGCGCCCAGCAGGCAGAAGATGAGCGACACGGTGGTCGAGGTGGGAAGCCCCCACGAATTGTAGAGGTCCAGCAGAATGATGTTGGCGAACATCACGCTCAGATAGAGCAGGATCACCTCGTGGAAGGAGAACATCCCCGGATCGAACATTCCGTTGCGCGCCACCTCCATCATGCCGCTCGACGTGAGCGTGCCGACCAGGATTCCGATCGATGCCACGATCAGGATCACGCGGCGGGGGGCCGCCTTCGATCCGATAGCCGAGTTGAGGAAATTTACGGCGTCGTTGGTGACGCCGACGAAGAGGCCTGAGACGGCCAGTACTGCCAGAATGGCGATAATCACTGTGTAAATCGGGTCCATAAATCCGTTTTAATTCGTTTCCGCCGCCCGGCGTGCGCCGCACATTCCGAAAACGTTCGTTAGGCAGGACAAATTTAGACCGAAAAGTCGGTTCTCTCACGTAATGCGCGCAGAATTAACGCAAAGGTAAGGATTCCTTAACGCAAATTTAACCTTCGTCTTCTCCCCGTTCTTTCCGGCAGTCCGACACGAAACATCGCGGAGTATCGCGCGGATAAGTATCTCAGTAGAGGTAGAAGACGATGGCCGTGAAGTGGCAGATCGCCGCCAGATTGATGAGCAGGTGCCATACCATGTGGTGATAGCGGAACCCTTTGCGGGCGTAGACCCATGCGCCGGCGGTGTAGAGCACGCCTCCCGCGGCGATCAGCACGAGCAGCGGCATCGAGGCGTGACGCACGAAAAGCGGCATGAAGAAGACGATCGTCCACCCCATCACCAGGTAGATCGTCAGGCTGACCGCCGGAATCGAACGGCGGGCGAGCGACTTGTAGATGATGCCGAAGAGCACCATCGCCCATTGCAGTACCGTAATGAAGGTACCCTGCCAGCCTCCGATGACCGACAGTGCGATCGGGGTGTAGGTTCCGGCGATGGCGACGTAGATGAAGATGTGGTCCAGGATGTGGAACACCTCCTTGTGGCGTGACGCGGGGTGCATCGAGTGGTAGAGGGTCGATCCGAGGAACATCAGCAGCAGCGAGATGACGAAGACGCTGGCGGCCACGGCGGCCAGCGTTCCGTCGTGGACGTAGGCGCGCACGGCGGCGAAGGGAAGAGCGGCGAGCGTCAGACACAGCATCACGCCGTGCGACACGGCGTTGGCGACCTCTTCCCCGACGGTCGGGACGTAGACTTTCTGTTCGGCCATGAGGTGCTTCCATTTGGTTTTCACGCCAAATGTAGCGATAAAATCGGTAGTATGGATCATCGTCTTCGAGATTTTCTTCTTCGTTTTCCCGCCTCGGCGTAGCCTGTGCGAGTTCGGCTCTGCGCCCGGCTTGGCGGAAAATTAAGTTTTTCGCTGTCGAAACAAAGATTGCACCGTTCTTTCGTTGCGGGACGGTATTTCGGGGAATGCCCGCGGTTTCACCCCTCCGTCCGACTCCGGCAGGGTCTCGGCACGGCCTGTGCTGCCGGCCGTTCGCCGTGCTCCGCCGGCCTTCCGCACGGAACCCGTACGAAAAGAGGTGTCGACGGTGCGACGAAGCACGGGGTTTGTGAAATTTTTGTAACTTTGTTGCGTTAGGTTAACGGGGCATCCCGCTAAAATCGTGCAGAGCTATGGAGACGACACGTTACGACGAGCTGCGGACGCTCGTCGCCGCAAATTTTTCCGAGACCACGCAGCGGCTCGTCGACGAGGCGCTGGCATATGCCGCCGAATGCCTTGAAAAACAGGTGCGCTACGACGGATCTCCGCTGCTGGATCACGCCGCAGGCGTCGCACGCATCGTCATCTCCGAAATCGGACTGGGGCGCAACTCCACGCTGGCGGCCATCCTGCACGACGTGGTGCGGCTCGCCGCCTGCGGCGAGCCGGGCGACCTGATGGGCGTGACGTCCGAAATCCGCCGCCGCTTCGGCGACGAGGTGCTGGGCATTACCGTGGGGCTGAGCAACATCTCGAAGATCCGGCTGAAAGTCTCGAAGGAGCAGGCGGCCAACTTCCGCGACCTGATCGTGAGCTACTCCGAAGACCCGCGCGTGATCCTCATCAAGCTGGCCGACCGTCTCGAGGTGATGCGCTCGCTCGACATCTTCCCGCGCGAGAAATGGCGCAAAAAGAGCTGGGAGTCGATGAACCTCTACGCACAGATCGCCCACAAGCTGGGCCTCTACGGGGTCAAGAGCGACCTGGAGGACATTGCCCTCAAGTATCTCGAACCGAAGGACTACGAACACATCGTCACCAAACTCGAGGAGAGCGCCGACGAACGCCGGGCCTTCATCGCACGCTTCGTCGTGCCGATCGAGGAGCGGCTGCAGCGGCTCGGCATCCGCTACCACATCAAGAGCCGCACCAAGTCGATCTTCTCGATCTGGTCGAAGATGCACAAGCAACACGTCCCCTTCGAGGGCGTCTACGACATCTTCGCCATCCGCATCATCATCGACTGTCCGCCCGAGGAGGAAAAACAGCTCTGCTGGACGGCCTACTCCGTGGTGACGGACTTCTATACGCCCAACCCCAACCGGATGCGCGACTGGATCTCGATTCCCAAGTCAAACGGCTACGAGTCGCTGCACACGACCGTCTCGGCCGAAGGACGCTGGGTCGAGGTGCAGATCCGCACCGAACGCATGGACGCCGTGGCCGAGCGGGGTATCGCCGCCCACTGGCGTTACAAGGGCGTGGGACAGGGGGCCCAGACCAGCGAGCAGTGGCTCAGCCGCCTGCGCGAACTGATGGAGGACACGACCCACTCGCTGGCCCAGCGTTTCGACGCCAAGCCGGCTTCGGGCGAGATCTTCGTCTTCACGCCCAACGGCGATCTGCGCAAGCTCCCCGAGGGGGCTTCGCTGCTCGACTTCGCCTTCGATATCCACACCAGCCTCGGCTCGACGTGTGTGGGCGGCAAGGTGAACAACCGCGCGGCCTCGCTCCGCGAACTGTTGCACAACGGCGATATCGTCGAGATCCTCACGCAGAAGAACCAGACGCCCAAGGCAGACTGGCTGAACTTCGTGGTCACGTCGAAGGCGCGCAACAAGATCAAGTCGTTCCTGCGCGAGGAGCAGGCCAAGCACACGCGCATGGGCCGCGAGGAGCTCGAGCGGAAGCTCAAGAACTGGAAACTGGCCATCACGATCGACGAGGCCGTAGCCTATCTGGCCCGCCACTTCAAGGTGCGGACCGGAACGGAGATCTATGCCCTGATCGCCACGCAGAAGCTCGACTTCGGGACCATCAAGGAGCTGCTCCTGCGCCACCTCTCGGGCGAAGCCGACGAGGAGCGCCGCGCCGCTGCCGCCGAGATCGAGCGGCAGAAGGCGGCCCAGCATGCCGCGAAGGAGCCGGCCGCCGCATCGCACGACGCGCTGGTGATCGACGACGACATCTCGAAGATCCAGTACAAGCTGGCCCGCTGCTGCAACCCGATCAAGGGCGACGAGGTCTTCGGCTTCGTCACGATCAACTCGGGCATCACCATCCACCGGACGGACTGCCCGAATGCCAAGCGCATGCGCGAGAACTACCCCTACCGCGTGGTGGAGGCCCGCTGGCGGCAGTCGGCCGAGGGGGCCTTCCGCGTCACGATCCGCATCGTGGCCGCCGACACGACGGGCATGGCCAACCACATCACCGAGGTCATCAGCCGCGACCTGAAGCTCAACATCCGCTCGATCAACTTCTCATCGCTCGCCAACGGGTGCATCGGGGGCACGGTGAGCGTCGAGGTGCCCGGCGCGGGCGTCGTGGACACGCTCATCCACTCCATCATGCGGATCAAGGGCGTGCAGCGCGCCTTCCGTATCAACAACTGATTCATACCACAATTTTACCCACATAAAAGTAAATGAATAACAACTCTATCAGCGTCGTATTTGCCGACTCGTCACACGCGCACTACGCCCAGCGTATCTGCGATCTGATCTACGAGTCGGCATTGCAGCGTGGCACGGGCATCGCCAAGCGTTCGCCCGAATACATCGCCGCAAAAATGACCGGTGGCAAGGCCGTCGTGGCGCTGGACGGTGAGAAACTTATCGGTTTCAGCTACATCGAGTGTTGGGGACACGGCGATTTCGTCGCGACCTCGGGACTTATCGTCGACCCGGAGTACCGCCATATGGGACTCGCGGAGCAGATCAAGCGACGAACATTCGAGCTGGCCCGACGACGATTCCCGTACGCCAAGTTATTCAGTATTACGACGTCGCTGCCCGTGATGAAACTCAATTCGCGCATGGGCTACACTCCGGTAACCTTTTCCGAGCTCACCGAGGACGAGGAGTTCTGGCGGGGTTGCCAGGGCTGCTGCAACTACGACATCCTGCAACGCAACAACCGGCGCATGTGCCTCTGCACGGGTATGCTCTACGACCCTGCCAAGGAACCCCCGCAGGTACAGTCGCGCATGGCGCCCTACGTCATGTTCTTCAAAAACAAGTTCAAAAAATTATTCCACCTGAAATAAACAAAACGATATAAGAAAATGGGAAAGCAAAAAGTAGTTCTGGCATTCAGCGGAGGTCTCGACACCTCGTTCTGCGTGAAATACCTCTCCGAGGATAAAGGGTACGATGTCTATACGGCCATCGCCAACACGGGCGGCTTCTCGAAGGAGGAGCTTGCGAACATCGAAAAACGCGCCCTGGCGCTGGGCGCCGTGAAGCACGCCACGCTCGACATCGAGCAGGAATACTACGAAAAGAGCATCAAATACATGATCTACGGCGACATCCTGCGCAACGGCACCTACCCCATTTCGGTCAGCTCGGAGCGTATTTTCCAGGCCATCGCCATCATCGAATACGCCAAGTCGATCGGCGCCGACTGCGTGGCCCACGGCTCGACGGGCGCCGGCAACGACCAGGTGCGTTTCGACCTGACGTTCCAGGTACTGGCACCCGAGATCGAGATCATCACCCCGACGCGCGACATGACCCTGACGCGCGAATACG
>OIXH01003029.1_pt1 | contig 15616 bp, 10 predicted proteins | sample 1587741 | NCBI WGS metagenome assembly OIXH01 (sample SAMEA3888916, study PRJEB22519) | human gut metagenome | biome: human gut; feature: human-associated habitat; material: faeces | place: Denmark | collected 2011 | reverse complement strand
TGATCGACACACCGGAAAAAGGAGAAAAACTTCCTACACCGAAACAGCTTCGTACTGGAGAATCTCCTGTAGTTGCTCATAAGACAACCGGAACAGGAGTGAACGAGGTACATATTATTGTGTATCAGTGTGGATACGCAGTTTATGGCATTGGAAATAGGGTTACGGTGTTTCCGGTAAATCTGGAACTTGGTTATGGTTATTCTTCTGTGATGGAAAAGAAGCAAAAGGAAGATGAGAAGTATAACACATGGAATCCAGAGACAGGACTTCGTGAGAAGAAGTGTTTCTGTGAACTAGAGGAAAGTTTTTTTGAAAAGGAAGAATGGTATCTGAGATTGATGCTGATTGGTGAAGATCGTCTGGCACATAACCTGGCTACTCGTGATCGAGGACGTTGCATTTCATATAGTGGCATTTCTGAGGATTTCCCAGGAATGGAAGATAAGCTGATGGATATAGAAGAACGTGTGAATTGCCAGCAGATTGCGGAAGAAATGATGAGTGTACTTAGTGATAAGCAGAGAAAAGTGGTTCAGGAATTTTACTGGAATCAGAAAACACATAAGCAGATTGCAAAAGAAAATGGAGTAAAGAGAAATGCCGTAACAGAAATATTGAAATATGCTCTTAATAAAATAGAGAAGAATTTTGATAAAGACGGCAGAAAAAGATAAGTAAAATGAGGAGGGGAAGCTGCATGTGTAAAGCAGTTTCCCCGTAAGTTTATTTTCAATTCCAAATAGCATTTATATTCTAAAAAATTTTTTTGAAATTTTTCTGACCTTTTGCCCTCTACCGGCTGTGATTAGTGGAAAGAGGGCAAAGTCATTCAAGACAACACTTCAAATGATTTACTCCCAATCCATTGCACCTTGACAACTGAATAAAAGGTCAGAAGAGGATGAAAGCTCAGCTACGCATTTTGCGGCCAGTGGAAGTTCTCTTCTGATCGGAAAATGCTCAATCCTTATTTTTGTTATGCCCGGTTCGCCGGGCGATGACAGTAGACCATGCGTCGGAGCCTCGCTATTATGCAGGTTCCGGCGTATGACTGTGCTGTTATCAGTAGTGATTTTAGCACAAATAAATTAAAACGGGGTGATGCCTATGATTGTATCAGACAGGTGAAAGCCTGTAAACCGGTAACAGAAAAAATAAAGCAAAGTGAGGTATTGAGAATGAAAGGGACATTGAAGAGAGTAATGTCTGGCGTATTATCTGTTATTACGATTGCAAGTGCTGTGGTACAACCGATGACAACTTATGCAGCAGAACCGGATAAAGCGGCTTCTTCTTTTGAAGCACAGTATCCGGAACTGGAAGCGGTGAAAGATAAGCTGGCAGAGGACGAGATTTTAACTGCCAATGATTACAGCATTGATTATGGTTCTGATTTTGACATTAAGGTGGATTTTTCCGGTATTGAAGGAATCAATGAAGCCAAGGTGAAAGTAGAACTGTATGAAGCGAAAAATGAAGCGGGAGAAGAATTTGACACGCATCAGGCAGATACCTATAAAGCAGTTTATAAGGTAGAACCTGTCAGTGGAAATCCCTCTTATCGTATCAGTCGAAATGTAACCGTAAAAGAACCGGAAACAGAACAGCTGACCGAACAGAATACTTCTGAAAATACCGTTGGTGAAGGAAATGCTGGCGAGACAGAGGATTCCAGTAATGCAGAGGAAGATGCGGACGCAGATGGGCAGACGGAAGTTGTGACAGATCTGACTGAAGATGGAGAAACAGCAACGGATGAAGAGTCTGGATTAACTGTTTCCGAAGTGATGAATCAGGCAGCGGAAAATGGTATTGACCTTTATTCAATGGATGAAGGGGAAGCAGTTACTTTTATGGCAACAGATATTGCAACACAGAGTACCAAGAAAGTAACAGTAACCAGAGGAGCCTGCTATCAGTATTCTGATTATGGCTATGGAAGCTATCTGACCTATAAATATACGGTTCAGTTCGGCAATGTTTCTGCAACAGCATATTGTGTGCAACCATCGAAATCCAGTCCTGGAAGTGGTACTTATGACATCACAAAGCTGAGTGACGGTAAGAAACTGGCAAAGGTTTGTTATTATGGTACAAAGGCTTCTGGAGATGAAGGATTCTTCACAGAAGAAAACGGTTATGGAAATTTAAGTGCAGGTGCAAGATTTATTCTTGTTCATCTGGCAGCTTCCTATGCAAATGGCGGAGAGTCCGCTTTTTCCGGAGCAAGCAGCAAAGCCAAAACACTTGCCATGAAGCTTTATGATTACTGTGTTTCACAGCCGGAGATTCCGGATGTGGATATGAGTTTTTCTGATGCTGATGTGACTGCTTATGTAGATGGCAATAGCCAGAGAACAAAGGAGATTACATTTAAAGCAGATGAACTGCAGAGTATCACAATGAAACTTCCAAGTGGTGTGAAGCTTCATAATGTAACCACAGGAAAGACAAGTAAAGCGGGCGAAGCGGTAGAAATCAATGGTGGAACCAAGTTTTACTTATCAGCACCTCTGACACAGGTACAGGATGTGGCAGGAAGCTGGTCAGCTACGATGAAAGGAAGCGTAACCAAGGACTATTCTGCTTACAAGATTAGTACGGGATCTGGTTCACAGGACTTAGCACTGGTATTTGGCGAAGGTGTGGATGATGAGAAATATGTGGACTTTAAAGTAACCTGGGTACAGTATGCAAGCGTTAAGGTAATCAAGAAAGATGCCAAGGCGAATGCGAAGCTGGCCGGGGCAGTGTTTGGTTTATACAGCGATGCAAACTGTACCAAACTGATCACAAAGTTACCTGCGACCGATGCGAACGGGGAAGCGTCCGTACAGATCATCAAGACACAGGATACCGTATATCTGAAAGAGATTACAGCTCCAACAGGATACCGTATCAATACGACAGCTTATAATGTGAAACTGGAAGTCAGCAAGACCACAACCGTTACTGTTCCAGATGAAGAACAGCTGGGACAGCTTACTGTCTACAAAGAGGGTGAGGTTCTGGTTGGTGCAGATGTAACAGAGAACGGCACAACATTTAAGTATGAGAAACGCAGACAGAAAGGTGCTGTTTACGATGTGTATGCTGGAGCAGATATTAAAACTGCCTATGGTACAAAAGTTTACAGCAAAGGCGATTTGGTAAAAGAGAACCTGACAACAGATGCGAATGGAGCTACCGTTCTTAAAAATCTGTATCTTGGTACATACATTGTAAAGGAAAAACAGGCTCCGACAGGATTCTATAATGCCGGAGAGGAAAAGACGGTAACATTGTCTTATGCAGGACAGAATGTGGACGTTGTTTTCTCTGAGACAACCTTTACCAATGACAGACAGAAAGTAGAAGTAATGGTAACAAAACAGGATGGAGATACAGAAAATCCTCTGGATGGAGGAATCTTTGGACTTTATGCTGCAAGTGACATTACCAACGTGGATGGAACTGTAATTGTAAAGAAAGGGACACTGATCCAGAAAGCGACAACAGGAGCAGACGGAACAGCGAAGTTTACAGCAGACCTGCCGCTTGGATTTTCTTATGATGTGAAAGAAGTGCAGGCTCCGGAAGGATATGTGAGAAACACAGACGATGTTTATACTTTTGCTTTCTCCTATACCAATGACAAAGAAGCAAAACAGACATTTAAGCATACATTCAAAAATGAACGTGTGACAGCTAAGATTTCTCTGCAGAAGCAGGATAAAGAAACCAAAAAGGCAGTTCCACAGGGTGATGCCACACTGGAAAAAGCAGTTTATGGACTGTATGCCCGTGAGGATATTGTACATCCGGACGGAGCTACTGGTGTGATCTATAAAGCAGGAGAACAGATTGCCACTCTTACGACAGATAAGAATGGACAGGCTTCTGTAGATGGATTATATCTTGGCAATTACTATGTGAAAGAGATTACTCCTCCAACCGGTTATCTGGCAGATGAGGAAGAGCATGATCTGGTCTGCAATTATGAGGGGGACCTTGTAGCAGAAGTAAAACGTGATTGTCTGTCTCTGGAGCAGGTAATGAAGCAACCGTTCCAGATTATCAAAGCAGCAAACAACGGAAAGACCGATGCCGACTTACTGAAAGGGGCAGGATTTACCGCTTATCTGGTATCTTCCCTGAAAGTAAAGGAAGATGGCAGCTATGATTTTGATTCTGCAAAACCAGTAGTGATCGGGGAAAACGGTGCAACAGAAATCTTTACAGATGAGAAAGGCTATGCCTGCAGTATTCCGATTCCTTATGGAACGTATATCGTCCGTGAGACAACGACTCCGCATAACTATACTCCGGTAGATGATTTCATTGTACAGATTACAGAGAACCATCCAAATACACCGCAGGTGTGGAGAGTGATGCTGGATAAAGAGTTTGAAGCGAAGCTGAAAATCATCAAACAGGATGACGAGACAAAAAAGGCAGTGCTTCAGAAGAATACAGAGTTCAAGATTTTCAACATGGACACTGAAAAATATGTGGAGCAGGTAACAACTTATCCGACTACGGTAAAACATAAATCCTATTTTACAGATGAGCAGGGATATTTGATTCTTCCGCAGAATCTTAAAATCGGACATTACCGTATTGAGGAAGTAAATGCACCTTATGGATATACTCTGAATGAGAATTACTATGAGGTGAATGTAGATTCCAACACTGCATATCAGATGGATGGAACTTCTGGCGATGTCATTATTGAGATTGCATATGAAAATCATCCGGTCAAAGGTGAACTGAACATCGTAAAACAGGGTGAGGTTCTGAATGGATTTAAGGACGATTTCACTTATCAGAAAGAAACTCTGGAAGGTGCAGTTTTTGAAGTCTATGCAGCTGAGGACATTTACACAGCGGATTTCCAGAAAGATGACCAGGGCAACCGCATTCTGGAATATGCTTCTGGAGCATTAGTAGGAACCGTTACAACCGATAAAGACGGAAAAGCTCAGATTGCCGACCTCCCTCTTGGAACTTATAAGATTGTCGAAAAGACAGCACCAGATGGTTTTGTGTTAAATGAGGAAGCACAGACCGTTACTTTCTCTTACGAGGACCAGAAAACACCAGTGATCGAGCAGACAGCTATCTTCGAGAATGACCGTCAGAAAGTAGAAGTATCTGTGGTAAAACAGGATGCAGAGAATGAGACGGTTGTAGCAGGTGCAGAGTTTGGACTTTATGCAAAGGAAGATATTCTCGCTCATGGAGAAGTGATTGTGAAAGCAGACACTCTGCTTGGAAAAGCAGTCAGCAACGAACAGGGAAAGGCAGTATTCGACCTTGACCTGCCATTCGGAACTTACTACATCAAAGAGCTTACGGCTCCTGCCGGTTATGTATCTTCTTTTGAAACACTGGAAGTAACTGCAAAATATCAGGGACAGGATGTGAAAGTTGTAAAACTGGAATCTGTATTTAAGAACCAACCAACAAAAGTAACATTCAAGAAGTCAGATATTACAACAGGAGTAGAACTTTCCGGTGCAACTCTTACAGTGCTTGATAAAGATGGAAATGTGGTAGACACATGGAAATCTGTAAAAGGGGAAGAACATCTGATTGAAAGACTGACTGCCGGGGAGACCTATACACTTCGTGAAGAAATGGCTCCTTATGGTTATCTGATGGCAGAAGAGATTACATTTACTGTAGAGGATACGGAAGAAATTCAGAAAGTGGAAATGAAAGATGCTGTACCGACCGGAACACTTATCATCAATAAAAAAGGTGAGTTTCTGGACAAAGTATCTGCACTGGATTCTGTTGGTGGATGGCTCAAGCATCTGTTTGAGTATCTTTCAGGCTCATTAAAAGACGTTACCTTTGAAATCTATGCTTTAGAGGACATTAAAGCAGCAGATGGTGAGAGTGAGGATTATTACAAAAAAGATGCACTGGTAGCAACCATTACTACAGATGAGACTGGTGTGGCAAAACTGACTGATCTCCCTCTTGGCAAATATTATGTTAAAGAGAAAGAGACAGCAAATGGGTATGTCCTTGACGGGGAAGCCCGTGAGGTTGATCTGACCTACCGTGACCAGAATACTGCGGAAGTTACTTATTCTGCGGACTGGCAGAACAAACGTCAGAAAGCAGAAGTGAAAGTGCTGAAAAAAGAGAAAGATTCTGACCGTGTACTGGAAGGAGCTGTATTTGCTCTGTGCAATAAAGAGGATATTGTCAATGTAAAAGGTGATGTGATCCTGAAAGCGGGTACTGTGATTGAAGAACAGGCTACGGATAAAGATGGAAAATTGACCTTTACTGCGGATCTTCCTCTTGGTTACACTTACTATGTGAAAGAAACTTCTCCAGCACCGGGATTTGCAACCACAGATCAAGTACAGGAGTTTACTTTTGAGTATGGTGGAGCTGAAAAAGAAATTCTGTCTTATGAATTTACTTTTGAAGATGAGGCAACAACCGTAGAATTTACCAAAACATCTCTGACCGATGGAAAAGAGGTTGAGGGAGCCAAACTGAAAGTAACTGATGAGAGTGGAAACACTGTGGATGAATGGACATCCGGAAAAGAACCACATATCATCAAGGAACTGACTGTTGGTAAGAAGTACACGATGACAGAGACACTTCCTGCAGATGGTTATGTTACTGCGGAGAGCATTACCTTTACGGTAGAAGATACCAGTGAGGTACAGAAAGTGGAAATGAAAGATGATGTGACAAAAGTGCAGATTTCCAAGACCGATATTTCCGGTAAGGAACTGCCAGGAGCCAAACTGACAATCCTTGATAAAGATGGTAAGACAGTGGAGAGCTGGACATCAGAAGAAAAACCACACTACATTGAAATGCTTCCAATCGGAGAGTATACCCTCCGGGAAGAAACTGCACCAGATGGATACCTGGTAGCAGAGGATGTGAAGTTCACTGTAAAAGATACTGGTGAAATCCAGAAAGTTGTGATGAAGGATGAAGTGAAACCGACGGAAACTCCAACAGAGACTCCAACGGAGACACCAACACCGAAAACACAGAAAGATACAGGAACGACCAAAACATCTACGTCACCAAAAACAGGAGATAATACTCCAATTCTGCTATGGATTCTGCTTGCAGGAGCTGGAATGGCAGGCGTTGGCGGCACAGTGATTCTTCGTAAAAAGAAGAAAAAATAAGAGATCATAAGATCTCTGAAAACAGGAAGGGCATTTATGGATGATGATTCATAGATGCTCTTTTTGTTAATACTGAAAAGAAAGTGAAGGGAGAAGAAATGGGATGAAAACAGTATTGATCGCTGCAGCGATTGTAGTATTTCTGGTATATGGATTTGTTTTATACTGCTGTGTCAAAGTAGGAAAAGAAGCAGATGAGCAGTATGGCAGAATGAAAGAAGGAAAGGAGCAGAAAGATGGGCGAAGTAAGGTATGCAAAGGATAAGCCCTCGGATTGTGCGTACTGTTACTTCTTTAGTGCCGGGAGAAAGAAATGTACAAGAAAAGAATGTTTTTATCTTCTTTCTCCCCCACCGCCACACAAAAAGTCAACTCATTGGGAGCCATGTGAGGGCTGTCCCTATGGCAAACATATCCCCTGTCTGGGTTACTGCATTGTGAAGGCTATGAAAGAAGTGAAGGAGCATCGAAACACAGGGTAATACATATGAATTTCCTTTTCATTATGGAGAGGAAGCAGAGGCCTATTCTTTCTATCGTGTGCCTAAAGTCCTTTTTACAAATGCTCAGTTTAAGAATCTGTCCTGTGAAGCGAAGCTGCTTTATGGGCTATTACTTGACCGGATGCAGCTATCCATAAAGAATCGCTGGCTGGATGAAGAGGGAAAAGTATATATCTATTTTTCCCAGGAGCAGATCTCCGGCATGATGGGATGCGGCTTAAAAAAGGTCGGGAACCTGTTAGCAGAGCTTGACAGTCGGAAAGGGATTGGACTGATTACAAGGATACGGCAGGGGTTAGGCAAACCCGATAGGATTTATGTACGCAAATGTACACAACAGGATGCGTATAAAAGGAATATCCAGATACGTCAAAAAGACATTTCTGGAAATGCCGATACGACAGATGCAGATATGTCCAAACTGCCAGGTAATGATACTGAGGATAATAAGACTGAAATAAGTGATACTGATAGGAGTGATATTGAGTATCTTTCTTTCTATTCCGAAGAAAGTGAAGAAATGCACAGGAAACGAATGGAAAGAAAGGTATATCACCAGATGATTTTGAACAATATTGGGTATGAATATCTGGTTGATGTGTATAACCGGGATATGCTGAACGAGATTGTGGAGCTGATTGTGGATACCATCTGTTCAGAACAGGAGTTTATTCGGATAGGTGGGGACAGAAAGCCGAGGGATGTGGTTAAGAGTCAGTTTTTGAAACTAAATTCTGAACATATTCGGTTTGTTCTGAAATGCTTGAAAGAGAACACCAGTAAGGTAATCAATATCCGGCAGTATCTTCTTACCGTTTTATACAACGCACCTCTTACGATCAGTAATTATTATTCTGCACTGGTACAGCATGATATGTATGGGGCAGAGGAGTAAAGAACAGAAGGGAAGTGAGAAAGATTGCAGGACGAAGTAAATGAAAAAACAGTCTCGCTTTGTATCCGATGTGGAAAAGTCACTGCCAATCTGTTAAAGGCGGCAATGACAAAATTTCTTGCGAAGATGGAGCAGGAGAAACGGCAGCAACAGCAGGGACAGAGACAGAATAAGGAGGATAAAACGTACCGGGGAAAGCAGAGTATTGATAAGCTGATGAAGCAGAATGTAGAGCTTTCCAATATTGAGATTACGGATGGAAATATCAAGTCTTTTGAGCGTGTGGCTAAGAAGTATGGCATTGATTTCAGTCTGAAAAAAGATGTGAACGCTGACCCGCCAAGATACTATGTGTTCTTTAAAGCCAGGGATGCGGATGTGATGACCGCAGCTTTTAAGGAATATACAGGCAAATCTCTGAACAAGGATAAGAAACCATCGGTAAGGAAAAAACTTCAGCAGGCGATCTCCAAATCGCTTAAAAAGCACAGAGAGCTGGAGAAAACAAAAGGAAAGGAGAAAGAGCCGTCATTATGAGCAGATTACAGAAGTTGCTTGGCGTAGGAAAAGGATACCTGGAGAGATTACCGCCCATGGATGTACATAAGCTGCTTCGGATCATTCTGATGAATCTTCCGTACATCGTGATTTTTTATGTGGGAAATAAGCTGGCATGGCTGTATCAATACTGTGTTGGTGATTCCATGATAGAAAGACTGATGGTGCTGGTTTTGAATTTCCAGCTGGCATTTAGCAGGATTCTTCCAAGTATGCATAAAAATGAATTGCTGGTTGGACTAACCGGAGCTTTGGGAGTAAAGCTCATGGTCTATCTGAAAGGAAAAAATGCCAAGAAGTTCCGGCAGGGAGTGGAGTATGGTTCGGCAAGATGGGGGACTGCAAAAGACATTGCACCTTTTATCGACCCGGTATTCGAGAACAATATTCTTCTTACCATGACCGAACGGCTGACCATGAATGGCAGACCTAAGAATCCGAAATTTGCGAGGAACAAGAACGTGATTGTAATTGGCGGATCTGGTTCCGGCAAGACTCGCTTTTATGTAAAACCGAATCTGATGCAGATGGGAAAAAACATCAGTTATGTAGTTACGGACCCGAAAGGGACGATCATCATTGAGTGCGGAAAGATGCTGGTGCGGCATGGATATAAAGTGAAAGTATTGAATACGATCAATTTTTCCAAGAGTATGCACTATAACCCATTCCACTATATCCATTCGGAAAAAGATATTCTGAAACTGGTGAATACCATTATGGTAAACACCAAAGGGGAAGGGGAGAAGTCCAGTGAGGATTTCTGGACGAAAGCAGAAAGACTTCTGTACTGTGCGTTGATTGGGTACATCTGGTATGAAGCACCGGAAGAGGAACAGAACTTTGCAACCCTGCTTGAATTTATCAATGCATCGGAAACAAGGGAAGATGATGAGACATTTAAAAATGCAGTAGATATGCTGTTTGAGGAACTGGAGAAAGAAGAACCGGAACATTTTGCGGTACGTCAGTATAAGAAGTACAAGCTGGCGGCGGGCAAAACGGCGAAGTCGATTCTGATTAGCTGTGGAGCCAGACTTGCACCGTTTGACATTGCGGAACTTCGTGAGATCATGAGCTATGATGAAATGGAACTGGATATGGTAGGGGATCAGAGATCCGCACTGTTTATTATCATTTCAGATACGGATGATACCTTTAACTTTGTTGTAGCAATGATGTACAGTCAGTTATTTAACCTGTTATGTGACCGGGCAGACGATGTACACCATGGACGATTACCTTATCATGTCAGAATATTGGCTGATGAATTTGCCAATATCGGACAAATTCCGAAATTTGACAAGCTAATCGCTACCATTCGTAGCCGTGAGATTTCAGCATCCATTATCCTCCAGTCGCAGTCACAGCTCAAAACTATTTATAAAGATGCAGCAGAAACAATTTTGGGAAACTGCGATACGATGTTATTCCTCGGTGGCAAGGAAAGTTCCACATTAAAGGAGATTTCCGAGACGCTGGGAAAGGAAACGATTGATTTATACAACACTTCTGATACCCGTGGACAGAGCCGTTCTTATGGGATGAACTATCAGAAAACAGGAAAGGAATTGATGAGCCGGGACGAGCTTGCGGTCATGGATGGTAACAAATGCATCCTGCAGCTGAGAGGTGTCAGACCATTTTTCAGTGACAAGTTCGATATTACCAAACACAAACGGTATAAGGAACTGTCAGACTATGACAAGAAGAATGAATTTGATGTGGAAGCATATATGCGGCATCGGATGGAAGTGAAGCTGACCAGGACACAGGAATTTGACCTGTATGCCTTTTCAGAGGAAAGTCTGGCAGAAGAATTGAATATAGAAAACAAGGAAGCAGAGCATGTGAAAGATTCGGACACATAGCTCTTTTTTCTTTGCCCTTACGGGGAGGTGATGGATTTGAGAGATCATGAAAGGCCGCCCATAAGGGCAGAGCCGGAAGAGACTTCTTAAAACATAGATAGAAACCAAGAAAAAGCAATGATTTGAAAGGAGACAACGATTATGGCGTTTTTTAATCAGGCAATCAATATTTTACAGACCCTTGTAGTAGCAATCGGGGCTGGTCTTGCAGTATGGGGTGTTATCAACCTGCTGGAAGGTTACGGAAACGACAATCGTGCGACACGTTCGTAAGTGAAAAGCTTACGCACAAAGTCGAAGGGCATTTGTAGCCCGAAACTTTGGAGAACTGATATTCCGATTGGTGAAATGAGGGGGTAACGTCCCGAAGCGCCACCCTAATACTCCGAATGGCGGGGAGCATGCAACGGCTCTCTCCAAAAGTTTATAGAGCTCGGTGAAGTCGGCAGAGAGCAACCGTAAGACTGGTTTTCAGACCAGACACGAAAGCTGTCCAGAGGTGGATGGTGTTGCCTATATGCCGGGGGTCGGATATCCATGGTGAGAATGTATGAAAATACTGACGAAATTCCGAATGTACGAGTCTAAACGTTGATGCTGTCGAAAGGCAGTACACCTTTCATGGTGGTATCTGTGGGCAAGTAAAATTGGTTGTTATGAAAGTCCATGCATCGTTACAGGCGGTGCGGTTATGCATGACCAGATACAGGCTTAGAGGAAGAACCTAAAGATATCCAATGATAGGAATATCGGAACGTGGAAAGCTGGGAACACGGAGGCGGTTGCAAGCCAGTGATGTGGTGGATGGGAATACCTTCGCGAGAGGGCAATAACCATTCTTTATTCCAGTGAGAGTAGTGGCACAGTACCTGTGAAGCCGTGAATAAGTAAGCGGTGGAGGGATAGCCACAAGTCGAATTCAGCAAAGAAAATGAAAACACAACAAACACAGCTTCGAGTATGACAAAGAAAATCCAAACCGAAGGGAGAGGATGCCTGTGTTGACTTCGGGGCAGCAAGAAAGGAAAAGTAAACAGAGAAAAATCCGCAACTCAGAGTATTACGACATGGAAGGTACTTTTGACAGGCTATATGCAGAAAGTAAGAAAGATAAAACCTTCAACCATCTGATGGAAATCATCGAGAGTGAAGAAAATATCAAGCTTGCATACAGAACGATAAAGAAGAATACAGGAAGTGATACTTCGGGAGTGGATAAAAGGACGATAGCCGACCTTGCAAAGTTAAGCGAGGAAGAATACGTCCGTCTCATACGGAAACAATTCAGTAATTATCATCCACGACCCGTAAGGCGAGTGGAGATACCAAAGCCCAATGGAAAATCCAGACCTCTGGGAATTCCAACTATCGTAGATCGGATCGTACAGCAATGTATTTTGCAGGTCATGGAGCCGATATGTGAAGCAAAATTCAGTGAGAACTCCAACGGGTTCCGCCCGAACCGTTCCGCTGAGACTGCTATTGCGCAATGCATGAGGCTGATACAGGTACAGCATCTGTACCATGTGGTTGACCTCGATATTAAAGGCTTCTTTGATAATATCAGCCATACAAAGCTGATTCGTCAGATATGGGCATTGGGAATCCGGGACAAAAAGCTGTTATGCATTATAAAAGAGATGCTGAAAGCACCTGTTGTTCTGCCAAATGGGGAGAAAACATATCCCACACGGGGTACTCCGCAAGGCGGTATTTTGTCGCCATTGCTTGCAAATATCGTATTAAATGAACTGGACTGGTGGATTGCTTCCCAATGGGAACAGATGCCAACAAAGACAAAATTCAAAACGAGGAGCAATGCGCAGGGAACAGAGATTAAGAGCCACGCTTACAGGGCTCTGCGCCGGAGCAGATTAAAAGAGATGCATGCAGTTCGGTACGCAGATGATTTTAAAATTTTCTGCGCATCACATGAGGATGCCGTCAGAGCATACAAGGCAACAGAGTTATGGCTAAAGGACAGGCTGGGGCTGGAAATCAGCCCTGACAAATCCAAAGTAGTTAATCTCAAAAGACAGTATTCTGATTTTCTCGGGTTCAAGCTGAAAGTCCGTAGAAAGGGTAAGAAATATGTGGTTCGGTCTCATATGAGCGATAAAGCATACAAAAAGGCTCATGAAAAAGTCTCGGAAGAAGTAAAGAAACTGGCTCATTCGTCAGATGATAATGTTCAGTTCATGCAGCTTCAGAAATACAACTCTGTAGTTGCTGGACTTCATGAATACTATTGTATTTCCACAGAAGTATCTCATGACTTCAGCAGACTTGCCTTTAGTATCAACAAACAGCTCAGAAACAGACTGAAAGGAGACTTATCCAAAAAGGGACAGCTCAGAAATGGGTTCATTAAAGAAAAGTATGGAGCAAGCAGACAGATGAGGTTCCTTCATGGACGTCCGGTGGTTCCACTGGGATATGTCCAGCCGAAGAACGCCCAGCATAAAAGGAAATCCATCAATAAATACACGGTCAAAGGTCGGGAACAGATTCATAAGAATCTTGCAATCGACACAGCGACGATGTTATGGCTGATGAGAAATCCTGTAAAGGGCAGAACCATTGAATATGCGGATAACCGTATTTCTTTGTATGCGGCACAGTATGGTAAATGTGCAGTGACAGGAATTCCGATGGATTCCCACGATATTCACTGCCACCATAAAGTGCCGGTTAGCAATGGCGGTTCGGATGAATACGCAAATCTTATTCTTGTCAGCAAAGCGGTTCATATCCTTATCCATGCTTCTTCAGAACTTACGATTGAAAAGTACCTGAAATCCTTAAATCTTGACAATAAACAAATAGAAAAGCTTAACAAACTTCGTAGTATGGCAGAAATGCCACCTATTATTCTTTGAATTTAATGCTGTAACGAAGTGTGTAAGTTGTGTTTAAAAGCCCTGGACGGCTGAATTCGATGGAGCGCCGTGTGCGGTGAAAGTCGCATGCACGGTGTGGAGCGGGGGAAAATCCGGAGATAACTTCAAAGGATTACCTATCGCTATCGGGTGCAAAATCCCAGGGAATCAAGCAGCTGATGGCGGGAGGCGGTGTTGTTCTGATCGGCACACAGCTTGTACCGTTACTTTCCGGATTGTTTAGCTGAGAGACTTAGGAGGGAGATGACTCATGGATCGGATATTTGAAGCGATTGAAGAATGGATGAGGAATCTTCTGACAGGCATGGTAAGTTCCAACCTGACAACAATGTACACCGATGTCAATGAAAAGACCGGTCAGATTGCTGCTCAGGTTGGGCAGACACCGCAGGGCTGGAATGGCAATATTTTCAGCATGATACAAAATCTTTCCGATTCGGTCATTGTACCGATTGCCGGTATGATTATCACTTTTGTACTTTGTTATGAGCTGATTTCCATGTTGACGGAAAAGAATAACATGCATGACATCGACACATGGATGTTTTTCAAATATTTTTTCAAGATGTGGGTGGCAGTCTGGATTGTCAGTCACACATTCACGATTACCATGGCGGTATTTGATGTCGGGCAGAATGTAGTGAGCCGGGCAGCTGGTGTCATCAGTTCCGATACAGCGATCAATATAGATACGATGATTAGCACGATGGAAACGGCAATGGAATCTATGGAAATCGGTGAACTTGTCATACTGGCACTGGAAACGATGCTTGTGAGCCTGTGTATGAAGGTTATCTCAGTCTTTATTACAGTGATTTTGTATGGACGTATGATTGAAATTTATCTCTATTCGTCTGTTGGAGCAATCCCGTTTGCAACCATGTCCAACCGGGAATGGGGGCAGATCGGAAACAACTATCTTCGTGGATTGTTTGCACTGGCATTTCAGGGATTCTTTATGATGGTCTGCGTGGGAATCTATGCAGTCCTGGTAGCGAATATCCAGATGTCAGATAACATACACTCTGCATTGTTCGGCGTGATGGCATACACGGTGATTCTCTGTTTCAGTTTGATGAAAACAGGAAATTTTGCCCGTAGTATCTTTAACGCTCACTAAGAAAGGAGGAACTGCAATGGCATTTGTATCAGTGCCTAAAGACTTAACCAAGGTCAAAAATAAGATTATTTTCAACCTGACTAAACGGCAGCTGATCTGTTTTGGAATTGCGGCGGTAGTAGGAGTCCCGTTTTATTTCCTTACCAGGGGGATTATCGGTTCTAGTAACGCAGCGACCGGGATGTGCCTTTTGATGCTTCCGGCATTTTTATTTGCCATGTATGAAAAGGATGGACTTCCGTTAGAAAAGGTTTTGAAAAATATGATCACCGTGAAATTTATCCGTCCTCCGGTACGGAAATATCAGATGGAAAATCTGTATGAGAAGAAATTTACCGTGGTCAGAAAGAAGAAGGGAGGACAGAAGAGTGTTAAAAAGAAAAAACGATAGACTGCCGCCACAGAGATTAGAAGAACTTTATCCGGATGATTACTGGCTGGATGAAGAGGATGGCGAAGAAGATATTCCAGACGCGGTGGTCAGAAATAAACCCGTAAGCGGCAGACTGCACAGTGAGCCGATGGTAACAGGCTATGAAGCATTGGAGAGACAGCGAGGGGTACGCCGGCCAAACAGGAAGCTGACCCGCAGGGAAAAGAAGGCTTTGA
>OIXH01003028.1_pt1 | contig 15624 bp, 17 predicted proteins | sample 1587741 | NCBI WGS metagenome assembly OIXH01 (sample SAMEA3888916, study PRJEB22519) | human gut metagenome | biome: human gut; feature: human-associated habitat; material: faeces | place: Denmark | collected 2011 | reverse complement strand
ATCTAACAAGCGGTCGACATTGATGTCGAACCTGGAAAGCCGGGCTCAATTTTGAGCTGGGCTTATTCGCCATTGATGGCGAGTGAACCAGGTCGTAATATTGACTTGGTTGTGTTTCGTCCGAATTTCGGACAAAGGCGCCGATTTTCCGGCTCGTATTAAGGTACAAGTGACAACAAAATTGTGGTGGGCTGAAAAGTCAGCCCGTTGAACCTATACTTTTTCGGGCCATCCCCGATTTTGGGGGGGATTCCCCCACTTAAGCCCGTTTGGGTGTGAGTAATTGTCACATCTGGCAACGAGGGTGGGAATAGTATGCATCCCCTTTCGTTGTAGAGAAAAGCGCCTTGAAATATAGGTGCTTTTTTCGTGCTTAAAAATGGCACAAACTTTTTATAACTCCATGCTACAATATATTTAACAAATGAATAGCACCGGACGGAACGTAGGAATCCGTTTGTTGACCTAAAAAAATTATAGGATGGTCGATATGGCACGTCCTGTTTTGGGCGTGCTTTTTCTTTGCATCGGCATTTAATTCAGTGGCAGAAGACACGGCTTATATCCGGGTTGCCGCGGGTTCGATTCCTGCAATGCCGACTGCCAGCTATGGAGTAAATAGCAGCTCATTCGTGCCGGACTGACCGGAGTAACAACTTTTAAGAAAGAGAGGAAACTAAGAATGAACATCATTGACAAATTGAAATCGCTCGGGGTGGAAGTCACCGAGGAAGTAGAAAAAGCATTATCCGGGGACTGGGTAAGCAAATTCGAGATGGACAAGAAACTTTCCAAAATGCAGGAACTTGAGGAGAAAAACAAGGAACTTGTAGGAAAGCAGGACGCTCTTGAAAAGGAATTGCAGACAATGAGAGATTCCGCACCGGATGCAGATGCGCTGAATCAGAAGATTGCTGAATTAACCACTACTTTGGAGACAGAGCGGAAAGAACGCGCAGAGAAAGATGAGAGAGCGAGACTTGATGGTCTTGTCACAGACTTTTTTGCAGACAAGCATTTTGTGAACACAATCACGGCGGATGCAATCAAGACGCAGCTTGTAGATAAGCTGAATTCTGATGAAGCGCGCGGCAAGAGTATCTCTGATTTGTTCGATGCCATTGTCAAGGATGATAAAGGCAATTATAAGCCGGACATTCTCATTGATGATAAGACATTCCAGGCACAGCAGAACCGTAGCCAGATTGTCGGAAATCCAATCAAACAGCCGGACAGCACCAGACTGTCGATGGCTGAACTTATGAAACTCAAAAACCAGCATCCAGATATGGACATTACGCCATATTTGAATAGAAAGAAGGAGAAATAATCTATGGCATTATTTGACTTAGTAAATTTTAACGGCGAAGTATTTGATGCGGCGGTGCGTGAAACACCGAATTTACGATTAAATGAGTTGATTCATTGCGGTGCAATCGTAGAGCGCGGCGAGTATACGGCACTGTTGCCGGACCAGAAGGGCGGTAACTTTATCACAACTTTAATTAAGGCACGTTTATCCGGCAAGACCGTGAATTACGATGGTAAGACTGACATTACCGCAGAGGAACGCGGCAACTATTCTATGGGGCGCATCGTAGTCGGCAGAGCACAGGGATGGACAGAAAAAGATTTTGTGTCTGACATTTCTGGGGATGACTATTCCGCAGCAGCCGGAGAGGTTGCGGAGTTCTGGGATGATGTAGACCAGGATACGCTTCTTAGCATCCTTAAGGGTGTGTTCTCCATGAGTACCGGAGAGGGTAAGAAATTCGTAGATACACATACCTACGATATCACAGGGGCAACGGAAAATATCTTCGGTCCAACAACCCTTAACAATGCAATGCAGAAAGCCCTCGGAGATAAAAAGGCAAATTTCTCGCTTGTAATCATGCACTCTGTGGTTGCTACCAATCTGGAGAATCTTAAGTTGCTGGAGTATATGAAATACACAGATGCTAACGGTATCGAAAGAGATTTAGGGCTTGCTACCTTAAATGGAAGGGTCGTTCTCATTGACGACACTATGCCGGTTGAGGAAGTTGCGGGGTCCTCTGATGGTGCAGGCGATGGATACACGAAGTATACCACCTATGTACTGGGGAATGGAGCGATTGAGTATACCAACTGTGGTGTGAAAGTTCCGTCTGAGATGGACAGAGACCCGGCAAAGAACGGCGGCGAAGATACGCTGTATACCAGACAGAGAAAAGTATTTGCTCCATACGGTATCTCATGGAAGAATACCGGCGTGGTGTCCCCGACCAATGCACAGTTAGAAACGGGTTCGAACTGGGAAATTGCGCAGAATAACTCTACATCTAAGCCGGATTACTACCCGGTAAAGGCAATCAATATTGCACAGATTGTTACCAGGGGATAAGAAAGGGGGATTCCAAGATGGGATATACCACATATGACTTCTACAAAGAAAAGTACTACGGGGATTCTATCGAGGAATCCCTTTTCCCTAAGTGGAATGACCGGGCATCTGAAAAGCTGGAACAGTTGACCTATGGGAACCTTACAGAGGAATCTTTGCAGGAATATGACGAGAAGATTCAGAAAGCCACCTGTGCGCTGGCGGACTTGCTTTACCGGATTGATTATAAGACCAGCCATGCCAGTGATGAAAAGGGCGGCAATGTGAAGTCAATGTCTTCTGGTGGACGGTCTATCAGCTTTGGAACTAATGAGACACTTATTGATAAGGTGCTGGGGGATAAAGTGGCACAGAACCGGTTGTGTCGTGACACGGTGTGCGAATATCTGGCCGGCACGGGGTTATTGTATGCAGGATATTAGGAGGAAATCATGAAGAAAATTTTTATTTCACAGCCAATGAAAGATAAGACGGATGAGCAGATTCTTAAAGAAAGAGAAAGGGCAGTTTTGGTTGTAAAGGAAAAATTCAATGGAGAAGATGTTGAGATTATCGACAGTTTTTTCCAGTCTGCACCGCATGATGCAAAACCACTGTGGTTTCTTGGAAAATCATTAGAGCTTCTTTCAACTGCCGATGTGGCTTATTTCATTGGAGAATGGAAGAACTATCGTGGATGTAAGATTGAGAACACTTGTGCCAAGGAATACGGCGTTGAAACAATCGAGGAATAAATATGGGATTCTTTGATAACAAAACAGTTACCCTTTTCAACCGCTCATCTAATGCGGAAACCGAGGAAGAAACATATTACCCGACCCTGCTTGAGGGTGTTGACCTTGTGGAAACCAAGGGAGCGAATGTTTCCAAGAGCGGCATGGACAGCGCCGATGCAGTGAAGCTGTACATAGATTTTGTTGACGCCAACAAAACGTTCAAGCCGTACCTTCCCCCGAAAGCATGGGATGCACTGCTGGAAGAGGAAAAGCAGAATTATATTACATTCCATTCTACGGAGGATTTTTTTGTTAAGGGAGACCACGCAGATGTGGAACTGCCGGAAAAATATGCGTATGAGTGGATGTACGAGACCTTCGATGATGTTTATAAGGTCACAACCGTAGATAAATACGAGGATATTCTTCCTCATTTTGAAGTAGGGGGTGTATAACTTGGCGGATGCAGAAAAACTTACTATCCGTGATGCGGAAAATGCGCAGAATGGGCTTCTTGCGCTTGTGTTAGCATATCCGGATTACCCGCCGGAATTTAAAGCAGACAATAAGTCTGTACGGTGGAATTCTGTCAATGAGAACAGGTCTATCGGATTATTCCCCATGCAGGGCGCGGTGTATCTGAAAAAGTATGTCAGCGGCAGCTATGTGGCGCAGATGCCGTTTCAGATGGTCTATAAGAGTTCACCAACGACCAATAAGGCGAGTATCGAAGCGCAGGAAACGCTAAACAGTCTTGCGGCATGGATGGAGGAGAGCGGGATTGAGTTTAAAGACCCGCATCTGACACTGGAATCCATTGTGAGAACGTCGCCGGTATTCGGTGGTGGGCAGAATGAAAAGTCAGTAATGTACGCTGTGAATATGCAGCTCAAGTATTTTTATAAGAAATAACAGGAGGAAGAATTATGTCACACGACAGAACAAACATGGTGTCCCTGCTTGATATCGGCAAGCTCATGGGCAGCGCTGAAAAGCTGATAGAGATGGGCGACGGTTTTAAAGAAATCACCGAGGACTGGGGACCAAACACAGAATCTACACAGTATGTGAACATGAAAAACGCAAGTAATACCGTAAAAGGGTATGCATTGAGTATGTCGGCAGAGCGTGAACATATGTCAGACGATATGCAGAAGTGTGTTGACACTATGTTCAAGAAGTTTCCGACGGGGGCAGAGTGTGAAACTTACTATTACAGATTTTACAAGACAGATATCACTGGAAATTCGGGAGAATGTATCCGCGTTCCGGTTACGGTATGCCCGTCAAGCACCGGCGGCGGTGGCGGCGATACACTGACGTCAACACTCCAGATTAATGGAAACGGCGATTCGCAGAATGGAACAATCACGATTGTTGGTGATGGCACCTTTACATGGGCGCCGGAAGAGTAAACGTAGGTGTTAATTCAAAATTAGCATAATGGGGTGGGTTCCTTTCAGTCCTGCCCCATTTCTGAAAGGATGGTAATTATGGAAGAGGTAGTATTAGACAGTGGTGTCAGAAAAATTGCAATTAAAAATGAGGATGGAGACGTTATTACTGTGTTGAGCATCAACGTAGCAGATGCGGACACAGCGGAGCGTTTCGGCAAGATTATCAATAACTTGCAGGAAATCTCGGAGAACTGTGAGAGAGAAGCTGCCACATGGAAAGAAGAGCACGAGCAGGAAGAAAACGGATCCAGTGAGGTTGATGTTGAGAAGGTGTTGCAGATTAACCGTATTCGTGTGAAGTACTTGAAGCAGATTACCGGAGAAATTGACGGTTTGTTCGGAGAGGGCACGGTTGAGAACGTGTACGGAGATTTTACACCGGATGAAGCTGCCCTGATTGATTTTGTGGAAAAGATAATTCCGGTCATGAACAAACTGTTCGGAAAACGCTATGAAATGACCAGAAAACGCTACAATTCCGGCAGAAAAGGAGCGCGGGCATGATTAACGTCATGCTTGACCCTCTTCCCGCCGAATGGCACGGATATGAGGTTAATACATCGTTCCGGATTGGCATCCAGGTATTTCTTATCCAGTATGACAAAGAACTGAATGAGTATGAGAAGAGTGACGCACTGGTGCATCTGCTGTTCGATGACCGGGAGCATCCGGCAGGCTATGAGTTGCAGGAATGTGTGGAGTGGTTCTTGAATGGCTGGTTTCATGACAAACCTGGCTCTTCGGAGGACAAACGCAGGCTGATTGATTACGATGTCGACCAGTGGCGCATCTATGCAGACTTCCGGCAGATATACGGGATAGACCTATCTCTGGATGGTATGCACTGGTGGATGTTCAATGGTCTGTTGTGGAATATGCCGCACGAGCGGTCTTCATTTATGCAGGTCATTGAGATACGTCGGAAGAAAATCACCGGAAAAATGGGAAATGAGGAAAGAAAAGCTATTCAGGAAGCACAGAAAATATATGCACTGGAACAGCCGGAAGAGAAGAAAGAATTTACGGCTGATGAAAAGGCAAAGATTGATGATTATGACCGCATGATGGCGGAAATCAGGGCGAAGAAAAAAGCAGAAAAAGAGCTTGGATTAGTATAGAAAGTGAGGGCTTTTAAATGGCTGGCGGGTACGATGGAGAAATCAGAATAAGAACATTAATTGAAAATGGAAAAGCGTCCAGCCAGCTTTTGCAGTTGGAAGCCAAGTTTCAGAAGCTGACAAGTGAAGCAAAGAAACTTTCTGACGGGATGCGTGAGATTGAGCAAATGAAGATTCCAACGGAAGAGTACAAGAATCTGCAAGGTCAGTTTGATGCGCTGGTGGCAAAAGGGAAAAAGCTGTCAGAGGAATTAAAAAACACAGAGAAATTTGTTCCATCAAAGCCATATCTTGAAACAGAAAAAATGCTTGATTCGGTGAGTGCGAAGCAAGACCAATTAAGAAAAAAGATGGAAGAGTGGGTTGCGCTTGGGAAGAAAACAAATTCCATTTCTTATAAGAAAATGGAAATGGATTTTGAAACACTTGGTCAACAGGCCGACCGTTTAATCCAAAGGCTTGAAAGAATGGATGAAAAAGGGCAGGATAAGCAGCTTTCTGATAAGTGGAAGAATATCAAAGACCAGATGGCGCAGGCAGGGGCAGAAGCATCCAAGGTTAAAGCACAGATGCGCGGCATGGAAGCGGATGGAACAGCTAACGTTGACCCTAAGGGCACGGCGGAGTATCAGAAGAAAGCGGAGAAATTAAAGGAAGTAAATCGCCAGCTTGATGTTACGAAAAGAAAGATGGAAGAGGTTGCTGCCAAGGAAGCCAAAGTTGGTTCCGGCTCTAAGAATTTAGAGAAAGTTGGAAAAGCTGCCAAGAAGTCAGCGGGGCTGATGTCCACGTTTTTATCAAGATTAAAGGGAATAACCCTCTCACTGTTTATTTTCAACTGGATAACCAAAGGATTTAATGCGATGGTTGCAGCCTTCAAAGCGGGCATCCAGAACATGGCGAAGTATTCCGGGGACTTCAACTCCAAGATGTCAGAAATGAAGAGTGCAACAGCTACACTCAAGGCATCACTGGGGGCATTGGCGGCGCCGATTGTATCAGCAGTTGTTCCTGCGATTGTGACGCTATGCAATTGGCTGACAACAGCGGTGAATAAGCTTAACGAATTAATTGCGGCGTTGTCCGGAAAAAGTACATGGACAAAGGCAAAAAAACAGCAGGTGGACTATGCGAAGTCTCTTGATGGGACAGCGGGAGCGGCAAAGAAAGTAGCCGGAGCGCTGCAGGGATTTGATGAACTGAATGTGATTAATACAAACAGTTCCGGAGGGGATAGCAGCGGAGCGGATGCATCATCTATGTATGAGGAAGTACCGACAAGTGACACGCTGGTTGGTAAATTGCAGCCATTTTTAGATTATTTAAAAGGACTTAAGGATGAAGTGATCCGAGGATGGAATGAAACATGGGCGGCGCTGGATATCGACAGCCAGATAGCAGATATGAAACGTAGTATAGAATCTATTAAAGGTTCACTTGCAGGCATCTTCGGGAGTGCTGATGTTCAGACGGCGGCGGATAACTTTTTTGAAACATTATCGTATAACATAGGAAGGATTGGCGCATCGATTGTCAGTGTAGGTGCTACCATAGGGCAGAACATCCTCGGCGGAATAGCATTGTATCTCGAAGAAAATAGCGGCAGAATACAGGAATATCTCATTAATATGTTTGATATAGGCGCAGATGTGGCGCAGCTTGCGGGGAATGCGGCAGAAGCATTTGCATATGTGTTTGAGGCATTTGGTGGTGAGAACGGGCAGAAGCTGACAGCAAATCTTCTTGGAATTTTTACAGGGGCATTTGCCACCATTACGGAGACAGTGGCGTTGCTGGTGCAGGATATTTTGAATGTCATAATACAGCCATTTGTTGATAACCAGGAAGGATTCCGCACTGCATTGGACGGATTTCTCGGAACCGCCGCGACTGTTTGCGGAACAATAAAAGAAAACATAGATAATACTTTCGATAAATTGATGGAAGTGTATGATGAGCATATTCATCCGTTCTTTCAGTCAATTGCAGATGGTTTGAGCACTATAACCCAAAAATTTCTGGAATTTTGGAACACATATGTGCAGCCGGTGATGGACCAGTTGGCGGAGAAGTTTGACAGTGTAATGGTGGAACACATCCAGCCGCTAATTGATAATGCGTTAGAGTTGCTCGGGAGTGTTTCGGATTTCCTAAAGGCTTTCTGGGAAGAGGTTCTTGCTCCATTTATTTCATGGATTATTGAAAACATCCTGCCGGTGATACTTCCTATTATACAGAATCTATACAACGAATTTATGGATTTTGTAGGATATATTGCAGATGCAATCAGCGGATTACTCAAAGTTATCAAAGGTATTATAGATTTCATAACGGGAGTATTTACCGGAGATTGGAAAAAGGCATGGAACGCTGTTTCTGATATCGTTACGGGCATAATGGAAACAATCAGTGCAGTTATCAAGGCGGTGCTTACTGTAATAAAGACGGTTGTTAAAGCAAAACTTGATTATATCGCAGCGTTTTTCAAGACAATTTTTAAAGCAATACATGATTACGTGAAATTTGTAATGAGTAAGATAAAAACTGTCATTACTACAATTATGGGGCATATCAAAAGTGGAATCTCGACAGTACTTGCGAACGTTAAGAAGACCTGGACTACAATATGGTCATCCATGAGAGATGTAGTTATTAATATATTTAAGAGCATCTGGAGCGGAATAAAAGGTGTTATTAACAGTATTATTGGTGGCATCGAAAAGATGGCGAATAGTGTGATTAGTGGTCTGAATTCTATGATAAATGCCATGAACAAGCTATCGTGGGATATCCCGGACTGGGTGCCGAAAATCGGCGGAAATAAGTTCGGAATAAGTATCCCAACAATAGCAAGTGTGTCAATCCCGCGGCTTGCAAATGGTGGTATCACAACCGGCAGTACTCTCGCCAATATCGGTGAAGCAGGAAGAGAGGCAGTCCTTCCGCTTGAAAATAACCTGTCCTATCTGGAACCACTTGCGGATATGATTGCGAGCAAGATGGAAGGTGTGCAGACAGTGCGGATTGTACCGGATAAGAATGGAATCTTCAAAGTTGTAAGAGAAGAGGCGAACAGCTATTACCGGAGAACCGGGAACCCGGCATTTGATTTTTAGGAAAGGAGCGGACAAATGGCATACAGCGGATTTTTAATAAAAGTAGGCGATTATACCGTTCCTTTCCGGTACATAGAGACAAAGAAGTATAAGTGTGGAATTAAAGGACAAGACCTTGATTCCTACCGGGATGCAAACGGTATTTTGCACAGGGAAGCGCTTGTGAATGTGGCAATTAAGGTTGAATGGGAAACGCCAGGCGATATTGAGGAGAAAACCTTGCGACCGCTGATGGACAATATCCGGGCACAGTACACGAACCGGACCGAGAAAAAGGCACTTGTGACAGCGTTTATGCCGGAAATCGGGGATTATGTAACGATGGACTGCTATATGCCGGATGTGGAATATACCATTGACTATGCAGATGAAAAAACAGTGAAATATTCATCGTTCCGGCTGGCATTTATCGGATATGGAGGTGCAATCTGATGATTGATTATACATACGCCAATTTGTTCGCAAATGACAGCGTAAACAAACAGTTACAGATACTATCCGATGATGGGAAAGTAAAGATTACAAATGACGAGATTCACGAGGAAGCATTTGAATTAACGGAAGGTATCTGCTCCGAGGGAGAGCTTCAGTTCGGAAATCTTGAAGCAAGCGAATTGAAGTTTACCGTATCAAATGTTTTTGTGCCAATGAAAGGAAAATGGCTGACGGTAAAGGTGTCGGCTGGCGGTCACACAGAGGAGCCGCTTCAACTCGGGCGGTACAAGGTTTATTCGGACACACCCACAGCGGATAGAAAGTGCAGGGATGTGGTTGTCTATGATGCACTGTATGACGTGATTAATGCAGATGCCGCCGCATGGTATAGCAGTCTGGTATTTCCGATGTCATTGAAACAATTCCGGGATAGCTTCTTTGGGTATTTCGGGATTGAGCAGGAACAGATAACGCTTGTAAATGATGAAATGATGCTTCAAAAAGTAGTGGAAATAACCGGAAGCTCTGATGATGGAAGCGTTGTCGGTGAAGCGATGAGCGGAAAGGAAGTACTTTCCTGCATCCTTGAGATAAATGGCTGCATGGGGCACATGGGGCGCAACGGGAAAATTCATTATGTTTATCTGAAACAGAATATTGAGGGGCTTTACCCGGCGGATAACCTCTATCCGGCGGATGACCTCTTTCCGCAGGAGCAGAACACCACAAAAATAGACAATGGGTTATATATTTCGGCGGAGTATGAAGATTTTACAGTAAAACCGATTGAGCGGCTGCAGATTCGGCAGGAAGAAAATGACATTGGAGTCATTATCGGAGATGGGGAAAACACGTATGTGATTGAAGGAAATTTTCTTGTGTATGGAAAAGGAACTGATGAATTAACAACGATTGCTCAAAATATTTTCAGTAAGATTCGATGGATTTCTTACCGACCATTTTCTGCTGACTGTAAGGGAAACCCATGTTTTGAGGTGGGGGACGCGGTGAGATTATGTACGAGGTATGAAATAATCGAAACGTATATTTTGAAACGCGTTCTGACAGGGGTGCAGGCATTGCGAGATGCGTTTGAAGCACAGGGAGAGGAATACCGGACACAGAATGTGAACGGGGTGCAGAGAAGTATTTTGCAGCTCAAAGGGAAAAGCAATACACTTGAGCGCACCATAGAAGAGACAAAATCAAAAATTGCGGATACCGAAGAGAAATTACAGACGCAAATCACACAGACGGCGGAAGAAATCCGGACAGAGGCAGAAAACACAAAAAAGGGACTGCAATCACAGATATCGCAGACAGCGGAAGGAATCCGGACAGAGGTAACAGAGGCGGACAAAGAATTAAAATCGCAGATAAACCAGACGGCAGACAAGATAGAACTTATGGTTGAAAAAGGTTCTGTCCGCAGCCAGTTTGCGATGGAGCCGGACAGTATTACGCTTTCTTCCGGAACGATTACATTCAATGCAAACACACTCATTATAAACAGTGATTTCTTCAGGCTGAAAAATGATGGCAGCATAATCGCCACGGGCGGAACTATCGGCGGCTGGACAATAACAGAAACTAAGATAATGGGCGGAGATTCATCATCCGGTGTAGCTGTGGTGCAGATGCCAACAGACAAGAGCACCTATGTTTTTGCGGCGGGCGGAACGACCCACGAAAGATATACAGATTGCCCATTTCGCGTCACAAAAGCAGGAAAGCTGTATGCAGAAAAGGCGGAAATCTCCGGAACAATTGTGGCAACCAATTTAAAGGTCAAGGATAATATTTGCTTTTATCTGGACGCACTTGGAATAAATACGTTTTCAAAAATGATTTCGTTGGAGCTCGCCGATGATGCGGGGGCTGCCGGTTCGGCGGTCTATGATTTGGTGATTGGCAAAGGTTATAGAGCACGGCTGGCAGAAGGTGAAGAATATGGCGCCGCATTATTTAATGAGACGAGAATAAAGGGAAATTTGCACATTGGACGCTCACTACTTTTAAACAACGGTCATTACATCAATGGAAGGCTTACGGATAGTGAAAGGGATTATGACATCGTAGGTATTTCGACGGGGAATAATTTACATCTCGGCAGTGGACTATTTGATAATGCCGTAGAGGGCTGCAACACCTATGTTAGTGGTGCAAATAATTTGAATTTGCGTACAAAACTTGGGAGCATACGTTTTTATCCGAAGTTTACGGGAACGGAATACACCGCCGATACGGCGACGGTAGAAGTTGACAGCAGCCTTGTTAAGTCCGCGGTGGATGTCGTTGTTTGTGGAGTATCTTTCTTATCATTAGTCGAGAGAGTAACCAGGCTGGAAGCAAAGTAAAACAGGAGGAATAGAGATGGCAGAGATAGAAAAACCAACGATAGTAGCAAAAAGAGAGTTTATGGAAGAATTAAAAAATCTGATTAATAATGCAGGGCTTCCGGCATTTATACTGCGTCCGATTTTTACAGAATTTACAAACCAGATTGCAGAGATAGAAGAACAGCAATATCTTGCTGAAAAGGCAAATTACGAAAAGAGGTTAGCCGAACAGGCTGGAAAGGAGAAAGCGGATGAATAAAGCACATAGTGGTAAAGTGTGGGAAAATCGTCCAAGTGACAAGTCACCGATAAACGCACTAAGTCTTAATAATTTAGAAAATGCCGTTGATACGATTGACGACCGAGTTATCGTCCTTGACACTGAGAAAGCCACGAAGGTAGAAGTCGCTACACTTGTGGCAGACGTGACCTTTGAGGAATCGACCGGAGTAATTACCGTCACAAAGAAAAATGGCTCCAAGGTTGTGATTGATACGCAGATGGAGAAAATTGCCGTCAATTTTGATTATGACCCGACTACACAGCAGATTATACTCACGCTGATTGATGACACGAAGCAGTACATAGACCTGTCGGCGCTGATTACCCAGTATGAATTTCTTGACACTGACACGGTGGCGTTTGCTATAGGAACGGACGGCAAAGTGTCAGCCATTGTCAAAGAGGGAAGTATCGAAGAAAAGCATCTGCGCCCTGATTATTTGTCAGATATTAAGTTAGAATCAGCCAAGGCGCAGGCAAGCCAGAGTGCGGCGGAAGAAAGTGCGGCAAAGGCGGAGAGCTATGCCGTTGGTGAGGAGAACAGCGCAAAATATTATTATGAAAAAACCAAGGAAACGATAGGCGGGGCAGTAACTGGGGTTAAAGGTAGTGCAGAAACGACATATCGTACGGGAAATATTGATATTACACCGGAGAATATCGGGGCATATGCAAAAGAAAACATTGACCAGATGATGAAAAAGGTGAATCTGTCATATACTGAGTATTTAACGGCTGTGATGTCAGATGGAGTGACTTTATCAGCGCAAAATTGGACAACTGTTGAATATTTAAAGGCTGTTAGTGAATCATTGGATGCACTGGTAGAACTTTTAAATGCAAAACAGGATGCTTCCAACGCCATCACTACGTCAAACATCAGAAATCAGAGCGTAAAGTATGCGGAGAAGGCAAAGTGTGACGGGAATGGAAATGAAATTCTCTATAATTATATGCGCTCGTCTGAATTTGGTGGAACAATTGCAGAGTTAAAGGCGTACACAAACGGCTCGCCGTGCTTTTGTGGTAGCGGAAACTTTTCCGATGGACCCGCGGGAAATCAGTGGTACAACGTCATGTATATCCCGCATCGAAATGGTATTGGCGGCGATAGCACCGCATACGGACAGTTAATCATGTTTCCGATGACCGGAGCAGTAGGAACGGTCTACATTTACACTAAGCAGAATGGAAACTGGACAGCACCACAGGCATATCACGCTGGGGATTATCTGCCGTTGTCTGGTGGAACGCTTACGGGCGATGTGTCAGTGCCGGACAACAAGGCTTTGAAAGCCGGAAATAAGGTTCAAATCATAACAACCGAAGAGGGCGGAAATATTGCTTGGCAGTCTCCAAACGGAACGAAGTACGAGATGGATTCATTCTCAAATGAGTTTGCCCGGATTTACAGTGGGGATGGTGATAAGCACATCTTCCGGCTGTACGCCAATGGTCAGTTCGATACATTTTATTTACAAAGTGACAGTGGAGCACTTAGAGACAGAACAGGAGACAATCGGATAAACAGTGGAACAAGTGGACACCGCTGGAAGCAGGTCTATGCAGGAACGGCAACGATTTCAACATCTGACCGAAATCTTAAGAAAGATATTAAAGAACTGGATGAGAACCATTTGAAATTCTTTCTATTGCTTACTCCGGTATCCTTCCAGTTTATTGATGGCGATTCCGGGCGGACACACATCGGGTTTATTGCACAGGACGTGGAAAGCGCTATGGCGCAGTGCGGTCTTACAGCGTTGGATTTTGCTGGATTTTGTAAGGACGTCAAAGTAAAAACTGTGCCGGTAGAAAAAGAGGTAGAGCTTGAGGATGGAACCGTAGCAACCTATACGGACTACGTGGATGAAGCCGTTCTGGATGCCGATGGAAACCCGGAGTACATCTATTCTCTGCGATACGAGGAGTTTATTGCACTGGTGACATACACAACTCAAAAGCTCTATAAAAGGGTTGACGAGTTGGGGAATTGGATGAAGGAGATGGAAGACCGCCTCGTGGCACTGGAAAAGTAACCGGATGTTAAAATGGCACAAATCCGGAGCGGGAAGGATTTATAATAAGGAAAGAAGGAGAATCAATATGGAAGCAATCATCACAGCATTAATAACCGGAGGGCTTACCTTAATCGGAACCGCATTGACGGTCAGCAGTGGGCAGAAAAAGACAGACCATAAACTTGAGATGGCGCAGGCGGTCACAGACTGCAAACTGGACGAGCTGACCCGCGAGGTGCGTTTACATAACAACTTCGCGCAACGAGTTCCGGTCATGGAAGAGCAGATTAAGGTTATCAATCACAGAATTTCAGACTTAGAAGGAGGAAAATGATATGTTTAAGAACACAGTATTCAAACCGTCAGTAAACACGCAGAAGTGGGCGAAAGCGGCGGTAATCAGGGCAATCAAGACAATGGCACAGGTGGCAGGCTCGATGCTTGTTATTGGCGCATTTAACGAAACTGCATGGGGAGTCATGATTCAGACCGCTCTTGTTGCGGGAGCTGCATCCATCTTGACATCCCTGGCAGGAATCCCAGAAGTAACAGAGTAGGAGGAATAATTTATGATTATTAACGTACACGCAGGACATAACCCGGATGGAAAGGCAGGCTGTGGAGCAGTTGGAATCATCCGGGAATCCACAGAAAATAGAAATGTAAAGAACGAGGTAATCCGCCAGCTTAAGGCACTTGGACATACGGTATACGATTGTACTGTTGATGATGGGGCGGCGCATGGCAGCGTCACTGCGGCATCGGACGTGCTGGCAAAGATTGTGAAAAAGTGTAATGCGCATACCGTTGACTTGGATGTTTCCATCCATTTCAATGCAGGTGCAAGGGATGCGGATTCGTCCACAACCGGAGTGGAAGCATATGTTTGTACTGCGGAGAGCAAGGCAAAGGGAACTGCGGAGAATATTTGTAATGCAGTTGCGGCGCTTGGTTTTAAGAACCGTGGCGTGAAAGCGAATGGAAATCTGTATGTTTTACGAAAGACCATTGCACCGGCGGTGCTCGTGGAGTGCTGTTTTGTCGATGATAAGGACGATGTGAAACTGTATAACTTTGCAGAAATGGCATCCGCTATCGTTTACGGTATCACCGGACAGAAATGCCAGGAGAGCAATAAGCCGTCGGAGGCATGGAAAGACACATCTGCAACACCTACAGACACAACCGCCACGGAACAGAAGGTAAACTACCGCGTGCAGGTGGGGGCTTACTCTGTAAGAGCGAACGCAGAAGCAATGCAGAAGAGATTGAAAGCTGCTGGATTTGACAACTTTATGGTTAAGAATGGCGGGCTGTATAAAATCCAGGTGGGAGCGTACAGCATCAAGGCAAACGCCGAAGCAATGCAGAAAAAGTTAAAGGCTGCGGGATTCGATGCAATTCTCGTAAAAGCGTAAAAGGGGACCGGCACGGAGAAATCTGTGCCGGTTTGTTGGTAAAATGTAACAAAAATTTGTGGCTAACATTGCGATTTGTTTTAAAATGTGCTAAGTTCATAACATAAAAACAGACCAGAAAACGTTGGGACGAAAACTGGTCTGCTTGTCTTAATTAAGATAGTCATAGTATACCATAACTCGACATATTTTTCAAATTATATTGCAGTATTTGACAAAAATAGTATAATAAAAGAAAAAAACGTTGGGAGTTGACAAGTATGGCAAAGAAAAAAGGAACTGTAACGAGAAATTTTTATTATTATGATGTTTCGTTATTTGATATTGTAGGTAGTG
>OIXH01003024.1_pt1 | contig 15643 bp, 15 predicted proteins | sample 1587741 | NCBI WGS metagenome assembly OIXH01 (sample SAMEA3888916, study PRJEB22519) | human gut metagenome | biome: human gut; feature: human-associated habitat; material: faeces | place: Denmark | collected 2011 | reverse complement strand
CCACGCCGTCAGGGTGATCTGGGGCTTCTCCTGGTGCTGGGGCGAAAAGGTGGACCCGGAAAATCCCGCCGATCTGAAAAAGTGGACCGACTTCGTCCTGAACACCTATGAGACCCAGTACCGCCCCCTGGGCTGCGACGGCATCTACTTCCAGGCGTTCACCGAGACCAAGGACACCACCCTGGGCGGCCATTCCATCTCCGACCTGGTCATCCGCTGGGTCCGGAACATCAGCCGGGAGGTCTACGCCCGGTACCCTGACCTGTGGATTCAGTTCGGCCTCCACGCCACCTCCATCCGCAGCGAGTGCAGCAAATTCTCTGCCATCGACCCCCGGATGTCCATCGTCTGGGAGGACGCTGGGGACTTCCCCTACGCCTACAACCCCGTCCAGAACCAGAACCTCCGGGACACCCTGGACTATACCAAGGAGCTTCTGGCCCTCCGGGGCCCCCAGGAACGCTTCGGCGCGGTGCTCAAGGGCTTTACCGTCCTCAACTGGGACCGGTTCGAGCACCAGAAGGGCCCCTTCATCCTGGGAAAGGCCGACCCGTCCTTTGTAAAAGAGCGTGCGGCGGAAAAGGAATTCTACTGGCGCTACGCCACCCCCTACTGGACGGAGCAGGCCCCCTTCCTGAAGGAGTTCTTCCAGGCTGTGGCCGCCGCCCCCATCCATGACCGGCTGATCACCGCCCTGGTGGAGGACGGACTCTGGGAACGGGGGGTCCACCAGAGCGTCCAGCTCTACGCCGAACTTCTCTGGGACCCCGACGAGGACCTGAACGAGATTCTCACCGCCATCGCCCACGACCCCCAGACCATCCGCTGAACAGGAGACCCTTATGGAAAAGATCACCATCCTCTTTCAGGGAGATTCCATCACCGACGGCAGCCGCAGCCGGGATTTTGAGGACCTCTATCTGGGAGCCGGATACCCTACCCTCATCGCCGCCCGCCTTGGCGCGGCAGAGCCGGGAAGATACCGCTTCCTCAACCGAGGCTGCAGCGGGAACCGCACCTGCGATCTCTATGCCCGATGGAAAACCGACTGCTTAAATCTCCGCCCCGACGTGCTCAGCATCCTGATTGGCGTCAACGACGTCTGGCGGGACATCGACAGCGCTGCCGGAATCTCTGCCGCCTCCTATGAGACCCTTTACGCCCTGATGCTCCGGGAGTTCCGGGAGGCGCTGCCGGAGGGAAAACTCCTGCTCCTGGAGCCCTTCGTCCTTCCCGGAAGCGCCACCACGCCCCATTGGGCGACCTTTTCCCGGGAGGTCCGTCTCCGCGCGGAGGCCGTCCGGCGGTTAGCGGAACGCTTCGGCGCGGTCTTCGTCCCTCTGCAGCAGACCTTTGACGAAGCCTGCCGCGACGCCGATTCCTCCGTCTGGATCTGGGATGGTGTCCATCCAACTGCCGCCGGGTACACCCTCATCACCCGGGAGTGGCTCCGGGCCTTTCAGCGCCTTTCCTTCTAAGCTCCGGCGTAGACAAATTCTGCATACTTTTCCGCAAAAAAAGCCGACAAAATCTCCTGGCCGTATGCTACTATAGGATTAAGGAAATGCATCTCCTTACCGCTGCCACAAACCATTAAGGAGGCTTCTTATGGAACTGCAACCCTTGCGCCTCGGCGCAGCCTATCACGGAAACCGTATGCCCCATCACGCCCGGGAGGACCTGCTGGACATGGCCACCCACGGCATGGACCTGGTGGTCCACATGCTCTCCCACACCGACTGGAACCGCCACCTGAACGTCATGAAGGACATCGTTTCCATGTCCATTGACGCGGGCCTGGAGCCCTGGATGGACAACTGGGGCCTGGCCGGACACCCCGGCGACACCTCCTTCTTCCTGGCCATGCACCCGGAAAGCCACATGTACTACTCCAACGGCCAGATGGAGCCGGTCCGTCCTTGCCTTTATAGCCCCGAGTTCCGCAAATTCACCAAGGAATGGATCGACGCCGTTTACTTCACCGGCGCGCGGACCATTTTCTGGGACGAGCCTTGCGCACCTCTTATGGACAAAGAGGGCCGCAACGTCGGGGGTCTCAACCCTAATGAAAAAGTCTATCACTCCTGCGCCTGCCCCCGGTGCCGTAAGCTCTTTGAGGAGCAGTACGGCCGTCCTATGCCGGAATTCGCCGACAAGGACACTGCCGATTTCGCCGCGGCCGCGGTGGTGGATTACTTCCGGGAAATGACGGAGTACAGCGCCTCCAAGGGCATGAAAAACGTGGTCTGCGTCATGCTGGGCACCTACGGCATGAACCTGGACTCCATCGACCTCCTGGGCCAGCTGCCCCACATGGACAACATCGGCTCCGACCCCTACTGGGTAGGCGCCAAACAGGCCAACCCCGCCCTCAACGTCTATGAGTACGTCTATAAGGGCACCAAAGCCAACCTCCGGGTCAGCGAGGAGCTCCACAAGGACCACAACATCTGGCTCCAGACCTTCGCGAACCCCCGGGGACAGGAGGAGGACATCGTGGTAGCCGCCGAAGCCGCCTACGACGCCGGCGCCCGGACCATTATCGCCTGGGGCTACTACGGCAGCGAGTCCAACAACTACGCCGCCAAAAACCCCGCCGTCACCTGGTCCAAGACCTGCGAGGCCATGCACCGGGTCCGCACCATGGAGCGGGACCGCATCCTGGCCGAGAACCGCAAGCTTTACATGAAGTAAATTTTATCACAAAAACTCCTGTCCGTATTTTCACGAACGGGAGTTTTTTGAAATTTCTGAAAAAAACCGTGCCGCCCCAAGGTTTTTGTAGTATAATAGGACCATCGAAACCACTTTCAACTCAGGAGGACATTATGGAACGATATGCATGGAAAGCCACGGTAAAAGACGGGATGCTGGAGGAGTATAAGCGCCGCCACGCCGCCATCTGGCCGGAGCTGGTGGCCGTGCTCAAGGAAGCCGGCATCTGCAACTACACCATCTGGAACGTAGGCAGCGAACTTTTCGGCTACTATGAGTGCGAGAAGGGCTGCGCCTACGCCGCCAAGGTCCAGGCGGAGAGCCCTGTGGTGGACCATTGGAACGAGTATATGAAAGACGTCATAGTCATGGAGATGGACCCCGTCACCGGCGCCCAGCCCCTGCTGACCCAGGTGTTTGAACTGAATTAGGCGATAACTTCCGCAGCGTATGCAAAGAAAGTTTTCGGTCCAGCCTTTTTCAAAAGGCTGGACCGAAAACTTTGCTTTTGCTGACTGGCAGGTTCTGCGTATCTTACGGGTTGCTCACAATTCGTCGCCGCGCAGCCTGTCGCGCGGCTATCGAAGCCCGGCGCGAGGATAGTGGCCGCGGCGACATGGGAGCGGCGACACGCCGCCAGCCTTTTGAAAAAAGGCTGAACCGAAAACTTTCGGTTCTTATTCCTCCGCAGGTGGTTCTGCGCTGGATTCCGGCTCCGAACCGTCCTCCACGACCACAGGCGATTCCTCACCGGCGTCGGAAACGCTCTCGTCAATCCCGGAGACTTCCTCCCCCGGGACCTCCTCCCCGGAGGGAACCGCTTCTCCGCTGGACAGGAAATCGCTGCCGTCGCCGGAAGCGCCGGTTACGGAGTAGATCCGCAGGTCGCCCTTCTCCGTCTCCTGCAGGGTGTAGGTCATGATCTTCTCCGCCGAGGGGCTGTACTTGTTGCCGCTGACATCCCCCTGCCACACCGGCCCGGGCGGGATGTACCCCACGGTAAGGATGATCTTGTCGTCCTCCTTCTGAATCTCCTGGACCTCCGGCGTATACGCCAGCACATGGGGCACCGCCGGGAAGATGTAGGACTTGCTCTCCTCGTCGTAGGCGATGAACAGCTCCGTATCCCCCACCGACTGGTGGGTGTACTTCATGTCGCCGAACAGGGCCTTGATCTGCACCTCAATGTCGCTCTGGGGGACGGTGATGAAGTTCATCTGGTCTGCCGGATACTTGGAGGTGTCCTCGTTCATGATCAGCCGCCAGACCCCGGCGGTGATGATGGTGGTGTCGATGAGCTTGTCCGGGCTCTCAAAGGTGGGCGGGTCCTGGAGGACCACCGGGGTGATCAGCCATTCGTAGGCGTCCTTTTCCTTGTCGCTGCTCCCGGACAGGCCGGAGATGGTCCGCCCCAGGAACCAGACCGTGGCAATCAGCCCGATGACCGCAAAGGCCAGGACGATCCCCCCGAAAATCAACATGCCCTTGGAGCTTTTGGGCTCCTGGACCTGAACGGCTTCTTGTTTCTGCTGGTTTTCTTCCAAAACAGGCTCCTTTCCCATCAGCGAATCTGTCCGTCGCCGGTGATCTGGTATTTATAGGAGGTCAGGGCGTCCAGCCCCATGGGCCCCCGGGCGTGGAGCTTCTGGGTGGAGATGCCGATCTCCGCGCCGAAGCCGAACTCGCCCCCGTCGGTGAACCGGGTGGAGGCGTTGACGTAAACCGCCGCCGCGTCCACTTCCTTCTGGAACTGCTCCGCCGCCGCCAGGGAGGAGGTGACAATGACCTCAGAGTGCCCCGTGCCGTAACGGTTGATGTGGACTATGGCCTCGGAAACGCCGGAGACCACCTTCACCGACATCTTGTAGTCCAGGTACTCCCGGCCGTAGTCCTCCTCGGTGGCCGCTTCGATGTCCGGCAGGATTGCCCTGGCCCTGGGACAGCCGTAGAGGATCACGTTGTAAGCGTCCAGGGCCTTTTTCAGCCGGGGAAGGGCCGTTTCCGCAATAGCCTCGTCCACCAGCAGCGACTCCGCCGCGTTGCACACCGAGATGCGGCTGGTCTTGGCGTTGACGGTGATGCGCTCCGCCATATCCAGGTCCGCGGTCTGCTCCACATAGACGTGGCAGTTGCCCACGCCGGTCTCGATGACCGGCACCGTGGCGTTTTCCACCACCGAGCGGATCAGCCCCGCGCCACCCCGGGGAATCAGCAGGTCCAGATAGCCGCTGAGCCGCATCATCTGGGCGGCGCTTTCCCGGGAGGTGTCCTCCACCAGCTGGATGCAGTCGGCGGGCAGGCCGTTTTCCTCCAGGGCCCGGCGCATTACCGCAGTCAGGGCCATGTTGGAGCGAATGGCCTCCTTGCCTCCCCGAAGGAGCACGGCGTTGCCGGACTTCAGGCAGAGGGTGGCCCCATCCACGGTGACGTTGGGCCGGCTCTCGAAGATAATGCCCACCATTCCCATGGGGACCCGGACCTTTTCAATGCGCAGGCCGTTGGGACGGATGGTGCCGCCCTCGATGACCCCCACGGGGTCGTCCAGCTGGATCAGCTTCCGGACGCCGTCGCAGATGCCCCGGATCCGGTCCTCCGTCAGGGTCAGCCGGTCCACAAAGCCCTCATTGAGGCCGTTTTCCCGGCCCGCGGCCACGTCCTGGGCGTTGGCGTCCAGAATGGCCGCCCGCTCCGCCCACAGGGCCGCCGCAATGGCTTCCAGGCAGCGGTTCTTCTCCGCCGCGCCGGTCTTTCCGATGATGCGGGAGGCTTCCTTGCCCCGCCGCCCAAGTTCTTTCATATCAATCATATCTGCGCTCCTTTTCTGCCGCAAATCCATGGTCGTCAGCCGATCCACGTCCCCACCGGCCTGCCGTCAAAGAGGTCGTAGAGCAGCTCCGGCGCGGAGCCGTTCATGATCACTGTGGGAAACCCGGCGTCCAGGCCGATCTGGGCCGCCGTCAGCTTGGTGATCATGCCGCCGGTGCCCAGGGTGGAGCCCCGGTCCCCAGCCAGGGCCCGGACCTTGTCGGTAATGGCCGGAATCCGGGGGATCAGCTTCGCATCGGGATTGGTCCGGGGATTGCCGTCGAACACCCCGTCGATGTCGCTGAGGATCACCAGCAGGTCCGCCCCGGCCAGGGAGCCTACAATGGCGGAAAGGGTGTCGTTGTCGCCAAACTCGATTTCTTCTACGGAAACGGTGTCGTTTTCATTGATGACCGGGATGACCCCGAAGTTCAGCAGGTTCCGGAAGGTGTTGACCACGTTTTCCTTCCGGGCGGGGCTGTCGATGATGTCCCGGGTCAGCAGCACCTGGGCCACCACGTGATTGTACTCGGAAAAATATTTGTCGTAGCAGTACATCAGCTCGCACTGGCCGATGGCGGCGCAGGCCTGCTTGGCCGGAGTGTCCGAGGGCCGGGACCGGAGCCCCATTTTTCCCGCTCCCACGCCGATGGCGCCGGAGGAGACCAGGATGATCTCCTTCCCGGAATTTTTCAGGTCCGCCAGGACCTTGACCAGCCGCTCCACCCGCTGGATGTTCATCAGCCCGGTCTTGTGGGCCAGGGTGGAGGTGCCCACCTTGACCACGATCCGCTGTGCTTCGGATACGTTTTCAATCATGTCGTTCGCTTCCTTGTCATCAGATTTGTTCCGTTTGGTTCCGGGCGTCCCGTTCCAGGAGCACCCGGGCGTTGATGGCCGTTCCCGCAAAAAGATACGGCGCCGTGAACAGCAGCGGCACCACCAGCAGCCCCAGCAGATACCAGGGCAGGTAGGAAAGATACAGCTTCGCGGCGTCCCAGCGGTTCCCCTTCATGATCCGGACGGACTCCCGGATCATGGCGTGGAGCCCCATGTCCGCCCGGGAGACGAACAGGTATTCCGCCAGAAAATACCGCTGGACCCAGCAGAACCACAGCAGCGCCATGATCACGGTCACAACGGCCTCCAGCAGGATCAGCCCCAGCACCGCCAGCAAGGCGAAGCTGCCGCCGTAGCCTGCCGCCGCCTCGATCCCAAAGGCGAGAACCGCCGACGGCAGCCCGAACAGCGCTCCCCACAGAAGGACCCGCACCCCCAGCATCACCCGCAGCGCCAAAGACCGCGCCAGGTCCCGGATGCTGTAAAAGTAGGTGAACAGGGTCAGCAGCGACGGCCGCTCGCCGCCTACCTGGTGAAAGTACCACTTGGTCATGCCGAACATCAGCGGCGTGGTCAGCACGAAGCTCACCAGGGCGAAGGTCAGCGTCACCAGGGCCATGGACCAGGTCACGCGGAGCTGTCCCCGGAAAAGGTCCACCACCAGCGCCGGCTCCACCGTCCCGTTCATGGACAGCAGGTAGTAAAACAGCTGCTCCAGCAGCAGAAACACGGCGTTGACGGCGAATAGAAACAGCAGAATCCCAATGGCCCGGCCCCAATGGTGCTTGAGGCTCTCCCGGGCGTTTTTCTTGATAATCGGTCGGATGTTCATCGCAGCGTTCCTCCCTTGGCCCCGTCAGTACACCACGGTGTCCGGGGTGGTCCCCTTTTCGCCCTTTTCCTGGTCGGGGACGTCCATCATCACGAACTCCTTGGGATAGTCCTGGAAGAACTTGTCGTCGTCCTCCTGGTCCCAGTCGATGTCCCCCACGCTGGGCTCCCGCTCAAAGGGGATGGGCGAAAAGACCTCAAAGACCCCGTCCCGCTGCCACAGCTGGGCGTTGATCAGGGCGGTAAACCCGGTGCCGCAGGGGGTCATCCACAGCATGGGGTCCCGCTTGGGATAGGCAAAAACCGACAGCAGGTTGAGGATCACCCCGCCGTGGAGCACCGCCGCCGCCGTGGTGATCTTGTGCTGCATCATGTCGTCCAGAATCTCCTGGAACCCCTCGGCCACCCGCTGGGCGAAGTCGGTGATGGATTCGGCCCCCTCCGGCGCGGCGGACATGCCGCTCTGGTTCCAGCGGAGGAACATCTCGGTCCCCGCCAGGTCCTTGGCCAGTTGGCCCTCAAAGACGCCGAAGTCGTACTCCCGGAGCTTGTCCACCCGCTGGAGCAGCCGGTTTGGGTAGAGGATTTCCGCCGTCTCCACGCACCGGGTCATGGGGGAGGAATAGATCTTCTGCACGTCGGGGTACTCATACTCCTCCTGCATCTTTTCCAGTTCCTGGACCCCCTCGGGGCAGAGGGGCAGGTCCGTCCGTCCCACGAACCGGCCTTCCAGGTTTCCCTTGGTCATGCCGTGACGGATGAGATAGAGCTTGTATGTAACCAATGAAACGTCTTCCTTTCATTGCAAAGATTGCGGGTTGCTTTTGCGGTTATTTTTTGCCGTTGGCAAAAGCCTTTGAGGTTATTATACCGTATTTTACCGGTAAAAAACAACCCTTTCCAAAATTTAATAAACCATTCATAGGGATTTCGACAAAAATTTTAAAAAATCTGCAAAATCCCTTTACAAGAAGTAGGGTTTGTTATATAATTTACTATGCGTTGACTTGCTTTTTACGGCGGATTCTGCGCTTTTTTAAAGTGCGCCGCTGATTTCTTCATAAACATTGGGGGACGCCGACCATGAACGCTGACTTTCCGAGAATTCTCACGCTCCTGCGAAAGGAGCGCGGCATCAGCCAGAAAGAAGCCGCCGGACAACTGAATATCTCCCAGGCCCTCCTGTCCCATTACGAAAAGGGCATCCGGGAGTGCGGTCTGGATTTCGTGGTCCGTGCCGCGGATTTCTACCACGTATCCTGCGACTTTCTCCTGGGCCGCTCCCCGGAGCGCACCGGCGCCACCCTTTCGGTGGAGGACCTCCCGGAGCCGGAAGCCGCCGGAAAGGGCAACCGGATGCGGGGCAGCATCCTCCCCACCTTAAATAAAAAGCTCATCTCCAATTCCCTGAACATCCTCTTTGACCTTCTCCAGCGCCTGGACTGCCGGGAGCTTACCGCGGCGGTGTCCAACTTCCTCATGCTGGCGGTCTACCGGATGTTCCGGGTGGTCTACTCGGTGAACCACAAAAACGAACAGAGCTTCTTCCACGTCCCCAAGCACCTGTCCACCTCCAAGGCCATCGCCGCCATGGTGGAGGAGGAGGCCGCCGCCATGACCCTGGCCGAGGGCCTGGACGGCAAAAAATCCATCCCCGCGGAAAAACGGGAGCAGTTGGTCGTCACTTCGGAAAGCCTGGCTCAGGAATATCCCCAGCATGCCTCCTCTCTGCTGAACCTCATCCGCAACAGTGAGCACGCCATGCACCAGGACGAATGATTCCGATCTGTATTCCACTCTCCGGATTTTCCGGAGAGTAATTTTTTTGCCGGATTTTTCCGGCGGATTCCCCTGATTTTACGCCCCCAAACGGACATACTACATACGCCGGCATCCCGCCGGCCAATCCTGTCAAGGACAAAGGAGTGTCAATCATGAGGACCAGAATCAAGCTCTTGTGCGCCGGACTCGCCGCAGCCATGCTTTTCACCGGCTGTAAAGCGGTCAACGACGGCGTATCGGATATTGGAAGCGGCGTTTCCGACCTGGGGAGCAATTTAAGCTCCGGCATGTCCGACGTCGAATCCGACCTGAGCTCCGGTATGTCGGACGCCAGCTCCGATATGAGCTCCGGCACCCGCCGGGACGAATCCGACCTTTCTTCGGACGTCTCCCGGGAGGACCCCAGCTCCATCCCCGAATCCAGCCATCCCGTTTCCGAAAGTGCGCCGGCCTCCGGCGCGCTCTCGGAGCCTGCTTCCGAGACCGCCGTCTCCGTCCCGGCCTACGACCTGGAAAGCCTGGACAACACCAAGCAGGGCTGGGGTCAGGGCGTCCAGCTGGACGAGAAGAACCGCCCCCTGGGCTCTTTGCAGTTCCAGGAAAAATACGGCAAATACGACGCCTACTTCATCGCCGAGGACACCCCCACCATCTACCTGACCTTTGACAACGGCTACGAAAACGGCTACACCACTCCCATCCTGGACACCCTGAAGGAAAAAGGCGTTCCGGCGGTGTTTTTCTGCACCCTGAGCTACATCAAAGGCCAGCCGGAGCTGATCCAGCGGATGATCGACGAGGGCCACGCCGTGGGCAACCACAGCGACAAGCATCCCTGTTTCCCTGAAATCCCCATGGAGCGCCGGGAGCAGGAAATCCTCAACGTCCATCAGTATATGCTGGACAACCACAATTATACCATGACCCTTTTCCGGGCCCCCGCCGGGGAGTTCTCCGAGCAGACCCTGGCCCAGACCCAGCAGCTGGGCTACAAGACCCTTTTCTGGAGCTACGCCTACAAGGACTGGGACCCCAACAACCAGATGGGCCCTGACAAAGCCCTCCCCAAGATCACCAAGGCCCTCCACCCCGGCGCCATCTACCTGCTCCACGCCGTCTCCCCGGACAACGCCGCCATTCTGGGCGACTTCATCGATAACGCCCGGGCGGCCGGATACACCTTCGCCCTGTTCCAGTGAGCCTTCCTTGTTCATCCCGCTCAAATGTATGAACGAGATTTGTCCATTGTCACGAATTCTTCACGATTTCGACAAAAACTCTTGATTTTTCCCAAGAACTCGTCTATAATAGTCTTTGTCAACAAAAAGAAACGGAGAAATCCATAAATTCCGCCGCTTCTTCCTGCTGATTTTATCCATTTTGATAGTATCGTCCTCGCAATAGTGAGGGCGATATTTTTTGTCACCGTCCCTGTCGGGAGCGAATCTGCCGGATGTCCTTCCCCACGAACCGCAGGCAGTCCAGCAGCGAAAACAGCCGGGACACCACCCGGTGGGAGTACTTCTGTTCCAGCTCCTGGGCGGTGAGGTTGGTGCTGATGATGGTGGGCTTCCGGCGGTTGCACCGGGTGTTGATGAGGTTGTACACCGTGGCCAGGTTAAAGGGCGACGGGAACTCCGCTCCCAGATCGTCCAGGATCAGCAGGTCCACGTCCAGCAGTCCTTCCAGGGTATCCTGGTCCGGAGCCCGGCCGAAGTGCTCCTCCTCCACCGTACGGAGAAAGTCCTGGGCGGAGCCGTAGGCCACGGTGAACCCCTTGGCGATAACCCCCTGGGCAATGGCCAGGGAAAGGTGGGTCTTCCCCAGCCCCGTGTCGCCGATCATGAAGATTCCCCGGCTGTCCGGCCGGAAATTCTCCGCGTAGCTGCGGCAGAACTGGTAGATTTCCTCCATGATCTTCCGGGGCACCACGCCGGTGGCCGGGTCCCGCTCCGTGGAGTAGTACCCCAGCTGGAAGGAACCGAAATCGCACAGCTCCAGGTTGGAAACCCGGTTCAGCTCCCGGAGCCGCTCCCGCCGGATCAGCTCGGTGAGGCAGGCGCAAGGCTTGCCGTTGACGTACCCCGTGTCCTTGCAGGCCGGACAGGTGTAATGCAGCTCCAGATAGTCCGCCGGATACCCCTTGCTGGCCAGAAGCTCCTTTTCCTGGGCCTGGAGGGCCAGATTGGCCCCTTTCAGCTGTTCCAGGCCCTGGGCCAGGTCGGTGCGCTTTTCTAAGATCATCTTGCTCAGCCGCACCGAGGTCAGCCCCAGCTCCCTCTGAATGGCCAGGACCTGGGGAATCTCCCGGGCGATGCGCTCGGTCCGCTCCGCCTGGCGGACCACCGCCGCCGTCCGCCGCCGTTCCAGCTCCCGCTGGCAGTTTTCCATGATCGTACTGTTCATCGTATCCTCCCTGGGTCAGCCGTCGATTTTGGGAATGTCAAAGCCCCGGCGGTCGAATTCGTCCAGATCGTAGGACGCCGTCCGCCGCTGTCCCCCTCCGGAGGGCGCCTTGGCCTGGGGCCTGGCGTCTTTCAGGGCGATCTCCTGGGGAGTCCGGATACCCTTTTCGTTCCAGGACCGGAGGATGGTGTTGATATAGGGAAAGCTCAGCTGGTTGATGGCGTTGAGGGTCCGCTCGTAGGCTTCCCCGATCATCTCGATGCCGTATCCCAGCTCGTCGTACCAGCTCTGGACATACCGGGCCTGCTGGGCGCTGAGGGCCCGGTCCTTGATGCCGAACCGCTGGCAGACCTCCCCTTCCCGGCTGTGGCGCAGGTTCTGCTGCCGGATGTATTCCTCCGCCCGGGCGTGGGTGTTGATCTCCTGGTCCGCCCAGCCGCCGCAGAGCTTCTGGATGTAGCCGAAGTTCCCCTTGCCGATGGAAACGCAGTATTGCAGCGCCATGACGATGACGTCCACCGGCAGTCCCAGGGTTTCATGGATGTAGATGAGTCCCCGCTGCTGGGTGGAGGTCAGCAGGCTGCCGAAGATGGACTCCGCCATACTGAACAGGAACCGGACGTCCTGGTTCTTCTCCACCCGCTCCTGGATTTCCCCGGGGGTCAGGCTCTGGGCCGTGACCACCACCTCCGGCCGCTTCCGGGGCCGCTCCTCCTTGGCCGGCGGGGCGGATTCCTCGGTGAAGATTCCGCTCCGGACCCAGTAGCCCACCGCCTCCACCACGTCGCTTTCCGGTACGGAAAGGGCCGCGGCGATTTTGGCGGTATCCGCCTGGTTGCCCCGGAGGACCGCCAGGAGCACCTTGACGTACAGTCCGCTGGCCGTGGCCAGGTGCTTGTCCACCACCTCGGTCGGGACCGCAAGAAAGGAGGAATACCTCCCCATATTCAGGCGAATGTCCAAGATTCCGTCCTCCCGCTCAATACAGGTCGCTGATGTACACGGCCTGCAAGTCCTTTCCGTCGTCAAATCCGCATTTCTTGTAGAATTCCTTGCCCTGGCCGTCGCAGAGCAGCAGCTTGCAGGGGATGTCCCAGTAATGGGCCACCATCCGCTTCACCAGCTCGCTGCCCACGTGCTGGCCCTGGTACTCCGGCCGGACCAGCAGATAGTGGAAATAGGCCGTCATGGCGTGGTCGGTGATGGCGTTCATCAGCCCCACCAGCTTCTCGCCGTCCCAGGCGGAGTACACCGCATCGGAGTGCTGCATGGCGGCGGCCAGCTTCTCCGGGTACTGCCCGGACTCCCAATCCACGCTGAAAAACAGGTCCTGTAAGACCTTGGGAGAAAAGTTTTTGATGTCCTTGTATTCAATGGCCATAGAAGCGCCCCCATTTCAAAAATTATCGGTCAAATATCCAGGATTTCGCCAGCGCCAGTCCCTCCCGGATATAGAAGGACGGCGCCAGCGCCGCCGGAGTCTTCCCTCCGTAGCTGCTGACCTGGGAATATCCCTGACGCTTGGCCAGCATCTTCGCCCGGAAGGAGTGGAAGTCCGACGTGACGATCTTCACCCGCAGCTCCCCCACCGGCTTCCCGGCGTCGGCCTCGATGAGCTCCCTGGCAAAGGCCAGATTCTCGTGGGTATTGGTGGAACGGTCCTCGATGAGAATCTGCTCCGCCGGAACCCCGTGGTCCTCCAGCCACTTGGCCATGGCCGTTCCCTCGGGAATGGTCTCGTTCCAGCCCTGGCCGCCGGTGACGACGAAGGTTTCCCCTTGCTCACACTCCAGGGCCGCCTCCAGACGCCGCACCAGGGTCCGGCTGGGCTGGTCGCCCTTGAGCCCGGCCCCCAGGATGACGATGTAATCCGCCTTCCGGGTGTCCTTCCGGGCCGCCCCGGAGATCACCAGCCCCTCCAGCACGGCAAAAACCGCCAGAAACGCCAGGACCACCGGCACCGCGATTTTCCGGAACCGCACGACTCCCGCCAGGTTCCCGTACCGCCGGTCCAGCAGAGCCAGCGCAATGAAAACAACTCCCGCCGCCAGCAGCAGCGCGCTGAAGCTCACCGGCCCCATCAGCGCCGTGGATACGGCGTAATACCCCACCAGGAGCACTCCTACTCCCAGTAAAATCCCGTCCAGCGCCCGCATTACCGCAGCACCACCGGGGAGGACCAGGCCTTCTTCCCGTCGGCGTCAATGACCTCCGCCCGGAGGAAGGTCTCATTCCCGCCGGGACGGTACTCCGCCTGGGTGATACCGAAGCCCTTGGCCACCCGCTTGTTGGAATAGACCAGATCGGAGTAGAACACCACCATCTGGGCCGGGGAGCAGCGGACCCGCAGGACCTCGCCGTCCCACTCCGTCTCCATCCGGGGCCCCTGGGAGGCGTAAAACCGCCCGGCCCGGAGGCTGTCCAGAACGGCCTCCTGCGTCAGCTCCTCCGCCTGGAGCCAGATGAAGCTCCGGCACGCCTCACCGGTGTAAAAATGGCTGTCGTCCGAGGCCACCAGGGGCAGCACCGTTCCCAGAGCCGCCGCCGTATCCAGAATCACGCTAGAATCTCCCCGGCGGCCGTTCCAGGGCACGTCGGAAAGGGTGTTGTAGATTTCCGAAGCGTCCACGCCCTTGAGCTTGCAGATTTCCCCGGGCTGGTTCAGGGACCAGGACGGGTGGGCCAGAATGGCGTATCCCCCGGCCTGCCGGATGCCGTCCAGGACCTCCTGGGCGGTGAGCTCGTCGGTCCGCTCCGGGACCACCAGTCGGTCCGGTCCGATGGCCACGATGTGATAAATGCCCGCGGCCGCCGTGTTTCCCACGTCGTACTCGCACCCGGGGAGCAGCAGCAGCCCCTGGTCCGTCCCGGCCCTGGAGGGCTTCCAGTGGTCGGTAATGGCCAGAAAGTCGTAGCCCTGATTGCGGTAAAGGTCCGCTACCTCCTCCGGGGTCTTTACGCCGTCGCTGACCGTAGAATGTGCGTGGAGATTTCCCCGGAACCAACGCCGGCCTTGCTTATCCAGATACATGATGTTTCCTCCTAAATCGTAGCAGTTTTGAAAATATCCGCCCTCCCGAACCAGCGCGCTCGGAAAAGCAGTGTGTCTGCGATCTATCCACATCTGCGAATCCCAATGGTCCCGAAAAACGATCAAAAGACAAATGCACAGCGCCCGGAAGCAGACGATGCGCCTGCTTTCTATTATACCAGCAATCCGCAAAAAACACAATGGGTTCCAGGATACAAGCAGGCCGCCCTGCCGGAAATGGCAAGACGGCCTTTGGAAAAATCAGGAAAGCGGAGACTCAGATTACGCCCTGGGCGATCATGGCGTCGGCGATCTTCTCGAAGCCCGCGATGTTGGCGCCCATAACCAGGTTGCCCTCGTGGCCGTACTTCTTGGCCGCGTCGTAGGCGTTGTGGAAGATGTTGATCATGATGCTTTTCAGCTTGGCGTCCACTTCCTCGAAGGTCCAGGAGTACCGCATGGAGTTCTGGCACATCTCCAGGCCGGAGGTGGCGACGCCGCCGGCGTTGGCCGCCTTGGCAGGAGCGAACAGCACGCCCGCCGCCTGGAACGCCTCGATGGCTTCAGGAGTAGAGGGCATGTTGGCACCCTCGGCCACCGCCATGACGCCGTTGGCGATCAGGGCCTTGGCAGACTCGCCGTCCAGCTCGTTCTGGGTGGCGCAGGGCAGCGCGATGTCGCAGGGAATGGTCCAGATGCCCTTGCAGCCGGGGGTGAAGGTAGCGCCTTCCACCCGCTTGGCGTACTCGGAGATGCGGCCCCGCTCCACCTCTTTGATCTGCTTGACCACATCCAGCTGGATGCCGTTGGGATCGTAGACGTATCCGGAGGAGTCGGACAGGGCGACCACTTTCGCGCCCAGGGTCTGGGCCTTCTGGGTGGCGTAAATGGCCACGTTGCCGGAGCCGGAAATGACCACGGTCTTACCCTTGACGGAGTCGTTCTTCATGCAGCTGAGCATTTCCTCGGTGAAGTACAGCAGGCCGTAGCCGGTGGCCTCAGTCCGGGCCAGAGAGCCGCCGTAGCTGAGTCCTTTGCCGGTGAGAACGCCGGTGAACTCGTTACGGATGCGCTTATACTGGCCGAACAGGTAGCCGATTTCCCGGCCGCCCACGCCGATGTCGCCGGCGGGAACGTCGGTATCCGCGCCGATGTGCTTGCACAGCTCGGTCATGAAAGCCTGGCAGAAGCGCATGACTTCGCCGTCGCTGCGGCCGATGGGGGAGAAGTCGG
>OIXH01003019.1_pt1 | contig 15658 bp, 20 predicted proteins | sample 1587741 | NCBI WGS metagenome assembly OIXH01 (sample SAMEA3888916, study PRJEB22519) | human gut metagenome | biome: human gut; feature: human-associated habitat; material: faeces | place: Denmark | collected 2011 | reverse complement strand
TTCATTAATCAACTTCTTAGAAAGCAACTGCTTTAACATAGATAGCTGCATACTATATCTCAATATTTTTTTATTATCCATATATATCAGATACCCCTTTCTAAATAATACTCTCCTGCAGGCGGCTGCCGGGCACAGCCTCATTGGTATCACACCATCCTCTCGGACCGAAGCAGCTTATCTCCGGAAGTTTCATTATCAGAAAGCAGTATCTTCGCACAAAGTCCCCGTTACTTTGCCTGTGATCGGATATTTATCGCTCGTGCCTTTACTCCAATACCCAAACTGGCATTCCTTCGCTCTCAATGTCCGGCAACTTTGCGCCACGATGTCGCAAAGTACCAGACACAGGCAGTCATGGCGTATCCATCACACAGCTCCACTGTTTTCTGCGTCCTGCAGGAAAAATATGAAATTGTCAAGGTACATTCACAGGCTTCTGCCTGCATTTTGGATAAAATCAACTCTGGACTTATCAGTCCAAAAAGCACATAAGCACACTTCCGTCTGCTATAAACGGTATTGTAAAATTATGTGCTTTAGCGGAATGACAAGATTAGAGTTCCAGCTTTTCCGGTCCATACTTGCATAAAATCTGAAATAAAATTTTCTTATGTATCCCCTCTGCCAGTTCATATATTTCCTGCAAAACTTTCAGTTCAAGAGGAGTCAACGTATTCATGTACGGCTTATAATTCTCTCCCACAAAAATTCCACCATCGCCTCCCTGTTTCGTATAGATTGGAAAACCAAGAGATAAAGCCTGAATATCATTTTGTATTGTGCGAACCGTAACACTAAATTCGTCTGCCAATTCTTTCGCCGTAATGCGACGTCTGACAAGCAAAATATTTATTATTTCAGCTCTTCGATCTGCTGTATTCATGCTTTACCTCCTTTCTGTAAATTCTCCAATCTCATTGTAAAAAACGAACCGGAAAAAAACTTTCATATTAAAACAGGCTTTTTTCCGCAACCGCTTTTGACACAATCAACTCAACTTATCCCAAAATAAATACTCTTTTCTCTCCTGCTTTCTCTTATTGACTTTGCAGCTTCTGGTTGCTAAAATCTTTTATGGATAAAATCACAAATTCATAAAAAGACACACAAACTGCTATGGAGCTTCACGGGCATCTGATACCTACTGTGAGCTGTGGCAGTTTTTTTATTACCTATACCGTTCTACGGAGACGGACAGCCGGACGCTGTCCATAAATGGGTGGTAACGCCCGTATGAGTTTTGGACAGGCTGCCTATTCAGCCTAAAACTCGCAAATTCCCTTCGGGCAATTTGCCAAAGATAGCAAGCACTGCCTGTGTTCCCTCACAGGCACCATTTCCCCAAGTTTCTTCCAAGTAGAAACTTGAGAAAATTGGCTTGCATGGGGCATATCCCCCTGACCCCCTTTGCACTCCAAAACTCAGCAATTACTCCACGCGAATTTCTGAATTTTTACGTTCAAAAAGCACACCGCCGGGTACGGCATATTACGAAATCTTCTTTATAAATAAGGAAGGGAAAGGACAAAGCAATGGCAAAAAGAGAAAGACAAAATGAATTGAAAATATATCTGAGCGATGATGAACAGTACATCCTAGAGCAGAAGTGGAAAGCCTCCAATATGAAAAGCAAATCCGCCTTTATCCGGCATCTGATTTTGTACGGATATGTCTATGATGTAAACTATGAACACCTACGGGAATACAACACAATCCTCTCTCGCATCGGGAACAATTTAAACCAGATTGCCAAGCGTATGAACGCCACGGGCAACGTCTATGAAGCCGATGTAAAAGAAGTAAAGGAGCTGATGAAACAGGTATGGCAATCACAAAAATCCATGCTATCCAAGCAACCGTCAATAAAGCAGTAGATTACATCTGCAACCCTGCAAAGACAGATGAAAACATCCTCATTTCTTCCTTTGGATGCAGTCCGGAAACTGCTGCTTTTGATTTCAAGTTTGCCCTGTCAAAAACCAATCAGGCAGACCCAAACAAAGCATTTCATCTGATACAGGCATTTATGCCCAGAGAAGTATCTTATAAGGAAGCTCATCAAATCGGCATAGAGCTTGCCGATAAACTTCTGGAAGGAAAATACTCTTACATTGTGGCTACCCACATTGACAAAGGACACGTTCATAACCACATCATTTTCTGTGCTGCAGATAACATCAAGCATGAGAAATACCATGACTGTAAAAAGACTTACTATCACATCCGGCATATGAATGATGAGCTGTGTTCCGAGCATCAGTTATCCGTTCTGCCACCAACTGACCAGCGTGGAAAAACATACAAGGAATGGCTCTCCAATAAAATCAATTCCTCATGGAAAACCGGGCTCAAAAATGACATTGACGAAGCCATCCAAACTGCTGATACTTATGAGGACTTTCTTGACCTTATCCGTGCCAAAGGATATGAGATAAAAGGCGAAACCTTTGATGCAAAATCTTTAAAATATATCTCATTCCGACCACTTGACTGTGCACATTTTATCCGTGGCAGAGCCAACTCTTTAGGTTCGGAATACACCAAAGAACGAATTAAGGAACGGATCGAAGCAAAGGCATTGATACAGCCTAAAAAACGTATTCCATTTCCTACAAGAAAGAAGCAGCTTGTCAAAGATTTTTCTTCCCAAAAGCTTATTGACACCTCAGAAGAAAAGTTTGAACAAAGTCCCGGTCTTAAAGCTTGGGCGGACATCCAAAACCTAAAGATTGCTGCCAGCAGTTACAGTGAAACAGGCTCCATTGCCGAGCTGGAAAAACAGCTTGCATCTAAGTCGGTTCTTGCCAAAACTGCACGAAACAGTCTTGTGGAAACCGAGCATCAGTTAAAGGATTTAGGACAGATTTTGAAATATGCCGAACAATATCAGTCCAATCATATCTATCATGTCCGGTACCAAAAATCTAAAAATCCAGATGCTTACCTGCGAAATCACGAAACAGAACTTCTACTCCATGACGGTGCAGAAAATATGTTGAAACGCCTTGGAATGCCCCCCAAAACTCTTGATATTGAAAAGCTCCGTAACGAATACAATTCTTTGTATTCGAAGAAAGAAACCTTACAAAAAACCTATAAATCTGCTGTGAAAGAAATCAATGCTCTCAACAGAAAATTAGATAATCTGAATCAATATCTTAACCGTAATTCGTCAGTTCAGCAGACTAATGACCGGAATCCGAAAAAGGACCAAACTACTCGCTGATTTTGCCCATCAAAAAAGGTGTATCGCATTGAAGTTTTTCACTCCGTTACGATACACCTTGATATGTGTAGTAAGCTCTTGCTGCTTTTTATACTGATATTCTTTTTTTCTCGTATTTTCCACCTTCGTTTTATCATGTACTGTACTCCATATTTGCTCTGTATTCTAATACAATTCACTCATGCCGATGTGTAATGTAAACTACTATTGCGGTGAATTACAATGCAGGATATAAAACAAAATCTTGCCAACGCAGTACGTGAATACCGCACAGAACTCGGTCTTTCACAGGAAAAGCTGGCAGAAATTCTTAATCTTGATCAACGTACCATACTGAACATAGAGGCTGGGCGTGGCAATCCGAAATTTGAGGTGCTTTATCCTTTAATTACATATCTGAAGATACCGGCTGACAGAATTTTCTATCCATATAAGGATATATCTCCTAGCCTTCAAAAGCTCTTAACTCTGCTAAATGACTGCACAGAACAGGAAGCTCATGACTTGCTTCCTATGGTTCGTTATCTGCTAGATTTGATGCGTAAGCAAGACCATCCAACACTATGAGAAAACCAATAGAATCCCTTGCGAAGCTATTGGTTTTCTCAATTTTCAAAAATTTAATTTCTTCAAAGTAGGTTGGTGCAGCCGCACCACCCTACTTATTTTCTATAATTTTTGCCGCCATGCCATATCCTCCCCTATATCTCAATACCATCACTTTTTCCTTTCATCCTGCAATCAATAAAAAGCAGAGCCAACAACCTGCGATTGCTCGCAAATTTATTGGCTCTGCGTCTTAGCGTCTGGCTCTTTGATAACGGCCATATTCATTTTTCGTACATTGATTAGCGTTTCCTGTTTGCATTTCGGGCAATACAGCGGAAAGTTCTCAAGTACCGTATCTTCCCGTATTTTCAATCTCGTTTTACTTCCGCAAACAGGGCACAATATCCACTCTTTAAGCTGCATAACATCTATCCCATCCTACAGTTCATCTTGCCCAGTATCTATTTATTGAGAAAAGTGTACAGGTCTTTTAATTCTTGTTCCAATTTTCCATGAAGGTTATCCCGGTAAACTTCTCCTTTTTTGTCTATCGTATAGTAGACTCTGATTTTTCCGGCAGATAATTCACTGTCCCTACTAATCAAACCTCTCTCGCACAAAGATTTCAATGCTAAGTAAATTACTCCCGATGAGATTCTATAAACGGGAGCAAATCGGTTCGTCAATTCATACCCATATGCTTTATTCTCCTTTAATGCATTCAGGAGCAGTAGTTCCAGCAACCGTCCATTTATCTTAAATAAATTCATCAGTGAATTACCACAGTGCCGCTGTCACTATTCACAGTCAAACTGTAGCCGCCACTGCCAATCTTTCCCTGCTTACACGCAGAAGTTTCCGTTGTATAAGAAACACCGTCCAATCTTACAGTAACATCATCTGAACCGGATGAGATTTTAAAGGAAAGGTTTTGTTGCTGTGTTTTATAGGAAACACCTATATCCCCGGAACCCGTAGAAATTCCCACATTAGTCTGATCTCCCAAACCAGATATATTTACTTCTCCTGATTTCGTTGCAATGGAAATATCCTCTGACTCGATATTTTTCAATGTTACATAGCCGGATGATGTGCCGATCTGAAAATCCGCAATATTGCCATTGGACAGTTTCACATCCCCGGATGAAGATGAGATCTCAAGTTCCTCCGCTGTCACATGATTCAGCTCGGCATAACCGGAATCGTTATCAATAGCGAGTTTTGAAGCAACAAGGCTGTCTATTTCCATATCCCCTGAACCGTTCTTAATCGTAACTGCTCCCTTCAGAGCAACCGGAATATATACAATTACTTCACCCTCTTTTCAAATGGAAAACCGGCCCACAGCACTTCCTTCACCATCTATCTGCATAATATCCAGCATTCCATCCTGTACCTCTACTGACAGAGCTTTTGCTCCTTTTTCTGTTCCTCCATCTAAGCTGATATGGACATCCTCATCGGAAGAAGCCATGATTTTAAGCTGCCAAGAATCAATCTGCATATTGATGGAGGATATACTTTCAGTATCGTATGTTTCCGAAAAGCTGACCTTCTCCTTTTGTCTGCATCCGCATAAACAGGATACTGCCAGCAGGCTCATACACAATAGTATTTTCATTTTCATAAGCACCTCCCGCTACATCAAATCTTTGGTTTCCGCATTGTATACTGATAGGACTGCAAATACCAAAGATATCAAAGTCAGGATTACCGGGAAAACCAGATTATTCTTCATCGTAAAATCACCTATATTCGCCTGTGTCAAAAAGATCAGCAGGAAAGACGAAATAATCGTTGCTTTTGATGACTTCATAGCAAGGCCAATGAACAGAGCAATAAAGCTCATGCTTACGATTACCACTGACTTTAGGATAAGCTGCACATAAAATGACAGGCTTGCCATGTTAAAATCAAGCGGGAACGCAGATGTCATAAAATGGGAGCCTGCCAGAACGCATCCATAGATCAGCACTTTTGTCAGAATCAATGCGATAAAGTTAAAAATCCATACTGCCAGCATCTGCGAAACTAGTATCTTCTGCCGCTTGATCGGATAGGAAAACATCAGATTCATCGTTTTGTTTTTATATGCCGTGACAATAAAGGATGCCAGCATCACGCTGGTAAAAATCAGAAAGGACATACTGGTAAACAGTTCGATGGAGGATGAAATCATTTCATTCCCCGGTGCCGCATCCGGCACCCCCGTATCCGGATCATTAGCAATTCCGAAATAAGCCAGTGCAAAAATGAAAAGGCAAAGGAGTCCTGCAAGAATCACCGCATTACGGACATATTTTACGATATTGTTCTTTTTCCATTCGAGTTTGATTAACTTTAACATTGCTACTACACCTCCGCCGTCATTTTCAGGAAATAATCTTCCAGAGTCTCTGCTTTTTTACCAATGGCAACAATCTCTACATCATTCAGTGCCAGAACCTTTGACAATTCCTGTGAGGATACATGATGGTCATAAATCCGGATTTTTCCATCCTCCACAATTTTAAAATTGTCAAGGCCCATCTTATCAGCCAGCACATAGGAAGCCTTCTTTGTATTGATCACACTTAATTCAATATAGGCAAGGCTCATTTCTGATATTTCTTTCATGGTGACTTCTTTCATAAGCACGCCATGATTGATGACGCCAATCGTATCCGCAATGCTCTCAATCTCAGAAAGAATATGGCTGGATACAACAATCGTGATACCGTATTCCGTACAAAGCATTTTCAGTAAATCCCGGATCTGCTTCATACCCACCGGATCAAGTCCATTTGTCGGCTCATCCAGAATGAGCAATTCCGGCTTACTAAGTATGGCACGGGCAATCCCTAACCGCTGTTTCATACCTAATGAGTAGCTACGTACCGGTTTTTTCCCTGCATCTGCCAGATTTAACATCTCCAGAGCGTTCTCTATGCTTCCGGAATGGTAATATCCCATGTACTCGCAGTGGAGAGCAAGGTTTTCTTTTCCGCTTAAATGATCGTAAAAGGTTGGGAACTCGATGATACTTCCCATCCGCTTCAGCACCTCATAAGAAGTCGGCGTAAGTTTTTGTCCAAACAGTTCAATACTGCCGTCTGTCGGTTTCCATAGGTTCGTCAGCATCTTCATCACTGTGGTTTTGCCGGCACCGTTGGGACCCAGAAAACCATAAATCTCGCCCTTCTTGACGTGCATAGACACATTGGTTACAAGATTTTTGCCGCCAATGGCTTTTGTAAGCCTGTCTGTCTGTAAAATATATAGCATATTGTCTGCCTCCTTTCCTTAGAAACGCCCATCTTCATGGGAATCAAGGTATACCCGGAGGGTGTTTCTGCTAACCATTCTAGCAGCTAAGGTTTTCAAAACTCTTGACTAATTCTTACAAATTTCTTTCTTGGATATTTAATAGGCGAATTTCCGCAGTTTTAACGTAAAAGTAGTTTTTACATTAGGCTCGCTGTCAAGGGTAATCTCCCCGCCAAGCTGGTGTGCGAGATTCTGTGCGATGGTCAGCCCCAGGCCGTTCCCCTGTATCTCCCTGTTTCTGGAATCTTCCATGGTAAACAACCGCTCAAATACATTCTGTGCAAATGCCTTGTCAATCCCTTTTCCCTTATCCACTATCTCTATATAGACGTATTTTTTATCTGACCGTAGGAATATTCCCATATACTTTCCATCGGTTCCATACCGTACAACATTGGAAATGAGATTAAACAAAATCCGCTGCAGTGCATCCTTGTTTCCCTGGATAAAGACCGCTTCTTCGGGAATATCAACTTCTACTTCAAATTCCTTCTGTGTCAACAGCTCATAAAAATCCAGCACATTCTCTCGGCAAACCTCACAGACATCAATCTTTGAAATCTCAATATCCGTATCCCCGGCCTCCAGCTTCGCCAGCGTAAAAAACTGGTTAATCAACTCCATGACTCGCTGCGCTTTCAGCTCCGCTTTCAAAAGCATTTCATTTTCTTCTGAACCGTTCAGCCGCATAATCTCCAAATATCCTAATATGACTGTCATAGGCGTTTTTATATCATGGGAGATATTGGACAGCATTTTCTTTGAGGCAATCTCGGAACGCCGGAAATCCACCTTGACCTTTCTCTGGTTCTCCAACAGACGGTTGATCTGTGCCGCTAAATCCATAAGAACCTTATTGTCCGTAAAAACCATGACATTCTCATCACTGTCCGTATCCTGAATTTCCTCCAGCTTCTGACCGATTTTCTTTAACTTGCTCTGTGTTCCTGTCCTGAAAGCAAACTGCTGATACAAAACAATACAGATCAGCACTACAATACAAACAGACAGGAAAAAGATAATCGTTGCATCACTCATGATAAATCTCCTAACTTATACCCGATGCCCCAAACAGTAATGACATATTTCGGAGTTCTTGGATTATCCTCAATCTTGTTTCTTAACCTGCTGATGTGGACATTAACCGCATTTTCATCTCCCAGATATGCGTCATTCCAGATCAGAGAATACATCTGCTCTTTGGTATATACCTTCTTTGGGTTCTGGAGTAGCAGTTTCAGTATTTCATACTCTTTTGCTGTCAGATCAACTCTTACATTCTTTTTTGTTACGGTATATTCTGTCAGGTTCATAATCAAATCTCCAATCACCAGCATTTCATTCTCCGGTTCTGCAGGTTTCGAATATTGGGTGCTTCTTCGGATATTTGCCTTAATACGGGCTAACACTTCTGTCACTGAGAATGGCTTCGTAATATAATCATCTGCCCCAAATCCCAATCCGAGAGTCTTATCCGCATCCGTATCCTTTGCAGACACAATAATAATCGGAACCGTGCTGCTCTGCCGAATATGCTGCATAACTTCCATACCGCTGATTTTGGGAATCATCAAATCCAGCAAAACAAGGCTGTAAGAGTCACTGTCAAATTTCTCGCACGCTTCTTCTCCATCCGCAGCACAAATCACCTCATAGTTTTCAGCCTTCAAATAGTCTTTCAGCATCTGGCTTATTTCAATATCATCTTCCACTAATAATAATTTCACGGTTGCACCTCCATCGTTGTATCGTCTTTCCTCCGTTTATCTGCGGGTTTCTCTGCATCCTCTGGTAGTAGCCATAAAGTCGATACCTTTACCGCACCTTTGATTCTGCCCGATGAGCAATAATAATTTACCATCCGGGCCGTGATACCCCATTTTTCACTTGCTTCCCTAAGTGTCATATATCCATCCATGACTGGCCTCCTGATTTTGTACTGCCCTCTATTATATTTCTTATGCTCGAAATATACAAGTCGCATTGTACCATAGATCAGCAAGACTTCTAATTTCCTGTATAGCCATTCAATATATTATCCATGTTTCTACAGAATAAATCTTCAAATCATAATTGGTTCCCACAAAAAAGCAGAACATAGCCACCGCCATGCTCTGCCTTACACTTAATTTTTACTCTGCCGCTACAAACTCCATTTCCGCAAATTCCTGATTTGTCAAATCATTCAGCCTTACAATCACCCTCAATGACAATTCAATCATCTCATCATCTTCCAGATGTTCCATTGTATCACTGATACCCTTTATGACCTTTTCCCTGCTCCCCAAATCAGGAGCTGCATCTTCTTCCGTAAAGATACTGATTAAATTGACTTCTTCTACTGTAAATTTATTATTCATCGCTTATATCTCCCTCTGATTTTTCTTTGTATTTTCCTGTACTTCATGTTCCTGTCCAGAACCAGCTACCTGTGCTCTTTTCTCAGCCAATCGAGCTTTTAAGGAAACTTTTACCGCAGGTTGTTCCTGATCCTTTTTGTTTGCTTCCCTCTGTGCTTTCTCTGCACCATTATTCAGCACATTGTCAATCATGTTATAATTTTGTTCTTCCATTTCTTCAATCTTGGCAAGAGGCTTGTATTCAGCCAATTTTTCCAGCAATACTTTTGCCCTTTGCATTTCGTCCGGCAAAGCTCCCTCGGAAATAACCTCGTTCAACCAGTCTGTAATAGGCTCCGTATTCCCTTGAACTATCATCTCGGAAATCTCTGACACGCTTTCCGTCATATTTGGGTTATTGTTGCGGTAGGAATAAATATCATAATCATGGCTGAAACGGTCAATTTCCACAGCAAGCTGTTCTGCAGGTGTCAAATCCGGCATACGTTTCTCCCATACCTTTGCTTCCATATCTTCAGACATGACACCATCTATCTCCATTTCCGGTAACTTTGCTACAAGCTCTGCAATGACTTCCATAGCCTTCGGTTCACTGGTTATACTTGGGATATGTTCTAATATCTCCAAATCAATTCGGTTGCCTGATAACAGGTCAACTTCATCATCCATATAGTTTTCTTCTCCCGGTCTGTGAACATTGATGCCGATTGCAGGAATGCCATGCATTCGTTCTGGCGGTATCTGTTTCCAGATAGCGATTGCCTCCTCTACTGTGTGAATATTCTCATAAAGCTCACCCAAATTATGAAACTCTCCACACTCGGATACCATCAATGTTACTTCAACATCTTCTTTCTCCATTTCTCCCTGTGTCTGTATCTGTTGTGTCAGCTCCTGCTCCCTTTCCTGTCGGATACTTTCCAGATACTCCTCAGCCTGTGGCAGATACGTTTCCAGCGTCCCGGTACGCTGGGCAGTAATCGGATTGATGTCAACCTTTACCTCACCAATATGTAACCCGTCCTCATTAAACGCATTGAACAAATCATCCTCTCTCTCTTTCGTGGAAAGCTCCACCACCACATCAAGATCAGAGCTCTCCTTCTCCAGACCTCTGCACCGACTTCCTACAACAACAGCATCAATGATTGTGGTATCCATATCATACTCATCAATCTTTGCCTGTACATGGCATTTTATGGTTTCTTCAATTTCTGCCGTATTCATTTCACTAATGTCATGGAACAATTCATTGGTCTTTGTATAAATGGTACAATAAATATGTACAAAAAATCCAAAATAAAAATGTACAAATGTTATACTGTTACCGTGGAGGTAAACAGTATGATCATAAAAAGCAACATTATTTTAAATTTAAAAATTAACTCAGTGGAGGACTTATACAAATTGAAACCATTAAAAGAAAATTCTTCCATAAACATCAATAAAAGCCAGATAGCCAGGGAACCTGGTGTTGACAGAAGAATTTGCTAATCCGATAGGAACAAATAGTAAGGGAAAGCCATTATATACAATAAAAGTAGTTATTGATGAGTTTGGAAATGTGATTACTGCGTTTCCTAAAAAATAGGAGGTCTTTATTATGAATTTTTATATAGGCAACTCAATAGATGAAATTAAGGAACAGGATTATAATGTACAATTTAGTGACGAGTTAATTGATTTTATCTATAAATTAAAGGCGGAAGTATCATTTGATATGCACCAATTGTGTGAGATTAACCCTTATGATGATGTGGAAATATCTAAAAATGATTTAAAGCAGATAATCCAAATATGTAAGTGCATTTTGGATAACAAATTACTTTGCGATTATGATGAACCAGATGAAGGAAATCAGATGCTGAAAGATTTAGTGGAGCTTGCACAAAAAGCATTATTAAAAGATTTAGGATTAATTTCTATAGGAGATTAGGGATATCATGTTAATTAGTAGAAGTTAGCGAAATTTTACCAAACTCTGTATACGAGCGAACATTGTGAATTCAATATGCTGATATAACGTACCCTTATGGATGATATATATGTAGCTTACCTTCTAAAGTTTTGATTTCTGTCATGTCCGTAATGCACTTTTCCAGTGTTTTGTTTGCTTTAAAATTGCTTTTTTAAAATCTTCAAATTTTTTTCTAATTGGTTCATATGAGGCTATCTTCTTCGAATATCGTGCCTAAAGTCAGCCTTTTTGACATCTTACATAGAAAAAGTTATGGCATTGTTCCGTACATAGGCAAGAAACCACCAAGAATTGGAAGAGAAGTAGTGAATGGATTTGAACAGTTAGGGTGTAAGAGTTTTGTTGATTTATTCTGCGGTAGCATTGCCATGCTGTGTTACTGCCTTGGGATGTGAAGGTGGTTGCGTATTATTATGTCAGTTTTGGTTTATACAGGGGGAGAATGGATAAAGCCAAGAGGTGGAGGAAAGTCTTCAAAGGCACCACTATAGAGGAGATAGAATATGATTAAACTGATATATTTTCAAAAAAGATAAGCGAAAAAAAGAATGAGCAGATAATATCATTGGCTTATCAGACGTACATTTGTTTTTACTAGAAGCGATAGCAGAAGCACTTACAGAATTTGAATCTATGTTAAATCAATATACTATGGATATTTTGTGCAATGTGGATTCTTCGCCTTACGCAAGAATTTCGGTATCTGACTTGTTGGGAATGCGGAATCAGGTCAAGAACAAATATTTGGATATAGATGAAACCATAGATTGTGTAAATGAATTAATGAATGGAATTAGGGATTTGATACCGATGGAGCCAATTCAAACGGAACGAAGGGCAGGAGGGCTGGGTCCTATTGCAATACCAAAAAAGGAGTCGCTTACCTATGACTATAATGATATGTTGGGAAGTTCTATCCACTATGGCAATTGTAGTAGTCTGTTGGAGGATTGTGAAGAAATAAGAAGTGTATTAAATCAAAAAGCAGAAATGATAGACCGCATAACCTTTGATTATGCGATGGACAAGCTTCCGATAATACAAGATTATGTAGAAGTACTGGAGGGGAGTCTGGCAGAATATAGTTGTGTATCACGAGATATGGAAGGTTACCAAACTGGAGACTATAAAAAGTGGGAAACTACTTCCTATTTATCAGATCAGATGTTATTATTTTCTTTATATTATACTGCCAATCAGGAGGAAATTTTGACTGCAAAAGATACATTGCAACAGGTAAGTATAGAAATGCATTTGGCGGAAGAGAAAGAAAAGAAATATAATCAAATCGGTGCTGTAAAGGAAGTAAGTTCATTTGGTATATCGCTAATACCAGGGTTAGGGGATGCGAAAGACTTACAGGAAGCCATCGGTGGAATGGACTTGATAACAGGAAAAAAGCTATCCGCTTTGGAACGAGTATTAGCGGGAGCTTGTGTCATAGTGCCGGTTGTTAGTGGTTCCATGGTAAGAATAGCAGGAAAGAACGCAAATATAGCAGAAAAAGTGAGTCGACTATCAGAAAAACAATTGTTCAAAAAAGGAGCAAAAGCTGGCATTACCATGTGTGAGGATGCTAAGAAAGAAATGGACTTGCTTCTGCGAGAAATCCGTAATGTATTGGAAGAGGATGTAGATATAAAGCGGTTGTTTGCGAAGAGTCAAAACACTGGACCACAAGTAGAATTTGCAGGTGTAGGAAAAGTATCCGTGGGGGAAGTAGAGAAGCTGGTTGGTAAGGATGTACGGTGGAGTAGAGGTGAGAGTGGTAGTAAGACAATATCAGATTTAAGTAATAAGGCAGTCAAACATCCTATGAACGACCATATGCCAGCAAGATATGCAAAGCAATTACAATATATGAGTAAAGAGGGGGCAGAACAATATTTAAACTATAAGACTTTTTTTAATTCAAATTGGACAGATGAGCAGGTAAGAGCAGCATTAAATTTTGGTTATAAAGAAGCATTAAATAGTGGTGTTATAACAGAGAAATATTCATTTAAGTATTTAGGCGAAAATGTTACAGTTTATTTAGAAGATGGCATATTAAAAACTGGTTATGGTGATTATGTTTATACATATGACGAATTAGTTAAGTTGTTAGGAGGCGAGTAAAATGATAAAAATTAAATGGATAATTACAGATTCAATTAATGATGTTGATTTAAATGAATTTGATACAGAATGGGATGGGATATATGGCTATTTTGAAATATGTATTAATAATCATGTATTAGGCTTTTGTCCAGATAGAGAATTATTAGCTGGCGAGGAAGGAAATGAAGATATTTTATATTGGTTAACTAAATTGTCAGATGGAATTATTCAATTGAATGTTTGTCAAGAATATGAAATACGATTACTTTCCATGAATATGGCTAAAATAATTTTAAAGAAAAATGATAACCTATTAATAAGTTTTGTTAATACTAATACAGATGAAGTTATTTGGTCTGAGAAAATGACTATTAAAGAATGGTGTAATGAAATTATATTGAATATAGAAAGATTCATTAAAGAAGTTCAGAAAAATAATTCCATTTTATTAAAAGCAAATTTGATACAAAAACTTGTCAAAATAAAAGAAGCGTTAGTATAGGTCGTAAATTAATATTTATTAGTGTTATACTTTAGGACTCAAAAGTAAAAAATAATTAAATCTACTGAACTAACGATTGCTGAAAGCATTAATATTAATGTGCTTCAAGTATGATATAAGTCCGTAGAGGAATTGATTAATGAGGGTGAAATTTGCCCTCAGGTAAACGAAAGAAAAAACTTGACAACTAAACCTTGCAGGTTTGAGAAAGGTATCCTAATAACATCCTATCTTATGTATGTATAATCTGTTATAATGGACGGTTCTAGATGCAAAAAATACAATAAAAAAAGAGTATATTGGGATTTGCTATAATATTTAAAAGAGCGTTTTTCAACGCTCTTTTCGTGATTACTCTATCGTATTATTTGTAAAGAATGTTTCGCAAATCTCAACAAACTGTTCTGCCGCTTCAATCTGAGGCAAGTATTTACTATCTGGAAGAATAGCTACTTCTGTTCTTGGGTTAAGGAAAACAGCCCAGTCTGAAATATCTGTTGCGTATTCCATTCCATCACCTAAAATAACGCAGGCAGATACATCAAGTTCTGTAAATACCTCTGTTACATTGCATCCCAAATAATGACAGCGAATGCTGGAATGTAAGAACTTGCTGGAACTTCCTTTTAAATGAGCAGCTTCGTGGTATCTACGAAGGTAGCGCAATTCTTTGGAAGATCTGAAAGCAAAGTACTCAGAACGAAAACGTTTTAAAATTGCAGATTTTGAGGTATAAATACAGTAAGCTAGTGTTCCTAAGATTGGTGCATTCCATAAATCCTTTTTATAGCTGTCGATTGTATTTGGAAATTTACTTGCTTTATCAAAATCTAATGGATTTACAAAAATCATGTGTGAAAAACTATTGTGGTGAAGTTTCTCTAACATGATAGCAATAGGAACCGTGTTTCCTGTTACAATTACGTCTGGTGTATCGCAAATAACTTCATGAATAAAATCAGATAAAATTTGTACATATAAATAGCTGGTATAGGTAATGCGAGGTTTATCTGAACGTCCGCATCCTAACAAATCCACTGTGTAGACAGTATGATTTTTGGCAAAGGAATGTACAACTTCCTGCCATTCATAAGAGGAACTGCAACAATTTAGATCATGCAGTAAAAGGACTGGAGAACCATGCCCCCTTTTTTCATAGTACATTTTACCATGGTGATGCTTATAAAAGTCACCGTTCTTAGTGATAAGCTGTTCGCGTTTGGTAGCAAGGAAAAATATAATATGATTCAATGCATAGATAGATGATAAGGTAAAAATAATACTACCTACGATTTCCAGTAATGTTTTCTTTTGCCGTTTCATAATAACCCTCCCATTTTTAATTCATAATAAAGTTGAGCCTTGACCTAGAGCGTCAAGGAAAATACGTAATTGCATGTACATAGAAATGCTAATTTTACAAGTAGTTTCTAACGTATCTATTTTATTATAAACAAAATATGGAATAGTTACAATAAATTTTAGGGGAATTTATTTTACAAATGTTAAGTGGTAATATATAATAATTTATAGGTATAAAAATTGGCGTAATATGCCGATATATAGTATAAAAGCTGATTTTTCCTGGGAGGTTTTATTTTGACAGAGCATGAGGAGATGGAAATATTTCTGCG
>OIXH01003016.1_pt1 | contig 15677 bp, 10 predicted proteins | sample 1587741 | NCBI WGS metagenome assembly OIXH01 (sample SAMEA3888916, study PRJEB22519) | human gut metagenome | biome: human gut; feature: human-associated habitat; material: faeces | place: Denmark | collected 2011 | reverse complement strand
GCCAGACGCAGCACGTTGCCGTCCACCGCCGGAACGGCCTGTCCGAAGGCGATGGAGAGGATAGCCCCCGCCGTATAGTCTCCGATGCCCGGCAGGGCGCGCAATTCCTCCAGACTCGCCGCGCGCATGGCCTCCACGCTGCCGAACGTTTCCCAGAGCAGCCGCGCCGTGGCCGGACCGATGCCCGGCAGGCGCATGAGCTCTCCGGAAAGCGCGGCCCCCTGGCGCGCCCGGCGGTGGCGGCCGATGGCGAAGCGATGAGTGGCGTCGCGCACATTCTGCAAAAAGAGCAATTCCGGTCCACCCTCGCGCAGGGGCAAGGGATTGGCCCGGCCCGGCACAAAAATCCTATCCGCCACGTTGCCCGCCCGGCGGTCGGCCTGGCCGCGCTCGTCACGGGCCTTGGCAATGGCCGCCAGGCTGAACAGGCCGGTTTGCCCGGCATCAGCCAGGGCCCGCTCCACCACGGCCAATTGTCCCCGACCGCCGTCGATCAGCAAAAGATCCGGCCAGGGCGGGCCGCTCTCCAGCCGCCGCGCCACCCAGGCGTGCAGCGTGGCGTAATCGTCGCCGCTGTCCGGCATGGCATAGGTACGGTAATCCGGGCGGCTGGGCTGGCCGTCCGTGAATACCACCAGCCCCACTCTGGTCTGCCGGCCGCCGGTGTGGGACACGTCCACGCATTCAATGCGTTGCGGCGGCCCGGCCAGATGCAGGGCTTTGGCCAGCCGCTCCAGAATGGATTGGCCGTCCTGATTCCGGCGGCGACGAGCCTCTTCGCGGGCATTGGACTGCGCCAGATCAATGAGCTGATTATCCGAGGCGTTCTGGGGGGCCACAATGCGTACCGGTCCTCCCCGGCGGTCGGCCAGGGCCTGCTCCAGCAAAGCCTTGCCGCTGGGGGCACCCTGCGCCGAATCCCCGCCCAGTGCGGTCGCATCCGGCTCCGATACGACAGACGATGCGCCGGACTCCGCTGATTCCGCATCAGGCGAAGCAGGCCCTTCTTCCCTCTCGTCCGCCTCCCATTCCAATTCCGGCGGCAGCCAGGGCAGGAGTATGCGCGGCGGGGGCGTGACCTGGCTGTAATACTGGCTGACAAAGGAACTCAGCAATTCCGGCGCGTCCTCAAACGTCAGGCCCGGCCAGTAAAAAGCCCGGCCGTCGGTGACCGCCCCGCTTCTCACAAAAGCAATGCCCAGAGCCAGGCCTTTGTCCGCCGGGAACAGGCCCACGGCGTCCATATCGCCGCCGCCGGGCAAAACCGCGGCCTGGCGCTCCACCGTGCGCTCCACGGCCCGGATCTGATCGCGCAAGGTCGCGGCCTTTTCAAATTCCAGGTTCTCGGCGGCCTGCTCCATTTCCGCGCGCAGGCCGCGCAGCAGAGGTTCGGACCGGCCTTGCAGCAATTCGCAGACCTTGTGCACCGCCTCATGATAGGCCGCGGGCGTGATCAGGTCCATGCAGGGGGCCGGACACTGGCCCATGTGGTGGTACAGGCAAGGCCGCACCCTGTTTTTCATGGCCCGGTCCGAACAGCGGCGCAGCGGAAAGGCGCGGTGAATCAGCTTCCAGGTTTCCCGCGCTGAAAGAGCGGAGGTGAACGGCCCGAAATAACGCGCGCCGTCGCGACGGGCCCGGCGCACGACCTCCAGGCGCGGGAAGGGATGCTTGAGGTTGAGCCGGAAGAGCACATACTGCTTGTCGTCGCGCAGAACGATATTGTAGTGCGGACGGTGCTTCTTGATCAGGCTTGCCTCAAGCAGCAAAGCTTCTTTTTCCGTGGTGGTGGTCAGATATTCCAGGCTGACCGCATGGGCCAGCATGGCCCTGGTCTTGGCGGGAAGCCCCTCGGGCCGGAAATATGACAGTACTCGCCGCCGCAGAATGCGGGCCTTGCCCACATAGATGATCCGGCCCCGGCTGTTCTTGTACAGGTACACGCCGGGCGTGAGCGGTATGGTGGAAGGATCGGGCTTTTGCACGCGATGATTTTACCGGAAGGGCGTGTGGCTGCCAAGCCCCTCCGCTCCACCGGCGCAAAAAGGGAGCCCGAAGGCTCCCTTTTTCAAGACAGACTGAACCGCTTACGCTTAGAAAGCGTACACGAAGCTCAGGTTGACGTTCCACGGGTCGCGAACCTGATCGCTACCGCCCTGGCCATTCATCACACTGCGTCCCCACACGGACTTGGAGTGGTCAAGCCAAGTAGCCAGGTAGGCGGCGTCCAGCATGATGGTGAAGTTTTCGTACATCTGGTAGGTGTTGGTCAGACCGATTTCCAGGGCGCTGTCCTCGGTGGTCATGTACAACGGATCCATACCAAGCTGAGCGCTGTTGGCACCCATGTAGGCACCACCAAAGCCACGACCAGAAACGGTATCGGCAGAGAGGTACTTCTTGGCCATGGACGGACTGTTGGTACCGCCAATGTAGTTCACGCGGAAGGTGTGCTTGAGGTCTTCCACAAAGCTCACGTCCTTCACGCGGGCGCCGATGCCCCAGGTGCCGGCCATGCTGTAGCCCAGCACGCCTTCACGGGCAATGTAGGGATTGCCGTTAAAGGCGAAGTTGGAGAAGCCGTTGTTGTTGTTGTTTACGCTCAGGCTGGGCATGCGCTCGGAACCGTTGGCCGGATTGCTGTCGTCGCCGGAACCGTACCAGCCGTACAGACCGGGAATGCCCCAATCCATTTTGTATTCAAAGAGCAGGGAGGCCAGCCAGCCAGAGCGGTTCAAACGGCTGTCGTCATATTCTGCGGAACCGTAGTTGAAGTCCCAAGCAATGCGGAAGGGATCCCACATGGTCACTTCGCCGGTCAGGCCGGCCCACCAAGCGGTGCCGTAGGTACCAAGGCTCTTGCCATCCAACTTGCCGTCCTTGTGACGGGCGCCGCCCACCGGGAACATGCCAGCGGTGGGATACTTACTGGAAGTACCTGTTACATTCCCCTCATAATTGTCGCCAGCCCGGAAGGCGTTGGGGCCAACGGCGGCCATCATACCCCAAGGGGTCACTTTCACGCCGTCAAAGGACAGGGGCAGCAAAAGGGCGAAGACATCCACATTGTCCAAGAAATTATTGCGGTTACTGTTTACATTATCCACATAGTTGTCGTTGTATGGACGAGCCCACAGGGCGGTAAGGCCCACGTTTTCGTTGAACTGGTAGCTGGCCACCACACCGGCGGTATCGTCATTGAACACATTGCTGCCGGTGGTGAAGCTGGGGATGGCAATACCTTGGATACCCATACGCACCTTCAGGTCGGTCTGGGGTACCATCCAGTCGATATAGGCATTCTTGATTTTCACGACATTATTGCCGTCTGCGCCCAGCGCGCCGCCGGTGTCGTCTTGGCCCCACATCTGCTTGCCGATTTCAAAGAAGACCGTACCGGACAGGGATTCGGAAGCCACGGCGTCTAACTGCAAACGCACTCGTTGCGAAGCTTCGAATTCGTCTTCCTTATTGTTGAAACCGGTCATACCGTTGCCACCGGTAAATTTACCGTTCTGGCCATAGTCGAAGCTCATGATCCACTGGCCTTTGGCCTTGAAATCAATGGCGCTGGCACCGGTAGCAGCACCGAACACCAAGCCCGCCGCCAACAGAAGCGTAGCGATCTTTTTCATGGTTAACCTTCCTTTCTTTTGCTCCCCGGTATAGGGAACGAGTTGTCGTAACGGAAACGCCTGTGGGGCGGTTTCCCGCCGCGAGCTGAATTTAAGAAATCCCCGCCTGCATTGCAAGTCTATTCGTGCAAAAATTTTTACTCTTTAGGGCGGGAAAAATGGTGTCAAAAAATTTTGACCATAAAATCAGCCTGTTAAATTTTTTCACGATGAAAATTTTTTTTAAAATTTTTTTGCGCGGCCTGGAAAAACATGCTCCTCATGTCCTAGTAGAGCCTGTTTCCGGGCTTGTGGCGCCTGTCCGGGACGGTTTAAAAATTTTTGAGCTGCCGGAGCGGCAACATGCGGGGCATCCAGATACGATACCGGCAAGTTGCGGCCAGTGCCATGCCGGCAGGCTTTGGCCCGCTATTCAGTATTGATAATTTTTCTTGACAAAAGAACGAGGATTGTGAAGATGGACACAACTGCAACCCACACCAACAGGGAGGAATGGGTATGAGGATTTCCTGTGCCGCAGCGGCCGCTTTGGGGATGGTCGCACTGCTCAGCGGGCCCGCGTCGGCCGCGCCCACCGGTGAAACGGCGTCCGGCGGCATGCCGCCCATGGCCAAGTTCGCCAAGGTTTCCCAGGTCGTGCAGGACAAGTGCATGGCCTGTCACACCCGCGGCTATGACCTGCCGTTTTACGCCAAAGTGCCGGGCATCCGCCAGATCATTGAAAAAGACTACCGAGACGGCATCCGTGCCATGGACCTTAATGTGGAGCTGATCCAGAACAAGGGCAAACCCATCGGCGAAACCGTACTGGCGAAAATGGAATGGGTGATCGTCAATGATACCATGCCTCCGGCCAAGTTCGCGGTGGTGCACTGGGGCAGCCGCCTTTCGGACCGGGACAAGAAGGACATCCTGGACTGGGTGAAGACCTCGCGCAAGGCCCACTATGCCACCGACGCCGCGCCCAAACGCGCCAACGAGCCCTTGCAGCCTCTGCCGCGCCTGATCAAGGCCGACGCCAAAAAGGTGGCCCTGGGCGACAAGCTGTTCAATGACAAGCGCCTTTCCACGGACAGCACGCTGTCCTGCGCCGGTTGCCACTTTTATGACCGGGGCGGCACGGACCACCAGCGCTTCTCCGAAGGCGTGCGCAAGCAGTTCGGCGACGTGAACCCGCCCACGGTGTTCAACGCGGCCTTCAATCTGGCCCAGTTCTGGGACGGCCGCGCGGCCGACCTGCAGGAACAGGCGGGCGGCCCGCCCATGAATCCCATTGAAATGGGCAGCAAGAACTGGGAGGAAATCATCGGTCGCCTGTCCCAGGACGCTGCCCTGACCGCCGAGTTCACGGCCGTCTATCCCGACGGCTGGAGCGGCAAGAACATCACCGACGCCATCGCCGAGTACGAAAAGACCCTGATCACGCCGGACAGCCGTTTCGACAAGTGGCTGCGCGGCGACGACAAGGCCCTCAGCGCCCAGGAAGTGCAGGGCTACAACCGCTTCAAGGCCTACCGTTGCGCCTCCTGCCATGTGGGCAAGAGCGTAGGCGGCCAGTCCTACGAATACATGGACCTGAAAAAGGACTATTTCGCCGACAACCGCAACGGCAAGGAACTGGGTTCGGACAAGGGCCGCTACAACCATACCAAGAGCGACGTGGACATGCGCCGCTTCAAGGTGCCCAATCTGCGCAATATCGAGCTGACCGGCCCGTATCTGCATGACGGCACCGTGGACACGCTGGATGAAGCCGTGCGGATCATGGGCGTCTATTGCGCCGGTCTGGACGTGCCCCAGAGCGACCGCGACCTGATCGTGGCCTTCCTGCGCACTCTGACCGGCGAGCACAAGATGCTCTCCGGCAAGGTGGCGGCCAAGTAGCTTTATAAGCTGGCAGCGTTGATCATGAAAGCGGGGTTCAGACTGATCTGAACCCCGCTGTTGTTATATCCGGGAGAGTGCTAGACGCTTACACGCAGGCCGCCAGCGCTCCGTCCAAATTGGGATAGCGGAAGACATAGCCCGCTTCCAGCAGCTTGCGCGGCGCGTAGCGCTGGCCGTTGAGCAGCAATTCCTCGGCCATTTGTCCCAAGGCCAGCCGCAGGACAACGGCGGGCACCCGCAAGAACGCCGGGCGATGCAGCACCCCGCCCAGAGCGCGGGCAAAGCCCGCCGCGTCGGTCTGCTCCGGCGCGCAGAGATTGCAGGGGCCGCTGATCTCCGGATGCTCCAGTAAAAAGACAATGGCCCCGGCTTCATCGTCCAGATGAATCCAGGGAAAGGGCTGGCGGCCAGTGCCCGCCGGGCCGCCCAGGCCCCAGCGGTACAGGGGCAGCATCCTGGCCAAGACCCCGCCGCCCTTGCCCAGCACCGGTGCGGTGCGGATACGGACCCGGCGCACGCCTAGAGCTTCCACCGGCGCGGACGATGCCTCCCAGCGGCGGACAACTTCAGCCAGAAAGCCCGACCCCGCAGGGGCGTCTTCCGTGCATTCAGGGGCCGTCGCCAGATCGGGCCAGAGCCCGTACCAGCCCGAAGCAGAAGCCTGGATCAGGGTTTTCGGCAACGCATCCCCAGCCTTGTCCAGCAGGGCGAACGCAGCGCTCACGGCTTCTCCCGCGCGGACGCGGCTCTGTATAATGGCTTCACGCCGGGCAACAGTCCAGCGCCCGGCGCCGATATTCTCGCCCAGCAGATTGACCACAGCCGCCGCGCCCTTGCAGATTTCCGCCAGGGCCTGCGGGCTTTGGCCGTCCCACCGGGCGTATGCCGGTCCGCCGCCCTCTTGGGGACGGACGCGGCGACTGCTCACCGTCACATCATGTCCGGCCCGGAGCAGGGCCTTGACCAGGGCCGAGCCGATAAAGCCCGTGCCGCCTAAAATTACAACGCGCATATGCGCCTCCGCAAGGAACATCCGAAGCCCTCTCCGCCTCAGGCATTCTCCTTGCGCATCAACTCGGCCACCTGGGCCACGTCTTTGTCCCCGCGGCCCGAAAGGCTGACCAGCAGCACCGTGTCCGCGGACATGGACGGGGCCATCTTGATGGCCTGGGCCAGGGCATGCGAGGACTCCAGAGCCGGAATCACGCCTTCATGCCGGGACAGCGCGAAAAAGGCGTCCAGGGCTTCCCGGTCCGTGACGCTGACATATTCCGCCCGGCCCATATCCTTGAGCTGGGCATGTTCCGGGCCCACAGAAGGATAATCCAGCCCGGCGGAAATGGAGTAGACTTCCCCGGCCTCGCCCTGCGCATTCTTGATCATATAGGAATTAAAGCCGTGCAGCACGCCCGGCTCGCCCAGGCAGAGGGAGGCCGCATGCTCGCCGTAGGCCGTGCCGCGCCCGCCGGGCTCCACGCCCACGAGCCGCACGTCCGCGTCGTCCAGAAAACCCGCGAACAGGCCGATGGCATTGGAGCCGCCGCCCACGCAGGCCAGGCAGGCATCGGGCAGGCGGCCCAGTTCCTCCAGCAGCTGGGCGCGGGCCTCGCGCCCGATCACGGACTGGAAGTGGCGCACCATATAAGGATATGGGTGCGGTCCCACCGCCGAGCCCAGCACATAGAACATCTCCGGATCGTCAATCCACACGGCCAGAGCTTCATCCACGGCTTCCTTGAGCGTGCGCTGGCCGCTTTTGGCGGGCAGCACGCGCGCGCCGAGCATTTCCATGCGGATCACATTCAGATGCTGGCGTTCGATATCCACTTCGCCCATGCAGATGGTGCATTCCAGCCCCATGAGCGCCGCGCCCGCCGCAGTGGCCACGCCATGCTGCCCGGCCCCGGTTTCGGCAATGACCCGCTTTTTGCCCATGCGTTTGGCCAGCAGGCACTGCCCCAGCGTATTGTTGATCTTGTGCGCGCCCAGATGATTCAGATCCTCGCGCTTGAGCCAGATCCGGGCCCCGCCCAGCATGCGGCTGAGATTGGCGCAGTGGAACACCGGGCTCGGGCGCCCTGTATAATGGACAAACAGATATTCCAGCTCCCGCTGAAAGGAAGCGTCGCTCAAAGCCGCGTCAAAAGCTCCGGCCAGTTCGTCCAGGCGCGCCCTGACAGGTTCCGGCACATACTGGCCGCCGTACGCGCCGAAAAATCCCCGGCTGTCGGGTTTGCCGCTGAGGGCGGATTGTTGGCTCATGCTGTTCTCTCCTTACGCAAAAATGGGTTCTTACTCTGTCGTTTTTGCGAAGGAGATGTCAAGAGCGGGCCATATAGTCCTCATATGTTTCCCGCAGGCCATCCTCCAGAGCAATGCGCGGCCGCCAGCCCATACCGAACAGCCTGCTCACGTCCAGCAGTTTACGGGGCGTGCCGTCGGGCTTGGAGGAATCCGTTTCTATTTTCCCGTCATAACCGCATGTGATGGCCACCTGACGCGCCAGTTCCATGATGGTCATATCCTGTCCGCAGCCGATATTGATATGGCTGCTGTCCGAATAGTTTTCCAGCAGGAACATGCAGGCCTCGGCCATGTCATCCACATGCAGGAATTCCCTCCGCACCCTGCCCGTGCCCCAGATGGTCACGCTTTCCGCACCGGCCTTCCGGGCCTCGCAGAAACGCCGGATCAGGGCGGGCAACACATGGCTGTTGAGCGGGTCGTAATTGTCCCCCGGTCCGTACAGATTGGTGGGCATGACGGAAACGGCGTCAAAACCGTACTGACGGCGATAGGCCTGGCACATGCGGATACCGGCGATTTTAGCCAGCGCATACGGCTCGTTAGTGCTTTCCAGGGGGCCGGTAAGCAGATATTCTTCCTTGATAGGCTGGGCGCAGTCACGCGGATAAATGCAGGAAGAACCCAAAAAGAGCAACTTTTTTACGCCATATTGCCAAGCGCTGTGGATGACGTTGTTCTGGATCTGCAGGTTCTGGAAAATAAACTCAGCGGGATAGGCCGCATTGGCATGAATGCCGCCCACTCTGGCCGCCGCCAGCAGTACATAGTCCGGCCGCTCCCGGTCGAAAAACGCGCTCACCGCCTGCTGGTTACAGAGATCCAGTTCCGCATGACCGCGAGTCAGAAAGCGACTGTAACCTTTCCTGGCCAAAGCGCGGCATAATGCGCCGCCCACAAGGCCGCGATGCCCCGCCACATAAAATTTTCCATCCCTGGTTAGATTGCCCATGCCGCTCCCTTATGCAGACAGGTCGGAAAGACCGTGTCATCCGGGTTTTCTGGAAAGTTATTCCTCATACTTGAAACTCGTAAAACCGGCCCGCTCACAGACTGTGTCGCGCAAGGCCAGTTCAAAGTCGTGCCGCACCATTTCAGCCACCATCTCTTCAAATGAAATATGCGGCTTCCAGCCCAGACGCTGATGGGCCTTGCCTGGATCGCCAAGCAGATTTTCCACTTCCGTGGGTCGGAAGTAACGCGGATCAATCCGCACAATAACATCCCCCACCTTGGCCGCGTAGGCTGCGCTCCTGCCGTTTGCGGCACGGCGCAGTTGGTCCGGGTCCAGACCGGCCAGCACCCCGGTCTCATTCGTCCCCATGCCGCGCCATTCCAGGACCATGCCCAATTCCGCCGCCGCCGCATTCACAAAATCCCGCACGGAACACTGGCGGCCAGTGGCGATGACGAAATCGTCCGGGCACTCCTGTTGCAACATAAGCCATTGCATTTCCACATAGTCGCGGGCATGCCCCCAGTCCCGCCGCGCGTTCAGATTCCCGAGATATAAGCAGGGGGAAAGCCCCAGCGCTGCACGGCACAGGCCGCGCGTGATCTTGCGGGTCACAAAGGTTTCGCCGCGTAGCGGAGATTCGTGATTGAACAGAATGCCGTTGCAGGCAAACAGCTTATAGGCTTCGCGGTAGTTGACCGTGATCCAGTAAGCATACAGTTTGGCGCAGCTGTACGGAGAACGCGGACGAAACGGCGTATTCTCATTCTGAGGACATTCCGTTGCGTTGCCGAACAACTCGGATGTGGAGGCCTGATAGAAGCGGCTCTTGTTTCCCAGGCCAAGCATGCGGATGGCTTCCAGCAGGCGCAACGTGCCCAGGCCATCCACATTGGCCGTATATTCCGGCGATTCGAAGGAAACCTGCACATGACTCTGGGCCGCAAGATTATAAACTTCGTCGGGCAGCACTTCCTGCATGATGCGGATAAGGTTGCCCGTATCCGACATGTCGCCGTAATGTAGGATAAAACGCCGTTCGGACTCCTGCGGCCCCTGGTAGAGATGATCGATACGGTCCGTGTTGAACGACGAGGAACGCCGCTTGATGCCGTGCACTTCATAGCCTTTGACCAGCAGGAATTCCGCCAGGTATGCGCCGTCCTGACCAGTAATACCGGTGATTAAAGCTCGCTTCATATTCGCCCCTTGGTGGAATATCCGCACGACGCTCCGTCATGTTTCGGATGCTGCTTTACTAGCTAGGTCAAGGCATCAACCACGTCAAGCCTGCTCTCAGACGGAATTGAGGCCCGGCATCTGTCCGCCTTGCCGCTGCCCCGGCTTTTGCCTATAGTACGGCCATTCTCCGCTCGCCGCGCGCGGGCATACCCCAACACGGAAGCGGTCATGCTTGAAGAAAAATACACCGGCAAGGGCAAAGTGCTGCTGCTCGCGGGCGGCGGCAAAATATACACGGATCTGGCGGCCCGCTTCGTGCGCAGCGAGCGGGAGCTGGAGGACATCGCGGCCTCGCCCTATTCCCGACAGATCGTGCGGAACATTTTATCCAGCGGGCACCGCGCGGCCCTGGAATTCGACTATTTTCTCTTCGGCGTGGGGGGCTACTCGCGCGTGACCGAGGCCCAGCTGGTACGCAAGCGCCTGGCCTCTTATCTGATCAAATCGGGCCGGGCGGAGCTCAACGGCAAACGGCGTTTCTCCGTGGTCTACCCACGCGAGGTGGCGGAATTTTCCGCGCCCGTAACCTTGCCCGGCGGGGGCACCGCCACGCTCAGCGGTCGGGATCTGGCCGAGTTGACCCGCCAGTGGTATGAAGCCGGCCTGGAAGCCGGACTGCCCGAGGAAAATCTGCGCTATCTGAAACCCCAGGCCACGGAATTCAAAGCCATCATCGGCATGAACGCCCACGCCCTGCTGGACTGGTTCGCTATCCGCTGCTGCCGCAACGCCCAGCACGAAATCCGGGATCTGGCCTGGAAGATGCTGCGCCTCTGCCGAGGGGCCGCGCCCGACCTGTTTGAAGGCGCGGGCCCCAACTGCGTGCAGTTGGGGTATTGCCCGGAAAACAATTTGCAGAACGCGCGCTGCAAAGGACGGATCATCACCAAGGACGAAGCCTTGGACGTGTTGCGGGAGCGGGGCGCGTCAAAGACGAAAACCACGGATCTTCTCGGCAACGAAAAGCTGGGGGAACTGACCTTGAGCGGCGGCATGCGGGAAGCTGCGCCCCCCAGCGACGGCGAATTCGAGGAAGAATAAACGACAGGCCCCGATCCGTTACCAGATCGGGGCCTGTCGTTTTTCTGTTTTGTTCTTAGAGCAGATTAACTTTTAAAAGTAATCCGCTCTAAATCCGCTTGAGGGCCTTTTTCAGCGTGTCCCGGTAAATGCGCAGCACATCCAGACGGGCATATTTCTTGTCCTCCGCCGGGACGATATGCCAGGGGGCCTCTTCCGTACTGGTACGGGCGAACATTTCTTCCGCGGCCTCCATGTAGGCAGGGAATTTTTCCCGGTTGCGCCAGTCCTCTTCCGTGATCTTGTACTGCTTCCAGGGCGTGTTTTCCCGCTCCCGGAAACGCCGCAGCTGTTCTTCCTGGGAAATATGCAGCCAGTATTTAACCACTATATTGTGGGGTTCCCGTAACTGGGCCTCAAAATCGTTGATTTCAGCGTAAGCCCGCTTCCAGTCGGCGGGCGGCGTAAGTCCCTCGACCCGTTCCACCAGCACCCGGCCATACCAGGAGCGGTCGTAGACGGTCACAAAACCCGCCATGGGCACATGCCGCCAGAAACGCCAGAGATAATGATGGGCCAGCTCCTCGTCCGTGGGCGCGCTGATGGGGATCACCCGCACAATGCGCGCATCCATGCCCGCCGTGAGCCGCCGGATCGCCCCGCCCTTGCCCGCGGCATCCCAGCCCTCGAAGACCAGCGTGCTGGAAATGCCGTGTTTCCAGGCCTTGTAGGTCAGGGCATAGATATCCTCCTGCAGGGCGGCCAGCTTCTTTTTATACTCGCTGTGCTCACGCGCGCTGCTCAGATCCACCGCGTCCAAGGCGTTGAACGCGGCGGCATCGTCCCGCTCCGGCCCGCTGCTCCCCTCGGGGCAAACCTGTGTGGTCACAACAGGCGCATCCTGCGCCAAGGTTTTGCGGGCGGCCACGGCGCTGGAGAGCGCTGCGGTCAGGGCGCGGGTGACGGCCACATTGCGGAAATTGGCGTCAAAAGCGTCGATGAGAGTCCAGGGCGCATAGGCCCGATCGGTAATGGTTATGGCTTTGGCCGCCACGCCGACCAGGGCGTCGTAATTTTCCTCACTCTTCTTGTCATACGGCGTGAAGCTGCGGTGGCCCTTGTGCTTCAGGCGCTGTTCCAGACGTTCCTTGTGGGCTTTCTTCCCGATATGCAGCCAGAATTTGACGATCAGGGTTCCCGATGCTGCCAGTGCGCGTTCCAGCCGGGCCCAGCGCTGCATCCGCCGGTTGAAATCGTTCTCGTCCAGGCCGCCGCAACAGAACTTCCGGACAGGTTCGCTGTACCAGCCCCCGAAAAACACGGCCATTTCGCCCTTGCCGGGTAACGCGCGCCAGTAACGCCAGGCCTCGGGCCGTTTTTTTTCCTCATCGGTTTCCAGCCAGAAGGTGTGGTTGCGGATGTTTTTGGCATCCATCCAGGCCGACAGCAGATTGACCACCGCGTCCTTGCCCACGCCGTCCACGCCTTCAATAATTACCAGCGCGGGCACGTCGTGTTCGCGCGCCTCGCGTTGCGCGGCGAACAGTCTGCCGCGCAGATCCTCTTTAAGAGCGTCGTATTCCTTGGTCGAATAGGATCTGCCCAGGGATGCCGATTCAAACATTGCTTTCTCCCTTTACCTCGCGCGGCGGCGGGTCCGAGCTCTGGGCCGAACCGTTGACCACCGCGCCGATCATGACGCCCAGGTGGCTCATGGCCAGGCCCAGCCACCAGATGCGATAAAAGTCATGCCCGAAAATGCCGTTGACCAGCCAGCCGGCGAAACCGATCCAGAACCAGGCGGTCAGCCGCCAGTACAGGCTCGGGCTTTTTCCCGCGTATTCCGCCGTCAGGCGCGGGCGGAGGCGCTTGTACCCCCACCAGAGAAAGCCCAGCAGAAAGACCATGCCCAGACAAAAGCCTACCAGCCCGTGAGCGTAGAGTATGTCCAGGTAGAGATTATGCGGATGGCTGATGGTGATATCGTCCTCGGCCGGAGAAAGGCCCAGGGCACGGAAGGCCGCGTTGTACTGCCCGGCGCCGGCGCCGAACCAGGGATGTTCCAGAAAAACGCGCCAGCCCAGTTCCCAAAGGCTCCAGCGCCCGTCGGAGGCCAGTGTTTCCGGCGTCAGGCGTTGCGGCTGGCAGAGGATGAACACGACCAGAGCCGCCAGAGGCCAAAGTAGGATGCGCCACTGCCAGCGCCGTCGGCGCAGCAGGGCCCAGAAACCGAAGGCCGAGGCCACTGCCAGCGCGCCGCTGCGGCTGGCCGCCCCCTGGAGCAAAAAAAAGGCGGGCCAGAAGACGGTCAGACACAGAAAGGCGGAACTGACGGCGTCCAGCCCACGGCGCAGGATGAACCAGAGGCCGAAGGCCGGGATCAGAGCCAGCGCGATATAATTGCCCACCGTGTAGTCGCCCAGGCTGCCGGTCAAGCGCCCGGCATTGGGTTCATAGCCCATGATGAAGTCGCGGCCTGTGAAGGCCTGCCAGAGACCGTCCAGGCCCTGCCAGGAGCAGGCCAGCACGCAGGCCCAGACCAGGCGGCGCAAGTCCTTCTCGCCGCGCACGCATTCCATGGCGATAAAGGGCAGGATAAAACCCTTGTTGATGCCCGTGCCCGCGTGCAACAAGGAAGAAAGCGGATCCGTGGAAAAACAGACGCCGATGCCGACCATCAGCCACAGGCAATAGAACAGCGGACGGGCGTCGAGACGGCGCAGCACGCTGTTCCGCCATTCATGGCGGTAATAGAGCAGCAGAAAAATAAAGCTGAGCACCGGCATGACCTCGCGCATGCCGTAACCGATGGGAAAAGAAGCCAGCGAGAGCCAAAAGGACCAGAACAGACAGGCAAACCAGAATTCACCCGGCCGTTCCCGGCGCATGGCGCGCCACGGCTCCAGCCTGGACGCGGCCCAAAGGGCCGGGGCCGCGAAAATCTTTGGCATCACACCTCCTCACATGCGGCGGCGGGGCCGCCCGATGCCGTCGCCGCGCCGCACATTTGCAGCATAGCCGCCCGGCCCGGCAAATTCAAGCCGATACGGCCTTGTGTTGCCGGGGCTATGGCACTAGTATGCTGTGATCTGCAGTATTCACTTTATGACTTGTTTTGAGGAGCACATGGCACGATTTACCGGTTTTGATGAAGTTTTCAGCGCGTTATATGTGGATTTTGACAATATCTATACCCGTTTTCTGGAGGCGGACCCGGAAGCCGCCCGGACCTTCGGCTCGGCGCCCTACCGCTGGGTTCGCTGGATTGAAAACCACGCCCTGCGCATTCTGTACGGCGAGGGCGTGCGCCGACGCATCCTCAAGCGGATGTGTTATCTGAACCCGCAACGTTATCAGGAATTCCGCAATCCGTTTATCCGCAGCGCCTTTCAGGTGGTGGACTGTCCGCCGTTGACCTCACGCGGCAAAACCAGCACGGACATCCATCTGGTTATGGACTGCATGGACGATCTCTCCCATTCCACCCATTTTGATGAATTCATCATTTTGTCCGGCGACGCGGACTTCACCCCCCTGCTGATCCGCCTGCAGGAACACGCCCGGCGCACCTTGGTGCTTTCCGTGGGCTATTCCTCACCGGCTTATACCGCCGCCGCTTCCTGGCGCATCCGCGAGGACTGGTTCCTGCAGCAGGCCCTCAAGGACGACCGCAGCGATGATGAGGACACCGAGCTGCCCGCCCGCGCCGCTCCGGCCGCGCCTCCGAACAACGATGAGGAAGAGGACGACTCTGCCTCCGGCAACCGTTGAGGCCTTCACCGGGTTCCGACGCTTGCTGCGGACACCACGGCCGCTCCGCGTCTTCCCGCTGCGGGCGGCATATATAAGGAAGCAAACGGCAGTTTGCCGGAGATTTCCCGGCAGCAAAACGGCCATGTCCCAAGCCTGCGGGCAACGGGCATGGCCGTGCCGCGTCCGGGCGCTTTCTTCCCGGCAGCGGCACAGGCCGGGAGCGCCCTTGACGGCGGCTGCGCCCCCGGCTAAAGATGGGCATGCTCCGGCCTGTGACCGGAGGGATGTTCCGGCGCGCGGCGCGCGTCTCGTTGATTTCGCAATCTTAAGGAGGCCCTATGTTTCGCGGAGTTTCCCTTGCCCTGCTCGTGCTGACGCTTTTCTGCGGCCAGGCCCTGGCGGCGGAAAAGTACACCGTAGCCAGTGACTGCACCTGGCCGCCCATGGAAATGCTCAACGCCCAGAAACAGCCTGAAGGTTATTCCACGGATTACATCCGCGCGGTGGCCAAGGCCGCCGGTTTTGAGGTGGACGTCCGCAATATCGCCTGGGACGGCATTTTCGGCGGCGTAGCCACGGGCAAATATGACATCGTGGCCTCTTCCACGACCATCACGCCCGAGCGCCAGAAGCAGGCGGACGCCATCCCTTACGCCCTGTCCGGCGCGTCCATTATTGCGCTGAAAAGTAGCGCCATTCAGCCAAAAACGGAAGACGAACTGTGCGGCGTGAAGGTAGGTCTGCAGGCGGGTACCGCCTGGGTTTCCAGCCTGAAAACGCACTCCGACGAGTACTGCCTGAAAAACGGCAAACCGGCCATTAGTATTCAGGAATTCCCGACCGCGCCGGAAGCCTCCCAGGCTCTGCTGTCGAAAAATATC
>OIXH01003014.1_pt1 | contig 15681 bp, 13 predicted proteins | sample 1587741 | NCBI WGS metagenome assembly OIXH01 (sample SAMEA3888916, study PRJEB22519) | human gut metagenome | biome: human gut; feature: human-associated habitat; material: faeces | place: Denmark | collected 2011 | reverse complement strand
TGACTGAAGGCTGATATTGCTAAACAGACAGAGTCTGTGCTGAAGACGATCAGCGATGCAGACCTGACCGTCACCCAGACTGCCGATGGCTCCACCGTGACCATCACTGGCACTTCTGATAAGATTCAGAGCAATGTTTTCGAAAATACTGGCCTGTTTGATGCCCTCCGTGGTGTCGATAACTTCCAGTCTGCAACCTTCACGGTAAATGGTACTCCTGTTACTGGCACGCTCCTTCCCAAAGATGCAAACGGTACCAATAAGCCCACCACAGACACTGGTCTTTGGGCCAACCTGACAGATGCCAACAAACAGGCCCTTCAGGATGGCAACAAGATCACCTATGCAATCACCGTGACTGCAGATGGTATGAGCGCGCAGTACAATATCATCCTGAACATTGAGGCGGATAGCACAAACGACTCCACCACCCCCGCTGCATAAGCTTACGATCGGTTTTCATCGATCTCCTCTCTATGCATAAAAAAGAGCGGCCCTCCGACAGTTCATTCTGTCGGGGGGCCGCTCCTTTGGCTTTCTTTGCCCTCAGTGGCACCCGCCGCTACACCCTTCGTGGTTGTGTCCGCCACAGGTGTGGATGGCTCCAGTGTGGTGGTGATTGCACAGGGCCTCTGTGTTGGCCACCAGCTTCCCTGCCAGGAAGTCCTCCACGGCCTGGTCCGCGTCCCCGGTGATCCCGGGGATCACCGTCACATCCAGCTGGGCCAAGGTCTCCTGGGCACCGGGGCCGATGCCGCCGCAAATCAGCACGCTGATGCCCAGCATCCGCAAAAAGCTGGCCAGCGCGCCGTGGCCCTGGCCGCCGGTGGAGGTGACCATGGAAAAGGCCACTTTCCCCTCCTGAATGTCATAGATCTTAAGCTGCTGGGTTTTGCCAAAGTGCTGGAAGACTTGTCCGTTTTCATAGGTGGTGGCGAGTTTCATGGTTGCTGTTCTCCTTTTGGGTAGGTTGATTGAGGGGCGTATTAGAGGATGCCCATTTTCTTTGCCTGGGCGGTGAGCTCCGCCCGGCAGTCCGGGTGGGCCAGGTCGATGAGGGCGCGGGTGCGGTCCCGCATGGTGAGGACCTTTAGGTTGACCACGCCGTACTCGGTGACCACATACTGCACGTCCGACCGGGGGGTGGTGACCACCGTGGCCGGGGGGAAATAGGGCACGATGCGGCTTTTGGGGGAGCCGTCGGGGTTCACCCCCAGGGTGGACTTGAAGGCCAGGAAGGACTTTCCGCCCTTGGCCAGCTGGGCGCCCCGGACATAATCCCCCTGGCCGCCGGTGCCGCTGAACTGGTGCAGGCCCATGCCCTCGGCGGCCACCTGGCCGAAGAGGTCGATGGACATGGCGGTGTTGATGGAGATCATGTTGTCGTTTTTGGCGATATTCACCGGGTTATTGACCACGGGGAAGGGGCCGAAGAACATGTTTTCGTTGTGGTCCAAAAACTCATACAGGGCCTTGGAGCCAAAGGCAAAGCCCACCACCGAGCGCCCGGGGATGAACTTGGGCCGGCTGTTGTTAATGGCCCCCAGTTTCATCAGCTCCATGAGGGCATCGGACATCATTTCTGTATGGCAGCCCAGGTCGTTTTTGTTCCGCAGGCCATAGGTCACCGCGTTGGCCACCCCGCCGATGCCGATTTGGAGGCAGGCCCCGTCGGGGATCTGGTCCAGCAGGTACCGGGACATGGTGTCGGTCTCCCGATCGGCCTCCATGGGGCCGCCGGGAATGGCCTCCTTCTCCACGTCGGCCCAGACTACGTGCTTGGCCTGGGAGATGTGGATCAGGGTGCGCTCCCCGGTGACATAGGGGGAGAAGCGGTTGATTTGCAGGATGATGTTGTCCGTGCGCGCCTGGATGAAGGTGTGCATGCAGCAGCCGGAGGCGCCGAAGCTCATGTATCCGTTCTCATCGGGGAGGGAGACGTCGAAAAAGGCGATATCCGGGTGGAAGGTCTCATAGCACCACTGGTCCACCTGGCCCAGGTGGACGGAGGTGAAGTCCGCCATCCCCTGTTTCAGGGCCCGGCGCTCCTCATAGCCCATGAAGTAGGTGGAGATATGGAAGGCCTTGGGGTTGGCGCAGTCCAGAAAGGACATGGGCGGGATGATGTTGGAGCAACCGATGGTCACGTTTTCCAGCTCCAGGATGGTCTTGACGCCATTGCTCATTTCACCTCGCCCCCTTTCTGCGTTTTTTTACGGAAGAGATCTGGGAGTTCCCGGGTGCCCATAATGCCCTGCCGGAAGAACAGCACCACGATCATGATAATAATGGAAAAAACCACCAGACGGAAGCCGTTGCGCAGCAGAGGCACCTCCCATGTGCCGATCATCTGCTTCTGATCCAGGAAGCGCAGCCACCATTCGGAACAGGCCACGAACAGGAACGAACTCAGGCAGCTGCCGGTGACGGAACCGATGCCGCCGATGACCACGATCAGCAGAATTTCGTAGGTCATGGCCGAGGTGAAGCTCTTGGCCTGCACGGAGTTCTGATACATGGCCAGCATGGCGCCACCTACGCCCGCAAAGAAGGAACTGATGCAGAAGGCCTGCTGCTTGTGCCGGGCCAGATTCACGCCCATGGCCTCGGCGGCGATCTCATCGTCCCGGATGGACATGAAGGCGCGGCCGTAGCTGGAATGGAGCAGCAGTACGATCAGGCCGATGCATACGCCCGCGATCAGGAAGGGAATGGTGGTGGAAAAGTAGAGCGTGACTTCTCCTTCCGCGTTTCGGATGTTGAAATCGTTAAAGGTGGGGAAAAGGCGGAGCATATTGGAACCGTTGGTGACGGCCCCCAGTTTGTCCCACTGGAAGATGGAGCGGATGATCTCCGCAAAGCCCAGCGTGGCAATGGCCAGATAGTCGCTCTTCAGCCGCAGCACCGGCAGGCCGATGAGATAGGCGAACAGCGATGCCACCAGTCCCGCCAGCAGCACGCAGAGGATCACGCCCAGCACCGTGCCGAAGCCGCCCAGGGCGTTGCCCAGCACCTCCGGGAAGGAGATGCGGATGGCCGCGTCATAGTACTGATACACCGTGTCGCGGGAGGCGGCGGGGATGGAGAAAATGGCGTATGTATACGCGCCGATCACCATAAACCCGGCGTGACCCAGTGAGAACAGGCCGGTAAAGCCGTTCAGCAGGTTCATGGACACCGCCGCCAGCGCGTACACAGAGCCTTTTTGCAGCACCGTCAGCAGCATATACATCTTATTGCTGGGCTTGATGACCTGATCCAGTACCAGAACCAGCGCCAGAAACAGCGCCACCGCCACCAGCGAGATAAACGTCTTGCGGACGTCTTTTTTCTTTTCCAACATCATATTCCCACCCCTTTACACCTTGTCGGTGGTCTTCTCACCGAACAGGCCGGTGGGCTTGAATACCAAAATGACGATCAGCAGCACAAAGGTGAATGCATCCGAGAAGGTGGCAAAGCCCACCTGCTCGGTAATGGCGCCGTTGGCCATCAGGATGGTGTCCAGACCCTTGATCACGGACTCGCAGATACCGATGATGAATGCGCCCACCACCGCGCCGGGTACGGAGCCGATGCCGCCGAACACCGCCGCCACGAACGCCTTCAGGCCGGGCATTGCGCCGGACGTCGGCACCACGCCGGGGAAGTTGGTGAAAAACAGCACCGAGCCGACGGCCGCCAGAAACGTGCCGATAATGAATGTGGCGGAAATCACGCTGTTGATCTTGATGCCCATGAGCTGCGCCGTTTCAAAGTCCACGGACACGGCCCGCATGGCCATGCCGATCTTGGTGTGGTTGATGAGCAGCACCAGCGCGATCACCAGCGCGATGGTCAGAAACGGCGTGATGACTGTCACGCGGGACGTCTCCATACCGAACAGCCGCACCGGGTCGGAGATCCACGGGATGGCGGGATAGTTTTTATTCAGGCCGCCGGTGATGTACAGCGCCATGTTCTGAATAAAATAGCTGACGCCGATGGCGGAGATCATCACCGACATACGGGGCGCAGTACGCAGCGGCTTATAGGCCACGCGCTCGATCAGAAAGCCCAGCAGCACCGTCGCCGCGATCATCAGCGGGATCGCCAGATACAGCGGCATCCATGTCGTAAAGTAGACCATCATCAGTCCCGCTACCATGAACACATCGCCGTGGGCAAAGTTGATGAGCCGCAATATGCCGTACACCATGGTATAGCCAATGGCGATCAGCGCGTATTGCCCGCCCACCGATATGCCGGATATCACATACGGCAATGCGGTTTTTAATATTTCCATACAGGGTCCCTCCCTATCTACATTCTTTCCGCCTCTCCAGACGACTGCTTCCCGGCGGCCGCCGCAAAAGAGTTCCGTTTCTCATGGGACGCTTTTGCCTCTGCCGCCGGGGCTATATGCAGTGGCTGGCGGGAGCTGCCGCTCCCGCCAGCCTGCGCTGTATCACTTACATGAAATCGTCTGTTCCTCAGCTCACCTTTGCCACGGTGACAAAGTCCCAGTCAGCCGTCTCGGTGTTGCACTTCTTGACCACGGCGCTGTCACGGTTGGCATCGCCAATGTCATTGAAGGAGATGCTGCCGGTGATGCCCTCGCAGGTCACGTTGGGCAGGGCGGCCAAAACCGCAGCGGGGTCGGCGGAGTCGGCGGCCTTGATGGCCTCCAGCGCCACGCAGTAGGCATCATAGCCCATAACGGTCACGGCGGACAGCTTGTTGTCGCCGCCGTTGTTGGTCTTGGCGGTGGCGTCACTGTCGATCCACGCCTTGATCGCCGCGTCGAAGTCCGCGTTCACGCCCTCCTGATAGAAGGTGGTAACACAGATATCCAGCTTGGTACCCTTGGCAGCCTCCAGCACCACGTTGGAGTCCCATGTATCACCGGCCAGAATGGGCATACCCAGATTCTGGGTCTCCGCCTTGGCGATGATCTGTGCCGCGGCCTCCAGAGACACAGGGGAGAAGAACACGTCGCAGCCCTGCTGCTGGGCGTTGGTGATGTAGGTGGAGAAGTCGGACGTGCCCTCGGGGAACTGCTCATAGACGCAGTTCTCCTGGCCGAAGGCCTTGATGAAGTAGTTGGCCAGACCGCCGGAGTAGTCGTCGCCCTGCTTGGCCAGGCAGTACGCCTTGGTAGCCTTCAGCTCGTTCTTGGCGTAGTTGGCCAGAACCGTACCCTGGAACGGATCCAGGAAGCAGATGCGGAAATACGCATCGCAGTCGGAGGTCACCTGCGGGTTGGTGCAGGTCACGCCGATGGCCGGCACCTGCGCTGCGGAGAAGGTATCACCGGCAGCGATGGACACGCCGGAGCCGTAGGAGCCAAGCACCACGGACACACCCTGAGAGATCAGGGTCTGTGCGGCGGTGGGCGCCTTATCGTTGGACGATGCGTTGTCGGCATACACCAGCTCGACCTGATACTCCTCGCCGCCCACGGTGACGGTGGGGAACATCTTGTTGGCATACTGCATACCCAGGATCTCCTGCTTGCCGCCGGCGCCGTTATCGCCGGACTGCGGCTCAAACACGCCGATCTTGATGACCTTATCGCCGGTCGCACCACCCTGCGGGTCGTTACCGTCCTGCTCACCGCAGGCGACCAGAGTCAGCGCCATGACCAGCGCCAGAAGCATTGCAAATAACTTCTTCATTTCTTTTTCCTCCTAAGCTTTCTCCGAGGCCCCCTCCCAAATGGGCGCCTCATAGAATGCCCACATTTTATCGAAACTCCCTTTCAATTACAATTGTGATTTGCTCCGAAAAATCGTGCCGTTTTCCACGCAGAAGGTCGTACTTCTCCCGCTTTTCCGTTGGTTTTGTCTCCCTGTCACACACATGTTCCGTAAATTTACCGCCGTCTATCTCGACAAATGTCCTCATGTTGTGGACATTTGTTTCGTCATTTTGCCCACACCACGCAGCTCTTTTTTGGTTCTTTACAGCTTCTTTGCCATATAGTACGAAAACAAGGCCCTGCGGTAAAGCCGCAGGGCCTTGTTTTCTCCTTTATTCGCTGTCCTTTGCGGCAGTGTCCGCAAAGCACGCCTCAAATGTCTCTGCGTCCATGGTCTCATGCACCAGCAGATACTCCGCCACGGCCACCAGTTGGGGTCGGTACGCCGTCAGGATCTCCCTGCACCGGTCGTAGGCGCTGTCGATCATGGCACGGATCTCCTCGTCCATCTCCGCCGCCGTCTTCTCCGAGTAGGGGCGGGTATGTCCCATGGATTTGCCGATGAACACCTCGTCCGTACCGGCGTCGAACGCCACGTTGCCCAGCTTATCCGACATACCGTAGGTACCCACCATCTTCCGTGCGATGGCGGTGGCGCGCTGGATATCGCTGGAGGCGCCGGTGGAGATGTCACCCAGCATCATCTCCTCGGCGGCGCGGCCGCCCAGCAGGGACACGATCTGTTCCGTCATATACGCCTTAGAGCGGTAGGAGCGATCCTCCTCCGGCAGGAAAATGGTCATACCGCCGGCCTGTCCGCGGGGTACGATGGTGATCTGATGCACCGGGTCGTGGTCGGGCAGCGCGTGGATGACCACGGCGTGACCCGCCTCGTGATAGGCCGTCAGCTTCCGCTCGATCTCCGGGATCACGCGGCTGCGCTTCTCCGGCCCGGCGATGACCTTGATGACCGCCTCGTGGATCACATCCTCGGTGATGAACTTCTGATCCCGCCGTCCCGCCAGCAGCGCCGCCTCGTTCAGCAGGTTCTCCAGATCGGCGCCGGTAAAGCCCGCGGTGCTGCGGGCCACCTGACCCAGCTCCACATCCTCCGCCAGCGGCTTGCCCTTGGCGTGGATCTTCAGGATCTCCTCCCGGCCCTTGATGTCGGGCAGGCCCACATACACCTGCCGGTCGAACCGTCCCGGACGCAGCAGCGCGGGGTCGAGGATATCCACGCGGTTTGTGGCGGCCAGCACCACGACGCCCTCGTTGACGGCGAAGCCGTCCATCTCCACCAGCAGCTGGTTCAGCGTCTGCTCCCGCTCGTCGTGGCCGCCGCCCAGACCGCTGCCGCGCTGGCGTCCCACCGCGTCGATCTCATCGATAAACACGATGGCAGGCGCCTGCTTCTTGGCCTGCTCAAACAGGTCGCGGACGCGACTGGCGCCCACGCCCACATACATCTCCACAAAATCGGAGCCGGAGATGGACAGATACGCCACGTCCGCCTCTCCCGCCACGGCCTTGGCCAGCAGCGTCTTACCGGTACCCGGAGGGCCGACCAGCAGCACGCCCTTGGGGATGTGCGCGCCCAGCGCCGTGTACTTCTCCGGATCCCGCAGGAACTGGACGATCTCCTCCAGCTCCTCCTTCTCCTCATCGGCGCCCGCCACGTCCTTGAACGTGACCTTTTTGCTGCCCGTGGGCAGGCTCTGGGTCCGCGCCTCGCCGAAGCGCGCCATCTTATCGTTGGCCGCCCCGCCGCCGGCGGACATCCGGCCCATCAGGTTCAGCAGCAGGATAAATCCCAGCACCCCCAGCACATAGGGCAGCAGCACCTGCACCCAGTTGGTGGAGTGGTCGGCGTAGTAGTCGTAGGTCTCGATGATGCCCGCCTTGTTCTGCTGCACCACCAACTCGTTCAGGTCGTCGTAAAATGCCTCAAAGCTATACAGCTCGCAGGCAGCGGTGGTGCCGTCCCGCAGGCTGGCCGTCAGCCGCTCGCCGTTGACAACGAAGGACTGCACCTTCTCCTCTGTGAACATGGCGCGCATCTGGCTGTACGGGATATCGCCGGAGCGCCGCATATTGCCGGACAGGTACCCCACAAAAATCACCACGAGGACCACCAGCAGCAGCCCCGTAACGCCAAATCTTCTTCTCTCCAAAGCTTCTCCCCCTTATGCGATCCAATGGATGCCCTGCCAGCTCTGCTTCGGGCCGATGGAGATCGCCAGCAGCATACGGCCCTGTAACTGGTTCAGCGGTATATACGGATCGTTCCAATATCGACTGTCCAGCGAGCCGGTGCGGTTGTCGCCCATCGCAAAGATGTGTCCCGCCGGCACCTCAAAGGTCGTCTTCTCGCTCTGGGTGATCCCGCTGACCGGCAGATACTCCTCGTCCAGCTTCTCACCGTTGATATAGACGAAGCCGTCCTTGATGGAGACTGTCTCTCCCGGCAGACCGATGACGCGCTTTACCAGCACTCGGTCCATCTCCTCGCTCCAGAACGTAACAATGTCCCCTCGCTCCGGCAGCGGATCGGACACCACATAGGGCAGCCGCCAGCCGACGAGTAAGGACTTGGTGGGGATGGTCGTCTCCATGGAGCCGCTTGGCACATAGGCAAGCTGCAGCAGCACGCGGAACAGCACGAATACCACCGCCAGTGTGACCACCAGATACCCGTAGTCGTGCCACAGCCGGCGGCCGCGGCTCATCTCCGAACCGGCACCGCCTTCCTCTGTTTCCGCAGGCTTCTCCACCGCCTCCGGCAGGTTCTCCCGCCGTCTGTCTGTATCCTTATGCGCCAATCGCTTGCCGCCCCTGTTTTTCATGTGGCTCCTCCTCCATTTTTCTGCCTACCCGTCCGCGCGGCATATACAAAACGTATATGCCACGCGCGTTTTTACTTGCTGTATACCTCCGGCTTCAGTACGCCGATATAGGGCATATTGCGGTACTGCTGGGCATAGTCCAGGCCGTACCCCACCACAAACTCGTCCGGCACCACGAAGCCGGCGTAGTCGGCCGTGATGGCCTTCTCCCGGCGGGCGGGCTTATCCAGCAGGGTGACGATGGTGACGGATGCCGCACCCTTGGCCATGAGGTATTTCTTCAAAAACTCCAGCGTGTTGCCGGAATCCAGAATGTCCTCCACGATGATGACATCCCGCCCGTTGATATCCTCCTGCAAGTCGCGGGTGATCTGTACCACGCCGGAGGACTTGGTGCCGTTTTGGTAGGAGGACACGCCGATAAACTCCAGCTCGCTCTTGAGCTGTGCGGCACGCACCAGATCCGCCATGAAGATGAAGCACCCCTTCAGAACACCCACAAACAGGGGGTTCTTGTCGTGGAACGCATCATACAGCTGGTCACCCAGCTCCTGCACACGGGCCTTGATCTCCTCCTCGGACAGCAGGATCTTCAAAATATCCTGATCCATATTACTCTTTACCATACGCTCTATCCTCCGTAATTTTCTCTTATAATGTAATATATACTCTGACCGGAATCCTCCGGCAGAAATCTCCTGTCCACACCCACGCCCCACACGGCGGCGAGAACGCCATCCACGCAGAACACCGGGAGCGTTTCCCGTTTTTCGGGGGGGATCCCCCGCTCGGAGAGCAGGCGCTTGACGCTCCGCTCTCCCCGGCTGCCCGGCAGCATCAGCCGGTCGTCCCGCCGCCAGCACCGGGCAGTCAGCACCTGTTCCCGTCCGCAGCGCAGCGCCAACGCGCCCGCCGCAGGCGTCCGGCTCACCAGAAGCCGCATCGTACCGAAGGGATTCTTCCCCTCCCGCAGCACGGTTTCCTCCGGCGGCGTCTCCGCCGCCGCCAGCGTCAGCACGCCGTTCCGGCATACCGCCACAGCGCCGCCGGGCAACGCCAGCGTACCCTCTCCGGCCGCCAACTGCTCCAGCGCCGCCAGATGCCCGGCGGTCACATCCTTTTTGCCTGTCCCCAGCCGATCCAGCAGCAGCCGCAGCAGTCGGGGGCGCAGCGCCTCCGGCGCTGTCAGCAGCACCTCGCAGGACACGGCGGTACCCGTCTCCGGCAGGTATCCCGCCGCCAGTTCATCCAGATAGGCGCTCTCACGCCGCAGGATGTCCGCCGTCCGCGCGATATGCGCCGATGCGGAGGGATTGATGCGCTCCAGCTCCGGCCAGATCTCCAGCCGCAGCCGGTTCCGGGCGTAGGCCAGGTCGCTGTTTGTCTCGTCGGTAACGTAGGCCAGCCCATTTTCCGCGATATACCGCTCAATGTCCCGGCGCGGCGTGTCCAGCAGCGGCCGGACGATGTTGCCCCGCACCGGTGGGATGCCGGTCAGTCCCTGCGGCCCGGTGCCGCGCAGCAGCTGCAAAAGCACCGTCTCCGCCAGATCGTCCCGATGGTGGGCGGTGGCGATCTTCTCCGCGCCGATGGCTGCCGCCGTCCGCCGGAGGAAGTCGTACCGCGCCCGGCGGCCTGTCTCCTCCACCGTCAGCTCCCACGCATCGCACAGGCCGTACACATCGGCGCTTTCTGTGTAGAAGGGGATGTCACGCTGGGCGCAGAAGGCCCGGACGAAGTCCTCGTCCCGCTGGGCGGTGGGGCGCATCAGATGGTTCAGGTGTCCCGCCGCGGCGGTAAAGCCCCGCTGCTGTCCCAGCTTATGCAGATAGTCCAACAGACAGACGGAGTCCCGTCCGCCGGACACGCCGCACAGCACGATGCCGCCCTGTTCGGGCAGCATATGCCAGCGCTCCATCCACGGCGTCAGGTCCATGGCTCACTCCTCATCGTCATAGCGGTTCTCCAGCGTGCCGAAGGCGGTATACTCCGGCATCCACCGCAGCTCCACCTTGCCCGTCTCACCGTGACGGTTCTTGGCCACGATGCACTCGGCCACGTTGCGCTTTTCCGAATCGCTGTTGTAGTAGTCGTCGCGGTACAGAAACAGCACGATATCCGCGTCCTGCTCGATAGCGCCGGACTCGCGGAGGTCGGACAGCATGGGCCGCTTATCGTCCCGCTTTTCGTTGGCACGGCTCAGCTGGCTCAGGCACAGCACCGGCACCTGCAGCTCCTTGGCCATGATCTTCAGCATACGGCTGATATCCGACACCGCCTGCTGGCGGTTTTCGCCGGAGTAGCCCTTCCCGCCGGCAGAGGTCATCAGCTGGAGATAGTCGATGACCACCAGCCCCAGATTATCCAGCCGCCGGCACTTGGCGTTCATATCCGCCACCGTCAGCAGCGGGTTGTCATCAATGCGGATGTCCATCCGGCTCAGAGAGGACGCCGCCTCGGCGATGCGCTGCCAGTCGCTCTCCCGCAGGTTGCCCGTCACCAGCCGGGTGTTCTCCACCAGCCCCTCGCTGGCGATGAGCCGGGTCACCAGCTGCTCCTTGGACATCTCCAGCGAGAAGATGGCCACGGTCTTGCCGGATTCCCGCGCCGCCGACAGTGCCACGTTCAGCGCCATACTGGTCTTGCCCATACCGGGTCGGGCGGCCAGCAGCAGCAGGTCGGACTTGTTCAGACCGTTGATCTTGGCGTCCACGGCGGAAAGTCCCGTGGACAGACCCGGCAGCGTCTTGCCGCCGCTGGCGGTCAGCTCCGCCAGATGCGCCATCACGTCCTCCAGCACCATGCTCACAGGCACCATGTTCTGGGCGCTGCGGCCGCGGCGGATGGCATACACCTTCTGCTCCGCCGCCTCCAGCATAGCGCCGGCGTCGCCGGCGCCGTCCAGCACCATGGCGCTGATGCTCCCGGCGGCGGACGCCACCTGCCGCATCAGCGACTTATCCAGCACGATCTGCACATACTCCATGACGTTGGCGCTGGTGGGCGTCACATCCATCAATTGCAGCAGATAGTCCCTTGTGTTGTCGTTGTAGACGCCGGTTTTCTCCATCTCCCCCGCCACGGTAACGCCGTCAATGGGGCGGGAGTAGACGAACATATGGTAGATGGTCTCAAAGATATCGCGGTTGGCCCGCAGGTAGAAATCCTCCGGCCGCAGCTTGTCCATGACGTCCTTGATGCAGTCGGGGTCGATGAGCATGGAGCCCAGCACCGCCTGCTCCGCCTGCGGTGAATGGGGCGCCTGCCGCAGCAGCAGCTCGTCCGCAGCCATATGAGGGCCTCCCTTCCGTTGTGATGTAGACGGTTACTTCTCCTCGATAACGAGGACGTACACTGTGCCGCTGACCTCAAAGCCCAGCTTAGCCTTGACCTGATAGCCGCCGAAGCTCTTGATGGGCTGCTCCAGCACCAGCTTCTTTCCGTCGATGTCCATACCGAACTGCTCCTTCAGCGCGCCGGAGATCTCCTTCCCTGTGACGGCGCCGAACAGCTTGCCGCCCTCGCCGCCCTTGGCGGCGATCTTTACCTGACAGCTCTTGAGCTTCTCGGCGATGGCCAGTGCCTCCGCCTTGGCCTCCGCGTCCGCCTTGGCCTTGGCCTTGGCCTGCAAATTCATGGTGTTCACCGCGTCGGGGGTAGCCTCCACCGCCAGACCCTTGGGCAGCAGGAAATTGCGGGCGTAGCCCTCTGCCGCCTCGATCATCTGTCCCTTCTTGCCCTTACCCTTCACATCCTGCTTGAGAATGACCTTCATCGTTGTAGTTCTCCTTTTCGTCAGTTTTCAAAATACCGGTCGATGGCCGCCAGCAGCTTTTCTCTGGCCTCGTCCACCGAAATGTCGTTTGCCTGTCCGCCGGCCGTGGTGGAATTGCCGCCGCCGCCCAGCGCCTCCAGAATGACCTGCACGTTGATCTCGCCCAGTGACCGGGCGGACATATACACGCCGTCGCCCTTCTTGTACAGGACGAAGGACGCCTTGATGCCCCGGATGGTCAGCAGCTCGTCGGCGGCCTTGGCGGCCGTCACCCGGTCGCACTCCTCCTCCAGCGCTACCACGGCGATATCGTCGTGGTACAGCTCCGCCTGCCGGATAATGGCGTAGCGGTCGATCATGGATTGCAGATCCCCCTGGAACAGACGCTGCACGTCCTGTGTATCCGCCCCCAGCCGCCGCAGGAAGGCCGCCGCCTCGAAGGTGCGGCCGCCGGTGCGGTTGATAAAGTTTTTCGTATCCAGCACGATGCCCGCCAGCAGCGCCTCCGCCTCGCACTTCAGCACGTCGGACGGCTCCACCAGATACTGCATCAGCTCCGCCACCAGCTCACTGGCGGAGGAGGCATACGGCTCGTGGTAGTTCAGCGCCATCTTCTCGATGTAGCTGCTGCCCCGGCGGTGGTGGTCGATGACCGCCACCCGGTTGCAGGTCTCCAGCATCTCCTCGGACTCCACGCTCTCCGGCCGGTTGGTGTCCACCACCACCAGCAGCGTGCCGGGCTGGCACTTCAAAAACGCCTCGCCGCCGGTGGTCAGTACCCCCGCGTACTCCGGCTGGGCCTGCATCCGCCGGATCAGCGGGTGGGCCGCGTTGTTCTCCGTATCAATGACGATCTGGCACTTCTTGCCCCGCTTTCGGGCAATGCAGCACACGCCCATGGCCGCGCCGACGGAGTCCATGTCCGCGTACTTGTGACCCATGACATATACCTGCTTGGCGTCGTCGATCAGCTCGCCCAGCGCGTTGGCCATGACCCGGGACTTCACCTTGGTCCGCTTCTCCGTGGACTTGCTGCGCCCGCCGTAGAACTCGAAGTTTACCCGGTCCTTCACCACGGCCTGATCGCCGCCGCGGCTGAGTGCCATCTCCAGCGCCAGCGAGGCGTTCTTGAACAGCTGGTCAAAGCTGTCCTCGTCCCGGCCCACGCCGATGGACAGCGTGGCGGACACGCCCTCGCCGGCCTGCACCTGCCGCACCTTCTCCAGCACGTCGAACTTCTTCTCGGTGTAGCCGCCGTAGTCCTTCTCCTCGAACACGAACAGATACCGGTCACGGTCGTAGCCCAGCAGCAGCCCGCCGGAATCTGCCGCCCAGTCGTTCAGCTGCTCCTCCAGCGCGGCCAGCACCGCCGAGCGCTTGCTCTCCGGGCAGGCCTTCATCAGCTCCTCGTAGTTGTCCACCATAAGGATGGCCACCAGCGGCCGGGTCAGCTCCAGCGTCTGGCGCATCTCCTCGCTGTCGGTGACATCCATCCAATAGGTGGTGGCCAACGGGTTCTGATCCCGCTGCATCTCCTCGGGATGGCTCAGCGCGCCGAACACCCGGTAGATCCGTCCGTTCCAGTGGAACAGCTCCGGATACTCCCGCTTGCCGTCCAGCAGCCAGCGATAGCTGAAATCCGGCACCACCGTGTCCACCAGCATCTCAAAGATCTTCTCCTTCTGGCTGGTGAGCTGCAAGAACATATCGTTGCTCCACAGCACCTCGCCGGTGGTGGCGTCGAACACCAGCATGGGCAGCGGCGCATACAGCATATTGCTGGAGCGTGCGGAGTCCATGCCGCCGGAAACCCGGTCCATGTACTGCCGCACAGACGCCTGCGCCATCTTGTTGCGTCGGCTGCCCACCAGCAGCACCACGGCGGCCACCGCCGCCTCCGCCAGCGCCAGCAGCGGCTCAAAGGGGATGGTCACGATGACGAATACTATGAGACACAGGCCGTACAGCGCCATATTGGTGCGGAATCCGCGAATGATCTTTTTACTCAAAAGGCGTTCCTCCTCTCGGTGATAGGAATACGTCTCCAATTTAATATAGCAATTGATTATAGCACAAAATTCTCCGGTGGACAATAGGCGCTTTGGGGAAAACAGGTCAAATTCCGCCGCGGCGCGCGTCCTGTTGGAGCGTGTCGACAAGTTGGGGGTGTACAAATGATAGAAAGTGTGCTATACTTTGTGAAAAGCGCAGAAAAATACGCGCATTTTTTTGGTTGTTTCGCAGAGTGTATTCCTGCGATCACATAGAGAAGAGGGCGACCTCTTCCACACCATCCACAGTAGCGGCTGGGCGATACTCCGCTCCTCTCCGGCGATGCAGGGCCGGTGCGAGGGCGGACCGCCTTTGTTTTGCTGCGGCCATTTTCCCGCCCGGCGGCTGTGTGGTATCTTGCAAAAGCAAAGGAGTATTTGATATTTATGGCAGAAAAACTGAAGATCATCCCTCTGGGCGGTCTGAATGAGATCGGCAAGAACATGACCGCCTACGAGTACGGCGGCGAGATCGTCATCGTGGACTGCGGCATGGCCTTCCCCGGCGACGATATGTACGGCATCGACTGCGTCATCCCCGACGTCAGCTATCTGGTGAAGAACCACAGCCGTCTGCGGGGTATGTTCATCACCCACGGACACGAGGACCACATCGGCGCCATCCCCTACGTTCTCAAGCAGATCAGCACCCCCATCTACTGCACCCGCTTTACCGCCGGGCTCATCAAGCTGAAGCTGCAGGAGCACGGCCTCCTGAACTCCACGAAGCTCATCACCGTGGAGGCCGGCCAAACCGTGAAGGCCGGCAAATTTCAGGTGGAGTTCATCCATGTGAACCACTCTATCGCGGACTCGGCGGCGCTGGCCATCCACACCCGGATGGGTACGGTCGTCCATACCGGCGACTTCAAGATCGACTCCACCCCCATCGACGGCGAGGTCATCGATCTGGCCCGCTTCGGCGAGCTGGGTAAGCAGGGCGTTCTGGCGCTGCTGGCCGACTCCACCAATGTGGAGCGTCCCGGCTACACCCTGAGTGAAAAGGCGGTGGGCGCCACGTTCAAGCGGCAGTTCACCGGCTGCGACAAGCGCATCATCGTCACCACCTTCGCCAGTAACGTTCACCGCATCCAGCAGGTGCTGGACGCTGCGGCGGCCTGCGGCCGCAAGGTGGCCGTCACCGGCCGCAGCATGGAGAACATCATGAAGGTCTCCACGGAGCTGGGCTATATGAAGGTGCCCAAGAACACGCTGATGGACATCAACCGCATCAAGGGTCTGCCCCTGAGCCAGCAGGTCATCGTCACCACCGGCTCCCAGGGCGAGGAGATGAGCGCCCTGTACCGCATGGCCTTCTCCACCCACAAGCAG
>OIXH01003008.1_pt1 | contig 15724 bp, 10 predicted proteins | sample 1587741 | NCBI WGS metagenome assembly OIXH01 (sample SAMEA3888916, study PRJEB22519) | human gut metagenome | biome: human gut; feature: human-associated habitat; material: faeces | place: Denmark | collected 2011 | reverse complement strand
CATGCCAGTGCCGCGCGAATGCTCCCGCAGTCATAAATCTGTCGCTTTTTCCACTTTCTATTGACACATCCGCCCCTGTGTGGTATACTGTAAACAAGAAAGGCACCTGATCAGTCGGTTGCCGAGAAAACCTATAAATCAACATACACAAAGGATGGAGTACCTATGAAAAGCAAGTGGATGCGTATACCGGCGCTGTGTCTCGCCCTGCTTCTGCTGGGAACGGCGGCAACCGTTCTGCCGGGCGCGGCAGAGCTGTCCGTCGTGTTCGAGGAAAACTTCGATGAGTACGAAGGCGATGTCAATGCCAGTGCAACCAAACTCGCAACTTTCTTCCATGTGGATGCCAATGCCATCGGTGACGGGTATGTCCGGGTCGAGGAGGATCCGAGCAACGGGAATCTGTATCTGAAGAACCATGTTTTTACACAGGTGTACAGTAAAACCGGAATCCGGGATCCCTACGAGTTTGCCATGACGGTGTACGAAATGCAGGGCGGACATCAGGCGGGCGTGTTCTTCCGCGCGCCGGCGTGCGAGTGCGCCTACTACGAGGGGGATGGCGGAGACCCGGACAACCAGATCTCCACCGGACGCTCCGGCATCTGGGTGTTCGTGTACCGGGATCGCATCTCGGTCAACATCAAGGCGTTTGACAATTCCAAGCCCGCAAAGGTCGCGAACATATATCACGCCTTCCCCCTGCCGGAGGGTTCGGATTACGGCAAGGGCATCGAGCTCCGCATTATCGACAACGGAACCGATGCGCAGATCATGGCAGACGGAACCCTTGTCTGCACGCTGAAATTCAGCGAGGAGACCGGACGCAAGTGGACGCAGAACGGCATTGACCGCGCGATCATGCTGTTCAAGACCGTGACCATGCTCGGCGCGGACGGTGCCGAGATTCTGACCGCGTCCGACACCTACGTTTCCGCGACGGAATCCACCATCGGCTGGGCGACCCGCGTCGCGGATATGCGCATCGACAATGTGCGCGTGCTGATGCAGACCGCGCAGGAGACGACCGGCGCAGCCGTCACGGACACAGAACCGGAAAGCACCGGCTCCGTATCGGAAACCGAACCCGACAGCACGGTTTCTGCTACGGAGAACGTCACAACGGCACCCGTTCCCGCCTCCACCGGATCGGAGACGGAGGAGGAGACCGGAACCGAAGCCAGGACAACTGCCGGAATCATTACGGAAACGGTTGACGACAGTCTCGCCATCTGGATCATGGTCGCCGTCATGCTGGTGGCAGTCGGCGTGACAGGCGGCATCGTCACGGCAAAGAAACGCCGGCAGGAAAAGGAGTAATTCCATGAAACAGTCTGCACATACCGCCCTGCACGCCGCCCTGGCGCTTCTTCTTGCCTGCATACTGGCAGTGTCCGCGATACAGATGCCTGTCTCTGCGGACGGAGCGATCACGCCGGAGCCGGTGGCTGTCGGGCACAGCGACCGCAACTATCCGTGGCTGGAGCGCTCTACCGAAACCTACCTGTACGACTTCACAAGGACCGATATCCTCACCTACTCGCAGGACGCGAAGCTGGCGACAGCCAGCCTGCGCACCAACATGGTTTTTGCGGACGGCAAGCTGTCCTGCAAGCCGGGCAAGACGTTTTCCTTCGGTTCTGCGGTGTTTCTCGGCGATGACTATGGGCTGGCGGGCGGCGATCTGTCCTTCCGGCTGGCACTGACCGGCGGCAGACTGGCGATCGGCTCGCGCCTGCAGAAAAAAGCTGCTACCGCCGGACAGCTTGGTCTGTGGTTCACCTTCGCGCCGGATGGCGTGACCGTATCCGAACCGAAAAGCGGCTTTTCCGTGCAGGTGCCGGGCGGCATCCCTGCCGGAGAGGCGACCGTGAAGCTGGAGGATCGGGTGGATACCCTGACGCTCACCCGTGACGGCGCGGTGCTCTGCTCGGTCGGCTACACTTCCGTATCCGGGGCGCTGACCGTGTACGGCGCGGATGGTAAAGCACTTGGAAGCACCGCGTCCACCGGGCTGAATCCGGCGGGATACTTCACGCTGTGGGCGGATGATTTCGGCGGCAGTGTGGACGACCTGTCTTTCACGCACTCGACCGTCAGGGACAAGACGGTTCTGACCGGAGACCACACGGTGGACTATGCCGCGTGGGTTGCCACCGATGACCGCGACCGCACTACGCCGACTGCCGGGGAAACCGGCGACGTGCGTGCGGGCAAGCAGGTCGGGCTGTTCTATTTCCTTTGCTGGACGGGCGGGGATGACCACGAGACGCCGCAGGATATCACGGCAAAGTATCTTGAACTGGGGCTGGACGGGCTGAAGAGCTACCTTGCAGACCCCACGACCTCCGGCGGTTACTACTGGGCGGAGCCTTACTTCGGGTACTACAAGAACCTCGACACATGGGTATACCGCAAGCACGCCTATATGCTGAAGGCGGCAGGCGTGGACTTCATCTTTTTGGATATGACCAACGGCGCGACCTATCCGGACGCGCTGGTCGCTCTGTGCGACACATGGCTGGAGATGCGGCACGAGGGGATAGCCACCCCGGACATCTGCGTGTTCACCAACGAGAAAACCGATGCGGACATGGCGTCCCTGCGCGGCAATATCTACTCGGACGCCGGCTGGGAGAAGTACTCCGAACTGTTCTATGTATACAAGGGCAAGCCGCTGATCCTTGCCAACCGGACGAACTGCTCGGCGGAGACGCGCGCGTTTCTGGATGAAAAGTTTACCGTGCGCAACTGCTGGGCATGGCGCGATGAGCCCGGCTCGTGGAGCTGGCTGCAGGAGTACCGTATTGTGGACGGGAAGGTGCAGCTGGTCAACGGCGGACCCGGCACCAATGCGGACGGCGAGTTTGAGCAGCTGGCGCTGTGCGTCGGGCACCACCCCACAACCAACAAGGGGCGCTCCTACGCCAACACGGTCTTCCCGCAGGTCAACAACGATTTCGGATTCTCACTGGACTCCGGTGCCGGCGCGGGCTTTGAGGCGCAGTTTGAGGCAGTCATGAAGCTGGATCCGGACATGGTCATGATAACCGGCTGGAACGAGTGGACGGCGGGACTCAACCATGACGGCGACAAGCGGGCGACCTTCGCCGGAACCAAGACCGGGCAGGGCTACTACATGGTCGATCTGTTCAACACCGAATACTCCCGCGATGCCGAGCCGATGCGACTGCGTCAGGGCGACACCGTGGGCTTCGGGGACAATTTCTACTACCAGATGGTGTCCATGATACGCAAATACAAGGGCACTGCCGCCGTGCCGGGCGCGACCGGGCAGGGAACCGTAAACATCACGGACGCTGCCGGCTGGGCAGGTGTCGGTCCCGACTACCGCGACACAGTGGGCGATGCGGCGCTGCGGCATGAGCAGGGCTTCTTCAATAATACTGTGTACGTCAACAACACCGGGCGCAACGATTTTGATACCGCCAGGGTGTCGCAGGATGCGGAGTACCTGTACTTCACCGTGACCTGCGTCAATGATGTCGTGACCGACGACGGCATGAACTGGATGAACTTGTTCCTGAACACCGACGGCAAGTCCGCCACCGGCTGGGAGGGCTATGACTTCGTCGTCAACCGGGCGCGCGACAGCCACTATGTGTCGATTGAGTCGCTGGCGGACGGCTGGCGCGGCAGGGCGGTCGGGCAGGCGCTGTACACCGTTTCCGGCAACCGCATGACCGTGCGCGTGTCCAAGGCGGCACTGGGCGTATCGGGCGAGTTGACCTCCTTCCTGTTCAAGTGGGCGGACAACTCCACGACGTCCGGCAATGTCATGGAATTCATGGATCTCGGCGACACCGCGCCCAACGACCGCTTTGCATACCTGTACGAGGGCAAGGCAGGGGAGAGCCGGAACCTGACCTACACCCTGCCTGGCGAGGCACTGCGGGACGAGACACAGCCCCTGCCGGGTATGCCGGACTGGACAGCCCCGGGCGAAACCGAGACAGGAACCGAGACCGCATCCGAATCCGGAGCCGGCACGGAAACCTCTTCGGAAGCAACCACGGGCGGCGACGAGCCGGGGCAGAGCGGGAAACGGGTGCTGAAATACTCTGTTTTCCTCAAGGGATGCATCGTGCTGACCGGCGGCGTGCTGGGACTTTGCGCGTTCGTGCTGATTGCAATCCCGGACTGGAAGCGGGACAAAAAGAAAAAGGAATGACTGTAAAAAGGGGCTGTTAAGGAAACACCGAATAAATCCGGGTTTCCTTAACAGCCCCGTGACATCTTTCATCTTTATGGCTGAACGGTTATGGTGGTATCTGATAATATTCTGACCCGGCACTTTGAATCGGATGCCCGGACGACAGACAAAGCCCGCCGCAATTCAAAAGAATTACGGCGGGCTTTTGGCGGAGAAGGAGAGATTTGAACTCTCGCGCCGGGTTAAATCCGACCTACACCCTTAGCAGGGGCGCCTCTTCGGCCTCTTGAGTACTTCTCCGTAGTACTGCCCCGGGCAGCCGCTTGCAGAACCCGGAACGCATACATTATACACGATGCGGGGCGATTTGTCAAGAGATTTTTGAAAAAACGGAGAAAACGGCAGTTACTTTTTTGCCGCGGCGCTCATGATCCCGTTTGAATAGTGTTTGCTTGCTCAAATCACGTCCGGAAAAATGCAGATTGCACATTTTATCTTGACTTTCGGGCGGATTTCGGTTATAATGACGCAAGGATTCCCATATTCCGCAAACAGAAAGGAATAAATGCCATGAGCTTCTGGATATGTGCTGACGAATATCCGACGGAAACGCATCTGTACTATTTTACCCATACTTTTTCTGCCGCTCCGGGTGCGACGCTGACAGCCCGCTCCTGCGGCGACACCCGCTACCGCCTGCTGCTGAACGGGCATCCGGTCTGCGAGGGTCCCTGTCAGGGATCGTCCTATGTCCGCTACTACGAGGAGAGTGACCTGACTCCCTTCCTGCTTCCCGGCGAGAATACGCTGACGGCAGAGGTGCTGTATGCGCAAGAGGGATCGTTTATCTCTGTCTACCGCGGTTCACGCCCTGCCTTCTGGCTGGATGGCTGTCTGACAGCGCCGGACGGTGACAGGCGCCCGCTCGGCACCGACGGCAGCTGGGAATGCACGCGCGAAGATGCCGTCGGGTTCTACCATGTTCCCGGCGTGCATACCTCCGTGCCGCCTTTTGAGGAGGTGCGCGGCGCATCCGTCCGGACGCCGGTACAGACCAGACAGATGTATGAGCCGGATCTTGGCGGGAAAGGCTACAATATTTTCGGACTGCGGGAATACTACCCGCTGACGCCGCGCCCCATCCCGCAGATGGAAACCGGCGAGCCGCATCCCTTTACGGTATTGCGCAGGGGCGACGGCTGGATGGAGCTGGATGCCGGCGCGTATACCACTGCCAAGGTGTCCTTTGGCTTCACTGCCGCCGCCGGCGCGTGCGTGAAGATTATCTATGCCGAGTGCGTGTCTGTCGCGGACGCGGAGGGCAACCGACACAAGGAGCTGCGGGACGCATGGAACGACCCCACCGCGCGCGTGGAGGGCGTGTACGATACGGTGTATGCAACCGGGGAACGGCAAAGCTTTTCACCGTTCTGGTATCGTGCATTCCGCTTTGTCCGGCTGGAGTTTCCGGCGGATGCGGGCTTTGAGCCGGATGTCATGACCTTTGCCCCTTACTTCTATCCCATGGACGTCACGGGCAGCTTTTTCTGCTCGGACGGGCGGCTCAACCGGATGTGGGATATCAGCCGGAACACGGTGCTGTGCTGCACGCACGAAATGTATGTGGACTGCCCTTACTACGAGCAGCAGCAGTACGACATGGATTCCTGCCTGGAGATGCTGTTTACCTTCCGCCTGACCGCCGATGCACGGATGCCGCTCAAGAGTCTGACAGACCTTGCCCATTCGCAGATGGCGGACGGAATGCTCCAGGCGAACTATCCTTCCACCGGGGTACAGATCATCCCGGATTTCACGCTGTTCTGGGTGCTGATGCTGCGGGAATACCTGCGTTACGCGGGAACCGACGGGGCGGCGTGCGAACCGGTGCGCGCGCTGACCGGCACGATGGATAAGGCGCTGGGCGTGTTTGAAAACTACATGACCGACAGCGGGCTGATCGGTCCCACCCCCTACTGGCCCTTTGTGGACTGGGTGCCGGGCTGGCAGGTCGGCGTGCCGGACGGCGGGCGCGAGGAGCCGCTGACCGTGACCTGCTTGATGTATGCCGCCGCTCTGCGTGCAGGCGCGGAGATATGCCGGACGCTGGGGCGTGCAGAGCGCGCCGCCGAGTACGAGCGCCGTGCGGCTGCCATGATTGATCGCGTCAACGCGCTCTGCTATGACGCCGATGCCGGGCTGTACCGCAATACGCCCTTGCGCCGGGAGTTCAGCCAGCATACGACACTTTGGGCTGTTCTGTCCGGGGCGGTGCGCGGCGAGGAAGCCGGTGCGCTGGTAGACCGTACCTTTGACGGACACGTTCCGGTGGCGGTCTGTACCTTCTCCATGAACCATTATCTGTTCCGTGCGCTGGAAATGGCAGGGCGCTATGAAGCCTACGCGCCGCGCCTGCTGGAGGGCTGGCAGCGGATGCTTGATCTGCATTGCACCACGTGGTGCGAGAATCCGGATTCGCCCCGGAGCGAGTGCCACGGCTGGTCATCGGCACCGATCTATGAATTCTCCCGCATGGTTCTTGGTGCATTCCCGACCCGGGACGGCTGGAGTCATGTATCGGTTCAGCCCTGCCCGCCGGAAGGACTGTCCTTTGCGGAAGGGTCCGTCCCCACGCCGTATGGGGATCTGTTCATCCGTTGGGAGCGCAGGGACGGCGATTTCACACTGACCGTGCGCAAACCGGAGGGAGCGCCGCTGTGCGTGACGGCTGTCCTGCCGGACGGACTGGCTGTGCCCATGGGCTCGGACTGCAGTCTGACCGCCAGCTGTACCCTGTAATATCCGGACGCAAACACCTGGGGGGGTAAAAACTCATTTTGAGTTTTTACCCCCCCAGATGACGTTAAGGAAACGCTGATTTAGTGAGGCACCCCTTTGACAGAGCACCAACGTGTGCATGAACGCCTATGCGGGATGCCGCAAACCCATCACGGCGCGATGACCCGCACGCTGACTTCTCCGCTGTGCAGAATACGTATTCCGTCCGGCGTCTCGACAATCAGACCGAAGTTGCTGTCCACGCCCCGGACGACGCCATCCAGTATCTCATTCCCACGCGTCGCCCGCACGGACTGCCCGGTCAGTGTCAGGCGGCGGCGGTACTCCTCCAGGGTCGCGGGTGCGGTGACTGTGTCCGTGTTCAGCATGGTCAGAAGCTCGCGGGCGATCTGCCCGCAGAGCATTCCCACGTCCAGCGGCGCGCGGCGCGGGGAGTCAGCGTCCAGCAGACATCCGGCAGGTGCCCGCAAGCCGGACGGAAATTCCGCCGTTGTCAGATTGATGCCCCAGCCTGCCGCAAGGTAGGTCTCCCCCGCGCGCGGCGTGACGGCTTCGGTCAGAATGCCGCAGACCTTTCCGCCGCTCCGGTATAGGTCATTGACCCACTTGATGCCGGTTTCGACTCCGGCAACCGTCCGGATAGCACGGCTTGCTGCGACTGCCGCCGCCGCCGTTACCGATACTGCCTCGTCCAGCGGCTTGTCCGTGCGCCAGAGCAGAGTCATATATAGCCCCGTCCCTGCCGGCGAATAGAAATCCCGTCCCAGCCGTCCCCGCCCCGCTGTCTGCGCACGCGCGGCAAGAAGTGTTGTCGGACATCCGGCTGCCTGCGCAAGACGCTTCGCTTCCGTGTTGGTCGAATCAATCTCTTCAAATATCTTTATCTGTATACCGCCATACTCCGCGAGTCCCCTGCGAACGTCGGATTCACTCAACGGAATCAATGCTTGCTCCATGCCTGTATGCTCCCTTTCCCCTGTGCTTTCCCACCCATCATATCACCAAATCTCCCCCTATTCCTGAACAGACTGTAAATCTTGCGCTCTGTCTCATAAAAAAACGATACGGGGAACGAGGAACGGGGAACGAAAAGCAAGCAAATGTTGTCGCCCTGTGAATTTTACAAAGAACACTTGATTTTTTCTGCAAAATGGTGTATAGTAAGAAACGATACTTTCGACGCTCCCCGGAGCGCAATCCCACACAGAGGAGAACATGAACCGAATGAGAACCGCAAAAATTACCCTGCTCGCCATGGCGGCGGCACTTTTTACCTGCCTGTGCCTGCTGGTTGCCTGCAATGTGCCCGGCAGTAGTTCCTCGTCCGAAACCGCTACCGGGGAAACCGGATCCGCCACGGACGATTCCGGAACCGCCACCGCTACATCCCGCCTGAATGAGGACGTGACAGCACCGGTCCGCTACGACTACCTGTCTGCCGATGTGTCCGCAGATGTCGATATTGAGCCGTCTGACTACTCCGACATGAAACTGACACTGCCTGCCAGTCTGCGCGTGACCGATGAGGACGCGATAGAGTATATCAAGCAGACCATACTGTTTGAGTACCGCGTTGCCGATAACGGCACCGAGAAGATGACCGACAAGAAGATGAAGAAGGGCGACTCCGCCTTCATCTACTACAAGGGCGAGATTGACGGCAAGGAGTTCTCCGGCGGTTCCAACTGGGACGATAAGACTCCCTATGAGCTGAAGCTCGGCTCCGGATCCTTCATCCCCGGCTTTGAGGACGGGCTGATCGATGTCATTCCCGCGCTGACCTCCAAGGAAAGCCCGGTCACGGTCAAGGCGACCTTCCCGAAGGATTATGGCAAGGAGGAGCTGAACGGTAAGGAGGCTACGTTTTACGTGGTGGTGGAGTATGCCGTTCAGTACACCCTGCCGGAGTTCAACCGGGAGTTTGTGGAGAAGACGCTGAAGTACACCGCCAAGAAGGACGTGTATACCAGCGATGCGGAGTACCTGCAGGAGTACATCGCCTATATCCGCCAGCAGCTGGAGTCCAAGATTGCCGACCAGGTGTCGTACGCCAAGACAGACGCGCTGTGGACATACCTGACCGACAAGGCGGTCTGCCGGAACCTGCCGCAGTCCGAGATTGATTTCTACTATGATTCCTACCTCAGCCAGATCAAGTCTGCATACAGCCAGTATTCCACCTACTACGGGGAGAACTTTACCAAGATGTATCCCGATGAGGCGCATTTCTCGGTTTGGTACATGGGACTGAAGTCCGCCGAAACATGGAAGGAGGAGCTAAAGCAGCTCTCCGTCCGGCTTGTGAAGAAGGACATGATCACGCACGCCATTGCCGAGAAGGAGAACATGGAGACTGTCACCGATGAGGAGTACAAGAAGGTCGTGGAGTACTGGGTGCAGCAGTACTCCGGGCAGATGACCTCCGACGAGATCGTCAAGAGCATGGGCGAGCTGTATCTGAGACAGTCCGCGCTTGCGGATCGCATGAGCGATTGGCTCATGCAGCACGCGACCTTCACCTACGCCGAGGAAGGGAACTGAGGGCGCGATCGGTTCCCGGCGAATCTGCCGACACCTGAAAAAAGAGGCACGCGGACATCCGATTTCGGATGTCCGCGTGCCTCTTTCCTATTACGGATTACTTGCTTTTGACAGTTTCGACCAGCTCTGCCAGCAGCTGCTCCTGCCGGAGGATGGCGTCCTCGACCGCAGCCTGCCGGGCAACTGCCGCTTCCTCGGCGGCTTTGGCGGCTTCGGCGGCGGCGTCAGCTTCCGCTTGCGCGGCAGCCTTGGCGGCTTCCGCCGCGGCGATCTTCTTCGCATCCAGCCTGTTCTTGGCGTGCATCATCACGCGCAGTACAAGGAAAATGCAGAACGCGACCAGAATAAAGTCCAGAATGGTTTGGATCCATGTTCCCCACAGGATAGCAACCTCGGGAACCGCTTCGACACCCTCGGTGGCTTCCACGCCCTTGCGGAGCACGGTCTTGATATTATCCAGATCGGTTCCGTCTGTCAGCAGACTGACGCAGGGGTTGATGACGTAATTGACAAGACCTGTCACGATTTTTCCGAACGCACCGCCGATGACGACACCGACTGCCATATCCACTACGTTTCCGCGTGTGATAAACGCTTTGAAATCTGACCAGAATCCGCCTTTCTTTTTAGACATACCTCAAAATCCTGCCTTTCGCACGTTTTTTTGCGCGAACCAGCCGCGCATATGTACGCGAATATTGTACTACAAATTACATCGCATGTCAAGGGAATTTTTCCTTGGCGCTCGGCGTGGCAGGCACTTTTTTGCCGTCGGGGAGGGGGGGAGCGGAGTCCAAAGCCCGCTGAACGCAGATCAGGGAAATACGGCAGGATCCTTGCCGCCGGCAGAATCTTTGCCGGCTATCGGTTGACAGCTGTCTTTTTTTGTGTTATACTGATTGCAATCAAGCGCGGGGAACAGATCGGCAGTTTCTTGGGTGAGCGGAGGATAACAGTCTGAAAATGCTTTTTCGGACAGGAGTTTTGTGCCCTGGCAGTCTGAGTGACCGCCATTCCGGCAAGCCGGAACCGCCGAAAACTACCGCGTTGGTGAGAAAGGAACGGTCATAAACATGAAACATCGGGGAAAACTGCTTCTGGTGACAGCAGGTCTGATGCTGTCTCTCATCGCGATTCTGTGCGCCTGTACCGGACCGACTGAAACGAACACGGGCACCTCGTCCGAGACGGCGGGTTCCGCAACCGGAACCGAAACCGCAACGGAAGCCGTCACGGGTACGGAGACCGGATCGGCAGCTGCCGATACCGATACGCAGACCGAGACGGAAACCAAACCGACCGTGTCAGAGGACGTCATAGGCATCGCCAATGTGGCGAACGCCGGGTATGCCATGGCAGGCTCCTGCCGCAATACCGACGGGTATTCCAACCTGCACGCCAATGACAACGACCTGTCCACTCCGTTCTCCAGCCAGGACTTTTCGGCGGCGGAAAGCGATGTGTACCTGTTCGTTGACCTGACACGCGCGTATACGGTCCGTTCGGTCGTTCTGCTGCCTGCCGCCGGCGAGGCGGAGCTGTTCCCGGTTGACTTTGACCTGCAGGTATCGGATGACGGGCAGGCATGGACAACGGTGCAGAGCCGCACCGACGTGTCCGGCGTCGGCGAGGCAGGCGTAACGGTGGATATGGGCGGCGTTGAGGCGTCCTTTGTCCGCCTGCTGGTGCATCGGATGGCAGAGGATAAGGGAAAGTACCGCTTTGCACTGGGCGAGATGCAGGTGCTGGCGGACGTGCGCCGTACCGATAACCTCGTGCTTCGCCAGAACGACATCTGGCTCTATACGGATACTTCCGCTACCCTGACTGCGGCATACCGCCGCATTGCCAACGTCACGGAGGAAGCACCCCTGCGTTTCTTCACGGATGACCCTGCCGTGGCGGAGATCGACTGCAATACGGGCAGCATTACGCCCCGCGGCTTTGGCGATACCTTGGTTTACGCCTATGACGGCGAGAACCTGACCGCCTGTCACGTGCGCGTGCTGGACGATACGCAGACTGCATTCCGCATCAGCACCTTTTACCATTCCAATTTCGGGTATCCCGATGTTATTCCCGCGTGCCTGGACTACATGAAGGAGGCGGGCATCGGATTCCTGGAAGAGACGCGCACCTACGATGCCGCCGGCAATCAGGTCTGCGACTATATGATGTACCTGTGCGCCAAGCGGGATATCTTCTACTCGGTCAGCGATCCGCTCCACGACCTGGCTCTGTCCAAGGCGAGCCAAAGCCGGATCATCGAGCTGGTTCAAAAGTACGAGAACCGTGCCGGCTTCGGCGGCATTTATCTCGTGGATGAGCCGCACGAGGAATCCAATGACTACGCCCGCGTGGCACGCATCATCCACGACTACAACCATCACATCACCCCGCACCTCAATCTCCTGCCCATCGGCGGATTTCCCTCCTGGGATGAGTATGTGTCGGAGTATTGCGCCATCACAGGCGGTACGCATCGGATGGAGTACCTGTCCTACGACAACTACTGCTTCATGGCTGACGGCGGCTTCAACTGGGGCGTATACAATTCGCTCAATAAGATACGCCAGTATGGGCTGAAGTACAACGCCTCGACGGGCTACTATATGCAGTGCATGGAAATACGCGGCGCTTACCGCATTTCCTCCGATGAGGAACTGCTGTTCAATGCCTCTATGGGGCTTGCATACGGCATGAAGAATTTCAAGTGGTTTGTCTACCTGACGCCTATCGGGGGCGGGGGAGAGCCCTTCACGACCGGCGTGATCGGTCCTGATTTCAAGCCCTCCGTTATGTATGAGGGCGTGAAGGCGGCGAATGCCCGCATTGCCGAGTGGGGCAAGGTTTTGGGCAAGAGTGACGCCGTGGAGGTTTACCATTCGGATGCCGTTTCCGGCAACGAGGTCGTGCCGGAGGATTTCGTCATCCGGCAGACCTCCGACAACGCCGCCATATATGCGCTCTATCAGTCGCTGGAAGGCGACGGGCGGCAGTACGTGGTGGTCGTCAACCGGGATTTCGGCAAGGGACGGGATAAGGATTTTACCTTTGCCGTTACGGAAGGGCTGCCCTCACTGGAGCTTTACGACGGTGGTGCATGGACATCGCTGGATATCGGGAGCGGCAGCTTCAGCCTGTTCATTGCGGCTGGCGACAGCGCCATCCTGCGCCTGCCGGAGGGATATGATTTCCGCCGCCCTGCCGCCAAGCCTTCGGATAATCTCGCACTGGGGCGGGCTGCCTTTGTGAGCAGTTCGCAGTACACCTTCTGGACCGAAAGCGACAAGGCGTCCTACCGCCTGACCGACGGGGAAACGGCATCCGGCGGCTGGCTTGCCGGCAACCGCGACGCGAATCCGATTGTTCTGATCGATCTGGGCGAGGTCAGGCAGATCAGCCGCGTGGATCTGTTCGTGTTCGTGACCATGGAGAAGCGCTTCCCCGGCAGTGCCACGATCGAGGTGTCGGCAGACGGCGTGACATGGACGCAGGTGTTCTCCTCGCAGATCACGGCAGGTGCGGACGGATCCGCTTCCTGCGGGTTTGACAAGGCGGACGCCCGCTATGTCCGTATAACCGCCGGCGGCGTCCGATGTGCGCTCGGCGAGATCGGGATATACGCACAATGAGCCGGAGCGGCACGCCGCACGCGCAAGCCGCCGGCATCGGCGGACGCGGCGCCCCGGTTGCCCGCGACTGAAAACAAAACTGAAAACTGTAAATATTTCTCCGTTTTTTGCGAAAAGTTCCGACAAAATGCCGTTCCGGATCGTTATACAGTATGAGGGGGGATTACGATATGCCTGAATCAGAATCTTTGCTGCGTACGGACGAAGGTTTTGAGGCGTTTTATACCCGGCACTATAAGTTGGTATACCGCACCTGCTTCTCCTACATGAAGAACACCGCCGATGCGGAGGACTGTACCGAGGACGTATTTGTCAAAGTGCTGACCGGACAGTACTCCTTTGAGGACGAGAATCACGAGAAGGCATGGCTGACCGTTACCGCCATGAACCTGTGCAAGGACAAGCTGCGGCACTGGACGCATCGGCAGGTCGTGTCGCTGGATGACTGTGCCGAGCTGGTCGGCGACGGTGCGCCGCACATCGATGAAACGCTGGATGCCGTGCTGAAGCTGCCGCCGAAGTATAAGGACGTTATCTACCTGCACTACTACATGGGCTACAAGACAGACAGAATAGCCGAGATGCTGGAGAAGCCTCCGTCCACCGTCCGGAATCACCTGCGGGAGGCAAGGGAACTTTTGCGCAAGCTGTTGGGAGGGATACAACCGTAATGAAAAAAGGTATGGAGGAGAACGATCAAAGGACGGATCCGGGGACTGACGGAAGGCAGGAGCAGGAGGATGCCGTCCTGCGCGGACAGTTGCAACAGGCGCTGGACAGCGTGGAGCCGGACGGGGAGGCGCGGGAACGGATGCTGCGTCGCATCCGGGAAAAGGCGGCTGCCCGGCAGACCGCCGATGAACCGACTCCCGTGTCCGCACCGGAACCGGCACGCCGCCGCGCGGGCTTCTGGGGGCAGCTTCTGCGGTACGGGCTTCCGACCGCCGCCTGCCTGTGCATCCTGATGATTACGCTCTGGCGTGCGCCGGGTCTGACCTCCGGCAAGCCGGGTGACGGTGGCAGTCGGGAGCCTGCCACCACTCCCATTGTCCGCTTTGTCGGACCGTCCGGGCTGGATGCGGCGGGACTGTCCCTGTCCCTGCCTGAAGGCGCCGGAAATGTGTCCAGCACACTGGTGGACGGGCAGATCGCCTGCGTGTACTTCGTCATGGACGGTAAGGCATACGCCCTGTACGCTTCGCGTCTGGAGGGAGATTTCTTCGGGCTGGACGGCGACATCGTGGAGACCGAGCAGATAACGGGCACGTTCAGCGCCATCCTGCAAAAGGTGCGCCCGCTTCTGCCGAGCAAGGAGAACCCGATTCCGTCGAGCCCGGGCGAGGAGGCGACCACCTCTGCGGGTGAGCCTGCGCCGGTCGGTATCCCCGGTGCCTATCAGGCGGTCTGGGAGGCAGACGGTGTCCGCTACTACCTGTGCGCCACCAACGGCGCATCGGCGGACGATGTGCTGACGGTCGTGCGCCAGCTTATGCCTGGGGCGGAAACCGGGAACGAAGCGGAATAACCGCGCCGGCAAAAGGGGCTGTAAAACTCATTTTGAGTTTTTACAGCCCCTTTTTGTTGTCCGTTATCTGTTATTTGTTATCTGTTATCGGTAGTCGTAGCGCTCGCCGGTCTGCACCGGTATACAACGCCCGGCGGTCAGTTCCCGCACCCGCTCGCACAGCGGCGCGGCGGCGGCGACTTTGACTGCCAATGTCAGCGTGACCTGCTCGGCAAAATCCTGCGCGTCGGTCAGCGCTCCGGCACGGGAAATCTCCGGCAGGAGCCGCTGGTAATCGCTGTAGGAAACCGCCAACGACAGCACGGCATACCGCTCGTAGGTGATGATACCCGCGTCCTCCAGCGCCAGCCGCGCGGCGGACGAATAGGCGCGGATCAGTCCGCCCACACCCAGCAGCGTCCCGCCGAAGTAGCGCGTCACCACCACCACGGCGTCGGTCGCGCCGGTGTGCCGGATCGCCTCCAGCGTCGGCATTCCGGAGCTGCCCTGCGGCTCTCCGTCATCCGAGTAGTGCGCGACCGTGTCGGCACCCAGCCGGAACGCCCAGACGTTGTGCGTCGCATCGGAGAATTCCTTTTGCCGTGCCTTGACAAACGCCAGCGCCTCCTCTTCGGTCCTGACCGGGGCGGCGTGACTGAGAAAGACCGATTTGCGATCCTCCAGCTCGCCGTGCCCCTCGCCGCGCAGTGTGGTGTACAGCAGTCCGCGGTCGGGGGCGCTCATGCGTTGTCCTCCCGCCCGGAGCCGGGCTCCGGCTCCAGCCATGCGTCGCGCCCCACCTCTGCCTGCAACGCCGCCAGCATCGCACCGTAGCGCAGAGCGACCGGCGGCGGGATCAGTCCCTCGTGAATCATGGTTTCAAACCTCCAGAAACTGACCCAGCAGGCGGCATCGGTTTCTCCCTCCTGCAGAGTCAGGGAATCGGCGGGCAGTGTGCGGCGCACAAGATAACAGTCCGAAAAGGCGGACGGCTCCCGGATACTGCCAAGCAGGTGCAGCTCCTCCGGCGCGGCGTCAATGCCGGTCTCCTCGCGCAGCTCACGCCGTGCG
>OIXH01002996.1_pt1 | contig 15792 bp, 14 predicted proteins | sample 1587741 | NCBI WGS metagenome assembly OIXH01 (sample SAMEA3888916, study PRJEB22519) | human gut metagenome | biome: human gut; feature: human-associated habitat; material: faeces | place: Denmark | collected 2011 | reverse complement strand
TCCCTGCATGAGGTGCTGGCCGCGCCATAGGCGCAAGCACCGAATGAGAAAACTCGAAGAAGTGGCCTTTAGCCACTTCTTCGAAAAAAGTATTACTCTTCTGCTTCTGTCTTACTGCTTTCCAGCATCTCCGGGAAGGGCCAGCCCTTTATGCCGCCCTCGATAATATAGAAGCGGGTCTGGTCGATCTTTTTCTCGTTTACATAGTAGCTTATGGCGTTCTCCGCGCCGCCCTTGCCTTCCATGCACATCACATATATAGGCAGGTCGTTCTCGGTAAGCTTATCCGTTACCTTATCCAGTCTCTTGCGAAGGTCCTCGGTATTGGCAGGATACGCCTTGGTTTCTATGGAGCCGTGGAGATGCCCGTCTTCCTTGTAGCTGTCCTTTGTCTGCACGGAGAGCAGAAGCATATCCTCCTTGGCCTCGATCTTGGTCTTGAGCTCATCAGGGGTGATGTACTGGTAATTGGGGGTCACCTCCAGCATATCCGCATAGGGCCAGTTGGTGCCGCCGCCTTCAAGTATGTAGAACTTGCGGGGGTCTATGCCCTTGGTAGCCCAGTGGTTTACGGCGTTATACGCGCCGTTGGTGCCGCTCATGCAGATGAGCACTATGGGGTCAAGTGTCTTTTCTATCTGCTCGTTCAGCTCGTCCAGAGCGTCCCACTGTTCCTTGTTTGTATTGGGGAAAGAATAGGTGGGTATGGAGCCGGGCAGGTGGCCGGCATCGTAATATTCGCTCTGACGGATATCTATAAGCATGACGTTCTTGTTTTCTTCAAGCAGCTTTACCAGATCGTCGGGAGCGATATAGAGATAATCTATGTTGTACCACTTGAGCTCCTCATAAGGCCAGCTCATCTGGCCGCCCTCAAGTATCCTCAGCCTGCTCTCGTCAACGCCCTTTTCCGCATAGTAGTCGTAGGCGTTTTCCGCGCCGGTCTTGCCGCCCAGGCCCACTATAATGACGGGGCCTTCCTTCTCATCTATCTTTTCGAGGGCGGTATCCAGCTTGGCCTTCAGCTCATCCGTATCCGCGGGATATGCGTAGGTAGAGATGGCGGTAGGCAGATGGCCCTGGGCGTAGTACTCCTCAGGCTGTATATCAACTATGACCTTTTCGTCGCCATTCTCTATCATTGTCTTTACTTCGTCGGCAGTGATATACTGATATTCCTTGGCGGGAGCTTCTTCATCGCCGGGGAGCTGCTCGGCGTTCTCCTGCTGCGCACAGCCGGCGAACAGGCCTATTGCCATCAGCACAGCCATTATCAGGGACAACTTCTTCATGGTATCTTCTCCTTATATGTTGCTTTATATGTTTCCTTGGTTTCCGCATTTGCATTGCATGGGCTTCCGCCCTCTCACAGCCGAACCGGCTGTCAAGGTTAGCCTCCTCACCCAACGGGGCAGGGCGTCACTACAGGCTGAGGTATGACTATCTCGGGTATCTTGGTCCTGCGGGGCTTGGGGCTGGCCTTTGGCGTAGGAGTAGGCAGGGGGCTGGGCTCCGGGGTGGGCGTGGGAGCGGGACCCATGCTCATGTACACCGTCACCTTTTCGTCGCCGTCTATCTCCTGTCCCGCACTTACGCTTTGCAGGGCGACCAGACCCTTTGGCACCTTCTCGGAGGATACGAACAGTATGTCGGCATCGATGCCCTTATTTTTAAGTATGCTCTGAGCTACGTCAGCAACTTCGTATGTGAGGTCCGGCATCTCCAGAGGCTGGCTATCTGCTGCGGGCTCTTTGTTCTGCTTTGCGCCCTGTATAAAGTTTGTATAATAATACCATCCGCCCGCGCCTATAAGGGCCACCGCGGCTATTATGCCTATGACAAGGCCGGCCTTGCCCTTCTTTTTGGGCTGCTGGTCCTCGCTGTAATCGTCTATATCGTCCATATCGTCGGGCGTTTCCTCCGCCCTGGCCTCATTAAGCTCATCCTCGGCTCTTTCGATGTCCTCCTCGGCATGGGCGAGGTCGGCCTCTGCCGCTTCAAAGGCCTGCTCCGCTGCGGTTATTACGCTCTCCGCCGCGTCCATATCCTTTACGGTTCTGAGGGTGCTTTGGGCCTTGTCCACAGCTTCCTGAGCCTTTCCGGCTTTCGCCTGGCTCTGATGGAGCTTTTCTTCCAGCTCGTTTATCCGTTCCTCTTCCTTATTCATACTTCTTACCTATCGATCCGATATGTTGATTTATACATTTTGCGTCATGATTGGCGCTTTGTCAACAAGCGGCCAATCACGATTTTATTAACAAATTATGAATTTACGTAATTTTTTATTATTCGTAATATTCCGGCTTGAGAACTCCCACGTAGGGCAGGTTGCGGTAGAAGTTGTTGAAGTCCAACCCGTAGCCCAGCACGAATTCGTTGGGTATGACGAAGCCGGTATAGTCCGGTGTGATATCGCATTCTCTGCGGGAAGGCTTATCCAGCAGGCAGCATATTTTAAGGGAGGCGGGCTCTCTTGCCTCCAGTACCTTCTTAAGGTGCTTAAGAGTATGGCCACTGTCCATTATATCCTCGATTATGAGCACGTGGCGGCCGGTTATGCTGGTATCCATATCCTTGGCTATGCGCACTATTCCGGAGGTCCTCTTTCCGTTGCCGTAGCTGGATATGGACATGAAGTCCAGCTCTGTCATACAAGTCATATGCCGCACAAGGTCGGAAAAGAAGTGGACGGCGCCCCTGAGTATGCAGACGCATATCACGTCCTTGCCCTCGTAATCCTCCGAAAGCTGAGCGCCCAGCTCGGCTATGCGCCTTTGCAGTTCCTCCTCGCTTACCAGCACCTTATCCACTACCTTATTAAGATCGGTCTTTTCTGCCATGTTGAACCCCCGGTTATATAAAAATTATTTGTTCACTGCTCCGCAACGTACGTTACACGAAGCACCCGCTTCGTGTTTTCTTCCACCTTTACCTTATCGGAAATACCGTAGCCCGGTATGAACAGGGCGTCGCTTCCCGAAAAGAGTATGGGCATATTTCGTTGATCCCTCGGCACTTTTCTGTCTATGAAAAAGTCCTTGAGCTTCTTTCCGCCGCCCGAGCCTATGAGCTGAAACCTGTCCCCATCTCTCCGGGTACGCACCCTGAGGCCGGCAGGCAGCTTGTCCCTGTCAATATAGGCGACAGTATTGTTTTTTATTATCCCACCTTCGACAGCTTCTGCAAAGAAAAAACCTCCGGCAAACCGGGTTTCCCCCTCAATATTGAAGGGCACGTCCACTTCATTGGCATTTTGCCGGATTCCAAAGCAGATGCTGCCATAGCTCACCCATGCGCTTATGTGAGGTATATCCGCATGGGCACCGGTTTTTGCCGTAAGCATGTCCATTATGCGCTCTATGTGGCAGCGCTCTACATCCGCCGTGGCCCCTGCCTCGAACACCGCAATGCGTATGGCCCGGCTCTTTAGGGGCAGCGGCAGCGCGGCAAGCCTGGCCCTGTCGTAGCCTTCCTCTGTCTTTGCATCCCTGAGTGCGTCGCGGGCCAGCCCGTCCAGATATTCCTCGTCCTGCCGCAGCAGCTCGCCCATGGAACACAGGCCCTCCACAAAGCAGGGGTTCAGGTTATCCTGAATGTAGGGGATAAGGTCGAGGCGTATCCTGTTCCGGCTGGCGTCCCGCTCAAGGTTGGTGCTGTCGGTGCAGTAGCTCAGGCCGTTATCTGCTGCGTATTCCTCTATTTCCCGCCTTCTGGCCCAGAGCAGCGGGCGTATTATATTGCCGTAGGCAGGCTCCATGCCCATGAGCCCCTTCAGGCCGCTGCCCCGTATGAGGTGCAGCATTATGCTCTCCGCCTGATCGTCCATGTGATGGGCGACGGCTATTTTATCCGCGCCAAGTTCTTTCGCGGCCCTATGGAAGAATTCATAGCGCTTCTCCCTCGCCGCCTGCTCCAGCGTCTTGCCCTCCGCCCTGGCTATACCGGGTATATCCAGCCCTTCGCAGACCAGCGGCACCCCCAGCCCTTTGCACAGCTCCTCGACGAAGCGCTGGTCGTGATACGCCTCCGCCCCCCTTATACCGTGGTTCAGATGGGCTGCGCAAAGCTCAAAGCCCCGCTCCGGCGCTATTTTCAGCAGCACATGCAGCAGCGCCACCGAATCCGCGCCGCCGCTCAGGCCCACCAGCACCCTCTCGCTTTTATTTATAAGGCCGTATTTGTCTATGGCGTTTTTTACTTTGCTTTCGAGTTTTTCCATATAAATAAGTATATCCCCCCTGCATCGGTTTGACAAGGCGCAGGAGGGAACATATAATTATTAAGTACCAGCAGGTACATACCCTAATAAATTCACCGTCGGGAGAGGACAAAGCATATGAAGCTCGGAGTAGTAGGACTTCCTAACGTAGGCAAAAGCACACTTTTCAATGCCATAACCCAGGCGGGGGCACAGGCCGCCAATTATCCTTTCTGTACCATAGAGCCCAACGTGGGCGTGGTGGCGGTGCCGGACAGCCGCTTGGACGTGCTTTCCGAAATGTACCACCCCGAAAAATATACCCCCACCGCAATAGAGTTCGTGGACATAGCCGGCCTTGTGCGCGGCGCATACAGGGGCGAGGGTCTTGGCAACAAGTTCCTTTCCCATATACGGGAGGTGGACGCCATAGTTCACGTAGTGCGCTGCTTCGAGGACGAGAACATAGTCCACGTCGACGGCTCGGTAGACCCCGTCCGCGACATGGAGACCATAAATATAGAGCTGATATTCGCTGACATGGATACCATGGACAAGCGCATAGAGAAGGCCGAAAAGAACAGCAAGTCCGGCGACAAGAAGCTGCTGGCCGAGGTGGAGTTCCTCAAGCGGATAAAGGCGCATCTGGAATCCGGCAAGCCGGTGCGCAGCATGGAGCTAACGGACGACGAAAGGGAATACGTTGATGGCCTGTTCCTGCTCACCTCCAAGCCCGTCATATATGTGGCCAATATATCCGAGGACGATATCGGCCGTGACCTACCCCAGGTAGACGCCCTGTACAGGGCGGCAGCCGCCGAACAGGCAGGCGCCCTGACCATATGCGCAAAGGTGGAGGAGGAGATATCCGAGCTTTCCCCGGAGGAAAAGCAGGATTTCCTCAGGGAGATGGGCATAGGCGAAAGCGGCCTCGACAAGCTCATAAAGGAGTGCTACTCCCTGCTGGGCCTTATAAGCTTCCTCACCGCCGGCCCCAAGGAGGTAAGGGCATGGACGATAGTCAAGGGCACCAAGGCCCCCCAGGCGGCAGGCAAGATACATACCGACTTTGAAAAGGGCTTCATAAGGGCAGAGGTAGTGAACTTCAATACCCTTGTTGAGCACGGCACAATGGCGGCCTGCAAGGAGAAGGGCCTTATCCGCAGCGAGGGAAAGGACTATGTGATGCAGGACGGAGACATAGTGGTATTCCGTTTTAACGTGTGATAAACAGGCATAGAAAAGGAACGGCGGCGTGAGCTGTCGTTCCTTTATTTTTCTTTTTGTTTTTACTTATGATACAGCTTCTTTGTCTGGTATTTGGGCTCGCAGGTCACGTTTATTCCCAGCTTGCGGAAGGTGCTGCTGTCCACGCCGGAAAGTATGACCGTTGAGTGAGCTTCACAGCCCCTGAGCTTATCCAGCTGCCGCATGGCCACCTCGGCGGTAGGGTTGGTGGCGGCGGATATGGAAAGGGCGATAAGCACCTCGTCCATGTGCAGCCGTGGATTGTGGTTGCCAAGGTGATTCACCTTCAGATCCTGTATGGGCTCTATCACTATGGGGGATATGAGGTGCATATCCTTCTGTATCCCGCCCAGGCGCTTGAGTGCGTTGAGCAGCACGGCAGCCGAAGCGCCAAGGAGCTTAGTGGTCTTGCCGGTGACTATTTCGCCATCGGGCAGCTGTATCGCCGCGGCAGGCTCCCCGGTCTGCTCCGCCCGGGCTACCGCCGCGTCTATTACGGGCCTGTCCTTTACGGTTATGCCAAGCTGGTTTATGAGCAGCTTTATCTTTTCAGCAGGCCGGCTGTCGCTCATTCCCTGACGGGCAGAGCACATGGCGGCGTAATAGCGGCGTATTATCTCCTGACGGGAGGCCTCGCAGCATACCTCATCGTCCGTTATGCAGTTTCCCGCCATGTTCACCCCCATGTCCGTGGGAGACTTGTAGGGGGACTCGCCGTATATCTGCCTGAACATGGCGTTGAGCACCGGGAATATTTCCACGTCCCGGTTGTAGTTGACGGTGGTGACGCCGTAGTTTTCAAGATGGAAGGGGTCTATCATGTTCACGTCGTTCAGATCCGCCGTGGCTGCCTCGTAGGCAACGTTCACCGGATGCTTGAGAGGCAGGTTCCAGATGGGGAAGGTCTCGAACTTGGCATAGCCCGCGCGGACGCCCCTCTTGTTCTCATGGTAAAGCTGGGAAAGGCAGGTAGCCATCTTGCCGCTGCCCGGGCCGGGGGCGGTCACCACCACCAGAGAGCGGGTAGTCTCAATGTACTCGTTGAGTCCGTATCCCTCGTCGCTGACAATGGTTTCTATATCGTTGGGGTAGCCGGGAATAGGATAGTGGCGGTATACCTTTATGCCGAGCTGCTCCAGACGGCGCTGGAATACGCCGGCGGCGCTCTGGCCGCGGTACTGGGTGAGTACTACGCTGCCCACGTACAGGCCGATGCTTCGGAATGCGTCTATGAGCCTGAGCACATCCAGATCGTAGGTTATGCCCAGATCGCCTCTCACCTTGTTCTTCTCGATATCCGCCGCGTTTATGGCGATGACTATCTCAGCCTGGTCCTTCAGCTGGAGAAGCATGCGCACCTTGCTGTCAGGCTCAAAGCCCGGCAGCACGCGGGAAGCGTGAAAGTCGTCGAAGAGCTTGCCGCCGAACTCCAGATACAGCTTGCCGCCGAACTGGGCAAGCCTGTCCATAATATGCTCTGACTGCATGGAAAGGTATTTCTGGTTGTCAAAGCCTATCTTCATTCCCTTTTTCCCCCTTGCTTTATCAAAAAAATATATAAATATGCAGTTTTGACCTAATTTAATATTATATAACCTTGCACAACCCTTTTACAATTGCCCTTTACCATAAGATTTGAGTATATTTCCAAAAGCAGCGCGTATAACAAAAAACGCGAAGGAGACGAAAGCTCCGCCGCGTTTGATTTTATTTATCATATCCAGCGCGCATGGGAGAAGGGGGTCATCACGGCGCGCACCTTTCCCTTTACCTGCCAGTAGGGTATGAAGCCCACATGGCGGCTGTCCCCGCTGTTGTTGCGGTTGTCGCCCACCACGAAAAGGCTCCTTTCCGGAACCGTGACCTCCGGCATTTCGCTGTCCTCTATATAGCCGTCCCAGTAGGCGCTCTCGTCCAGTTTTTCGCCGTTGAGGTATATGGCCCCATCGGATATGCTTATCCTGTCCCCCGGCACGGCTATAACGCGCTTGACGCACTTTTCCGTGTGGTAGGGGTAGCGGCAGATTATTATATCGTCGCGCTGCGGCGCGGAAACGGTATATGTGAGCTTTTCCGTGAACATCCCCTCCCCGCCCACGAGCGTGGGGTACATAGATATGCCTATGCACTGCACCGGCTCGAATATGAAGGTGCGTATGAATATCGCCACCGCCATGAGCGTCAGCAGGTATATTATGAAGTCGCTGTTCGCCGCCTTCTTGTAGGGCTCGTCCTTTTTATGCAGCTCGTCGCGGGCTTCCCTGAATTTTTTGAGTTTCTTTTTGCTTAGCATCCGGGGTATTTGCCTTCCTTATTTTTTCTTTCCACATGGTAACACTCAAAGCCCGCCTTGTCAAATAATGCCCTTCCTTTTCCCCCATAATTCATCAATAATTCACTATTACCTTGGGGCGCATGCTGTGTTAAAATTACCCTTATGAAGCATTGTATAAGACTTACAAGCGGCGTTGCCGCATTATTTATCGCATTGGCTCTCCTGGGCTGCTCGAGGCCCGCGGTATCCCCGGCCCCGGCCGCCCCCTCCCCCGCGCCCTCCACCCCTGCGCCTATACAGGAGCCCGAGAGCCGCTATACCATCGCATGGATGAGCGACACACAGCACTACTCCAACAGATTCCCGGATATCTTCTACGCCATGACCGCCTATCTGCGGGACGCGGAGAAGGAGCTGAACCTGAAGTACGTTGCCCATACAGGCGACCTTATAAACAACTATGGAAGCGAGCGCCAGTGGGAAAACGCCGTGCGCGCCATGGCCTCCATCGCCAATATACCCGCAGGGGTCTGCGCCGGCAACCACGACGTAAAGCACGACGACGCCCTCTACGATAATTTCAGCCGCTACTTCGGCGAAAAACAGGTAAGCTACCGGGAATGCTATGGAGGAAGCTTTCAGGATAACCGCGGCCACTATGACCTCATCGACGCAGGCAGTACCAGGTATCTCTTCATATACATGGGCTATCACGTTGAGCAGGACGGCATAGAGTGGATAAAGAGCGTGCTGGAGCAGTACCCGGACAGGGTGGCCGTGCTCTGCACCCACGCCTACTTTGACACCGACCTGACGCTGCTCGCAGACGGCAGGCTGCTCAAGGAGGAGATAGTTTCAAAGTATTCCAACGTATACATGGTGCTTTCCGGCCACCGCTACAACATAGCCTGCGTGCCGGAGGAATTTGACGACGACGGGGACGGAGCGCCCGACCGCAGGGCATACCAGATGATATGCAACTATCAGGCGGCAGACGACCATGGCGGCAGCGGCTATATGATGTTTTTTGACGTGGACGAGGAAAAAGGCGTGATAAACTGCTACACCTATTCGCCGATGCTGGACGATAAAGTGCGCTTTGACGACATATCAAAGAAAAAGAGACGCTACAGTAACGCCCCGCAGGACGAGCTGATGACTTTGGAGATACCCTGGGAATTGGCGGATTAGAGCGCAGCGAGGGCACATATGGCAAGGAGCGGAAGTACTTCCGCTCCTATGTTATATTATCGGTTATTGTAAGCTTAGTCGCTTATGCTCCTGCACTCCAGATAGTAACGCTTTTCGTTGGCCTCGCCCATGGAGAAGGTCTTGCGGGGCAGCGCGCCGTCGAATATTACGGTGCGGAAGAACGCACTCTTGTCCATGGGGGGCAGCAGGAAGCCCATGTTGCCTTCCTTGGTACCCAGGTCCATAACCACGTCAGCGCCGTGTATGTAGTCGATGGTGGCGCCGGCAGTCTCCTTGATGAGTATGTCCAGGGCGTTCTGAAGTGTTCCTACCTCAAGCTGAGCGGCGGGGTGCTCTACATAGAAGCAGCCTACTCCCTTACCGTTCACAAAGGGGATAACGTGGCCGGCCTTGCCGTCCATGGCCTTGTGGAGCTCGTCCATGCTGTTGAAGTTCCTGACTTCGCAGCTGCCGTTCTGCTCGGTCAGCTTGTTGCTTATCCACTCAACGGCCTTATCGCCTACGTTGAATATTACCCTGTGAATGGGCTCGAATACTATGCCGTCGTCATGTACGTTCTCGAGCTCTACCAGGCAGTAGCGGGCGGGGTGCTCGTCCTTTGCGGTGAGGCCCTTCTCGGCCTTTATCCGCTCCCAGTTGGCCTTTGCGGTAGCGAAGGAATGGTTGCCGTCGCCCATGGCGAAGAGCAGGGGCGCCTGATCGGTGTTGTACTTTTTGGCGTATGCGTCCTTATCGATCAGAGCGGTGAGGGCATCGATCGCGCCCTTTATCTGGCCCTCGTCCTTTACGAGATAGCCCTTTATGTGGCCGCCCTTCTGCATAAGGTCGAAATCATACAGCTTTTCGGTCTTGTCCAGCCTCTCGCCTATGGGTTCTATAACGGTGCGCTCGGGGTCGTCTATGAGCACCAGTATATGGGGCATCTCCAACGGAGCGTCCTTCCTTATCCTGAGACGGGGAGGTATACGCTCGACTATAGTGCCCTCGGTTGCGCGGATAAGTGTGGTTGAGCCCTTGGTATAGTCGTAGTTCTCCAGATCCAGCGCCACGATCAGTCCCTTGCGGGTCTTGCCGTCCACAGAGCGGACTACATAGGCAAAGCCCTCGCCCTTGTTTTCCAGCACGCCCTTCTCAACGTATTCCTTCATGTGGGCGTTTATAGAGGCTATGCGCTCGGCCTCGTCCGGCTTGTCCAGATACAGCTCGGGCAGCATTATGCGGAGAGTAGAAGGCGCGTCGCCAACTATCTTCTCGGTCTCGTTCCAGTAATCCGGCTGAGAGGTGAACTGGTCGCAGGCTACTACGGCCCACTTGGTCATATCCACGTCCTTGTTGGGGAGCAGCAGTTCAGGTACCCTTACGCCTATGTTATTTGCATACTTTGTCATGAAACAGCCTCCGTCAGTATTTTTTTGTTTTCAAAATAAACTACAAAGATTTTTTAAGTACATAACTATCTTTTTATATCATACATCACACCAAGCCCTCCGGTCAATCAAAAGCAGCTTATTATGTTTTGATTTTTGATTCCTCAGGCTGAATCTTTTCAGCACTTTAAATAACTAAAGCGCCGTGGTATAATCGTATCATAAGGAGGCGAAAAAGCAATGTACCGGAGCAAGCTTACCACCCCCGAAACGGAGTGGTTTTTCAAGGCTATACTTTCCCTTAAGACGGAAGAGGACTGCGCCCGTTTCTTTGAGGATGTGGCCACAATAGGCGAGGTGCAGGCCATGGCTCAGCGGCTGCACGTGGCAAAGCTCCTTAACGACGGCAAATACTCAGACGTTGCAGAGGTCACCGGCGCCTCCACCGCCACCATATCCCGGGTGAGCCGCTGCCTCACCTACGGGGCGGACGGATACAAGCTGGTTCTGGGCAGGCTGGAGAAGTAACCGTTTTGTCCGCTTATGTTTCACGCTGCACATTTTTTGTAAAAAACACTTGCATTATATCCGCAGATTGGTTATAATACATATCGTTCGCGAGCAATGTGTGCTGATATAGCTCAGCTGGTAGAGCGCGTCATTGGTAATGACGAGGTCCCCGGTCCGAATCCGGGTATCAGCTCCAGAAAAAGCCATCCGTTTTGGCGGGTGGCTTTTTTGTTATTGATACGGATGTGGGCGCGGTGCTATAATATACGGGCTGTCAAAGCGATACGGGATAACCTTCCATACTTTTCATCAGAGGTAAGATAACATGCGCCGCAATGAAACAAAATATGTGCTGCTGGAGCTGCTTTCAATGGCATTTCTGGCCGCCTCCGGCATATTCGTAAGGTACAGCGTCATATCGCCCATAAACGCAGGCATGTGGCGCTGCCTTTTTGCCCTGCCCGTACTGTATCTTATGTGCCGCAGCGAACTGCCTGTCCTGACGAAAAAGGACTGGCTGATGCTGCTTGCGGCGGGTGTCATGCTTGCGGGGGACGTTGCGCTCTACAATACCGCCTTCTCGTATACCTCCGTAGCAAACGCCACGCTGATAGTAAACCTCACGCCGTTTGTGATAGTACCGGTATCGCGCTTTGTTTTTAAGGAATCAGTGCCGAGGCACTTCCTCATCAGCGCTGCCGTAGCGGTGGCGGGGCTTGTGCTGCTGATGCTGGGAAAGGCTGAGGGGGCGGAGTCCGGCTTTAAGGGGGATCTGCTCTCCATGGCGGCCTGCGTGTTTTACTCGGCGTACATACTGCTTACCTACCGCGCCAGCGGCAGCGTATCCTCCAGCGCCATAATGTTCGTATGCAGCATATCTACCACCGCGGTGCTGTTTATAATAGGCGCGCTCGCGGAGGGGCCAGAGGTGCCCCGCACATGGGCCGAGATATGGCCCATACTGGGAATGACCCTGTCGCTGCAGGTGATAGGGCAGAACCTCCTTGCCCATTGCCAGCACAGCCTGAGCGTGAACCTTTCATCGGTCATATGCCTGTCCGAGCCCGCCTTCGCCGCGGTATACGCCATACTGCTCTTTGGCGAAAAGCCGACGGTCACGGAGCTTTTCGGCATGGCGGCGGTGGTGATCGGCGTGTATCTCGTCAAAAGACAGTACAACGGGGATTAGGGTACCGTTCCGTCCCCGCCGGCAGGCAGGCTATGCGCGTGAGCCCGCTTCGTTCCGTCGGTCCCCCCGTGCGCCTTCAGCTATTCTCCTGCCAGTAAGCCTCCGCATCATCTATGTTGTCGAAGGCGTCCCGGTTTTCCTCATAAAAGTCCTCCGGGCCCGTGAAGTCCGCCGCGTTGTATGGGTCGTCCGGCCCGCTGCCGGCAGATGCGGGGCTTGTCGGCCGGAAGCACGGCGTGGGAGATGGTGTGGGCATGGGGTCCGCCGCCCTGCGCCGAGCCGCCTCGCGCCCGAAGTTATCCCGCGCCTGCCGCCGCAGCGCGCTTATCTCGGCAGAATACTCTCCCGGGTACTCCTCGGATATATGGCTGAGTCGGCTTATCACATCATAATAATAAGGATCATCCCCCGCCTCATACAGTCTGAGCGCCTCTATGTAGGCTGTCAGGGGATATACGTCCCTGTATCCGTAGGGAAGCTCCTCCAGCAGCCCGAGCGCCTCGTCCATGCTCCCCCCGTCCATGAGCGCCAAGGCCTCTTTATACTTCGCCGCAGCAGCCGCCTCCTGCCTTTCGCGCCCTGCCCCAGGCGGAAGCGCACTTAACGCGAACGCCAGTCCGGCGGCAAGCAGCAGCGCGGCGGTGTATCCTACTATTATTCCTTTTCCTTTAAAAATGCTGTTCACGGCGGCCTCCTGCGGATAGGTGTGTGCGCGGTATCATTTTTAAGTATAGCACATCTGCACCCGCCGGTCTTGCGATAATTGCCGAAACTGTAATATAATATATGATAATACTATTTTCCCGTTCTCAGCACGGGTACACCTTCTCTTTTTTTATAAAAATAACGTCAAGGAAGTGGAAGCAATGAATAACCGACTTACAGAAGCCTACATAAGCATACTAAAGGAAGAGTTGCTGATGGCAACGGGCTGCACCGAGCCCATAGCCATAGCCTACTGCGCCGCAAAGATGCGCGACATACTGGGCGGCGAGCCGGAGCGCATAGAGGCCGAGGTAAGCGGCAACATACTTAAAAACGTAAAGAGCGTGATAGTGCCTAACACCGGCGGGCTGAAGGGCATAAACGCCGCCATAGCCGCAGGGATAATTGCGGGGAGGGCGGAAAAGGTGCTTCAGGTCATATCCTATGTGACACAGGAGGAGCACAGCCGCATAAGGGAATACATGGAAGTCACGCCGTTGGCCGTGAGCTGCTCGGACAACGGCAGGATGCTGGATATACGGCTCACGGGATACAGGGGCGGCGACAGCGCAATGGTACATATAGCCAACAACCACTCCAACATAATACGCGAGGAGAGGAACGGCGCAGTCCTCATGGAGCTTCCCCCGTCCGACTCCGCAGAGGATAACCTTCAGGATAAGAGCGTGCTGAACATAGAGGACATAGTGCGCTTTGCGGATACAGTGGACGTGGAGCTGGTCAAGCCGCTCCTCGACAACCAGATACGCTGCAACTCCGCCATAGCGGAGGAGGGCCTAAGAGGCGATTGGGGCGCAAACGTGGGGCGCGTGCTGCTTTCCGAGTTCGGCAGCGACATAAAGAACGAGGCCCGCGCCTATGCCGCCGCCGCGTCTGATGCGCGCATGAGCGGCTGCGAGCTTCCGGTGGTGATAGTCACTGGAAGCGGCAATCAGGGCATAACCGCCTCCGTCCCCGTAATAAGATACGCAAAGCACATAGGCGCCAGCGACGAGCGGCTTTACAGGGCCCTGCTGGTATCCGACCTTGTCACCATACACCAAAAGACCGGCATAGGCAGGCTGTCAGCCTATTGCGGCGCGGTCAGCGCGGGCTGCGGCGCGGGCGCGGGCATAGCCTATCTTTTAGGCGGGGATTACAGGGCCATAGCCCATACCATAGTGAACGCCGTGGCCATACTCTCCGGCACTATATGCGACGGGGCAAAACCCTCCTGCGCCGCAAAGATAGCCTCCGCAGTGGAGGCCGGCATATTAGGCTACTATATGTACGTCAACGACCAGCAGTTCCGGGGCGGCGACGGCATAGTTGCAAAGGGCGTCGAGAACACCATACGCAACGTCGGCCTGCTGGCAAGCCAGGGTATGAAGCAGACGGACCGGGTGATACTCAACATAATGACCGGCGATCAGTGCCTGTGACCGGCAGTCACGTAGGCCCGGATACCGTTGCGCTGTTCTTTATGGGCAGCGACAGAAACATATAGTGGTCTACCGATTTTATGTGATATAATAATGCCTGTAGATTTTTCCTGTTGGAAAGGACGGGCATTTTTTATATGAAGAAGTTTCTTGCTGAATTCAAAGAGTTCGCCATGCGCGGCAACGTCATGGACCTTGCCGTGGGCGTCATCATAGGCGGCGCGTTCAAGGGCATAGTGGATTCCCTGGTAAACGACATAATCTCCCCCGTCATAGGCATACTTGCAGGGCAGAACTTCAGCGATAAAGCCCTGAACATCGGCGGGGCCTCCATAGCCTACGGCGCATTCATAACCTCAGTGCTGAACTTTATAATAATAGCCTTCGTGCTTTTTCTGCTTGTCAAGTCCATGAACAAGCTGCACAATATGGTAAAAAAGCCCGAAGAAAAGAAGGAGCCCCGCAAGTGCCCCTACTGCCTCAGCGTAATACCCGATGAGGCTACCCGCTGCCCCCACTGCACCTCAGAGCTTCCCGGGGCTGAAAAGTAAGCCATGGCCGACACCTTCACATTAAAGGTCATAGCCCGCATAAAGAGCGACTTTACGCAGAAATTCGGCATACCCCGGCAGAGCAGCCTGGGGGGCGGACAGCTTTCCACCGTGGTATTTGAGCCTGAATACCGGGACGCCAACGCCCTTAGGGGCATCGAGGGCTACTCCCACCTGTGGCTCATATGGGGCTTTTCCATGGTGGAACGCCAGGGCTGGCGTCCAACCGTAAAGCCTCCCCGCCTTGGCGGCAACACCCGTATGGGGGTATTTGCCACCCGTTCCCCCTACCGCCCCAACCCCATAGGGCTGTCCTCGGTAAAGCTGGTATCCATGGAAAACCGTCCCGGCCTCGGCCATGTGCTCACAGTGGAGGGAGCGGATCTTATGGACGGCACCCCCATATACGATATAAAGCCATATCTTTCATTTACCGACAGCCACCCGGAGGCAAAGGACGGCTTTGCCGGAGAAAAACTTGAAAAGAACCTTCAGGTGGCCTTTCCAGAGGAGCTGCTTATTGCCCTTCCCGCTGACAAGCGGGAGGCGCTGCTTTCCGCCCTTTCCCAGGACCCGCGGCCCGCATACCAGCAGGACGGGGAGCAGTACGGCTTTGAGTTTTCCGGCTTTGACGTGCGCTTCAGCGTAGACGGCGATACCCTGACGGTATTCGACGTCGCCCCCGCCGGTTCACAGAAGCTTAAACAAAAATCCGAAAACCGTTAATAGAACCGCCACAAGAGTATAACTTTGGGCCAAACTTCCGCCACACCTCCCTGGTATTATATAATCACTTCAAGGAAAGGAGGCGCAATAACAGCCCAATGACAGCAACACGCAACAATACCTACCCGGTAAATTCACCGAAGCCGGGCGTCCCCCCTCCGATAAGTCCCATAAGTTGCCACTCAGAGGGGAGGCGATAGCAGCACACAGAAAACCATAGGCTTTATACAAAGCTTTCTTCCCGGTCTTTCCGGTAAAACTCCATATACATATTCACAGGGCCGCCTGAGCAAGCAGGCGGCTCTCAGTCTGTCAAAAACCCCAGGGTTGATAAGGGGCCGCAGCCCCTTATGTTTAATCCGGCTCTGA
>OIXH01002993.1_pt1 | contig 15802 bp, 13 predicted proteins | sample 1587741 | NCBI WGS metagenome assembly OIXH01 (sample SAMEA3888916, study PRJEB22519) | human gut metagenome | biome: human gut; feature: human-associated habitat; material: faeces | place: Denmark | collected 2011 | reverse complement strand
ACAAATTACTTATAAGCATAGAAGTACTTCTATAGTTACCTGTACTAAATATAAATGTTCCATAAGAAAGACCTAATACAAGTGAAAAAAGTACTAAAATACCTATTGCCATTCCTTTGGTTGTTTTTAATTTATTAATTATTTTCATACTTTTCTCGCCTCCTATTCTGTTACTATTTCATATGGATTAGAAGACGAGCCATCTCCACTTTTCCATGCATTAGTACCTTTAATAGATAACACTGGTCGAACTGCATATGTTCCAGTTATACCATTACCACCAATTTGTCCACTGTCTGATGTACCACTTATTATAAATTGAAATGCTATACCATTATTCCACATATATGGTGACATTGTCCACCACCAGTTATCATTTACAGAACTTTGACTATTTGTACTATTGTAGTAAAAATATGCTGTACTATTTTTTGCACTTATTCCTCCTGCATAACTTACTTCATCTACTGAAATTAATCCTATTGGATAGTTAAGTTTACCATTATCTTTTGTATAAACATTATCTCCTGAACAGTCATAAGTAGGTGCTTTATTTGTAATTAGTCTAGTATATGAACCAAATTGACCAGATGTACTAGGTTCACTTGTGTCATTACAATATATAGCACTTGCACTTACAAAATTATCATATTTATTTTTTAAATTGTCTTGGTACCATTTTTCAAGTATTTTTTTAACATATGATGTACTATAATTAACATAATTTTTATTATTATATAAACAGTTACCACTTGTATCTTTATAGTAACAAGTTGAAGAATTATTATCAACTGTAATATAGGCACTTGTACTATCCGTACTTGTTCCATGATATAGTAGTCTTATGCTCCCGTCAGCATTTGTTCTTATTATTCTCCAGTAAAAACCTCCAAACTTTACCCAGTTATTTTGTGCGTTTCCTGAAAAATAATATACTTCAGTTCCATTTTCTTGTATTTTATAAAGCGTTTTTGTGTTATTGCTTTGATATACACCAGCCAAGTTTGTTCTTGTTTTTATTGTTGGATTATCACTAAGTAATTTATCATACATAGTAGTTGCAGTACCAGATAATTTGCATTCTGTACTAGATGTAACATTTTTAATAATTAACTTATTATCTTCAATAGTAGCATTACATCCTGAAACACTTATAAGAGTAGCATCTCCTTTAGGATAGAATGTAACATTTCCATCAGATGAAACTGTTTTACTTGATGAATCTAATATTGAATTAATTTCCATTGGTTCAATTGTTGCAGTTACTTCATCTTTATAATATATTTTAGCATACCCATTTCCAGTGTGTCCTGTTTCAGTACCACCAGTTGTATTTGGAAAGGAACTATTTCCTGCAATTGTTTCTGCGTCGGTTAAATAATATGAACTGTTTAATAAAACTCCACTTGGATAACTTGAAGAAGTACTTGATGTATATACATATCCACTTCCACCACCATTACTTGATCTTAAGTCTGTATCTGTATCACTATAACTATTAGATGCTGCTCCTCCATAGAAGCCACCTCCGCCTCCACCAGATGAGTATTTATAATTGTTTCCACTAGTAGTAACTGAGGCTCCAACTCCGAACGTTCCAGCCGTTCCTGAACTTCCTCCGGATGTTTGTGTTCCACCGTAACTTGCTATTGGTGATCCTCCTGTAGTGCCTCCACCATATTTAGTAGTTTTTGCATCTACAGAAGCACTTCCACCACCGCCTCCGGCGACGATTACTCTCGCATATAAACTATCTGTTCCAATTCTAATATCAGTGGCTCCACCTCCACCTTGACCATAAGTATATGTCGAACTATAATATCTATTATATCCATTTCCTCCACCGTTAAACCCACCAGTTACTGCTGTTCTGTTTGAACTATTAGTGGCTGGAGTTCCACCTACATAAATATACAACTTCGTACCTTTTTCCAAATTAACAGTACCTTTTGAATAACCACCTAGGCCTCCATAGTAAGTATCATAGTTTCCGCCTTGTGCTCCCCAAACTTCAAATGTGTAACTATCTGTAGTTGGTGCAGTAAATGTTTGAACTGACCCATCACTTCCTGTCGTTCCATTATAACTAAATGTTGCTATTTTATCTTCTTTAACTGTAGTAGTTACAGACTTGCCTTTAACAATAGTGACTACATTACTATTAGAAGTATCTTTAGTAAAATTAATTACACACTTATCTTTATCTTTCATATCAGTTATTTCAATTTCCCAGTTATCATTATCCCATATGAAATTAGATCCTTTATTACATTTAATAGTACTCGCAATATATCCACTACCTTTTTTAGGCATTTCATTTACACTTTTACCGTCAACGGTAAAGGCTAATGTGTCATTTTTTACTAATTCAGATATTATTTTGTTATCCTTATTAGGTATAGAAACAAATATTGATATAAAAACTATTATAGTTATAATTAAAGTTGATATTATATATTTCTTCATATATTTTCCTCCAATGTAAAAAATGGGTAGAATGATTCTAACCATTATTATGTACACTAAAATAATTATTATTTAATTTACTTAAGTTAGTTAGAAAATAATATTCCTCCTCATTTAATACTTTACTTTGTACCTCAAAAGAAGACATATAACTTAACATATTATTGTTTTTATTAGTCATATTTATTACCTTCCTCCTACTCTTAAACTATATTAATTGTACCAAAAATATAATTCTATTTCAAGTACTTTTTCTTTAAAAAAATTTATTTATTTTTAAAGGTAAATGATGGTGCTCTAGTCTTTAATAAAACCTATTACAAAATATATAAGAAATACAACACTGTTCTCTTGTTTTGAAATTACTTAGGTGGTACAATTAGTACATGAGTAGTACCTAGTGGTTAGGTGTTCTTACCTCAGTCCAAAAATTTATACAAATTTAGGAAAGTGAGGTGGTCTGTATGAGTCATAAGAAAGGTTTTAAACTTACTTATGGAGTATTTAGTTATACTTGTAGTGATTTTAGCAGTGCTAGATCATTATACAAACAACAGAGATTAATTGTAGTTTATACTTTTAATTTAAAAAGAATACCGAATCAACTTGATACGGTATTCGCCCAAAACAATACGGACTGAGTGAATACCTAACGAGCCATGCTAGATACTACTCATTTTTTATGTCCATTAATATTATATGTCTTAATGACAATATAATTATAACAAATTTTACTTATTATTTCAAGTACTTTATTAAATACTTTATTTTACTATATCACATGAATCAAGTATTATTGTAACTGGTCCATCGTTATATATTTCTACTTTCATATCAGATCCAAATATACCAGTTTCTGTATGAATATTTAAGCTTCTTAAATGTTCATTCATGTAGTCATATAACTTACTTGCACTAGTTGGATCCATTGCGTTTACAAATGATGGTCTTCTTCCTTTAGTACAGTCAGCATATAATGTAAACTGACTAATATTTAGTATACTTCCAGAAGTATCTAATAAACTTAGATTCATCTTTTCATTTTCATCTTCGAATATTCTTAAATTTATTATTTTATCAACCATTTTGTCTACAATAAGAGTGTTATCTCCTTCAGTAAAACTACTAAGTAAAACAAAGCCATTATCAATACTACCATGTACTTTACCATCAATAGTAACTTTACTATTTTTACTTCTTTGTACTACTACTCTCATAATCTTTCCACCCTACTTATAAAATTTAAACCATTTAAATCATTCATAAATTTATCAAGATTTTCTTTATTTTTAACTTTACAAACTAAGTCATATATGTCACTATCTTTGTTGCTTCCTTTATTATTTATTGAAGAGACTATAACATCACTTTTAGTAGCAACACTTATTATATCTACTAAATGATCATTAGATGAATCAATATATATTCTTACATTTGTAATATATTTATCACTTACTACATCATTCCATTCTGCTGATATTATTCTTTCACTATTAATATCTATCATTTTACAGTCTTTTCTATGTATTGATACACCATTACCTTTAGTAATGTATCCTACTATTTCATCACCTAGAACTGGGTTACAGCAATTTGCTAGTGAAGTTAAGATATCCCCATAACCTGCAATTAATATTTTACCATTTGGAGTATCTTTTACTATATTCTTATTTTCTAATAATTTTTCTATTGTATCATCTTTCTTAGGTTCAAATATATCAATTAATCTATTTACTATTTGTGTTGGAGTGTATTTTAAAGAAGTAATTCCTAAACATAGTTCATCATAAGTATCTACTTTAATTTCACTAAATAATTTATTTAAAACATTTTCATTTAATAAATCACTATTATTATATCTTCTTTTTTTAATTTCTTCTTTTAATAATTCGTCTCCTGTTTCAATCGATTTATCTTTTTCCTTTTTATAGAAATAACTTCTTATTCTAGATTTAGCATTTTCTGTTTTTACAAACTTTAACCAAGCTTTTGAAGGACTTTTTCCTTTTTGAGTTTTTAAGTCAACTATGTCTCCATCTTGAAGTTTATAATCAAGTGAAACTAGTTTTCCATTTACTAAAGCACCTATTGTTGTGTTACCCACTTCAGAATGTATCTTATATGCAAAATCAATTGGTGTTGATTCATCAGGTAGTTCTATTATGTCTCCTTTTGGAGTAAAGATATATATAAATTCTTTTGTTATAGAGTTACTTAAATCTTTAAAGAAATCACTATTATTTTCCATATCATTTACTTCTATAAGTGTTCTAAATTGCGCTAATTTCGTTTCTAATTCACTTGTTTTAGAACCATCTGTTTTTTCTTTATAACTCCAGTGAGATGCTACACCATGTTCAGCAATTTCATTCATTTCATAAGTACGTATTTGCACTTCATATATTCTATTGTCTACTCCAAATACAGTAGTGTGTAAGCTTTGATACATGTTGTTTTTTGGATTTGCAATGAAATCTTTAAATCTTTTTGGAATAGGTCTAAACTTAGAATGAATAAGTCCTACTACTAAATAACAGTCTTCTGTTTTATCAAGAAGTATTCTAAGACCTAACAAGTCATATATTTCTTCCCATTTTTTACCTAATAAAAGTTTATTAGCAATTCCTCTTACAGATTTTACACGATATGTTATTTCATATTTTATTTCATGTTCGTTTAGAATAGAAATTATTTCATCTCTCATTTTGTATAAAGAAGTTTCAAGTTCGCTTCTACTTGCATTTATTTTTTCTAGAACTTCATTATACAATTCAGTATTAGAGTATTGTAAACATAAGTCCTCTAATTCGCTTTTCATTGATTTAATTCCTAGACGATGAGCAATAGGAATATAAACTTTTTCTGTTTCCATAACTACTTCTTTTATATGATCAGTAGAATGAGGATACATTGTTCTTAAATTATCTAGTCTATCAGCAAGTTTGATAAATAAACTAATTGGGTTTTCGCTAAGTCCTACTACTATTCTTCTATATTTATCTGCATCATTATTATTTTTAGTGAATGTTCTTTTTAAGTGACTTAGTTTGCTAAGACTTGTAAGTATTGTTAAAGTGTCTACTCCAAACTTGTTATCTATTTCTTCAGGAGTAGCTAGTTCTAGAGTTATCGCTTCATGTATTAATGCACATCCTATTGTTAAAGTGTCCATATGTAAGTCTGCAAGTATTTTGGCTACTCTTATAGAATGACAGATATATTCTTCACCTGTCATTCTTGTCATTCCATCATATATTTTAAGTGCATAATTATAATAGTTATTAATTAAGTCTATGTTTTCACTAGACATATAACTACCAATTATATCCATTAATTTTTTGTATTCCGTTTCTTTGTTTTCCATTATCCATTAATTCCTTTTATAATTCTTTCTGTAATTTCATCATCCTCATCTATTTTTTTAGGATGTTTAAGTCTATTTATTTCTAATTTAGTCCATATGTAAGGTGCGATAAATAAACTACTAAATGTACCAAATGTTAAACCAAATAATATAGTTAGATTAAATTCTTTTACACCAGTTGTATTCATTAAAAGTAGTACTATTATAGCAGATAACGTTGTTATGCTAGTAAGCATATTTCTTCTTAAAGTTATACTTGCACTTTCATTTACTGTTTTGATAAGTGATTCTTCATTAAGTTTTTTAACAGTACTAAGTCTATCTCTTATCATATCAAATACTACAATTGTGTTATTTATTGAGTAACCTATTATTGTTAGAATACCTGCAATAAATATGAAATTTATTTCTATTTTAAATATTGCAAATAATGAAATTGTTACAAATACATCACTTAGTATTGCTATTATACTAGATATTCCATAAGTATAGGCAAATCTAAATGCTATGTATATTAGTATTGCTAATGATGCATAGATTAAGCTTTTTATTGCATTTTTAGTTAAGTCTTTTTTTACTATATTACTTATTGAAGATATGTCTGAATCTATTTTTAGGTTTTCAAAAGTTGATTTAACTGTTTTTATTTCCTCACTATCAAGTGATTCATTTATTCTAAGTAAGTATTCGTTATCATTAACTTTTGTTTCTTCAGTTATAGTGTAGTTATTTAGTTCACTCTTTACTTCTTTTATATTGATTTTTTCTTCACTTTTTAGAGTAATTGCACTTCCTCCCTTAAAGTCTACTCCTAGGTTAAGCCCACTTGTTATAGTAACTATTAAACCAATTACTATTATTATAACTACTAATGCAATATTATATTTAGCACATTTAAGTATATTTCTCGTTTTAATCTTTTTACATTTTCCTATAAACATATTTATTTTATTATCAAATTTACCAGTATTTATGTAGTAAGACATTACAAATCTATTAATTATAACCATACTTATTATAGTAACTATAATTGTTAACATTAACATTGTAGCAAAACCTTTTACACTAGATTCACCTAGTATAAATAGTACTAATGCTGCAATAAAGGTTGTTAAGTTAGCATCTATTAGAGAAACTAAACTACGTTTATTACCTTCAATGTATGCTTGATGTAAATTTTTCCCGTTTGATATTTCTTCTTTTATTTTTTCTAGAGTTATGATACTTGAATCTACTGCCATACCTATACCTAGTATTAGTGCTGCAATTCCTGTTAGAGTTAGTACTCCATCTATTAGAGTATAGAACAAGAATACAAGAGATATGTATAAAGCAAGACTTACTACACTAATTAAACCTGATATTCTATAGAAGTATATCATTATTAAAGATATTATTATAAATGTAATTATTCCAGCCTTAGCAATTAATAAAAGTGTGTTAGAGCCATATGAAGCATCAACCGTTTTTGTACTTATTTCAGTTAGTTTAGTTGGAAGGCTTCCTGAATTAATTAAGTCTACTAGAGTACTTGCTTCTTCTTCTGAAAAGTTTCCTTCAATTACAACATTAGATGAAAATCCTTCTTTTACAGTGGCACTACTGATACACTTACTACCACTTTCACCACATTTAGCTGTTTCATATGAGTCTTCTTCAGTATAGTCTAACCATATTGTAATTAATTTATCAGTGCTCTCTGAAATGCTTTTAGTAACTCTATAAAAAGTATCTTTATCTTTAATAGATAATGCTACAACTGGTTTACCTGTTTTTTTGTCATAGTCTAAACTTGCTCCTGGAGTACTTAATACACTAGCAGTCATTAATTCTTCATTACTTGTATTTCTAAAAGTTAAAACTGCTGGAGTAGTAAGCCTTTCTCTTGCAGTACTTTCATCTTGTACACCTGGAAGTTTTACTCTTATTTTGTCTCCTTCAATTACTATTTCAGGTTCACTTACTCCAAGAGTATCTATTCTTTTCCCAATAGATTTGTAAGTAGCCTTAATATCACTATCACTTACTTTAGATCCATCTAAACTGCTTACTTGATATAGTACTTCAAACCCTCCTTTTAAATCTAATCCATAATTTAATTTTTTAGAATATGTTAGTATTAATAACAAACTTACTAAAAATATACATATTGTAAGTATTAAACATTTAACAATACTATAACTTTTCTTCTTTTTCATAATAAATTACCTTCTTCCTTAATTATTTCTTCATCTCTTTTTTTAAGTATATCAAAAACATAACTTTTTATATCATCTATACTTAGTGACATAATATCACTTACCATTTCATTAAGTGACAAGTTTTCTTTTTTAGACCATACATTCTTACTTAAATAATTCCATATATCACTTTCTTTTACATAAGATATATGGTTTCTTTTTAATTCCATAACTTTACTATATAAAGCAGGCTTAATTCTGTTATATAAGTCATCTAAATTCTTAAATTCAGTGTTCATTTTTCTTCACCTATTTAAGTATACTACATTTTTATCAATTTGAAAAGAAGACTTGATATTTTTTAGTCTTCTTTAATCTATATAAACCGATTCCCGGTATAGTTTAATATATGTAAGAACTACTTATTTATTACATCATTTATTATATAGTTAGTTATTAATAAACCACTTGTAGCAGGAACAAAGCTATTGCTACCTAATACTTTTATATCTTTTACTTGTTCACTACTAGATACAACTTTTATTTTTCTTTGTATTTTTTTATCAACTAAAGTTCTTAATTTTTTAGCAAGCTTATCATAGTTTGTTTTATCAAGTGAAGTAATGCTAAGTTTAGTTGCATCCATTTTTTTAGCAGTACCCATACTACTTATTATTTTTATATTTTTTAGTATACACTCTTGCATTAAAAGTACTTTAGTATTAACTGAGTCACAAGCATCCACCACATAGTCATATTCTTCAATGTTAATTTTGTTTATATTGTCTTTACTTAAGAAAATAGGTAAACACTTTAAATTTAGTTTATTATTTATATTAGAGTATCTTTCTTTTGCAACTTCTACTTTTAACTTACCAATATTAGTTAAAGAACTTATTATTTGTCTATTTAGGTTACTACTTTCTACTTTATCAAAGTCTACTATAGTAATATTTTCTACTCCACATCTTACTAAACTTTCAAGAGTATAGCCTCCTACTCCACCTATACCTACAATTAATATGTTTAAGGATTTTATTTTTTCTAAGTTAGTACTTCCTACTAAACTTTCTAATCTTTCTAAATTCATTTATTTCCTCCAAAAGAAAACCAAGAGTGACTGCAGTAATAAAACTCGCTCTTCTGCGAGGTGGTAGTCCACATAATGATTTTTAGGATTCTTAAATCAAAAGCATTCAACACCAATCATTAATTAGGTCTCCAAATTACTTATTTGTCGGTTTATTATGACAAATCATCTTGGTAAATTAATTATAGCATACTATTTAGTATATTGCAATTTTTTTGTATGACTTTTTGTATATGTTAAGTTATTACTATCACACCATTCCATATATTGTTCATCTAAGTTAGTTGGATTCCATTCACCAGCAATATAGAATTTATAGAATCTATTCTTTAGGAATTTTTGTACATTTTGATAGTCATAACCTTTATCTGTTAAGTAGTTAAAGTATGCGTTTACTGTTTCACTATTTAGTCTATCTTGTACTTCATAAGCACCAGCCATAGTTAAATAGAAATATACTAAATCATCTATTCTTCTACCTACAATATAACCCTTGTTTTCCATATTAATTATGTTTTTTCTTATTTCAGTATATAGAACACCAGTTAATTTAGTAAGTTCTCCTTTAGTAGCTCCTTTCTCTTTCATAAGAGTTACAAATATTTTGTCTTCAGTTGATAATAAAGACTCACTTGTTATTTGTAAATCTAATTCGTTTGTTAAGTCATTTTTCTTAAACATTTTCATCTTCCTTTCTATTTATGTAACTTATAATTGTATTTAAGTTTACATTATAAGTAGCATTCATTATATTTAAGTCAGCACCCCTATAGTAGTTATTTAAAATTGAAACTAATTCTTTCATTTCTTTTCTTGCACCAATTTTCTTTTTAGTTACACTACATGCACAATCGATGAATTTTAAATTATTGTATTTACAGAAACTAATAATATCCTTTTCCCTTACAAAATAAAGTGGTCTAATTAGATACATATTTTCAAAATTTGTACTTTTTATTTTAGGCATCATTGTTTTAAATTCGCCATTATATATTAAACTCATTAAAATAGTTTCTACTACATCATCAAAGTGGTGTCCTAAAGCAATTTTGTTACAGCCAAGACTTTGTGCTTTGTTATATAGTGCACCTCTTCTTTTTCTTGCACATAAGTAGCATGGATTTTTTTGTCCACTTATTAGTTCAAATATGTTATAGTCAAATTCTTTCAAATTTATTCCTAAAGTTTCTGCATTTTTATGTATTAAATCAAGGTTTTCTTTACTATAACCTGGATTCATTAAAATGAACTCTAAACTAAATCTTTTATTGCCATGACGACATAACTCTTCCATGCATTTTGCAAGTAAGAATGAATCTTTTCCTCCACTTATACATACTGCAATTTTATCGTTTTCTTCTATTAAGTTAAACTCTTGTACTGCATGTACAAATGGACTATAAATCTCTTTTCTAAATCTTTTTATTAAGCTTCTTTCTATATCTATTAAACTCACATTAACCTCTTTTTTAAAGTGAAGTCTTCTTTATTTTGTACAATATTTTCTCCTAAAGATACTTCTTCTACATCTTTTATTCCATTAAATATTTCATATAAAACATTTTCAAATACATTATCTACAACTATATTTAAGCCTCTTGCACCTGTTCCATAAGAATGAGCAAGTTTAGCAATTCTTTCGTAAACACTATCAGGAATACTAACCTTGATTCCCATGTTTTCTAGTTTACTTAAATACTTTTTCATTTCGCTCAAGTTACTATTTTTAATTATATCAACTAAGTTTTCTAATGAAAGGGTATTCATTCTAATAATAGTCTTAAATCTTCCCATAAATTCTAGTGGCATACCAAACTTCTCAAAATCTTTTATAGTAAGTTCTGTACCATATTTAACTTCATTACTTATACTTGTAACGTTGTTTCCAAAACCTACTGAGTTTTTCTTTTCGCTTGCTTTTTGATTATATAAGTCAGTGAATGCTCCACCTGCGATTACAAGAAGTTTACTAGTATCAAATTTAATTGTGTCTCCAAACATTGGATTAGTTTGTATTTCAAACTCTCCACCTTCAATTATTTTTAGAAGGGCTTTTAATACATCTCCATTTGCAATATCACTTTGTGCATCTTTACTTGCTTTTTTATCTATTTCATCTAGGAAAAGTATACTTCTTTCAGCACGTGCTAAATCTTCATCAGCATTTCTATATATGTGAAGTAATATATCTTCTACACTGGCACCTTGGAAGCCACTCGCTGTATAACTAGTCATATTTTCAACGTTTACTGGTACATCTATTAACTTACTTATTTCATTAATAAGGGCAGTTTTACCGCATCCACTTGGTCCATATATTAAGATATTACTTTTCATATCATTACCAAATAATACATATTTATATATAGCAATTACTATTTTCTTTATTGCCTCATCTTGATTAATTATACTTTCTTTAATTTTAGATATTACTTCATTTATTGGTTTGTTTAGACTTTCAACCATCTTCTTTTCAATATCTTCTATACGACTAGCAGAATTTTCTTCATTATACGAATCAATTAAATCATCTAATTCTTCTGGTTCAACTGTACCATTTAGTATTCTATCAATGATAGCATTTTCATCTTTTACAAATACAACATTCATATGTACATCAAATTCTTTTTCAAATTCTTCTTTTTCTACTCCTATGAATGTTTTATCTTCACTATATAAGAATACTAGTTTTTCTAAGAAGTCATAGTATTCTGTACATTTAGAAACATCTAACTTTTTAGTGAAAGTTTTTACTTCATTACCATCTTTGTCCTTCTTGGTTCTTTCTTCATTAAAGTTTTTAAAGTCACTCACTAGGTTAAAACCAGTAGTTAGACCATATTCTGCACATTTTGAAGTGTTAACATATTCTTTACCAGTAAATAATTCTGTAAAAGAACTTCTTTCTTTGTTATAAAAACCTAGCACTATTTCTTCAGCTAAGAAGTATGGAAAGTCTAATTCTTCCCTCATGTAGCATCCAAATAATACTGCTACTTGTAATTCTTTCTTTTCTTTCATAATTCCCCCACATATAACTATTAAATATTTGTATTTAAGTAATCTATTAAATCACTTGTTTTTACTTTTGTTTTTTCTTTAGTAATAAAGTCTTCTATAATTAGATAATCATTATTTTCTATTGTAAGAATAAATTTTGGATTTAAATGATTAATTAACTCTTCTGTTTCTTCAAAAGTACTTAAGTAATTAGTTTCTACTGAGAACTCAGATAGTCTTAAATCATCTATTATTTGACTAGTAAATACATAGTCATCATTTTGTATAACGAATACATCAAGTTCATTCATCGGTACAAAACACTCTTGTTCTTTCATAACATCTATTAAAGTGTTTAAGTTTATAAGAGAAGAAACCTCTATATAATTTTCACCAGTTGATTTGATGCCATAAGTTAGTAGATTCTCTTTATATGTTATTTCAAAATAGTTTTCATTATTTTTTAAAGTGCTTATTTCATATGGAATATCTAAATATTCTAAAGTGCTTTTTATTACATCTAAGTTTAACATACTATTTAAGTTTACTGATAAGTCAGTTAATCCCAAACCTGTCAAGTATCTATAAGACATGCTTATTAACTCATTAATTACTGGTGTATCTATTGTAGTAAAATAGTCAATATTTAATGTAGTATCTTTAATAAAGTAGAACTTTTTAACATTATTGAAATTAATTTTTTGAATGTTTGATATATCTTCTTCTTTATTAAATAACTTAATAAAATCACAATTATATAAAGACATAAAAGAAGAAGTGTAATTTGTTATGTATTCATAAATTTTAGAATCTGTTAGAATAGTACTTTCTATATTAGAAATACTATTAGTCATATGTATCACTTCCTTTAATAGTTATTATTATACATATTAAAAAGTAATAAATCAAGAAAAAAAGAACACAATTTGTTCTCATTTTCTTCTAATTAAACAATATAATAATTGTTTGATTTGTACTTTTATTTATTGTTTCAACACAATACACATTTTAACTTGACAACTCAAAATGTTTTTGGTATATTATTTACGTGGGTTAAACCCTGGGGCTCGTGTATCACGGGCGGTAAAGACTATTTATAGTCTTTATTTTTTTATGTATAATAAAAATGTAGAGTTCGTCTACATTTTTTCTATTACTTATTATATTCACTAACAATATTATCAAGTGTTACTTCTTTTTGTTCACCAGTTACCATGTTTTTAAGAAGTGCAATACCTTTTTCTACCTCGTCATCACCAATTATAAGGGCGAATGGAGATTTTTGTCTATCAGCATATTTTATTAATTGTTTAAATTTACTTAAAAATGCCATGTCAACTGTTATATTATTCTTTTTAAGTGTATTTACATATTTATAAATATATGCATAGTTAGTAGTCATTGGTAAAACAGTTATGTCTGCTACACTACTTTCTTCTGTTTTGATAACATTTGCTTCTTTTAATTGATAGAATAATCTAGTTAAACCAATAGATATACCTACTCCAGGTAATTTTTTATCTGTGTAATAAGTTGCTAGGTTATCATATCTTCCTCCAGAACAAACACTACCAATACTAGGATAATCTTTTAATATTGTTTCATAAACTGTTCCAGTATAATAGTCAAGTCCTCTTGCAATTGTTAAGTCAACATCATAATAACACTCTTCTATTTCTCTATCTTTAATGTTAGTTATAACAGTTTCTAATTCACTTACTCCTTCATTAAATACTGGGTCAGTTATAGATAACTCTTTTAATTTATTAATTTTTTCAAATGGGTTACCACTAATTCTTATGAAATTCATTATCTTACTTACTTTTTCATCATCTATTCCTAAATAAGATAATTCACTTCTTGTAGCGTCTTCGCCTATTTTTTCTATTTTATCTATTATTCTTAATATATCTGTTACTATATCACTAAGTTCTAATGAATTAAAAAAACCAGTAAGTACTTTTCTATTGTTTATTCTTATTGTAAAGTCTCCAATATTCAATTTTTTAAATAAATCATATATGATACTAGGAATTTCTGCATCATATAGTATTGAAAGAGTTTCATTACCAATTACATCAATATCACATTGATAAAATTCTCTGAATCTTCCTTTTTGAGGTCTTTCTCCACGGTATACTTTACCAATTTGATATCTTTTAAATGGGAATATTAATTCATTACTCCTGCTTGCAACATATTTAGCAAGTGGTACAGTAAGATCAAACCTTAAAGATAAATCATTATCTCCCTTGTTAAATCTATAAATTTGTTTTTCAGTTTCTCCTCCTGCTTTAGCTAAAAGAACACTAGATAATTCTATAATAGGTGTATCAAGTGGATAAAAGCCATAACTAGCATACACTTCTTCAATAGTTTTTTTCATTTTTTCAAATAATATTTGGTCTTGTGGCATTAATTCCATAAAACCTGGTAATGTTTTTGGTTCTACTTTTTCCATAAATTTTCCTCCTTAAATATTTAATATATACTTATTTTACTACAAACAAGTTTTTTTGTCTATATTTTGTTAAATCAAGTTTCAGATTATCATTTTATGAGTTATTTTGAATATATTTAAATATGATAAAGAAATTTTTAAAGAACAAGTTTTTTATGGGTACTCTTATTCTTTTAACTGGTGGTTTTTTTTCTAAGTTACTTGGTTTTATTTTAAGAATTATTATTACTAGACAAATTGGTACTTATGGAGTTAGTTTATATTCTTTAATTACACCAACTTTTGGACTTTTTATTACTATTGCAACTTTTAGTTATCCGGTTGCGATTAGTAAAGTGATTAATGTAAGGGGAAAAAGTTCTAAAAAAGCAATTTTTAGTAGTATACCAATTAGTTTATTGTTGAATTTATTTACTATTTTGGTAATACTAATTATTTCTAAACCACTTGCAAATGTATTTTTGAAAGAACCTAAACTTTATGTTCCACTTTTATCTATTGGATTTACTCTTCCTTTTATTGGCCTTTCTAGTATAATTAAGGGGTATTATTGGGGAAAGCAAAGAATGGGAGTTTATATTCTTTCTAATATAGTTGAACAAATAGTTAGGATTACAATTCTTGTGTTTTTAATACCTATTTTAATAGAAAAATCTTTAATACTTACTATTTCAGTTATTATTTTAGTTAATATAGTTAGTGAAACTTCAAGTATTATTGTTATGATCCTTGGACTACCTAAGGGAATAAGTATTAAAAAAGAAGATATTAGACCAGATAAAGAGTATGTTAAAGATGTTATGAATATATGTGTTCCTTCAACTAGTAGTAAGATAGTTGGTAGTATTGCACATTTTTTAGAACCTATTGTTTTAATAAACGTTCTTAGTCTTGTTGGGTATCCTAGTGACTTTATTATTAGGGAATACGGAATTATTAATGGGTACTCATTAGCACTTTTATTAATACCACAATTTTTTACTATGAGTATTTCTACGTCTTTGATACCAGAACTTTCTAAAAATTATTCAGAAAATAATATAAGTAAATGTAAAAGTAGAATATTACAAATTACTGGATTATCTTTGGCAATAGGTGCTTTTTCTACTGGAATTATATTTGTTATACCAGAGTATTTACTTAATATTATTTATAAAACTAATTTAGGTGTTAATTATATTAAGGTGCTTGCTCCTTTCTTCTTACTTTATTTTATAAATACTCCACTTGCTAATGCTCTT
>OIXH01002992.1_pt1 | contig 15806 bp, 5 predicted proteins | sample 1587741 | NCBI WGS metagenome assembly OIXH01 (sample SAMEA3888916, study PRJEB22519) | human gut metagenome | biome: human gut; feature: human-associated habitat; material: faeces | place: Denmark | collected 2011 | reverse complement strand
CCCATCCCCCGGGAAGTTGGCATATTGTTCAAAGAGTGTACGGTAAATATGGTAAAAGCGCCGAAACTTGATGCGGTTATGGAAAATGGCAAAAATACCTGTTGACAAAAACCCGGATTTGGTATAAAATGAAATAGCGCAAGGCATTATGCCAAAAGGGCTGGTAGCCCCAAAATCTAAAAAGGAGACAGAACCATGAAAAAGACAATCCGTTTGCTGGCTCTTTTGCTGACACTGGTCATGATCGCGGGCCTCGTACCCGTGTTCGTCGTGTCGGCAGAGGATTCCGGCGAGAAGGGCATTACGCTGGAGAAGGATACCTTCAAGGCGGGAGAGGACATCATCGTCTCGGCTGTCGGTGAAGGCAAGGACTGGGTCGGTCTGTATACCGCAGACGAGCCGGTCGATGGCAGCGTCCAGTCCGTGTACTGGTACTATCCTGCCGAGCATTCCTCCATCAACATCAAGGAAGCAACAAAGAACGCCGGGCGCGATGCGCTGTATGACATCCCCGCCGGCTCCTACAAGTTCGTGCTGTACGCCAACGACAGCTACGAGGTGCTGGCAACAAAGGAATTCACCGTTGTTTCCGCCACCGCTTTTGAGGACACTGCCAGCTTCGAGCTGGCTGGCGGCCAGGGCAACCCGTTCCCGGCTCACGGCGCCGGACAGAGTTTCGCTTTCCGCTATAACATCGGTGCAGACCGCCGTCTGAAGGCGGTCAAGTCCCATGCGATGGCTACCTACTCGGCTGCCTGCCAGCAGGTTACCCACGCTGTCTATCAGTGGAAGGGCAGCTATGCCGCCTCCGTGGCTGGCACGCCTCTCTTCAGCGTCGTTGTGAAGGATCACCCGGACAACGGTCCCGTGAACGTTGAGATTCCCGATACCCTCAACCTGACGGGCGACCTGCTGTTCGTCACCACCTGCGACGCGGCGGATGCCGGTATCACCTACTGGCAGGGCGCCGAGGTCAAGACCGAGGGCGTTACCTTCTTTGATAACGGCAACGAGGGTCCTGCATTCTGCATCAGCATGGAGACCGCGAAGGCTCTGCCCGACGTTGACACTGCCCCCAAGTACGTGCTCGACTTCAGCAAGTACTCCGCTGACGTGGCAACCGACTTCGGCTTCCAGAACGCCACCGCGCTGGAGTATGACGCCGTGACCAACAGCGGTTACATTACCTTCAAGTCGACCGGCGGCGACCCCTATGTCTGGATCATGGGCAAGAAGGATCTGTTTGATCTCTCTACCAAGTCGCTGGGCTACATGGTCGTCAAGTACCGCACCAACCACTCCGGCGGCGTGATGGAGTTCTTCGTCCAGCGCGCCGACGGTGTCAACCCCGGCCAGGAAGGCTCCTACACCAATACGAACCTGGAGGGCGACGGCTACTGGCACACCGCCATTGCCGATGCGTCCAACGTCTGGGGCAATGTGGACACCAAGCTGACCATCTTCCGTGTGGACCCGCTGGCAAACAACGATCCCACCAACCGTGAGATCGACATCGCCTACATCGCGTTCTTCTCGAACCGCGAGGCTGCCGAGGCATTCGCCGCCGGCGAGAGCAAGACCATGGCAGTCAAGGGCGAGCTGAACTACGGGGATCCCGCAGTGCTGTGCATCGGCGGTCAGTACTACACCTCCGAGAAGCTGCTGTACCTGACTGACGCCGGTGAGGGCAAGTTCACCGACGCCGCCGGCAACACCTATACCCTCAAGGGCGGTCGTGTCCTGAACGAGAAGGGTGTTGACACCGGTTACGTTGTTCCCGCCGTGCTGGATGACGGTCGCGTCGTCGGCATCGGTCACCTCATCCCGCTGACCTACCAGGATCCGCTGGATGGCGCTGTCGAGATCGACGGCAAGAAGTACGTCTACGAGCAGAAGATCGCCGTGACCGATGGATTCGTTCCGATCGATCCCGCCGACAACTCCGCTCCCTCCGAGCAGTATGCCGGCATGACCAGCGCAACTGCTTCGCCTGACACCTTCTTCATCAATGAAGCTGTCGTGCAGGACGGTTCCGCGCACGCTTACATCGCGAATAACCTGGGCGGCGTCATCCGTGACACCGAGCGCAAGTACAATTCTGTTTCCTTCCGTGGTTGGGCGTTTACGCCGAACAATGATTCCGCCATCACCGAGTACGGCTATGCGCTGAACACCGGTGCCATCGTCTGGAACGCCGCATGGCTCCAGGCAGCCGAGGGCGGTCTGGCAGGCGCTACCGGCGGTCCCAACACCACCCGTTACAAGATCGACGTCGATATGACGGCTCTGGAGGATGGCTGGTACAACGTGTACCTGTTCGTCCGTGATGCCAGCGGTGCCGAGTACCGCCTGGGCGCATGGGGCGATTTCAAGATCGTCAAGGGCGGCGAGCTCAAGCTGGATCACTACGCCGGCGCTGACGGCAACAACTACCCGCTGGATTCCCTGATCCTGACCGAGGGCGAGCAGAGGTTCGTTCTGGTGGGCGCTCAGGACGTGACCAACGGTCTGACCACCGGCAAGCTGGACTACAACACCGTCGTGGATTCCTGGGAGCTGGATATGGGCGCCAACACCGGCACCGTCAACAACAACAACGGCGATACCTTCAACAACGAAGGCTCCGTCTGGGGCGCAGCCGGCTACAATGTTCCCGGCAAGCAGATGTACAATCTGTGGGGTGCGAACGGCTATGTCAAGTTCGACTCCCTGCCCTTCGCGCAGTACAACACGGTTGAAATCGTCATCGGTTCCGACGCATCCTGCGATGCTTTCCGTGTAGGCTTTATCACCGACCCGGCACACCCGTTCGGTATCACCGGTGATAAGGAGAACCCGGATATGAGCGCAAATCTGGTTTCCGATATCTGCCCCGCCGGCTCCGAGGGTAAGCCCAACCTGTCCGGCCGCGGCGAGGGTCAGGGCTGGAACGGCGTCGAGAGACTGGTTCGCCTGGACATCTCCAAGATCGACTATGCCGGTGTCGTGGCACTGGCTTGCGGCTCTGTCGCACCGCACACCATGGTGTTTGCCAAGGTCACCTTCCTCAACTACGCAGAGGAGACCGTCAAGGGTAAGTACGTGTATGACACCGAGCTGTCCTACGTGGAAGCACCCGCGATCCCCGTCAATCCTGCTGAGGTTCAGCCCGTGTACATCCTGGACGGCGAAGGTCTGAACGTCGGTTCCGATGCAATGCGCACCGAGCCCGCTACCTACGACTACGAGAAGGGATGCATCCGTTACACCGCTAACGGTAACGACCCCAACGCAGGTTCCGCTCAGATTCCTGCCGGAACCACCGTTGCTCCGTTCATGGTCATCAAGTACCGCACGGAAGTCAGCTGCGTCGGTGAGCTGTTCACCGGTGTGGGCGGCGGCGCGACCGGCGGTTCCAACGTCCCGTTCCCGGGTCCCTACAACAGCGACGGTCAGTGGCACTACATGATCGTTGACCTGCGTAAGTCCGGCGACTACGACGCGAACACCAACGTCATCAACCACTTCCGTAACGACTTCGTACAGGGCGAGGGCGAGTGGCTCGAGGTCGAGTACTACGCGTTCTTCGACTCCTACGACAAGGCAGAGTACTACGCTGCCAACAATATGCACGTTCTGCCTCAGCCTGTGAAGGAGCACACCGCTACCTTCGTCGGCGAGGACGGCAAGGTCATTAAGGTTCTGACCTTCAAGGAAGGCGCGACCAAGCTGGTCGGCGTGCCGCTGCCTCCTGCAAAGGAAGGCTACACCGCCGCCTGGGAGGAGTACACGCTGGGTACCGAGGACATCACCATCAAGGTGAAGTACACCAAGAAGGAAGTCCCGACCGAGACTGAGACCGAGACCGAAACTGCGACCGAGACCGCGACCGCGACCGAAACCGCAACTGCGACCGAGACTGCGGGCGAATCCGCAACCAAGCCCATGACGGAAGCTCCGACCGGAACCGGTACCGAGCCTGTCAACACCGCTAAAGTTGGCGGCAAGGGATGCAAGTCCGTTGTGGCTGTGTCCGGTGTGGTTGTCCTGCTGGCTGCTGCCGGCGCTGCCGTTGTCCTCAAGAAGAAGGAGAACTGACAAAACCAATACGGACTGTCGGAAAAGGACAGCCGAGCCAATGGCTGAAGCCGAGAGCCAGGCAGAAAGCCGGAAGCAAAAGCTGAAAAACCACAGTCCTGAAACCCAAAACAGCCGCCGGGGCTTCCCGGTGGCTGCAGGAAAGACCTAAGGGGGCTGCTGCATGATGCAGCAGCCCCCTTGTCACCGAAAGGGGGGGATCCCATGCGGGCAGGAAACCGGAGAAAAGCGGCAGTGACGGCGGCAGTGTGCCTTTTGCTGCCGGCTGCAGTGTCCGTATGGGCGGTTCGGGCGTCAGCCGACGCGGCGCAAGGGGGAGCCTTTGAGCCGGTTGCGTATGAGTACCCGATACAATCCGAACCGCCGGTGCAGTCCGAGCCGCCGGAATCCGAGCCGCCGGAGCTGACACTCCCGCCCGACGTGACGCTGAACTGGGACATCGTGGGCGGATGGATCAGCGACCACTGGAACGATGCGCCCCGGGATGAGGAACCCCGCACACACCAGCCGATGTTCGTCCGGGAGCAGGACGATACGGGATGCGTTTCCGCCCTGCTGTCCGGCCTGCCGTCCGGCGCGGCGGCAGCCCTGCTGGCGGGGATGTGCGGTCTTTTGTTGCGGCGCCGGCGGGAATATGACCATGCGGGAAAGGAAAACCATGATTCGAGTTAGAGCCGCTTGTTTGAAAAACAGCCGATGCGCCGTGCGGGCAGGTCGGCTGACAGCCTGCCTGCTGGCGCTCTGCCTGCTCGGCGGGCTATGCCTGCCGGTGCGGGCGGCAGCCGCCGGACGGCTGCCCTACTGCTTCCGTTTTGAGAATCTGAACGGGGACAGTTCCGGTCAGCGGGACACCCTGCTGATCGGGAAGAACCGGAGCCTTGCCGCCGGGGAAACCCTGCAGTTTTCCGGCTGGCTTGCCGTGGAGGGGGGCGTCCGGGGGTACGAGTACGCCTTTGTCCCGACCGGGGACGCCGCCGCTATTGGTTCGCCGGAGTGGCTCACCCCGCCCGTGTCGGGCAAAGCCGCCCGCAACGACCTGAAAGCGGCAGGCGTGCCGTACAGCTCAGGCCACGCGACGGCGGGCTTTTCGCTGGAGCTGACCGCGCCGACCGGCAGGGACGGCTACTATGACTTTTACCTGCGCGGCATCGCCGCCGACGGCACCCGCTGTGACCTGCTGGTTATGCTGGATACGGCGGTCGGACTGCCCGATCAGGATGACGGCGACACCCGCCGGATCAATCTTGCGCGGCTCGCGCGGGATGCGGGAAAGCTGCCGGGCGTCGGATTTACCCCGGACGGCGCTGTCACCCTGACCGCCGGGGGCGTTCTCCCGCTGGGCGAGCTCAATCTGGCGGCGTTTGAAAAGGTCAGCCTGACTTACACGGTGCCCGCCGCCTTCACGGAAGAGCAGGGAACCCGCGCCGCCGCGCTGGGGCTCAAGCTGTCGCCGGACGGCACGCCGCCCGCGCCGTATGAGCGGGACGGGCTGTATGACATGAGCGGCAGTCAGGCGCTGGGCAGACTGCGGGGGGGCGGGAGCGCCCGGACGCTGGAGCTTGACCTGACCGACGCCAACGGAATGGGGCAGCTGTACCTGTCCGCCTACCTGTTCGGGACAGACAGCGTGACCGTGACTGAGGTGCAGTTCACCTACCGCGGGAAAAGCGCGACGCGCACCGCCGCGCGGATTTTCTGCTCCGGCGATCTTGCCCCGTACTTCTCCGGCGCGAACGCCGTGGAGACCGAAACGGTTCATGACTCCGCGCTGGGGGACGTCCTGCGCATCCGCGCCGCGACCGACACGAACGATCCCTACGTGTACTTCAATGCGGAATCCCTGCTGGCGACGCACGGCATCCGCGTCAACGCCGACGAGTACCGCTACATGGTGGTGCTGGTGCGCGCGCGCGCCGGGAACCGGAACGGGCACATGACCTTCTACCTCTGCGCCGGGGAGATCGGCGGACCAACCGAGGACTGCACGGTCACGAGCAGGCTGGAGACAGACGGCAAGTGGCACTACTGCCTGCTCGACCTGTCGGATAAGCAGACGTGGGCGGGGACGGTGCACGGCTGGCGGTTCGACATGATAAACGCGCCTGCCGCCGCCGGCGACTACGTGGATTACGCCTCGGTGCAGTTCTTCCGCACCAAGCGGGCGGCGGAGCAGGTCGCCCGCGGGAACCCGCTCCGTCCGGACACGGTCTACCACAGCGGGGACGCGCCTGTCATGCGGGACGACCGCGAGGAGCTCGGCGGCGAGCAGAGCGCCTTCATGCCGGATCCTGCCGACCTCTACACGCCGTCCGGCACCGAGACCGGGACGGAAACCGCAACGGAGCCGCTACCCGGCACGGGCAGCGCGTCCGACACCGGAACGCCGCCGGATCCGACAGCGGGCACATCCGATCCGACCGACGCAACGGGTACGGCGTCCGCGACCGGCACCGCCGGCACCGGGCAGGGCTGCCGCTCTGCCGCCGGCGCCTGCATCGCCCTGATCCTGCCCGTATGCGCGGCACTGCCTGCCCTCCGGCGGCGCAGAACCCGCTGAAACAGAAACAATCACGGGCTTGCCCGGGGGAACCGCCGGCCCGCGCCGTTCTGCAGTGCGCGCGGCGGGGTTCCATGTAACAAGTTACACGCAACAAGTTACACGTAACAAGTTCCACGCAACCAGAAGAAAGGAAAGAGCCATGAAACGCATTCTTTCACTCACCCTTGCGGTGCTGCTCTGCTGTCTTGCCGTCGCGGTACTGCCCGGGGCGACCGTCGCGGCAGAGCCGGGCGCCGTCGTTCCCGGCACGCTGACCGATGAGGTCGGTCGGGAAACGCAGGAGCTGACGCTTGCCGACGGCACCGCCACCGGCGTCAGATGGACGCAGATCACGCTGGACGGCTACTACGGCTCCAAGATCGTCAACGTCGCGGAGTTCAGCCTGTCCAACACCCACCTGTCGCTGGAGGTCATCAACAGCGGCAAGTACCTTGTCTCGACGGACAAAACCTCCGAAGCGGCGTCTGCCTACAACAGGACGCACGAGGGGCAGACCGTGCTGGCAGCCATCAACGGCGACCTGTGGATGACCAAGGTTCACAGCAGTGCCGCCATCACGACCAAGACACTGCAGACCACGCGCGGCGTGCTGATTGTGGACGGCGAAATCTGGGCGTCCCAGCAGCTGGACGCCGAGAACCGGGACGCGACCAACGCCGAGAAGAATGCGCCCGCCGGGGATAAGGCGGCGTTCGGCGTGACGTCCGCCAACCAGCCGCTGGTCGGCTCCCCCGACATCCGCATAGCCATCCGGGTAAACGGAAAGACTCTGCAGGCGGACGGGATCAACCGTCTGCCGGCGCGCGATTCGCTCATCGTGTACAATGCGCGCCTGAACGATTCCAACTACGCGCTCAACGACGCCTATGAGGTGGAGCTGGAGATGGAGGACGACGCCTTCCGCGCCGGCGGCACGCTGACCGGAAAGGTCAAGGCAATCTATCCCAAGAATTCCGCCACCCGCCCGGCGCTGTCCGCCCGGACAGTCGTGCTGACGGCGCGGGGCAATAAGGTGTCCCGGCTGGAGAGCAATTTCCGCGTCGGCGACACCGTGACCTTTGAGACGTCTCTGACCGACCGCTGGGGCAACACCGAGCTGTGGCAGACCGTGCAGGAGGCGATCGGCGGGCATATGCAGGTGCTGGTTGACGGCAAGCAGGGCGTGGCGAACGGCAGTACCGCCGAGTACCCCACCACGCTGATCGGCTACCGGGATGACGGCTCCGTCATGCTCTGCACCGTGACCTCCACGGCGGAGAAGAAGTACGCGGGACTGAAGTTCGCGCACGCCTACAAGTTCTGCCGGGAGCTGGGCTATAACAGCGTGTTCTACCTGGACGGCGGCGGCTCCTCCACCTTCGTGTCGCTGGAGGAAGGCAGCTATACCGTGCGCAATAACTGCTCCGACGGTGCCCCCCGCCGGGTAATCAACTCGGTGGGCGTTGTCTGGAACGACACGCCGGTCTGTGCGAAGCAGGGGAGCCTGTCCTATATCGACATCCCGGTGGATCTGTCGTCGATTCCCCCGACGCACATGGACGGCGCACTGCTTGCCGATGTGGTCGGCTCGCCCAACGCGGTCACGCTGCGCTATGACGAAACCGAGCGCGCCCTTGCCGTGACCACGTCCTCCGCGACAAACGATCCCTACGCCTTGCTGAGCTTTTCCGCCCTTGCGCCCATCCGGGCGGAGGACGCGCCGTACATGGTGTTCAAGGTCAAGTCCGACTATGATAAAGCCACGACCTTCAAGCTGTACTATGCGGCAGGCAGTGTCGGCGGCGCGACCGAGCAGTGCACGCGCGTGTTCCAGATCAAGCCGGGCGACGAGTGGCAGTACATCGTGGTGGATATGTCCAAGGCGAACAAGTGGAGCGGGACGGTCAACAATATCCGGTTGGATGTCATCGACGGCATGACGGTTCCCGCGAACGTGACGGTGTACATCGGAGCCATCGTGCTGTGCCCGAGCGTTGAGGAAGCGGATGCTGTCGAGGCAGGCTGGCTGCCGGAGGGCTGCATCACGGATTATCTGGCTTATAAGGAATCCCTGCGCCCGAAGGAGACCGAGACCGAGACGGAACCCGTAACCGAGCCGGAGACCACCGTCACCGAGAGCGAAACGGTGGTGACCGATACGGCTACGGAGCCGGAGACGGCAACCAAGCCGGCGACCGAATCCGCATCCGAACCCGGAACATCTGCGTCCGTCCCCGTGACGGACAGTGCGACCGTTCCGGCAACGACAAAAACGGCGGAAGCCGGCGGCTGTGCATCGGTGTTGACGGGCAGCATGGCGGGCATTTCCCTGCTGGGACTGCTGACAGCCGTGTCGGTCTGCGCGGTGCGGCGGCGCCGGGCGTAAGGGCGCTGCGGATTGCTCCCTGCGGCAGAACCGACAAAATGGATAGGACCGAACACAGGTTCTCCCCCTCCGGGCGTTTGCCCGGAGGGGATTTTCGCGTGCGGCGACAGTTCTGCCAGCAGGACGGCGCAGAGCAGCAGCGGAAGCGCGCGGCGCCACCCGGACACGTGTGCGCATCGGCGCATGGCGGCGTAAGCGGTGTGCAGAGCCGCTTTGCCGGCGCGGATTGCCCTGCGGGGCAGCCGTGCTGCCCTGCGGATTGCCGCGCGCGTTGCCCTGCGGATCGCCGTGCGCCTTGCCGCGCGGATTTCCGCGTGGAATCTGTCCATGTGTCGCCCCCCCTTCCTTTGCGGCAGTGTATGCGCCGCGGCGCTTTTTCATGCGGGCGGGGGGATTGCCCTGCGGGGGCGTGCCTTTTGCATCCCCGGGGCTGAACCCGGGCGGCACTGGCTATCCCTGCCCCGGGGGAGAGGACCATCTCAAACGCCGCCGTCGCTTGCGACGGATAGTTCCATCTCCCCCGGTCCCCCCTCTCCTTGGCTGCCGGCACTGCTCATGGGGAACCGCTTCCTGTCTTTTTTGCGGCAACCATGGGTTCAGGCGCAGGGGTGCCGGGGGCGAAGCCCCCGGCGAAATAAACTAAAAATCTCCCCCTTCCCCGCCGGGGAAGGGGGTCGGGGGGATAGGGGCAGGAAAGAAGGGGAAGGCAGGGGAAGGCAGACCCCCCTACCCCCCATTCTTTTGTGAAAAGTTGGTGAAAACCCCTTGACAAACACGTGCCCTTCTTGTAGAATAGTAGTGACCATGCGCCACTGCACCTGCCCGGAGTGCAGACTGCGCGCGAACTGTGGAAAGGAGCGTACATCCGGCTGACAACAGACGGTGTCCCGGCTTCGACCGGTACGCGCGACAGAAGACGCACCGCATACCAACCCGCCGCAGGAGCGGCACATCCGGTTCAACCCGGAAACGAACCCCAAAATTTTCGGAAAGGAAACGAAAAAGACATGAAAACACGCTTTGCAAAGCTCGTCAGCATTCTCATTGCGTTCTCCTTCGTGCTCGGACTTGTTCCGGCATCGGCATTTGCCGCGTCCGGTCTGAACGGATATGTGGATACACATACCGGTAAGTCCAAGTATGTCATCTCGTCTACGGATTACGCAATCACCAAGGGCGTGACCGAGACGAACGTCACACTGAACAGTGCGACAGGCAATGAGCAGACAATGGGCTATATGCTGACCATTGACTTCGCCGCCAACCCCGATCTCAAGCTGAAAGCAACCTACGGCGACTACTATAAGGGAACCGATCCCACAAAGTGGTCGGTCGATAATTGGACGCTGATCAACACCAGCAAGCAGGCTGCCGACTATGAGAAAGCCACCGGCGAGAATGTTGTTTTCGCCACCAACGGTGACTATTTCAATATGCAGACCGGTCAGCCCTCCGGACCGCTGGTCATGAACGGCATTTCCTGGAACAAGCAGAAGGCAACGAGAGAGCCGTACTTCGCCGTTCTGAAGGACGGCAGCTGCGTTTTCCGCGATGCGGGCACACCGCTGGATGATGTGGCAGAGGCGATTGCCGGTCCCTTCTTCCTCGTCCGGGACGGCAAGAACGTGGCAACCGACAAGGTGGGCACCCCCTATCCGGTCAACTCGGTCGGACGCAAGGCGGACGGCACCATCGTGTTCTTCCTGGCGGACGGACGTCAGTATCCCTTCTCGGTGGGTATGACGCAGTCCGAGCAGGCTGACTTCCTGATCGCGCAGGGCGTCGTTGAGGCGCTGTATCTGGACGGCGGCGGATCCGCTACCTTCATGACCGAGCGCGAGGGCGACAGCACGCAGGTTATCCGCAACAGCCCCTCCGACGGCGCGGAGCGTTCCATCTCCTCCGGTATCCTGCTGGTCTCGACTGCCGCCTCCGACGGCAGCTTTGACCATGTGGTCATGACTCCCAATAACGATGCCTACACGCCCGGCTCTACGGTGGACTTTGCTTTCCAGCCGGTCGATGCGGCGGGTAACCCGGCAACGTCCGATATCCCCGAGGGCATGGTGTTCGCACTGGATGCCTCCAGCCTTGCGCTGGGTGACATCACCGCGGACGGCAGGTTCGTTTCCAACGGCAGTACCGGCACGGTTCGTGTCAACCTGCTGAACGGCTCGGTTGTGGTCGGCTCCACGACCGTGGATATCCAGGAGCCGACAGAGATTTACTTTGAGGCTCAGTCCGCCAACCTGGACTTCGGCGAATCCGGCACGCTGGGCTTCAACGTCCGCGCGAACGGACGCTCGCTGGAGTACCGCGGCGGGGAATTCGAGTGGACGATCCGCTCCACGGTCGAGGGCGTCGCGGATGACGCGCTGGGACATATGGACGGCAGAAACTTCGTCGCCGGAACCGGCTCCTCCACGCTGCGGGGAACCGTGACCGCCAGCTACACCAAGGCATCCGGGGAAGTCCTGACCGCCACCATCAGCGTGGAGGTCGGTAAGATGCCCGTGACCGTTATGGACTTTGAGCCGAACGAGAACGGCAGACTGACCGGTGCGCACTACCACTGGGGTAAGCCGGGCTACGGCGAGTATACGGGCAACGTGCCGACCGTCAACGCATGGACGAACGGACGGTATACCGACAACCCGGAGCAGACCGAGCTGAACGCGCCGTTCACCTTCACCGGAAACTGGGACAGCCGCGTTCCCGCATCGGATATTTTCTGCGCCAACGGGTATACCTTCTACCTCTGGCCCAATAACTCCATCACGACCAAGAACGCCGGCAGTGTGACGACAACGACTGCCGCTGAGGGCGGTCAGGTCCGCTTCGGCGAGTACGCGCTGGAGTTCAACTACGACTACGCGTCCTATGACGGGACATCCAACTCCAACTTCTACATCCGCTACTGCGGCAAGGATCCCGTCTACATCGACGGCACGCCTACCCAGCTGGGTGTGTGGGTGTATGCCGACAGCCGCGCGCACGGATACTTCCTGTATGCCGACGTCGAGGTCTGGAACGGCTCCGACTACACGACCAAGAACTTCCAGCTCCAGCACGGCGACGGATCCTGCGCCTACATCGACTGGGAGGGCTGGATGTACTGCTACGCCGACGTGTCCTCCATTGCAACCTATGCATCCGCGGAGCATCCGATTGCGATTATCCCCGGCTGCGGTCTGTTCTGGCTGAGCTACCAGCCCGGTAAGCCCAACGGCTCCGGTCGCTATGCCGGTACGCTGTACTTCGACAACTACCGGTTCGTGTACGGCACCGACCTTGACGACCTGGATAACCCGGTCGTGGACAGCATCTCCATCAACGGCACGGCTCTCTCGACCGAGACCGTCGTGACCATCGACAACGCCGCCATCAACCTGTCCGCGCTGTTCCACGATGTGGACGGCAAGAACGCCTCCGGCATCAGCCCGGAGCTGACCACCATCCTCATCGACGGCAAGGAAGTCAAGGGCGACGGTGACACGGCATCCGTGACCACCCGTCTGGAGCTTGCCAACGGCATCCACAGTGTGCAGGTGACGGTCGGGGACGGCTTCGGCAACACCGGCAGCATGCTGTGCTACTTCCTCGTGGAGGACGCCGGTGCCGTGACGGGCACCACCCTGCTTCTGGGTGATACGACCGTCACCATGGGTCTGCCCTACACGCTGACTGCCCGGACGAGCGGCGCGGTCAAATCCTTCGATATGACACTCCTGCAGGTCAACTCCGACTTCGGTCAGCCCACCGTTGCCTTTGCCGACGGCTGGGAGGGCGAGATGATCTACACGACCACCGGCTTCAAGAGAGCCAAGATCCAGCTCCGCGCGAACTGGGTCGGCGAGGGCGCGGCACCTGCCGATGCCAATGCCGCTACCCTGTCCTTCGCGGTTCCCACAACGCTGGATCCCGAGATTGATTTCTTCACCTACCAGGTGACAGAGGTCAACAGCGTCAACAACGCGGGCGAGACCTCCTCCGCCGCCTATGCCAAGGTGAAGCTGAGCCTGAGCGCTTACTACACCGTCAAGGTCGGCGTGGTGCTTGCCGGCTTCAACTCCCTTGCCGTCGTGACCGACGCCGAGGGCAACCGGGTTGCCGGGGCGGAAGTGCTGGTCAACGGTGCCGTTGCCGGCGTTACCGACGAGAACGGCGAGCTGGTCATCACCGCCACCGCTTCCATGGAAGGCAACACCTCCTTCCTGATCGCTGCCCGCAAGGGTGAGCTGGTCTCCTTTACCACCTCTGTGGTGGTCAATGCGATCGCCGGTCCTGCCGACGGTACGCCTACGGCGCTCATGTCCCCCGTTGCCGCCGATCCGGCACACGAAAAGGTGTTCACGTGGATGGCAAACGCAGCCGTCGCCTCTGACCGCGCCGTCGTGCAGTATATGCTCGCGGAGCAGTTCACGGCGGGCGGAACCGCATGGAGCGAGGCAGTCGGCGAGAGCCAGCTGCACGCCTTCCTGACCTCCAAAAACGCCGCACTCCTGAACACCGTCACGCTGACCGGGCTGGAAGCCGGCAAGGCTTACGTCTACCGCGTGGGTGACGGCTCCGATGAGCACTGGTCTGCGACCGGAACCTTCCGGACCCGCGGAAAGTCCTTTGAGACCAACTTCTTCGTGGTGGGCGATACCCAGATGAACGGGAACTATGCCGCCGACGAAGGGTCCATCGCACTGCTGGATGCCATCGCCGCCAACCTGCCTGCCGGCACCGAGTTCGGCATCCAGACCGGTGACTATGTGGACAACGGCGGTAACTACGCGATGTGGGAAGAGATCCAGTATGTCTTTGGCGATAAGTTCAACGGCATCAACATGGTCCACACCAACGGAAACCACGAGTACTACGGAGACGCGACCGGCTCCGCCTCCGACGTCCTGCTGAACATGAAGGGACGCGACTACTATTCGACCGAGTACGGCGATGTGTACATTGCGGTCATCAACTTCACCGCCGACTGGGAAGCGGCGCTGGCATGGCTGATCGAGGACGCCCGGGCGAGCAACGCCGCGTGGAAGATCCTGTCTGTCCATCAGCCTCCCTACTTCACCAATGAGGGCGGCGGAAGTGCCCGCTTCAATGCCATTGTGCCCGCCGCGGTCGATGCCGCCGGGATTGATGTTGTCTTCTCCGGTCACGACCATGCCTACGCCCGCACGCAGCCGATGACGGGCGGTCAGGTGGACGAGAACGGCGCCGTGTACTACATCTGCGGCGACCTGGGCGAGAAGAGCCGGAACCTGAACTACGCTGCCGTGAACAACCCGGCGTTCAACTTCGCGTTTGTTTCGCAGGAGTATGATGCGCTGTTCCTGGCTGTCAAGGCGGACAAGCACAGCCTGACCGTTACCACTTACAGTGTGAGCGCCGACGGCACTGCGGTTCAGTTGGATTCCTACACCCGCACCAACTCTGCCTGCACCGACGGGCATCGCTACGAGCTGGATACGGAGTCCGGCAAGCTGATCTGCACCAAGTGCGGAGTCCGGGTTGCACCCGAGGAGTATGCCGGTCTGTACTGGGTCGGCGAGGAGCTGCACTGCACGCTGTACGGCAACGCCGTCAAGGGCTGGTACTCCACCTCCGCGACAACCCACTACTACTTCGATCCGACCACCGGTGCCGCCGTGGACGGCGCGCAGACCATCAAGGGTATCGGATACCGGTTTGTGAACTTCCAGCTGTTTGAGGGCACGTGGGTCGAGCACGAAAACGGCACCAGCCTGATCTGGGTTGGCGGCAAGGAGCACGGAGCCGGATGGGATACCATCGGCGGTAAGCTGTACTGCTTCTCGAGATTCTCGCACCATGTTGTCTACAAGGGATTCTCGCGCACGCATATCAGCAACGTGCAGGACTATGAGTACCATGAGTTTGACGAGAACGGCGTCCATATCCGCCAGCTGACGGATGGACTGTACCACTTCACGGACGGATACATCCGCTTCCTGAAGGACGGCGAGCCGTATCCTTGCGGTCTGATCCGGGATACCGACGGCAGTATTTACTTCATTGCCGGACCCGGCTTTGCCCTCAGGGGCAACCGGTATGTTCCTGCCAAGATGACCAACGGACTGGTTCCCAAGGCAGGCACCTACTTCTTCGATGATAACTACCGCCTGGTGCTTGAGACACCGACCGAGCCCGCGACCGAGCCCGCAACCGAGCCTGTGACCGAGCCCGTAACTGAGCCCGTAACCGAGCCTGTAACCGAACCCGTGACTGAGCCCGTGACCGAGCCTGTGACCGAGCCCGTAACCGAGCCCGCGACCGAGCCGGAGACGGAACCCGGCACCGAGCCGACGGCTGCTCTGCAGTGGGTCAAGGGCTTCAAGGTGACGCACCGGTACGGTCAGCCCGCTACCTTCACTGCCAGCAATAAGGGCGCCTATGCGATCGTGGACTTTGATCCCGATGCCGACTACGTCCTGACGCTGCCGCGGTATGACCGGTATACGCAGGCGCGTATCCTGTTCCTGAATGCCGAGGGCAAGGTGATCGGCTGGACGGTTACGGTATACGGAGGCGACACCGTTCATGTTATGGCTCTGAACCGTAACGGCACCGTTAATGGCGCTACACAGATGCTGATCTGTGTGACCTGCCTGGGCGGTCATTACACCGCTGAGCAGGCAGACGCCGCTTTTGAGAAGATCAAGAACGAAACGACGCTGAAGAACGTCAACGGCGGTGCGACCGAGACGGAAACCGAGCCCGCAACCGAGCCCGCAACCGAGCCCGCAACCGAGCCCGCAACCGAACCTGCGACTGAGCCCGCAACCG
>OIXH01002988.1_pt1 | contig 15815 bp, 10 predicted proteins | sample 1587741 | NCBI WGS metagenome assembly OIXH01 (sample SAMEA3888916, study PRJEB22519) | human gut metagenome | biome: human gut; feature: human-associated habitat; material: faeces | place: Denmark | collected 2011 | reverse complement strand
AGGTTGCACATCAGGCCCGCCAGATCTTCAAAATGCTCATTGCGGCCGAAGCCGCTCAGCAGCCAGCGGCTGCGCCCGTGCAGCACCTTGTGGGTACGGCGCAGGGTGCGTTCGCGCATGATCAGCTCAATGCGCCACTCGCCCTCCGGGGTGCGCAGCACCAGGGTCGAACCATGCCCCGTCAGCGCGTGACCGGGCGGATTGCCCGCCAAGCGCAACAAATCCGCGACCGCCGCGTGCAGTACATGAAGATGCTCGTCCAGGGAAATATTTTTCCTGTCCTCATCCAGTTGCCGCTCTTCGGCATGGATGCGCTCCAGATACTGGACCCGGTCCTCGTCCAGGGTGGTGATGCCGCGCCGCATGATGCGCACGCAGAAAATCAGGCCCGCCAGGATTACCGCCCCGGCGGCGGCCCATTCCAGAATCATCGACATGGCCTCCGCTTTTACGGGTAATTTCACCATTGCGCAGGCCTCTGTCAAGCGCGACGCATACCGTCCCGCATCTCCCGCACCATGCGCCGCCACTGCACAACAGGCTCCGCGGCCAAGGGCGGGGCTCTTCCCTTTTTTCCGGCAAGACTGTATCGTTTATCCTGATTGACGCGCGCGGCCCGCGCGCGGGCCTTCCCTGGTTTCGTTCACCCGGCTTGCGCGCCCTCGTTTCGCGCCGCCATATCGCTTACTAAGGGAGAAAACCATGCCAACCCCTCTGGAAATGCAACGCACTTTCGCTCTCGTCGGCACCGGCGGCTGCGGCAAAACTTCGCTGGCCGAAATGCTGCTGTTCAACGCCGGGGCCGTCACCCGTATGGGCGCCATTGAAGACGGCACCACCAGCCTGGACTACGAACCCGAGGAAGTGCGCCGCCGCGGTTCGGTGCAGCCCGCCTGCGCTGCCTACCTCTGGAACAAGAACCGCCATTTCCTGCTGGACATCCCCGGCGACGGCAACTTTACCGGCGATATGGAATGCCTGCTCAAGGGCGTGGACAGCGTGCTGTTCGTACTGGACGCCGTGGACGGCGTACGCCCCTTGAGCAAAAAATTCTGGAGCATGGTCCGCGCGGAAAATCTGCCCGCCATGATCATCATCAACAAGCTGGACCGCGACCGGGCCGACTTCCACATGGCCTTTGACGGTCTGGCCGCTCTGGGCGTCAAACCCGTGGCCTTGCAGGTGCCCATCCGCCAAGGCGAAGCCTTTGTGGGCGTGGTGGACGTGTTGACCGGAAAAGCCCGGATGTTCACCGAAAACGGCGGCAGCAGCGAGGCTGAAATTCCCGCCGACCTCACGGACGACGTGAGCCTGCTGCGCGACGTGACCGTGGAAAACATCGCGGAAAGCGATGAAGTGTTGATGGAAAAATATCTGGAGGAAGGCAGCCTTTCCCTGGAAGATCTGCAATTTGGCCTGCGTAAGGGCGTGCTCAGCGGCGAACTGACCCCGGTGATGGTCTGCTCCGCCCTGGAAAACAAGGGCGGCAAAGCTGTTCTGGACGCGGTGGAAGCCCTGCTGCCCTCGCCTCTGGAGCGCCCGGCCTTTGTGGACGCAGCCGGGGCCGAGCGCGCGCCTGATCCGGACGGCCCGGTGGCCTGCTTTGTGTTCAAGACCCTGGCCGATCCCTTTGCCGGGCAGCTTTCCATTCTGCGGGTGCTTTCCGGCACCATCAACGGCGACGCCACGCTCAAGAACATGCGCAGCGAGGATACCGAACGCCTGGGCAGCCTGCTTTACCTGGTGGGCAAAAACCAGACGCCCTGCAAGGAGCCCGTGGGACCGGGAGCCATTGTGGCCGTGGCAAAACTCAAAAACACGCGCACCGGCGACACCCTCTGCGACGAAAAAGCGCCCTTTGCCCTGCCCATGCCCGAATTGCCGCCGCAGTTGATCACTTACGCCTTGGCCCCCAAGGAAAAGGGCGAGGAAGACAAGGTCTACGCGGCCATCCAGCGCCTGCTGGACGAGGACATCACCCTCAAGCTGGGACGCGACGAGGAAAACGGAGACATTCTGCTCTCCGGCATGGGCCAGCTGCATATCGAGCTTTCCGTGGAAAAGGCCAAGCGCCGCTTCAAGATCGACATCGTGCTCAAGACGCCCAAAGTGCCCTATCGCGAGACAGTGCGCGGCAAATGCCAGGTGCAGGGCCGCCACAAAAAGCAATCCGGCGGGCGCGGCCAGTTCGGCGACTGCTGGATCGAAATGGAAGGCCTGCCGCGCGGTTCCGGTTATGTCTTTGAGGACGCCATTGTGGGCGGCGTCATTCCGCGCCAGTACATTCCGGCCATCGACAAGGGCGTTCAGGAAGCGGCGGCGCGCGGTTTCCTGGCCGGTTGCCAGGTGGTGGACTTCCGCGTCAAGGTCTACGACGGCAGCTACCACACTGTGGACTCCTCGGAAATGGCCTTCAAGGTGGCCGGTTCCCTGGCTTTCAAAAAAGCCATGGAAGGCCTCAAGCCCGTGCTGCTGGAACCCATTGTGCTGCTGACCGTGTCCATTCCGGACGAGAGCATGGGCGACGTGATCGGCGACCTTTCTTCCCGCCGGGGCAAGGTGCTGGGCTCGGACTCCCAGGCGGGCATCACTGAAATCAAGGCCCATGTGCCCATGAGCGAAGTGCTGCGCTACGCGCCGGACCTGCGCTCCATGACCGGCGGCCAGGGCTTCTTCACCATGGAATTCGACCATTATGAGGAAGCGCCGCAACCTGTGGCTGAAAAAGTTATTGCCGAGCACCAGGCGGCCAAGGCCGCCGAATAAAACACGCGGCCCGCAAGACATACGCTGACAAAAAGACGCCCCTCGCGGGGCGTCTTTTTCTTGGGAAGATCATTTTTGCAAGAGAGGCCCCTTTAAAAAAAGGGGCCTCTCTCACGTCTCCCAAAAAACTTTTACCAATTACAGCACGATCCCCCAGTGGGGTTCTCAGGCGACGATTTCCCGGCCGAAGGCCATTTGCTCAAATTCCGCCAGGGGCACGGGCCGGGAAAAAACATAGCCCTGGACCATGTCGCAGTCAGCCTGTTGCAGAAATTCCACCTGCCGGGGCGTCTCCACGCCCTCGGCCACGGTGCCCATGCTGAGCTTCTTGGCCAGGTCGATGACCGAGACAATCACGGTCCGCTCGCGGGCGTTGTCCGCCTCCTGCGAGGCGAAAAAGACCCTGTCCAGTTTAAGGACATTGACGTTCATGTCCTTGAGAAGATTCAGAGAGGAATAGCCGCTGCCGAAATCGTCAATGGAACAATGGTAGCCGTGGGCGCGGATCCGCTCAATGAATTGGACCAACAAATGCGGATTTTCGAAAACCAGGCTTTCCGTGAGCTCAATCTCCAGCAGTTCCGGAGGCACGTCATAGGCGCGGCGAATGTTTTCGTAACGCTCCAGAAATTGCGGGTCCACAAGATGCGCGCGGGACATATTTACTGAAACCGGCACCGGCGTGACGCCGTTGTCCAGCCATTTGCGCAGCATGGCGCAGACCTTTCCAAAAACATGGAGATCAAGGTCCACAATAAAACCGTTCTGCTCAAACAGCGGGATAAAGTCATTGGGCGGAATCAGCCCTTCCGGGGCACGCCAGCGCACCAGGGCTTCGGCACCGGCAATGACGGCTTTTTTCAGGGATTGCTTGGGCTGGAGATAGACCACGAATTCGCCCCGTTCCAAGGCATCGTGCATCCGGTTTTCCATCTCCTTTTCACGCAGGGAGCGCAGACGGTCGCGCTCACTGTAAAACAGGCAGGTGCAAAGGCAATGTTCTTCAGCGCCGCCGCTCTTTTTGCGAGCGATGTTGGCCCTGTCCTGGATCTTGATCAGCGGCAGGGTGGGATCATCAATGGGATAAATGCCGGCGGAGAAAGAAAGCAGATAATTGCGTTCGTGGAACGGTTGAAAATTGTTGGCGTCTTCGGCTATGCGGTTCAGCCGGGCTTCCAGCTCCTTTTCCCCGGCTGCCCGAAGCAGAAGATTAAAACCGTCCGCCGCCAGACGGGCCACATACTCGCCGTTCTCAAGATGGGCCTCCACGGTTTCATAGCAATGCCGCAAAACCCTGTCGCCCATTTCAACGCCGAAAAGGTCATTGACCAGCTTGAACTTCTGGATATCCAGCCAGACCAGCACATATGTACCGGGCAAGGCGGCGCGCACAGCGCCGCCCGCGTCGATCTCGAAGCTGGTGCGGTTGCGCCCGCTGGTCACCGGGTCCACAAAGGCCAGTTGCTCCAGGCGCTGATTGGTTTGCTTCTGCAGCTCCCGCTGTTCCAGCAGCTCGCTGATGTCAATATACACACACAAATAAACAGGATTATCGCCCTCCCAGTCCATACATTCGCCGGAGACCTGCAACCAGGCATTGTTGCCCTCCCGGTCTCTGGCCTGGGTCACGAAGTTGACGGGCTCGCCCCGGCGCATGACCGCATGGTTTTCCTCCAGTACGGCCCTATTCTTGCCTTGGGCCTGCTTGTCCAGGAGATAGTCGGACCGGCCGAAGAGTTGTGTGAATTTTTCATTGGCCTCCACGAACTCAAAGCCATTTTCCACGACCCGGAACTTGGCGATAAAACCGGGAATATTATTGTAGGTGATGCTCTGCTCAAGCAAGGTCTGCTGCAGTTCGCTGACATCCGCCATTACCGTGTAGGACACACGATAGCCGTCGACCATTTCCTCCGTGAAGATGGACGACAGTCTGACCCACATCATCCTGCCGCTTTTGTGCCGCATCCGGCCTATAAACTGGTAGCCGCCTTTGGCAATCGCGTCCGCCACTTTTGCGACCAGAATCTTCCAGTTCTCCGGGTCGTTCTGGTAAAATTTGTCAGGGCGGTTCTCGAAAAGCCGTTCGTATTCTTCTTTGGGGTAGCCGATCAGTTCGTAATAATACGCATTAGCCCAGACAAGCGTAAAATGTTCATCTACCAGATGCTTGCTCACGCTCAAGCGCGAGAGATTCATCAGCATGTTGTATTCGTTGCTCTGGCTGACGGAATTTTCAACGAAGATTTTTCTCTGGTTTTCCATGGCGGGCCTTCTCCCTGCGCCCTCCTTCCTCAAGGGCGAAGGGAAATTATGCGCGAAAAATCATAACAATGCAGCTGATACGGTTTTGCCGACACAGCTTTCCGTATTCAGCCATTGGTAGTTTTCCACACATATTTTACTTATTTTACCTTGTTTTACTTTCAGGGCAATAAAAATTTCCTTTTTACGAAAAAAGACAAAAAAGAAACAAACATCACCCGGCATATATTTTTCTGCCAAACGATAATTGTCTTTTCTCAAAAAAAGACGATATTTCATCATATTATGATAACAACGAAATTAAATGCCGCAATATGTCTGAATGTCAATGAAAATTAGCAATAGTACGACAAAATGTAAGTAGTTATGCAAGAGAGAGAGAGAGAGAGAGAGAGAGAGAGAGAGAGACGCTATTGGGCCACGCTCAGGCCCGCGTTGCGCTCAATGAGATCCACGGCCCTGGCGATCTGGCGGCCCAGGCTCGATTCCTTGGAGAGCTCGCGCTCCACGGAGGTAATGCCCTTGATGACCGTGGAATGGCGGCGATTGAAGGTTCCGCCGATTTCCTCCAGGGAGAGCTCGGTATGCTTGCGCGCCAGATAGTAGACGGTATTGCGGCCCAGCACGCATTCCCGGCGGCGCGAGCGGGAACAGAGCTGACGTTCTTCCAGGCCGTAGCTCTCACAAACCAGGCGGATGATGGTGGGCAGATCCGGCCCGCAGTCCACTCCGGCGTACTGGTTGAGCACTTCCAGGGCCAGATCCAGGTTCAGGCCGCAATTGAGCAGGCGGGCCTTGAAAATAAGGCTGTTCAGACAGGATTCCATCTGGCGCACATCGCCGCGCAGACGGCTCGCCAGCAGATCGCAGACCGGATCGGGCAAGAGCACCTGAAAGCTCCTGGCCTTGCGGGTGAGGATATGGCGGCGCATCTCCTCGTCGGGGCGTCCCATATTGGTCAGAATGCCGGAGCAGAAATGCGAAACAAGCTGGCTGTCCACGCGCTGGAGCTCGCGCGGCGAAAACGAGGAGGTGAAAATGACCCGGCCTCCCCTGGCCTGCAGGTTTTTAACCACGGCCAAGGCCATATCCTGCATTTTCTCCTTACCCTGGAAAAAATGCACGTCTTCCAGCAGAAGGACATCCAGTTCCCTCAGGCGGCCTTTAAAAGCCTCCACGTCATGGCTGCGCAAGGCGGCCACAAAACGCGAGGCGAATTCCTCGGCCGTAAGATAGGCCACGCGCGCGCCGCTGCTGTTCCGGCTGAGGCTCTGGCCCACGGCCTGGGCCAGATGCGTCTTGCCGAGGCCCGAGGCGGAGTTCACAAACAGCGTCCGCACGTCGCCGCCGCTGCGGCAGACGTCCTGCGCGGCGGCTACGGCCACGCTGTTGCTGGGCCCCACCACAAAATCTTCGAAACGATAGCGCCAAGCCGCTTCCCGCCGGAAAGCCGGCGCAACGGCGGGCATGGGCAGGCTGGCCTGCCGCCGCGGCAAAACCCGCGCGGCGAGATCCGCTGAGGAGGCAGCCTCCGGGGCGGCATTCCGGTCATTTCCGGCAATCTCAATGCGCAGGTCCACGGCTTCGGGCGCCAGACCCAGCACCGGGGCCGCAGCCTCGCGCAGAGTGCAAAGCATCCGGCTTTCCAGCCAACCGGCCATGAAGGCATTGGGCGCGGCAAGACACAACGCCCCGTCCTCCAGCCTGGCGCGCAAAGGGGCGATCCAGACTTTAAAAACGCCGGAATCCAGCATTTTCTTGAGATTTTCAGAAATTTCGGCCCATTGATCTCGCATGAGGGCCTTGTAGCCTGAAAGCGCGAACTCGGGCAATGGAGGATTACCAGCCCTCTGGGCCAGTGGCCTCTTTTGCTTTCCCCAAAGACTTTCCTCAATAATCATTTGAAATACATATCAATTTTTCAATTTCGCGGAGAACGGGGGCTGCCGCGAAAGCCTTATGGGTCAAGGCTTTCGCTTCGTTCCACAAAATAATACACAATGTAAGAAATATTTTTTCCACAACCAAACATAAAATTTACTCTGTTTTTCTCAATTATACGCTGTTTTTTTCGTCATATCCATACAGCTTCCGAACTATAAGGCCGGACGGATTGTCAAGAGGGAAAAAAAGTTTTTTGAGCCCCACGCCGGGTTTTTTCTCTAGAAAATCTCTTCTAACTACCCGCGATAACAGAAATTGTTATCATGCCGCCACAGGCCGTAGCCTTCTGCTCTGCGTGAGTACCGGCCTTCTCACGGGAAATGCCAAGCTCTCAATGCGTGCCAACGAAAACAGCGGGCCATGCACCGGAAACAAAAAACCCGCCGAGGAGCGGGTTTTTTGGGATGCATTCGCGGGACAGGCTTTAGAAGGTAAAGCGCAGGCCCAGCATGAATTCGTTGTTGTAGGGCTGGTTGCTGATGTTGCTTCCGCCTATGGAAACCTCGTTGTAGCCCATCATCATGAAGCGGTAGCCCAAGTCCACGGCGAAGTTTTCGTTAAAGTTGTAGGCCACGCCCGCGCCCACGTTCCAGGCGAAGTTGGTGAAATTGTCGCTGGCGCTGGCGTTGCCGCGGTCGCTATGCACCGTGTATTCCACATAATTGAAGGCCAGACCCGCGCCCGCGCCGATGTAGGGCACAAAGGGCGTACCGGTCTGAATGTCATAATAGAGGTTCAGGAACAGGGTGGAAGTGTTCCAGAGGCCCTTGGTGCTGAAGTTATCCCCATCCCACACGCCATCCCAGCTCTTTTCGCTGTTGCCGCGCAGAGCGAATTCAATTTCCGCGCGCAGGGGGATCTGCTGCTGGGGGTAGAAGTCATAGCCCACGGCCAGCGCGCCGCCCAGGGTGAACTGGCTGTAGCTCTCGTCCGACAAGGCACTAGAGGGGCGGGAAATATTGCCCGTGTCCTGAATGGACATCAGGAATTTGGGGGCAAAATACACACCGTTCACTTCGGCCTGGGCCAGTCCGGGCAGAGCCAGGGCCACCACAAGGGCCAGTGTCGCCAAAATACGTTTCATATCGCTTCCTCCAAAAATAAAATAGGTTCTCTGAAATTGAGCTTTGCATTCTTCCCATGCAGCGTCAATGCTTTTATGCGAAAAACGCAATCCCTCCAATCCAGGCCATCCGCATGGCGGGTGGTTGCCTGCTTCTTCACGCACAGCGTACGTTTCAGGAACTAATAACAAAACGCCCTCCCGCTGTAAACGAAAGGGCGCTTACCGTAAAATCAGTTCGGCTTAACCGGATTTAGAAAGCGAAACGCAGACCCAGCATGAATTCGTTGTTGTAGGGATCGCTGCCGATCTCATACTTGCTGCTACCCGCATGAGCCGTGACTTCGTTGTAGCCCAAGCCGACGAAACGGTAGGAAGCGTCAATGGCGAGATTTTCATTAAAGCTGTACGACGCGCCCACGCCCACGTTCCAGGCGAAGTTGGTGAAACGGTCGTCCGCGGAAAACTTGTCGCCACTATTGGTGGTAAAATCATACCCCGTGTAATTGAAGGCCAAGCCCAGACCGGCGCCGATATAGGGCGTAAAGGCACTGTCGTTGTGGAAGTCCCAGAACAGGTTGGCAAAGAGCGTGGAGTTGTTCCAGGTGCCCTTGACGTCGCGCACATTGACGCCGCCGTCGCTCCAGGTCTTTTCGCTGTTGCCGCGCATGGCGAATTCAATTTCCGCGCGCAGGGGCAGCATCTGCTGCGGCCAGAAGTCATACCCCAGGGCCAGCGCGCCGCCCAGGGTAAACTGGCTGTAGTCGTCCACGCCCGTACCGGCCAAAGCGGACGAACGTTCCACCCGGCCAGTGTCCTGAATGCTCATCAGGAACTTGGGAGCCAGGTACATGCCGGTGCCTTCCGCCGCGGCCAGACCGGGCAGGGCAAGCGTCAGCACAAGCGCCAAAGCGGCAATAATACGTTTCATGACAGTCCTCCTGAATGCTTTTCCCCTTCTGCTCGCAGGGAGTTTTGAGAGTTGGGCAAAATCTGGAAATTGTCAATAGAATTTCTATAAAAATTATTGACTTCCTCCCGCGCCCGGCGGAATCCGGCACGCCGCGCCTTCCCTCTTGCGGGCGCCAATTCTTTGCCGGACGCCTGATAAAAATGCAAATCATATGCCATGGAAAAAACCGGGAAGCGCCCGCTAACGCCTCCCGGTTCCATGCAACGGGCCGAAGCCCGGAGAATCCGGCTTAAAAGGTATAGCCGATGGAAAACATATAGATATTGGCCACCACATTTTCCGACTTGCCGCCGGTGACCCCCGTTATGGCGTTGCCGCGAATGCCCGCGGCGTCGGTCTCGTCATAGCTGACAGGATTGATCCAGAGGTGGGAATAGGCGAAATCCACGGTCCAGTTGTTCCACTCCACGCCCGTGCCCAGGCTGAGGATGGTGCGTCCGCTGGAGGGCACGAAAAAATCCGCATGCTTTTCATTGACCACCGCCGTTTCGTAGGCCAGGCCCGCCCGCAGGCTCCACCAGTCCAGAGGTTTGTACTCCACGCTGGCGTTGAAATTCCAGCCGTCGCGCCATTCCTTGTTGCTGATGGAATCGTAGCCGTTGTCCATATAGATGTTCAAGGCGTTGTAGGTGGACCAGCGCGTCCAGACCGTTCCGGCCTCAAAGCTCAGATTGTCCAGCGGCTTGTAGGCCACGCCCAGCGCCAGGGAGTCCGGCAGTTGCAGGGTGGTATGGGCGTTGCAGTCCCTGGCTTCGGGCAATTTTTGATACGCTCTGAGCAGATTCTGCTCGTGAGAGCCGAATTCCACATCGCCGTAAAGATTGACCGTCACCTGGCTCTTGTAGGCCAGGCCCACGGACCATTGCTCGTTGAAGCGCATGTGCAGGCCCAGATGCGCTCCCACGCCCCAGCCCGTGCCCTCCAGTTGGAGATCGTTGTCAAAACTTTTCGGAACAGTGGCGGCGGTCATCGTGGGAATTTTGTTGCCCATGTACATGCTGGCGTAGAGGGCCTCCACGCCCACGGACACGGAAAAGATATCGTTGATCTTGTAGGCCAGGGTGGGCACAAAGGAGATGGTCTGCACGCCCACGTCATAGAGATTGTATCTGCCGGTCCAGTTGCCGGAGTAGCTGTTGCCCAGGCCGAAGCGCGAAAACACGCCCATGCCCAGCCAGACATTGTCGTTGAGCTGATAGCTGGCATAACCGTGCGGGGCCAGCCAGACCGACGGTTTGGTGGTGGTGTACTGCATGCCCGTGGCGTGCTCGGTGCCGATGGTGCCCAGCGGGGCGATGAATGCCAGACCGCCCATGACATGCGTGCCCGGCAACTGGGTGATGCCCGCCGCATTATAGGCCAGAGCTGAAACGTCGTCAGCGCGGCCCACCATGCCGCCCGCCAGGGAAACGCCCCTGGCGCTCCATTCATTGAGGGCAAAACCCTCGGCCAGAACCGTTGACGCAGTGCCCGCCAGAAGGGCGAGCAAGAGACAGGAAACGCGCAGAACCCTCATTTTTCCCCCAGAGCATTTAACACCACAAGTCGGACAAATGCCGCGCGCACTCCCCCATTGCGGAAAAAGCCCCCAGACTCTTTCCGCGCGGCGCAGACGGCGCGGAGCGGATGGCGTCACCCGCTCCTCAAAAAGTATGTCTGCAATCACAGCATATTAACAGGATCAAGGTCAAGGAAAAGTCGCAACAGCGCGGAGGCTTTCCGGCTTCTGGCGAAAAAATAGAGTCGGCGCAGGGCCTGCCAGTCCCCGGCCTTGAGCAGGCAGTGAAAACGCCGCCGCCCCCGCAACAGGGCCAGGGGAGCGGGCGCGGGGCCCAGCATCTGGACGTCGAGTTCACGCGCCCGAGCGCGCAGGGCGGTGGCCAGTTCGTTCAGGGCCGCGGGCCCGTTTTTTTCCTCCACGCCGAAGGACATGCGGATCAAAGCCAGGCGCACAAAGGGCGGATAGCGCCGCAGGCGGCGCCGCGCCAGTTCCGCCGCGTAAAAGCCCTCATAATCGCCCGTTTGCACGTACTGCCAGCAATAATGGCTGACGTCGCGGGTCTGGATCAGCACCCGGCCCGGCTTTTCGCCCCGCCCGGCCCGGCCCGCGGACTGGACCAGGAGCTGAAAAGTACGCTCGGCCGCGCGGTAGTCGGGCAGATTCAGGCCCAGATCGCCGTCGGCCACCACGGCCAGGGTCACCTGCGGGAAATGATGACCTTTGGAGAGCATTTGCGTGCCCACCAGGATGGGCGCTTCCTGCCGGGCAAAGGCGGCCAGGATTTCCTCCATGCGGCCCGGACGGCGGGTGCTGTCGCGGTCCAGACGCAGCACGGGCCGCCCGGCCAGCACGCTCAAGCGCTCGGCCAGGCGCTCGGTGCCTTCGCCCAGGGGCAGAAAATTCATGCCCTTGCACTGCGGACAAGGCGAAGGAAAGGGCCGGGTATAGCCGCAATAGTGGCAAACCAGCTTTTCCCGCCCCTTATGGTAGGTGAGCCCGATCTCGCACTGCGGGCAGCGCAGGGTGCTGTTGCAGTCCAGACAGTACATCAGAGGCGCGTAGCCGCGCCGGTTGAGCAGGACCACGGCCTGCTCGCCCCTGTCCAGGGTTTCGCGCAGGGCCGCTTCACTCTGCGGGGCCAGCAGGCCGTCCCCGTCCATCGCGGAGACGACCGGGGACACCGTGCTGATATCGATCAATTCCACCGGCGGCAAAGGCTTGCCGCCCACCCGGCTCGGCAGACGCAGGAGGGGCAGATGGCCATTTTCCGCCGCGTAAAAGGTTTTAACGTCCGGCGTGGCCGAGCCCAGCAGCAGCAGACCGCGCGTCTGGGCCATGCGGAACCAGGCCACCTCCTTGGCTTGGTAGGAAAGGCTTTCATCCTGTTTGAAGGAGCCGTCGTGCTCTTCATCCAGCACCACGCAGCCCAGCCGGGGCACGGGCAGAAAAAGAGCCGAGCGCGTGCCCACCACCAGACAGGGTTCACGCCGGGCGGCCAGAGCGCGGAAGGTGGCCTCACGCCGGGCCGGAGACTGATAACCGTGGTAAAAAAAGAGCGGCGCGTCCGGCAGGGAACAGGCCGCGTCACGGCGCAACTTATGGGCCAGCGCCACTTCCGGAGCCAGCAGCAAGAGGCTTTTCCCCTGAGCCAGGCACATTTTTGCCAGTTCCAGATACACGGCGGTCTTGCCGCTGCCCGTAACGCCGTAGAGCAGGCGGGAGGCTGGCTCCTCCTCGCCCAGAGCCGCGCGCAGACCGGCCAGGGCCGCTTCCTGGTCCGCATTGAGGCAGAAAGGCGTCGGCGGGGGCGGCAGCAGGGCCTGCTCATCTTCTTCCCCACTGTCCTCGCGCGTCAGCGCCAGATGTCCGGCCTTGAGCAGGCTTTGCAGAGCCGGAGCCACAGCCTGTCCCAGGTTTTGCAGCAAACGGCGGCGGCTCACGGCCCCGTGTTCATGCAGATATTCCAGAACTTCAATCTGCCGCGCCGCCGAGGGGCGCACCGGCCAGGGCGGATCCGCGCGCAAGAGGCAAAATTCTTCGCTGGCCGCGTCCGCGCCGGGGGCCAGCATACGGGCCGCGCCCACACAGAGCGCTTGGGCCAGTTCACGGCGTTCTTCCGGCTGAATCTCGCGGATCTGCCGCAGGCTCAGCGCCGAGGCGCGGCCCGCTTCCAGGCGGTGCAGGCGGACGCGCGTGCTGCGCAGTCCCTGCGGCAGCACATGGCCCAGGATATGCCCCGGCTCCACGCCCTGGCGGCGGGCCAGGTCCAGCGCCAAAGCCAGCAGGTCCGGCGGCAGCAGGGCTTCATTTTCCAGAGGCCAGCAGACCGTCTTGCAAGCCACATTTTCCGGCAGATCCGTTGTGGGGCTCACGCGCAACAAGACCGCCGCCCGCAGAGCCCCCTGCTCTCCCCTGCCCAGGGGCACGGCCAGACGCAGACCGGTTTGCCAGAATGCCGCCGGGAATTCCGGCGGCAGCGCATAGGTCAGGCAGGCATAGGGAGGGCTTAACAGGGCGACGCTGGCGTACATGAAAAAACCGTGACCTCACCATTTCCCGATATGGCGCCCGATATGGCGTTCTGGAGATTCGGAACAAGAACAGACGTTCAAACCCCAAGGGCTTGTCTCTCAAAAAATGAATTTTGGGAAGCACTGAGCCATGAAGATTTTTGTTCTCCGGCAAGAAAGGAGCCCATTGCAAGCCAGGGACAGTACGTTTCCGGTACAGACCTGGGCCGCAATGGGCTCCTGGCGCAGCCAGGGAGAAAAAACGTTTTGGGGGACAAGTCCCAGGGGCTGTTTCTACTGGAACTGGACGAAATTCTTGAGCAATCCCAGCAATTCGTAACGCAGTTCCTCGTCCTGCAGGGCGAAGTAAATATTGGCCGTCAGAAATTCGGCCCAGTCACCGGCGTCAAAACGCATGCCCGACATGCGCACGGCCATCATGCCGCGATCCTGGGCCATGGCCTGCAGGGCGTCGGTGAGCTGGATTTCGCCGCCGTGGCCCGGCTGCGCCTTTTCCAGATAGTCGAAAATCTCCGGCGTGAGCACATAGCGGCCCACAATCGCCATCCGCGAAGGCGCGGCCTCGCGCTTGGGTTTTTCCACCATGTTGCGCACCCGGAAAACGCCGGGGGCCACTTCCTCGCCGTCAATAATGCCGTAACGGCTGACCTTTTCCCAAGGCACTTCCATGACGCCGATGACCGGCATTTTTTCGGCCATGGCAACTTCAATGAGCTGGCCGATGCCCGGCACGCCGCCGAACATCAAGTCGTCGCCCACCATGATCGCAAAGGGATCGTCGCGCACCAGTTCGCGGGCGCAGAGCACCGCGTGCCCAAGGCCGAGCTGCTTTTTCTGGCGCACGGACATGATGTTGACCATTTCGGCCACCTGCCGCACTTCCCTGAGCTTATCCAGCTTGCCCGCGCGTTCGAGCACCCCCTCCAACTGAAGGTTGTAGTCGAAGTGATCTTCAATGACGCTCTTGTCGCGGTTGGTCACAAAGATCACGTCCTGGATTTTCGCGCGCTGAGCCTCTTCCACCACATACTGGATGACGGGCTTGTTGTAGATGGGCAGCATTTCCTTGGGAATGTTCTTGGTCGCGGGCAAGGAACGCGTACCCCAACCGGCCACCGGAATGATCACCTTGCGAATATCCTTCATGCGCGCCTCCGCTCATGTATAAGTGCCAAAACAGCGTCAGAGCTTCAGGTGGGCGGGGTCACGGCCAAAAGCCGACGCCCCTTGACGGCCCCCTGACGTTGAACTCCGGCCGGGCGGCGCTCCGCTATAAAAAATCCCGATTATTCCACGGCGCGCCGGATATGCCTCAAGTTCATACTCCGCCAAAAGCCCGACAAGCGCAAGAGAAAAACGCATTTTCCCGGCCGCGCGGGCGCGGAACGTCTCTTGAAAGCTGTATGTCGTCTCCGAGAACTGTTGCGGCCGCGATATGGCCATCTGCACTGGCCGGAATAAAAACATTCCTGCCCGAATAAACGACGCCTGCAGCCTGGGAATTTCAGAGGAAACGCCTCAACATTCCGAAAAAAGCGGGGGCTCTCCGGCGAGTTGCGGCGTAAGTGAGAAGATAAAAAATAGTCACGGCCCAAGACGGCCGCTCCATGCCGCCCCGGACCGTGACCGCTTTTTAGAACATTTACACTTGAAATGCCCGTTTACGGCGAGCAAAGACCGGCCACTCGTATTTCGTTGCAAGGAGTTGCAGACAAATCCTTACAGAGCAATTCACTCATCTCAAATGTGAACTGCTCCAAAAACTTGTCGGCGGTCCCCCCTCAACGCAGTTCACGGGCAACCACATCCGCCAGATCCGCGGCAAAGGCCCTGACCTTGTCCTCATCCTCGCCTTCCACCATGATCCGGCAGAGGGCCTCGGTGCCCGAGTAGCGCAGCAGCACCCGGCCCCGCCCGGCCAGTTCCTTTTCCACCTTGGCCACGGCTTCGCCGATGGCCGGCCGCTCTTCAAAGGGCAGGCGCTTTTCCACCCGCACGTTGACGAGCTTCTGGGGGAAGGGCGTGAGCAGGCCCGCCAGTTCGGAGAGCGGCTTTTCCTTTTCGCGCATGATCCGCAGGATCTGGAGGGCAGCCAGCAGCCCGTCGCCCGTGGTGCTGTAGCCCCGGAAAATCAGATGCCCGGACTGCTCGCCGCCGAGCATGGCTCCCTCGCGGCGCATGGCCTCCACCACGTAGCGGTCGCCCACCTTGGTGCGCAGCAGCGTGCCGCCGTGCTCGCGCATGAAGATCTCCAAGGCCAGGTTGCTCATGACCGTGGCCACCAGCAGATTGCCGCGCAAACGCCCCTGCTGCATGAGGTCGTCGGCGCACAGAGCCATAATCTGGTCCCCATCCAGCACCCGGCCCGTTTCATCGGCCACGATCAGGCGGTCGGCGTCGCCGTCCAGGGCAAGGCCGATATCGGCCCGGGTTTCGCGTACCCTGGCCTGCATGGCCTCGGGGTGGAGCGAACCGCAGTCGCGGTTGATATTGAGACCGTCGGGCGCGGTCCCCAGGCGGACGACTTCGGCCCCCAGTTCCTCAAGAGCCAGGGGGGCCACCTTGTAATTCGCTCCGTTGGCGCAGTCGATGACCACCCGCAGCCCTTCCAGGGTAAGATCCTGGGGAAAGCTGTTCTTGAGATATACGATGTAGCGGCCCGGCGCGTCCACGATTTTATAGGCCCGCCCCACCTTGTCCGAGGGCGGGTATTCCCAGGCGTGGCCCGCGTCGAGCACCAGGTCGGCCATGCGGTCCTCGGTTTCGTCCGGC
>OIXH01002981.1_pt1 | contig 15838 bp, 11 predicted proteins | sample 1587741 | NCBI WGS metagenome assembly OIXH01 (sample SAMEA3888916, study PRJEB22519) | human gut metagenome | biome: human gut; feature: human-associated habitat; material: faeces | place: Denmark | collected 2011 | reverse complement strand
ATATATAAGATAAAATTCTAAAATTATAATATAAAATCACAATATATTGTATATTTGGCGAATTACACAAAGGTATAATTTTGACATATATAGTATTATACTGTAAATATAGACATAGTCAAGGGAGATACAAAACAAGTTAATCCCAATGTTGTTTGAAAATTGAATAGACTTTGTATCCGTGAACTATTGATATTTTACATTATGTATGTTATAATTAATATATAATCAAATATCGAAAGGGATGATTCATTATGTCAACGAAAGAAATGATCGTTAACTTACTTGATAAAATACCAGATTATAAAATTGGTTATGTTTTAGCATATATTCAAGGTATTACAGCCGATGAAGAAGCTGATGATTTATTTTGTGAAAGAATGGTTCAAGATTATATAAATGACCCAGACCTAACAAAAGACAAGGAGTATACACTTGATGAATGCAAAAAAGAATGGGGACTTGATTAATGTATCATGTAATCATTAAAAAGAAAGCTAAAAAATTTATTGACAAACTTCCAGCAGATGAAAAACGCAGAGTTATCAAAGAAATTGAACGGCTTCCCAATGGCGAAGATATTAAACCATTAAAAGGACATCAAGGTCTGTTACGTTTGCGTGTTGGCAAATATCGGATTATATATACAGTTGACAACGGTAAGTTGACAGTTATTGTAATTAATGCTGATAACAGAGGTCAAGTGTATAAACATTTATAATTTAAATCAAAAAATGAGATGGTACAAAGTCTATTCAAAACAACATGTGTTGTTTATAAGGATAGAAATGTACCATTTTTATTATGGTTAATCTAAGTAATAAATTGCATAAATAAAAAATGCTGTGGCTAACGTCTGCCAAACCCAACCACAGCACAATCACTGATAATAATAAGGTCTTACCAAATCGGCAAATTTGAGTAACCACCTTAATTATTATATAAGGAGGTTACACAATGCCAGACGAAAACGGCATAATTGACACCGGTTATGGTTTTATCAATACCAATGGTAGTCATATTGAATATTCAACTTATGACGAAGCTTTAAACGATAAAGCAGAATAACCGGTGCCAGTCTGGGAAGGCATAAGATACATATCTAAGGTATGTATCTTTGTAAGTCCTTCTTTCATAACCTCAAACACATTTTAACAGAGAATAATATAAATGTCAATACATAAATTAAAAAATTTTAGAAAAAGTTCGTATGGCAGGTATGCTTGCCGGAGCCAAAGGTGTTGCCGGTGCAATATTAGAAATGTGTAAAGAGAAAGAAGAATCAGCCTTGATAGTAAGTAAAGTTAAAGATTTTTGTGAAATAAGTTTAGGGTTAAAAGAAGATAAAAATAGGAAGTGATAATATATAAATATTATATTTTTGGACTTTGATGGAGTGCTCAATTCAAGTGAATATTTTAAGTCTGTCGGCTATAATAAAAAATTAGGATTTAATGATATTGATGTAACAAAAGTTATCCTATTAAAGCAAATATACGATACTTGCAATGCAAAAATTGTTTTATCTTCATCATGGAGAGGTTTAATTGGGACAAAGCATTATAGCTACTTGGAAAAAATATTACATAAACATAGCATGAACATTATGTCACATACTCCTATTATAGAGCAAAACAGACCATTGGAAATCAAAAGCTGGCTTGAAAATATGCCAAATAAAAGCGATATAAAATTTGTAAGCCTTGATGATGATTATAGTTATCAAGATTATTGTAAATATGGCATTGGTAACTGTTTGGTTAAAACATCATTTTATGAACCTAACGGAGGTTTGAGGCAAGAGCATGTTAATAAAGCAATTAAGATATTAATGGGAAAATAAAAACATATAAGAAATGATGTTAATACTATTATAGATAAATTAAAAAATGCCAAAATAGTATGGGCGGTTAATTCCGCCCTTTTATCAAAAGTCAAATATAATAATATCAAATATAAATAAAAACATTTATCATAATCAATTATTTAAAACATATATTTAAACGAGGATATTAAGGGGGAATTTTTATAGAAAAGGACAACAGCAAATATGATGCTACATATCAAATAGGGAAAGATACTTATCGTGTAATAAGGGAATATAGTGAAGAAGAAAAAACGTTCACGACATGCTTACAGGATTATGTTAATATTATGTGTGACACTATGCAGGAAAATTAATTAGTCAACAGCATATGTAAAAAAATATATTCTGCATATGCTATTGACTTAATAACTGTTATATGTTAATATTTCTGTAGGCATGGCGTTATTAACTGCAAATAAGGAGGTTTATATGGAATTTTTTAACGCTGCCGCATATATTCGTTTATCACGAGAAGATGGCGATAAAATTGAAAGCAATAGTATAAGCAATCAACGAGATTTTATTAATAATTCCGTGGAACGAAATATGACGAATGTTAATATAATTGATTATTATATTGATGATGGATTTACAGGTACAAATTTTAACAGACCGGATTTCCAAAGAATGCTAAAAGATATAGAACGAGGAATAATTAACTGTGTAATAGTAAAAGATTTATCAAGAATAGGTAGAAATTACATTGACACAGGTACGTATTTAGAAAGGTACTTTCCACAACATGGAGTCAGATTTATTGCACTAAACGATGGGATTGACAATTATCAACAATCATACGATATTAGTATGCCAATCAAAAATATCGTTAATGCACAATATGCAAGGGATATATCAAGTAAGGTTATTACGGCAATAAGAACAAAACAACAGAACGGTGAATTTATTGGCGGATTTGCTCCATATGGATATATGAAGGATCCGAATAATAAGAACCACTTAATTATAGATCACTATGCAGCTGCTGTTGTTCAAAGAATATTTAATATGTATGTTGAAGGTTATGGGCAAATCGGGATTGCTAAAACATTAACAGCAGAAGGTATACCATGTCCTTCTGTATATAAAAAATCTCAAGGTTTAAAATATACCAATGGTCAAAAGCTTGAAATAACAAAATACTGGACGTATTCAACCATTCATAACATATTAAAAAATGAAGTCTATATTGGGAATATGGTACAGCATAAGCTTAATTCTTCTCAATATAGAGCTAAAAAATCTAAACAAGTTTCAAAAGATGAGTGGATAATTGTAAAAGATACTCATGAGCCAATAATATCTTATGATATATTTAATACTGTACAATCTATGATGAAAAAGAGTTATAGAAGCTTACCTTTTTCAAAACAGCATTCGCTTGCTAATCACATTCAATGTGCTGATTGCGGACGAGGTATGTGTCGCGTTGTACAACGTGGTATATCATACTTTAGATGCGGAACGTATCAAAAATATGGAAATCATATTTGCACATCACATTTAATAAGACAAGATGCTGTAGAAAAAATAGTCATAGATGAAATTAATCGTTTTATATCTGAAGTAAAGAATATAGAAAAAGTAATTTCTAAACCGAATAAAAAGAATAAGAAAGTTCATTCAAATATACACAAACAAATTAAAGCACTCGAAGAAAAAATTGATAGAAATAAGTTACTACGCAAATCATTATACGAAGATTACAAAGGGCAAATATTAACTTGTGAAGAATATATTGAGTATAAAAAGCAATATGAAGACGAGATAATAAATCTGAATAATCAATTAAAAGTATTAAATGAAAAAGTGAACAAAACTTGTCAAGATGTTATTGAAGAGGACTGGTTTGCTAAATTCTTAAAATACAAACAAATTGATAAATTGACCCCGGAGGTTGTAAGTATTTTTATCAATATGATATATGTGTACACAAATAAAGTTATCAAAATAGTTTTTAATTTCCAAGAGGATCTTGATGAACTTAAAAAGTGTATATCATAATCAGATTATATGCCCGAATTATACTTTAAAAATTATACTTTAAAAATGATTTCGGGAAGTATTTTTGTTTCAATAACCAATCATTTCCCCATGCTGCATCAAATGATATTGATATTTTTTTGTCGTTCTCATCCTTTTGAACGTAATATATAGGAAGGTCACGCTTTGACACATTGGCAACACTGACAGCCTTACTGTCACTGAAACGACTTATAATCAATATTGCAAAGAATAAGACTACGATAGTAAGAAGAAAAACACTTGTTTTGCGACCGACAAACCAAATTTTCATTTTTCGCACCTCCTGACACATTTTATGATAGGGAAAATAAATATATTCGATTAATTTACTGTATTACCATTGAAATTTTAAAATGATATAAAGAGATGCTTTCTTCTGTATTTTTTCAGCATTAAATATTTTTGGGAATAGTAAAAGCTTTATTTTTGGTATATTGTGTTGATTTTGTTCTCAAAATGTGATATATTATATATAGTTAACTCAGATTTGTGATTTAGAGTTAGCAAGAGGAGAAAACTTATGAATGTGTTTAAAGTCTCGTATAAGGTGAAAAGAGAAAATAACGAGGAGATATATAAAGGGTTCGGGTTCCGTCATTTGTCTGATGCGACGCAATACTATGTACATCCTAACAATCAATCATACAAAGGAACAACTACGCTTTGTCAGCCTATAGGAGAGTCAATATCATTGTTTTCGCTGTTGCTGCTCAGCATTTCAGAACAAGACAGCGGTATCAACGGAGATATATGGCTCAATGATGAAAAGGATACAGCATTTATATATGTTGAAATCTCAGAAGATTGGCGTTCCAACGGTGTTGTGGAAAGCAATATTTATGCTTACCGTGCGCTTTGCGATAATGAGAATATCGTAATAGCGGCTTATGATGAATACGATAACCTTATTGAAGGAAATATGGAGCATCTTCGTCCGTTATATAAGCTGTTGCCATGTTTTACAGTGCTTCTTGCAAAGGAAATCAATAACAATGATGATATGAATAGAATTGTTTTTGATTATATTGAAAATCCGGCGGCAGATACATTTGTAAATATACACGAGGATTTTTATCAGAATCACAAGTTCGATGAATATGATGTTGAATATTATGATTTAAAAGATTATTCGCTGAAAGAGTTCACATCTTACAGTGGTACATATAAAACGGTTAAAGAAAATAAAGAATCGCTAAAAGCAATGCCTGAAATTGAAATTGGTGAATTCAATACGGCTGATTTTTCTGAGGAACAGTTAAGTTATATTCCGAAGCTTGGAGAAGAATTTGTACTTCCGACTGAGCTTGCGGGAATATGCAATGCAGTTGTTTCGGGTGACAATATGGCAGTATTCAATCGGGCACATAAACTGCTGAATGATGCGCGTAATGTGTATATTCAAAAGCAACAATAACACAAAGGGAGGATTTCAAGCCCAATGTCATTAAGATAATGGTGTAACAAAACAATATAACTTGAAATGAAAACGTATCTTGGAAGTAGAAATGTTTCCAAGATGCGTTTTTATTATTTTAATGCATGACAATAAGACAGACGCAACTCTGTCAAAAAGACCTACCTTATTGAAAAAATTATGCTATACAATATGCACAGGATGGTTGATACACATTAAAAATATATTTTCATTAAAAGCATTTATAAATATATCTGCTCAGGTGCTGAAAAGGTGTTGTTTATGCAAGTAAAATCAAAAGTGTGTGGCACATTTTTAATTTAAAAAAAGTTTTTGTTTTCCCGTGTCATTTTGATGTCCTTTTAGGTTTATAATAGATATAAAACAGACAAAAATGTATTCAGGTGCTGAAAAGGTGCTGTTCATATATCATAATGTATATAATCATATAATTAAAACACAAGGAGGAATTAACATGAAGTTAAAAAGAATTATTGCATTACTTCTGACAATCAGTATGTTACTTACAATAGTGCCAATGGTAAATATATCCGCGGCGGATATGTCTTCGTCGGTGACGATAGGCGCTCCTGTGGCAGTGACAGCAGGAGATACAACAAAATTTACCTGTGAAACTATGCTGCCCGGCAGCGCGAGCTATGTAACTGTTTCGGTTGACAGCGGTTCTTTTTTGGTGCCGTCTGTAAACGGGCTGACCTTCAATTATGCTACAAATGGCACAACGCTGTACACAAGCTATTCAGCGTCCCAGCCGTATCAGAGCGTCACCTGTGAGGTGACAGATACAGCAACCGCATCTGAGACTTTAAGTAAGGTAATATACACAAAATCTGATGCACCCATGAATATTGAAGTAAGCGTACTGAATGATCTTGAGCTTGAAGAAGGCGACGTATTCTACGGCGGACATATTTACCGTTATGTTTCATCAAGATGTTCATGGCTTGATGCTGTAAAAAATGCACATAATACGACAGCATACGGCGAAAACGGTTATCTTACCAACATTACCAGCGCCAATGAAAACACAATGGTGCTGAAAATGATACAAATCGCTGCTAACAGATATAACGGAACATGGATTGGCGGTACATCATGCTATGTAAATTCTGAATGTACAACCCAATATACATATGAAAGAATTGCACAGGGCATAACTGACAATAACTTTATAAAATACTATAAGAAATCAGTCAACATCGGCAGCAGAGTTCATGAAGAATATAGCGGCGACGATTTCTACTGGATAGACGGCCCCGAAGCCGGTCAGACGCTTCCGAGCGGCAGCGCTTACTGGCATAGCGTAGAGCCGAACACAGGATACTGTGTATGGATGGGCTATCAGGGGCCATACTGGGACGACCTATATAATATATCTGCAAATAACACGGATACAAGAGGTTATCTTATAGAATTTGGCGGAATGAGCACGACAAGCGAGCTTGCAAGCGGCGAAACAAGCGCAGAAAAGGAAGTAACCACAAATACAGTGACCTTTGACGCGCAGACAAACGGCGGTTCCTTTGTTAATGCGGCAGGTGAAACTGTAGGTATTGACAGCGTGACCGTGTACAGCGGAGAAGCTATAACTATTCCGAGTGTTGAAGCGCGTAACGGTTATACCTTTGACGGATGGTTCACAGAAGCCGAGGACGGCACAAGAATAAGTCTTGGACAGGAGGGGGACACATACACTCCGACAATGCAAAGCACATTGTACGCGCAGTTTACTCCGTATGAGTACCGTGTACGATACACGAATGATAACGGTACGCCGGTATGCTGGCAGATATGCTATTGGGATTCTGATTATCGCTATTTCACAAAAGCAGAGGCTGAAGAAGCGATAAGGGAAAACGGCGGTACATACACTTTGGATAAAGCAGGATACACCTTTGTTGGATGGAAAGACCCGAACGGTCAGCTTTATCAGTCAGGGGGTGCTTTCTCCAATCTGGCAACGAAAAATCTGGATGAATTTATCAGAACTCCTGCATGGGAGCCAAATACATATACAGTGACCTTTGATAAGCAGGGAGGAAACGACGGTACAGACAGCGTGAGTGCGACATATGACGCAAAGATGCCTGTTGTAACCCCTCCTCAGAAGGCGGGCTATACCTTTGCCGGATATTACAGCGAGGCAAACGGCGGCGGTACGCAGTATTACCTGTCGTCAGGCGTTGCACTGAAAAACTGGGACATTGCAGGCAACGGAACTCTGTATGCCTATTGGATTGCAGAAGCAGAAATAGGCGGCACAATCATATGGAACTATGATTACGGTTCGGGCGTCACCAATGAAAAGGTGACCTCCGGTATTGAGATACAGCTTTTAAGAACATCTCAGAGCAGCGCCGGCGAAACAGCCGTGCCTGTATCGGGAGCGACTGCTACAATAGGCTCTTACACATTATCGGCAGACGGAACGAAAAATACTGCAAATTACTCCTTCGGCAGCTTTCCCGTTATTGATGAAAACGGCAATGCGTACACATATATTGTTAAAGTGTTAAATACTCCGTCAAATTATACTTCGTCTGTAAATATCGTTTCTTTAAATGAGCAGAATATAACGGTGCAGTTTTATGCACAGGACAACTGCTTTGACGCGGAATGGAAAATAAAGCTTTCCGGAGATGAGGCGTATATCGCTGACGGTATAAGACCTGACGCGGTGAATGTAAAGTTAACCTATGCCACAGCAGCCGACGGTGAATACAAGGTCATAACACAGCACGCAAATTCGTATGTGAAATGTGAATTGCAGCCGGACGGAACATATACAGGCTCATACCCTGTATGGAAAACACAGCCGGACGGCAGCACATATTATTACAAGCTTGAGATTGTTTCATATGAGAGAAACGGTAAAATATATGAAACACCCAAGTATTATAATTTTTCATTGAATGAAAGCACTGTCCCTATAACATATGACAGCGTAAACGACAGGTCAAGCAATGTCATGGAGGGCACGCTTGAATGTGATTCCTACAAGATTATATTTGACTCAAACGGCGGCAGACTTGAGAACTTTGAGAAGAACTATGTTATAATCAGAAAAGGCTTGACAGTAGCAGATTTTGGTTCGTATGTTCCGACATATCTCGGCGCTTCAAACCGTAGATTTTTAGGCTGGTACAGAGATTTAAACTATACCACACAGGCAACTGCCGATACAACGTACAGTTCTGATACAACACTGTATGCAAAGTGGGATACGCATAAGGTGACCTTTATGGACGGCACGGAAACGGTCGATTCCATTGATACATGGTGCGGTAATTCAGTGTCGGCTGCAAAGCTGCCGGAAACCGCTAAAACAGGCTATACCTTTGACGGCTATGAAACAGCCGCAGCTTATACTTATACCGAAAATTCAAATGCTCTGATACCTGCAAAGACAAAGCTGTACAACGAGTACGGCGATTATGTGGGCGGTACTGCATGGTTTATCCATAGCGATGTTGTAATGAATGCCATATGGAAGCCGCAGGTACATACGGTAGACTTCAACCTGAATTATCCCGACTGCGGCCCGTGTGACCCGAGAGCAACAACTGTTACATACGACAGCACATACGGCGATAACCCGAATGGAGGACTTCCGGCTCCGATGCGTGACGGCTATACCTTTGCCGGCTGGTACACCGCGTCAGAGGGCGGTGAGCAGATAAAAGATGATACAAAGGTTCAGATAACATCTGCACAGACGCTTTACGCCCACTGGATGCCGAATACATATACAGTAACCTTTGACGCACAGGGCGGAAGCTGCGATGAAACAAGCAGACAGGTAACTTATAATACAGCATACGGCGATTTGCCTGTGCCGGAGCGCCCGGAATATATATTTGACGGCTGGTACACCCAGGCAGACGACGGCAATCTTGTTGTGGCAACAACAAAAATGACAACAGCAAACGACCATAAGCTTTATGCACAATGGCTGCCGATAGTAGATATAACATTTGATGCCAACGGCGGTGAATGTGATACACCATCAAAGAGCATTGTATATGATGAGGAGGAAACAATCACATACGGCACACTTCCGACACCGACGCGCGCAGGCTATACCTTTGACGGTTGGTTCACAGACCCGACAGCCGGAACAGAAGTAACAGAGGACACTGTATTTACAAGTGAATCAGACCACACGCTGTATGCCCATTGGAGGGCAAATCAATATACGGTAAGACTTGAAAAAAGACTTGTAACGCCCGTATCGGAGGAGCTTACAGTCACATATGACATGACACCTGATGATGTAACGCCGCCTGTAGTTGAGGGCAGAATTTTCGGTGGATATTACACTAAGCCGGGCGGTAACGGAGAGCAATATATCGGCGCTGACGGCAAATGGCTGGCGCCATATACAGATACGGAAAATAAGGTTCTTTACGCTTACTGGTACGTTGAGGAACTCAAAGGTACAGTAACAGCAGATTATACATATACCCATGATGAAACAACGATTATTATTGAGGAGGAGCATAAGGTAAAGCAAGCGGCGGTAAACCTTACAGTATCAAGCAATACAGCAAATGCCGCTCCGCAGATATTGCAGCTTGTGGAAGCTGGGGACGGAAAAACGGCTTCTGCACCATACAGCTTTACGGGTATATTCCCATATGAGGATGAAAACGGAATCATATACAATTATGTTATTGATGTAGATGAAGTAGACGATTATACCATTGAAAAAACAGCAGTAAGAGCCAATGGCATTGATTTTCTTCTTGACTATAACCCGGATAAGTTTGACGTAAAATGGAGGATATATCTTGATGACGGTATATCGTCAATTCTTCCTGACACTGTGAATGTCAAGCTGATGCGCCGCCGTACAGATGACCCGAGTGACCCTTGGGAAATTATTGCGCTGCATACTGATAAATCTGTGCCTTGTGTAAGAAGATACGACGCTGAAAAGCAGGAGCGTTATTTTGAGGGCTATTACCCTGCATTAAAAAATGTGGCAACGACCAACATTCCATATGAATATACAATAATGATTGATTCTTATGTGGTAAACGGCGTGGAGACCATATGTACAGACAACACAATAGACAATTACAGTCCAATGGCAGTAACGCAGACGAGCAGATATGCGGAAAACGAAATTCCTGCTGTAATTGAGGCTGAAATCAAGGTAAATACATATGACGTAACCCTTGACACAGATGAACACAGCCAAGCTGCGGCTGCTGACGGATATAACGCAGACCGGGTTATCAGTTCAGACAGCTTTAAGTTTACGGTTACACCGAACGAGGGATATGTAATTGACAGGGTAATGACAGATGGAGCGGAGATGACATTGGGCACTGACGGTCTTTATACAATAAATAACATAACAGAGGATAAGACCGTTACAATAACGACAAGACCCGCTACATATAATGTGACACTTGAAACAAACGGCGGAACAATAAACAACGGTAATATTACAGAATATACCTACGGCACAAGCGCGACACTTCCGACAGATATTACAATGGATGGTTATATTTTCAGGGGCTGGTATGTAAACGCAGGCTTCAGATATGACCCGGTAACGGAAATTCCTGTGGGAACTATGGGTGATGTGACCTATTATGCAAAGTGGGAACGCGCACCATATGATGTATCTTTCGATATAAATTACGAGGGCGGAACTAATCCAGCTTCTATACAGGTAGTTGTAGGCAACGCATATGGCGAGCTTCCGACTTCAACGCGCACAGGCTATACCTTTGACGGCTGGTACACAGCAGCCGAGGACGGCAGCTTAGTAACAGACATCACAGACGTTACAAATGAAAATCCGCATACTTTATATGCGCACTGGACGGCAAACACATACAAGGTAACGCTTGACACAAGAACAGGTATAATCAGATCAAATGATGTGACTTACGGAGAAACACTGTCAGATGTGAGAGTACCGACTATGCTTGGATATACCTTCGGCGGATATTATGACGGTTACGGCGGAAATGGAGATAAGTATATTGACGCGGACGGTACATGGGTAAATGGCACATATACAAAAACGAGTGATTTGACACTTTATGCTTACTGGTACCGTGATAAGATTTACGGTGATGTGGAAATCTATTACCATGCTATCAATACCCCGGAGGAAAAAGTTCAGAACGCAACAGTAAATCTTAAATACAGCACAACTGCCGAGCATCCTGTCACATTTAATACGGAGAGTGTAACTGATACGCAGAAATATAGCTTTACAGGCACTTTCCCATATGAGGACAGTACAGGAAATCCATATATTTACGAATTAAGTATTAATGATGTTACAAATTATACTACAACCTCAGAGGCTACGCCTTACGGCATGGACTTTATTCTGGCGCATGACCCCGATGAATTTGACGTGGACTGGAAAATAACTACAGACGACTGTGACAGTAGTAAGCTTCCCGAAAAGGTTAACGTAAAGGTGACATACCGTCTGGGTACTGTATGGAATATCATAAATCAGCACCTTACAACGTCAGTTGAATGTGCGCTGAATGAGGACGGAACATATACAGGCTCATACCCTGTGTGGAAGTATATTTCCGGAACTACCTCGCCGTATTATTATTCGATAGAGGTTGTTTCATATGTGATTGACGGTGAAACTATATTCTGCGAACAGCGTAATACAATCAAGGGCTATAATACTTTAACGCCGAACAATTCATATTATGATACGGAATTGGATAAAAATTCAAATACCATAACGGCGGCGTTGACGGAATTTGTAACACCCGCGGAACCATCACCGTCCCCGACAGCAACTGCCGCGCCGACGGAGTCACCGTCCCCGACGGCGACACCAACAGCCACACCTAAGCACAGTGGCGGCGGAGGAGGAACATATGTAAACATAACGCCAACACCTTCGCCTGCGGCAACAGTTTCACCGACTGCAATACCTTCGCCTCCTGATAAACCGCGGCTTGATACCGAGCATCATTTTGCATATGTCTACGGTTATCCGGAGGGTAATGTAAGACCGGAAGCCAATATAACAAGAGGCGAGGTTGCGGCAATATTCTACAGACTTCTTTCACAGGAGTCAAGAAATATGTATGAGGCAACAAGCAACAGCTATACTGATGTGGACAGCGGATTGTGGTCTAATGAAGCAATTTCAACTATGACAAAGGCGGGAATTATTTCGGGATATGATGACAATATGTTCCGTCCCGAAAATTATATTACACGAGCTGAATTTGCGGTAATTGCGGCACGCTTTGACAGTATGACATATGACGGTGAAAATAAATTCACCGATATAGACGGTCACTGGGCGCAGAATTATATTAACCGAGCGGCGCAAAAAGGCTGGGTTTCGGGTTACGAGGACAACACCTTCAGACCTGACTGCTTAATTACACGCGCAGAAGCAATTTCACTCATAAATCGTGTACTTGGCAGACTGCCCGAAACAACGGAGGATTTGCTTGATAATATGAATGTATGGAGTGATAATGCGGACACGAACGCATGGTATTATATCGCGGTACAGGAGGCAACAAATGGCCACGCATATGATCTGAAATCGGATAATACACATGAAAAATGGACAGAACTATTAATAGAAAATAAGTAATACGAATTGAAAACCGCATACGAAATATAAAGAACCGAATTTGTCAAAAAAGCAAGCTGACAAGTTTGGTTCTTTATTTTTCGTTCGGAGGGTTTGACTGAGAAATCGTAGAATTAAAGCATTTATAAATATATCTGCTAAGGTGCGGAAAAGGTGCTGTTTTTATGCTATGATATAAACAGCGATTGACTTATGCTGTTGCAATAATATATAATACACATATACCGGAATAGGGAGGATACAGCTATGCTGAATTTTGAAGAAATGATTATGCTTAATGTATCGTTATATGCGTTTTCCATATTGGTCACGCTGTTTTTGCTGATAGGCACGGTTACGGATAATGAGCGAAAAAAACCGTTTATAATCAGCTTCATTTTTTTGCTTATTTCAAATATATTTATGCAGCTGGGAGAAGCAGGTATTTGGTTATTTGAAGGTTCGCCTGACAATGTTATTTTGCTTTATCTGTCTGCACAGGCGTCGCTTGTGTTCAACTATGTGCTGGTAATCAGCTATATATATTGCCTGACGAGTTTTATAAAAGAAAAAACGTCTGTTTCTCTCGTTCCGGCCCGTGTAATGATGGGGATTTGCACAATATTTATTTTACTTTTGTTTATCGCACTGCCAAACGGATGGTTTTTCTCTTTTGATGAGGAGGGATATATTGTATACGGCTCGCTGTATGGCCTTGTCAGATTGTCCGGTGCCTTTTTTGTGATTTTTGAAATGCTGTTTGTGCTGAAATTTCGTAAGGTGCTGACGCTGCGCGGAACATTGATTCTGATTTCATTCAGTGTATTGCCGCTGACGCTGGCTATTACTATGCAGTTTTGGTGGTATCCGACGCCGGAGTATTTATCTTTAACGCTGTCTTTGATTATGATTTATGTTCTGTTTCACGGAGAAACCACACGGCAGCTTGCAGAGAAGAAGCTGCAGCTGGCACAACAAGAAACACAGCTTACGGAAAGCCGTATTTCCATTATGCTTTCCCAGATACAGCCGCATTTCATGTATAATATGCTTACAACAATAATGTATCTGTGCAGAACCGACCCGGAGGAGGCGGAGAAAACAGTAGGAAAGTTTTCGCGCTATTTAAGAGCCAACATGGACTCTCTTACTTTAAAGCAGTGTATTCCGTTTGAAAAGGAAATGAACCATGTAAAAACCTATTTGTCACTTGAAAAAAAACGTTTCGGAGACAAACTGAGAGTTGAACTTGACATAAATGAAAAGGATTTTATGCTTCCTTCGCTTACAATACAGCCGATTATTGAAAATGCCGTTAAATACGGTATGAGGAAAAAGAAAGAATTAAAAATACTGCTAAATACCTATTCTGACAATGATAATTATTACATTGAAATCATTGATAATGGCAGGGGATTTGATGTGAATGAAGTAAAAAATGACGGCAAATCACATATAGGTATAGAAAATGTAAAGAACAGACTGCATATGATGTGCGGAGGAGATCTGACAATAGACAGCGTGCCGGAAACTGGAACAACAGCTGTAATCAATATCCCGAAGCCTAAGAGATAAAGTAAGCCCCGGTGGTACCTGAGTGGGTACCGCCGGGGCATTTTGTTATTTACAGAATATTATTTTCAAGCGCTGCAAGTGTCATTTCAGCCCAGCTGTATTGCGACATATATTCACCTCTATAGCTGTTTACAGCCGCGGTGTCATGCTGAAGATATTTATAGTAATCACATTCCAACTTTTGAGTATTAACCGCAAAATGATTGCGCTTGCATATGAACACATCTTCAGCATTACATTCCTTAAGCGTTTTTCTGATATACGAAATCAGATTACGGAAATAGTGGCGGTTTGACTCGTCAGCCGCCGTATCACCCCAAAGAATTGCACACAGCTCGCCTGTATCCACAGACGCACCGCGGCGGTCTATAAGATATGCAAAAATCTCCTTTGCCTTGCTTCTGACAAATCTTACGGGTTCGTTTTCATAAAACACCTCAAAGTTGCCGAAGCACTGAACCCGCAGTTTGTTTTCGTTATATTTTACAGGCGTTCTCAGATTATTGAGAGCGTCCTCTATATCTTCTTTTAATGCAGGCTTCAAAACATATCCGCTGCAATGCAATCTTATTGCCTCCAATGCGTATTCGGAATAGCCCGTCACAAAGATTATATTTGTATCCTTATAAATTTCCTTTAATTCCTTTGCAAGCACAAGCCCGTCCTTTTCAGGCATTGAAATATCAATAAAGGCCACATCAAAATTCTGACGCTTTGCCTCGGCTATTGCGTTATCACAGTCATCAAAGCATATAATATCCGCGTCCGGAGCGACCTCTGACACAACCGAGTTTAAATGCCTGAGCGCCATATCTTCATCATCAATAAGCATAATTCTCATTTTCTTATATCCCTTTCAGTGCAGTTCACTGTAATTATTATATTATTATACCACAGAAACAGCACCTTTTCAGCACCTCAATGATAAAAATTTTTTGTAAAAATATACATTGTAACAAGCTAAAAAGGTGCGGAAAGGGTGCTGTTGCTGTGGTAAATTTAGAAAAAATAATTATGTTTATATTTATTTTATTTAGAAAGGGATGTTTATAGTGAAAAGAATTATCAGTGTGCTTTTGACAGCAGCGATGCTGGTTGGCTTACTCCCGGTATTACCGGTTTTTGCCGAGGAAGAACCGGTATTATTAGAAGTACAGAGATTGGAGGATGCGGAGTATGACGAAGCCTTGTCATATGTTATGATGGGAACCGTGCAGTCCGAGGTTGAGGAAAGAGGCAGATATATCCTTACGGTTTTCCGTGAGGGAAATACCTCCGTTGAATCGGCTGTTGACCTTAAAACTGCCGATGTGTCAGCAAAGTACGGATTTGATTACATAATTGACGATGA
>OIXH01002979.1_pt1 | contig 15843 bp, 11 predicted proteins | sample 1587741 | NCBI WGS metagenome assembly OIXH01 (sample SAMEA3888916, study PRJEB22519) | human gut metagenome | biome: human gut; feature: human-associated habitat; material: faeces | place: Denmark | collected 2011 | reverse complement strand
CAGTAAATGGCGGTGATGCCCTCGGGATACTCCACCTCAATGGTCACGCCCCACTTGGAGTCCTCCCGGATATCCGCCACCTTGCCGTCGTTGGCGGATTTCACCGGGGTGCCCTCGGCGGCCCTGATATCGATGCCGTCATGGGTCCGCCACTCCTTCAGGGTCTTGGACTTCACCAGCTCGCCGTTGCTGAAGGGGTTCACAATGTCCCCGGTGACGGGGATCATAAAGGCCCCGGCAGGCTTCTGGACGTTCTGGGAGGGCTTCACCGTGGGCACGGAGCTTTCCGGCTCCGAAGAAGGCAGCTCCTGAACCGGCGGCTCTGAGGATTCCGGCGTGACCGTGGGGGTGTCCTTGGGGACGCCGGTCTCCGGTTTGGTGGTGGAGCTGACCTCGGGAATGGACCAGCTGGTGCTGTTCTCCAGGGTGTTGGGGTTGGAGGGCTCCGCATCCGGAGTCCGGTTCAGGCGGGACAGTGTCAGGTAGGTCACAGTCCCCACTGCGGCCACGCTGATGGCCAGGGCAATGTAAAACCCTCTGGACGCGCCCCTTGATTTGCCGAAGCTGAGTTTTTTCATTTGGATACCATACCTTTCTTACTTGGGTTATTTCGTACAGCGGCCCTGGCCGCCGCGGATTCGTGAAGAAAAATGCCGGGGAAACAAAGCGTTCCGGAATCACCGGGCGTCGTTTCAAATATAGTGTTCACAGGAAGGCTCCGTTTATGCCGAAGTGCTCCGGCTTTTTTCAAGAGAGGTGCTGATTTGCGGGCAGCTGTATCTCATACGCGGACATTTCTTGTAAAAATGTCAACTATAACGAAACGTTTACTTTCTTTTTGTACAAACCGCTAAAACTCCGCCGGAAAAATAACCGAAATTTGAAAAAATGTGAAATATTTTAGTAAAGCAAAGTATTATCGCTTAAAATCGATTGACTTCTATTGAAAAAGGCCCTATAATGGAATTTATTATCCGGTGAAATACCGCCAAAGCGGGACCCGGAAAAAATGGAGGTATCGCAATGAGCAGAGTGTACAACTTCAGCGCCGGCCCCTCGATGCTGCCGGAAGCAGTCCTCAGACAAGCGGCTGCGGAAATGCTGGATTACCAGGGCAGCGGCCAGTCGGTCATGGAAATGTCCCATCGTTCAAAAACTTACCAGGGCATTATCGACAGCTGTTCATCACTGCTGCGGGAAGTCCTGAACGTTCCGGAGAATTACGAGATTCTCTTTCTTCAGGGCGGCGCTTCCTCCCAGTTCGCCATGCTGCCCCTGAACCTGGCCACCAAGTCCGGCAGCGCCGACTTCGTCATCACCGGCCAGTGGGCGAAAAAGGCTTTTGCCGAGTGCAAAAAGCTGGCCAAGGCCCATGAGGTCGCTTCCTCGGCGGATAAGACCTTCACCTACATCCCCAAACTGGACCCCGCCGCCTTCGACCCCAACGCCGACTATTTCCACATCTGCTGGAACAACACCATCTACGGCACCCGCTACACCGAGATTCCGGAGACCGGCAGCGTCCCCCTGGTGGCGGACATGAGCTCCAGCATCCTCTCCGAGCCTGTGGACGTGTCCAGATTCGGCGTGATCTACGCCGGCGCCCAGAAGAACATGGGCCCCGCCGGCCTCACCGTGGTCATCATCCGCAAGGACCTCATCGGCGAGCCCCGGGAAGGGACTCCCACCATGTTCACCTATAAGACCCACGCGGAAAACGGCTCCATGTACAACACCCCGCCCACCTACGCCATCTACATCTGCAAGCTGGTGCTGGAATGGCTGAAAAACGACATCGGCGGCCTGGAAAACATGAAAGCCATCAATGAAAAGAAAGCCGCCATGCTTTACGATTATCTGGATTCCTCCAGGCTCTTCAAGGGCACCGTGGAGAAGGAGTTCCGTTCCCTGATGAACATTCCCTTCGTCACCGGCAGCGAGGAGCTGGACGCCAAGTTCGTCAAAGAGGCTGCGGCCGCCGGGTTCGTGAACCTCAAGGGCCACCGCACCGTCGGCGGCATGCGGGCTTCCATCTACAACGCCATGCCGGTGGAAGGCGTGGAGAAGCTGGTCGCCTTTATGAAGCAGTTTGAAGCGGACAACGCCTGAGCCGCGGAAAGGATCGCCATGTATCAGATTCAGACACTGAATAAGATTTCCCCCCTGGGCCTTGAAAAATTCGACCGGGCCAAATACGTCTGGGGCGACGAAATCCAGAACCCCGACGCCATCCTGGTCCGCTCCGCCTCCATGCACGACATGGAGCTCCCCGCCTCGGTGGCAGCCATCGCCCGGGCCGGAGCCGGCGTCAACAACATCCCCCTGGACAGATGCTCCGAAGCGGGCATCGTGGTCTTCAACACCCCCGGCGCCAACGCCAACGCCGTAAAGGAGCTGGTCCTCTTAGGGCTCCTCCTCTCCGCCCGGAAGGTCCAGCCCGCCATGGAGTGGGTCCAGACCCTGAAGGGCCAGGGCCCCGAGGTCCCCAAGCTGGTGGAAAAAGGCAAGAGCCAGTTTGTCGGCCCTGAGCTTCTGGGCAAAAAGCTGGGCGTCATCGGCCTGGGAGCCATCGGCGTCCTGGTGGCCAACGCCGCCGCTTCTCTGGGGATGACCGTTTACGGCTACGACCCCTATCTCAGCGTAGACGCCGCCTGGGGCCTTTCCCGGGAGACCATCCACGCCAAATCCCTCCGGGACATCTATGAAAACTGCGACTTCATCACCCTTCACGTCCCTTGCACCACCGAGACCAAGGGCATGATCAACGCCTCCTCCATCGCCACCATGAAAACCGGCGTCCGCATCCTCAACTTCGCCCGGGGCGAGCTGGTGGAGACCGCCGACCTCCTGGAGGCCCTGGACGATAAGAAAGTCACCGTCTACGTCACCGATTTCGCCTGCGACGAGATGCTGGGCCACAAGGGCGTCGTCGCCCTGCCCCACCTGGGCGCGTCTACCCCGGAATCCGAGGACAACTGCGCCAAAATGGCCGTGGACGAGATCATGAACTACCTGGAGACCGGCAACATCGTCCATTCGGTGAACCTCCCCAACGTGAACCAGCCCCGGAGCACCGTCTGCCGCATCTGCGCCATCCACCGGAACGTCAGCGGCGTCATCAACAAGCTGTCCTCCATCCTGGCCGAGGACGGCATCAACATCGAAAACATGGTCAACGCCTCCAAAAAGGACTACGCATACAGTGTCTTTGACGTGGCCCAGAAGGTGGACGCCGGCATCGCCGGGAAGCTCAGCGCCATCCCCGACGTGATCCGGGTGCGGATCATCTGACCTTGTATAGGATACCCAGAAAATCGGACGGAGCCCCACGGGGTTCCGTCCTTTTTGCGCGGATTTTTTCAAATTCCGGCAAAACCGTTGCAATTCCCCCAAAGCCGCGCTATACTGTATGATAGGAAGATTTGCGCCTTATCTTTTTCAGAAGGCGTGACCGAGGGGCTCCGAAAGCGGGGCCCCTCTAAAAAATAGAAAGGATGTCTCTATGGAACATACCCATGAAAACAAAATGGGCACAGCCCCCGTACTGAAGCTGGTCCTCACCATGTCCCTGCCCGCCATGTTCTCCATGCTGGTCCAGGCCCTGTATAACATCGTGGACAGCATTTTCGTCTCCCGGCTGGGGGTCAACGCTCTAGCCTCGGTGTCTTTGGCCTTTCCCATCCAGACGCTGCTCATCGCCGTGGCCGTAGGCACCGGTGTCGGCATCAACTCCCTGATCTCCCGGCGCCTGGGCGAAAAAGACGTGGACGCCGCCGACAAAGCCGCCACCCACGGCCTGGTCCTGGGGGTGTTCAGCTGGATCCCCTTCCTGATCTTCGGCCTGTTCTTCTGTCGGGTATACATGTCCGCCTTCAGCAAGACCGCCCAGGTGGTGGACATGGGCGTGGACTACCTCTCTATCGTCTGCGCCCTGTCTGTGGGCTGCATCGTGGAGGTCATAGTGGAAAAGACCCTCCAGGCCACGGGCAACATGATCTACCCCATGCTGTTCCAGCTCTCCGGCGCCATCACCAACATCATCCTGGACCCCATCTTCATCTTCGGCTACTTCGGCGTCCCCGCCATGGGCGTGGCCGGAGCCGCCATCGCCACGGTCATCGGCCAGTTTGTGGCCCTGGCGTTCAGCCTGATCATCCTGTTCACCAAGAGCCACCAGGTGAAGATCACCTTCAAGGGCTTCCGCTTCAACGGTAAGACCATCAAGGATATCTACGCCGTAGGCTTCCCCTCCATCATCATGCAGGCCATCGGCTCGGTGATGAACATGGGTATGAACGGCATCCTGGCCACCTTCTCCGACACCGCCGTGGCTGTTCTGGGAGCCTATTATAAGCTCCAGTCCTTCGTTTTCATGCCGGTCTTCGGCCTGAACCAGGGAGTCATGCCCATTCTGGGCTACAACTACGGCGCACGGAACCGCCGCCGCTTCACTGCCGCCATGAAGGTGGGAGCCACCGTCGCCCTGATCATTATGGCCCTGGGCACCATCCTGTTCTGGGCCGCCCCGGAGCAGCTTCTGGACATCTTCAAGGAAGCCGGTCAGCAAAGCGCCGATCCGGAGCTTCTGCGCATCGGCGTCCCCGCCTTGCGGATCATCAGCCTCTGCTTCATCCCGGCGGCCCTGGGCATCATCTTCTCCACGGCCTTCCAGGCCACGGGCATGGGGGTCCGGAGCCTGATTATCTCCCTCCTGCGGCAGCTGATCCTCATCCTGCCGGTGGCCTACCTCCTCTCCCTGACCGGGGAAGTCACCAACGTCTGGTACGCCTTCCCCATTGCGGAGGCGGTGTCTCTCATCGTCAGCATCCTGTTCTACGTGACCCTTTACCGCAAGCATATCGCCACCATGGAAGAACCCCGGGTTCACGCCGGATAATGCTTGCAATCTCCGGGATTTTCTGCTATAATCAAAGGAAATGAAGTACGGCGAGGAGCGATCGATTTTGGCACAACAGAAGAAAATGGTGGAGGAAATCACCTCCATGGACGAGGACTTTACCAAATGGTATACCGACATCGTCAAGAAAGCGGAGCTCATTGACTATTCCAGCGTCCGCGGCTGCTATGTTCTGCGCCCTTACGGGTACGCCATCTGGGAGAATATCCAGAAGATCCTGGACGCCCGTTTTAAGGAGCTGGGCCACGAAAACGTCAGCATGCCCATGTTCATCCCCGAAAGCCTCCTGCAGAAGGAAAAGGACCACGTGGCCGGCTTCGCGCCGGAGGTGGCCTGGGTCACCCACGGCGGCTCCGAGCCCTTACAGGAGCGGCTCTGCGTCCGCCCCACCTCGGAGACCCTGTTCTGCGAACATTACGCCCATGTGATCCACTCCTACCGGGACCTGCCCATGCTCTATAACCAGTGGTGCTCCGTGGTCCGCTGGGAAAAGACCACCCGGCCCTTCCTCCGCTCCATGGAATTTCTCTGGCAGGAAGGCCACACCATGCACGAAACGGCAGAGGAAGCCATGGAGGAGACCCGCCGGATGCTGGACTGCTACGCCTCCTTCTGCGAGGACTCCCTGGCCATGCCCGTCCTCAAGGGACAGAAGACCAAGAAGGAGCAGTTCGCCGGCGCGGAGGCCACCTACACCATCGAAGCCATGATGCACGACGGCGTGGCCCTTCAGTCCGGAACCTCCCACTACTTCGGCGACGGCTTCGCCCGGGCCTTTGACATCCAGTTCACCGGCCGGGACAACAAGCTGGCCTACCCCCATCAGACCTCCTGGGGCGTATCCACCCGGCTCATCGGCGGCATCATTATGACCCACGGCGACGACAACGGCCTGGTGCTGCCTCCTGCGGTGGCCCCCATCCAGGTGGTCATCATCCCCATCGCCCAGCACAAGGAAGGCGTTCTGGACAAGGCCAGAGAGCTGGCCGACCGGCTGAAGACGTTCGTCCGTGTAAAGCTGGACGACTCGGACAACTCCCCCGGCTGGAAATTCTCCCAGTATGAGATGAAGGGCGTGCCCCTCCGTCTGGAGATCGGCCCCAAGGACATGGAGCAGAACCAGTGCGTCCTGGTCCGCCGGGACAACCGGGAGAAGCAGGTGGTCTCCCTGGACCAGCTGGAAACCGCCATCCCCGCCGCCCTCCAGGCGGTCCACGACGGCCTTTACGCCAAAGCCCTGGCCAACCGGGAAGCCAAGACCTACACCGCCCGCAGCTGGGAGGAATTCCTGGAGATCGCCAATGCCGGAAACGGCTTCATCAAATCCATGTGGTGCGGCGACGTGGAATGCGAAAACAAGATCAAGGACCTGACCGGCATCAAGTCCCGGTGCATCCCCTTTGAGGAGGAGCACATCGGCGACACCTGCGTCTGCTGCGGCAAGCCCGCCAAGCACATGCTCTACTGGGGCCGTCAGTACTAAAAACACCAAACCCCGTCCTTCCTGTGAAGGACGGGGTTTCTGCATTATCGGCGTTCGCCGGATTTCTTCCCGCCGAACCAGCCGAAAAACCGCCGCTTTTTCCCGGCAGGCTCCGCCGGAGCCGCCATCTGGGCCGGAGGCTCCTTGGCCTGCTGCATAAAGAATTCCTGGGCGTTCAGGGGCTCCGCGTCCAGGGGCGTCCGGAGGACGTACCGGCCGTCGGCGAACTGCTCCCGGGCCTTGACGTTGTCCCGGAGCATCACGTCCAGCATTTCCAGCAGCCGCTCCTTGATGCGCCGGTCGTAAATGGGACAGGCCACCTCCACCCGGCGCTGGGTGTTCCGGGTCATCATGTCCCCGGAGGCGATAAAGACCCTGGTCTCCTCCCCCACGCCGAAGGCGTAGACCCGGGAGTGCTCCAGAAACCGCCCCACGATGCTGACGATGCGGATATTCTCCGTCAGTCCGGGAATCCGCGGCGTCAGGCAGCAGATGCCCCGGATAATCAGCCGGATCTGCACCCCGGCCCGGGAAGCGTCCACGAACCGCTCGATGATTTCCTTGTCGGTGAAGGAGTTGCACTTGACCATAATCCGGGCTTCCTTCCCCGCCTTAGCCTTGGCGATCTCCCCGTCGGTGAGCCGGAGGATGCTCTCCTTGAAGTTGGCCGGAGCCACCCACAGGTCGTGGTAGGACCCGTCCAGGTTGGACAGAGACAGGTTCAGGAAAAAGGCGGCGGCGTCCGCGCCGATGCCGGGGTTGGCCGTAAGAATGGCCAGGTCCGTATAGAGCTTGGCGGTTTTTTCGTTGTAATTTCCGGTGCCGATCTGGGTGATGTGCTGAATCTCCCCCCGGCACCGCCGGGTGATGAGACAGATTTTGGAGTGGACCTTGAACCCGTCCATGCCGTAAATGACCCGGCAGCCCGCTTCCTCCAGGCGCTGGGCCCACTCGATGTTGTTCTCCTCGTCGAACCGGGCCCGGAGCTCCATAAGGACGGTGACGTCCTTGCCGTTTTCCGCCGCCTGGATCAGGGCCTCCGCCAGCGCCGACTGCCGGGCGATGCGGTACAGGGTGATTTTGATGGATACCACCTCCGGGTCCTCGGCGGACTCCCGGAGAAGGCTCAGAAGGGGCTTCATGGACTCGTAGGGGTAGGACAGCAGGATGTCCCGGCGGAGGACCTGCTGGATAATGGGCTGGGCCGGGTCCACCATGGGCGAGGGCTGGGGCGTGAAAGGGGTCTGGACCAGGGCCCGCTTCATGTCCACCGGCAGCCTGGCGTCCAGACCGAAGCAGTAGGACAGATCCAGGGGCGCATGGGAGAAGAACACCTGGGCCTTTTCCAGCTCCAGCTTGGAGCGGAGGTACTTCTGGGCGTCCTCCCCCATTTCCCCCTGAATCTCCAGCCGGACCGGGGACAGCCGCAGCCGCTTTTTTACAAGGACATTATAACACGTTTTGGCAAATTGTTTGTCAAATTTTTGTAATTTTTCGGCCATTTTCGAAAGTTCGTTAAAAATAGACAAAAACCAATTTACAGATTTAGACTTTTCGTAAAAAGTCTTTCCCATCAGGAATCGTCGTTTTCCTCGGAGACGTACACCTCCAGCAGCGGAGCCTTGGTGATGTCGTACTTCCCTTCCGCGTCCATGCTGGTCCCCACCACGTAGCCCGCCTGTTTGAACAGCGCGTCCTTCCGGTAGCGGACCACCACGTTGGTGATGCCCAGCCTCGCCAGCTCGCTCAGATAGTCCTGCTCCATCATCTTGTCGTAGCTGGGGAGCTCCACGTACTGGGAGCCCTGGCTCACCTTGAGCTTGACCCGGGTGCCCTCGGTGATCTCAATATCCGGGGTCACGTCCTGGTCCGCCACGATGCCCTCGGGGTACTCGTCGGTGTAGACGTACTCCGGCTCGTCGAAGATGTAAATGGCCTTGTTGGCGGCGCTGGCCACCACATCGGCGTACTTCTGCCCCACGAAATTCTCCATGAGCAGAGGTTCGGCGCTGCTTTCCTCTGGCTCCGAACTTTCCTCCTGCCGGGAGGACTCCGGGGACGTCTGACTGCCCCGGCTCTCCTCCTCCCGGGAGGGCACCAGCCACTCGTCGGAGACCCCGGTGCTCTCCGAACTCGCCTGGGATGTATCCCCGTGGTTCCCCCGCCCTCCGAACAGAATCCAGAAGGTCAAAATCAGTGCCAGCAGCAGAATGGGCAAGGTAATGGCCATGCTGGTGAGGACCAGCTTCCGGGTCCGGGCCTTTTCCTCGGCCTGGGCCTCCTCTTTCCGGGGATTCTGGGGAGAAGCTGCGGGCCGGTAGTAGGTGGTGTTCCCCTCCGGCTCCTCGGGCCAGTCGTCCTGGGGGATCACAATGACCGGCGGCTCCGGCTCTGCAGGAGCGGCGGGGACCGCCTCCCGGGGTTCTCCGGTGAGTCGGCTGATCAGGGTGTCCATGTCCTGGATGCGCTCCCGGATGTTCAGCTCCAGGCCGTCCAGAATGGCCTGGGCCGCCTGGGGGGGAATGGTCTCGTTCCGGGTCCGGGGGTCCATCAGATGCTTTTCCGGCGACCGGATCAGCGCCTCCGGCGGACGCTGCCCGGTGAGCGCGGTATAGAGCAGCGCGCACACCGCGTACACGTCGGTCCAGGTGCCATGGGGGCTTACGGTGGAGTACTGCTCCGGGGCGGAAAATCCCGGGAACAGCTCGGCGACCAGCTCGGTCCGGGCGGCCCGGACGGCGCTGATGGCGAAGCCGTCGATCTTCACGGTATTGTTCCGGGTAACAAGAATGGTGTCGGCGCTGATTCCCCGGTGGATCAGCCCGTCCTGATGGATCAGCCGCAGGGTCTTGAGCATGGGCAGGAACAGGTCCGACGCCTCCTGCCAGCTGAGCATGGCCCCCCGCTGGTTCAGGTACTGCCGGACGGTCAGGCCGTCGATGTGCTCCATCACCGCGTAGACGGTGTTGTTGGCCTCCACGATGCCCTGGACCTGGACCACGCAGGACAGGGTCCGCATCCGGGAGAGCTTCCGGATCATCTCCAGATAGTCCCCCATGTAGGCCTTGAACTGGATTTGCCGTCCTTCGTTGACCCGGACGCTGCGGCCGTCGGGGTTCCGGGCCGCCAGGGTGTCCGGGAAGTACTCCCGGACGTCCACCCGCCGGCCGCTCATGGTATCATATCCGATGTAAACGACGCTTTCGCCGTTGTAGCTGAGCACCTTGCCCACCAGATACCGGTCGTCGATCATGGTGTGGGGCGGAAGGTAGGACGCGAAATGGGGCGTGCCCTCCTCATACCCGCAGTGGGGGCAGACGGGGTCGTCGCCCTTTTCCTGCATGCATCCCATGCAAAGATTGCGTTTCACCGGTGGTTCCCTCCTTTGCTGCCTGCGCTCAAAGGCGCGGTTCTCGTCTTCATACCCGGTCCGCCAGCCCGTTCTGGAGCCTGGCGGCGGTCAGGGTGTTCCGCATCAAAGTGGCGATGGTCATGGGCCCCACGCCGCCGGGAACCGGGGTAATCCACCCGGCCACCGGGCTGACGGCCTCAAAGTCCACGTCGCCGCAGAGCTTGCCGTTTTCCAGACGGTTCATGCCCACATCGATGACCACAGCGCCCTCCTTGACCATATCCGCTGTCACAAAGTTGGCCCGGCCCACCGCCGCCACCAGAATGTCCGCCTCCCGGCAGATTTCCTTCAGGTTTTTCGTCCGGGAGTGGCAGATGGTCACGGTGCCGTTGCGGTGGAGGAGCAGCATGGCCATGGGTTTCCCCACGATGTTGCTCCGGCCGATGACCACGCACCGCTTGCCCTCCACGGACACGCCGGTGGAGTCGATCAGGTCCATGCAGCCCGCAGGCGTACAGGGCAGGAAGTCGAAATCCCCGATCATGATCTTCCCCACGTTGACGGCGTGGAAGGCGTCCACATCCTTTTTGGGGGAGATGGCCGCAATGACCTTATGCTCGTCAATCTGCCGGGGCAGGGGCAGCTGCACCAGGATGCCGTTGACCTTGGGGTCGGCGTTCAATTTTTCCACCAGAGCCAGCAGCTCCTCCTCGGCGGTATCCCCGGGGAGAGCGTATTCGAAGGACTCGATGCCGCAGGCCCCGCAGGCTTTCTTCTTATTGTTGACGTACACCCGGGAGGCCGGGTCGTCGCCTACAATGACCACCGCCAGTCCCACGGAAACGCCTTGTTCCTTTAACGCCGCGACCTCTTTGGCCACCGCTTCTTTTACGCTGGCCGATACGGCCTTGCCGTCAATGATCTTCGCCATCGTTTTTCTCCTCCGCCGGGGCATCTTCCTCACCGGCTACCCGGGTGCCATCGTCAGAGGGCTCCTCCGGGGCAGCCTCGCCCTCATAGTTCTCGATCTCCACGACTTCCACGCCGTTGTCCTCGGTTTCCGGGGTCTTTTTGCCCTTCTTGGACTTTTTCTCCTGCTGGGCCTCGTAGTCCCGGACTTCTTTTGCAAAATCATCGGTGAGAGCGTAGAGCTTGCAGTACTCCGGATCATGGGCCCCCCGGATTTTCACCGTAGCCGCAATCCAGATGATCAGCGCCGTCAGCGCCACGACGCCTGCCAGCAGCTGGGACACCCGGATGCGTCCCACCACCAGGCTGTCGGTCCGCAGCCCCTCGATGAAGAATCGCCCTGCGCCGTACCAGGCGCTGTACAGCAGGAAAATCTCGCCGTCGAACCGCCGGTGCTTCCGGTAAAGGCACAGCCCCAGAAAGCCCAGGGCGCACCACAGGGATTCATAAAGGAAGGTGGGATGGACCGGGGCCGACGGGTCGATGTTCATGCCCAGAGCCGTCAGCTCATCCAGATGCTTCTGAAGGAATGCGGTAATGGCCGGAGAGGTCATGCCCCAGGGAAGGTCGGTGTTCCCGCCGAAGGCTTCTACGTTGACGAAATTTCCCCAACGCCCGATGGACTGGCCGATGAGGAACCCCATCACCGCAATGTCCATGGCCGGAAGGATCCGGATGTGCCGGAGCTTCGCCACCAGAAGCCCGATCAGCAGACCGCCGATCAGCCCGCCGTAAATGGCAAGCCCTCCTTCCCAGGTCTTGAAGATGCTGGTCAGGTCGTCCTTGTATTCGTCCCACTGGAAGGCCACGTAGTAAAGCCGCGCCCCCACAATGCCGCCGATCACGCCGCCCAGGGCCGCGTCCATGAGCTTATCGGCGATGATGCCGAACTTTTTGCTCTGGGAAAAAGCAAAGGCCATGGCCAGCAGAATTCCCAGCGCAATGAGAAGCCCGTACCAGGTAATGGTCACAGGCCCCAGATGAAAAGCCACCCGGTTGATGGTAAATTCCAGCCCGAGCTTGGGAAAGGATACGGTATTTGTCACGATTACGCACCACCTATGTCAAAATTTATGGTCCGACTCCGGAGTTCATTCCTCCTGGGGCAGGACAATGGAAATGGCCCGGCACGCCGGATCGAAGCAGGTCTCCAGGCACGCCTCCAGATCGGAGAGCTCCACCGACGCGATGACGTCAATGGGGTCAAAGAACCCGACCCCCATCATCTCATAGGAAATCAGGGCGTTGGCCGTGTGGCTCACGTCGTTGATGCCCTTGAGGGACTTGCCGTACATGGCGTTTTTGCAGCAGAGGAATTCCTCCTCGGAAAGGCCCTCCTTCTTCCGCTGCTCCACCATTTCGCAGAAGGCCCGGTAGACCTCCCGGGGGTCCCTGGATTCCCCGCCGAACATCGCCGCCAGGCTCCCCCGCTCGCCGAAGACCTCCACGTCGAAGGAGGGGTTCAGCAGCCCCTTCCGGTTCATTTCCTCGTAGAACCGGCTGGTGGGCCCGGCCAGGACGTCCAGGAGAAGGTCCAGCACCACCTGCTGCCGCAGCAGCGCGTGGGGCTCTGTTTCCGGCTGGATTTTGTATCCGAAGTAGAAGATCGGCTCCGAAACGTCCATCCGCTGGACCACTTCCGGAGCGGCGGCCTCCCGGGGCTCCTCCGGGATTTTCCGGAGGATTTCCACCGGCTTGCCGGGCTTTAATTCCTCCTCCAGGATGCGCTCTGCGGCGTCGGGGTCGAAGTTCCCGGCCACCGTCACCACCATGTTGGAGAGATTGTAGAACGTCCGGTAGCACCGGTACAGAATGTCCGCCGTGATGTGGGAGATGCTCTCCACCGTCCCCGCAATGTCCAGCCGGACGGGATTCTCGGCGTACAGCGACCCCAGCAGGTTCAGCATGACCCGCCAGTCGGGGCTGTCCTCGTACATCCGGATTTCCTGGCCGATGATGCCCTGCTCCTTGGCCACGGTTTCCGGGGTGAAGTAGGGGTCCTGGACGAACCGCAGCAGGTACCGGAAGGACTCCTCAAACTGCCGGGTGCAGGAAAAGAGGTAGCAGGTCTTGTCAAAGGAGGTGAAGGCGTTGGAGTCCGCCCCGGTCCGGGCGAACAGCTGGTCCACGTTGCCTTCTTCGCTTTCAAAGAGCTTGTGCTCCAGATAGTGGGCGATGCCGTCGGGAACCCGGATGAAGTCCGGGTCCTCCGGGGTCTTGAACACGCTGTCGATGGAGCCGTACTTGGTCCCGAACAGGGCGTAGGCCGTGGAGAACCCCTTCATGGGGTACAGCAGAATGACCAGCCCGGATTCATGCTCCAGCCGGAGGTACTTTTCCCCCAGCCGGGGGCTTTCAATGACCGTCTTACGCATGGGCTTCCGCCTCCTCTCTCTGGCCGGTCAGGACATAGACCGTGTCCAGCCCCGGCAGCGCGGCGGCGGCCGCCACGTCTTCCCGGGTGATCCGGTCCAGTCTGTCGCTTTGCTCCAGAGGCGTTTCCTCCATGCCCAGAAGGGTCTGGGTCAGATAGAACGCCTCCATGGAATAGGGGGTCTCCCCCACGGACCGGAAGGAGTTCTGCAGGCTCAGCCGCGCAAACTCCAGCTCCTCCTTAGTGATATCCCCTCGGCGGATGGCGTCCAGCTCGGCAAAGATGGCCTCCTTGGTCTCCTCCACCTTGTCCGCCTCCACGCCGCAGTCAATGAGCAGGATGCCCTTGAGCCGGTCGGAATGGGACGCGCAGTAGTAACAAAGGCTCCGCTTCTCCCGGACGTTCAGAAACAGCTTGGAGGACGGCGACCCGCCCAGAACGCTGTTCATCAGCCGGAAAGCCGACAACTGGGGATGGTCCGGCCCCACGCCGGTCTTGAAGCCCAGACAGAGCTTGGACTGGCTGACCTTTTTCTCCTCCACCACGTTTTTGGGGCTGCCCCCGGCTTTGGCGATGACCGTCCGGGCCAGCTCCCCGGGCCGCCGCCGGACCCCCTGGAAGGCCGCCGCGAAAACCTCCCGGGCGATGGCCGAGTTCCCGGCTCCCACATGGAGGATTTCGATCCGGGCGGTTTCCAGGATGCTCCGGTAAGCCGCCGTAGCGGATTCCGGCGTGATGCCGCCCAGATCCTCCACGTAGCCCAGCTTCCGCAGGCCGTAGGGCTCGTTTTCAAACATAATGGACAGCGCCCGGCCCATGGCGTAGGAGCGCTTTTCGTTGATCTCCGCCTGGATGCTGTCCGTCAGGTACTGCTTCTGCAGAGCCAGGTTCTCCGGCTCCAGCACCCCGCCCCTGAGCACCGGGTCCAGCAGCAGCCCGCAGAGAATTTCCGCGCTTTCCCGCAGCAGACCCTCCCCGGCCAGGGCGTAGGCGTCGTCTACGGTGGAAATGCTGAGGGTCAGCACCTCGTTGTCCCCCAGCTTGGTGCAGCCGGTGTTCACCGACGCGCCGTAAAGGCGGTTGAGCTTCATCGAAAACTCCCGGTAGGTGGGGAACAGGCGGAAGCCCTTCTCCAGAACCAGGGGCAGCAGCGCGTTTTCCGTAACAGTTTCCCGCCGGAGGGGCAGGACCAGGTTCAGGGTCAGCAGATTGGTCTTGAACCGGCTGTCCGCAATGGAGCCGAACCAGACGCCCTCCGCGATCCGTTCCCGGCGAAGGGGATAGGAATCCTTCATGAAAGTCATCATTTCCTTTCCGTCAACTGAAAAAGCAGCGGATCCGGGACCCCCGGATGCAGACTTTTTTTCATTATACCACACTTTCCGGAAAAAGATAAGAAGTTTTCCTGAATATTTTCCCCGGTTCAGCTTTCATGAGGTTTCCTTTCGCTTTTATATGGATTATTCCTGCAAGGAGTTGACGGACGGAAAAAATCATTCTATACTGAAAAGCAGAAGGAGCCCCAAGGCTCCCCACCAATATCGCATTTATGGAGGTATGCATCATGGCAGTTTTAGTTACCGGCGGCGCCGGGTACATCGGCTCCCACACCTGCGTGGAGCTTCTCAATGCAGGCGAGGACGTCATCATCGTGGACAACTTCGTCAACTCCAAGCCCGAAGCCCTGGACCACATCCGGGAGATCACCGGCAAGGACTTCAAATTCTACGAAACCGACCTTCTGGACCGGGAGGGCTTAGAAAAAATCTTCGCCCAGAACCAGATCGACTCCGTCATCCACTTCGCGGGCCTGAAGGCCGTAGGCGAAAGCGTCCAGCAGCCCCTCCGCTACTACCACAACAACATCACCGGCACCCTGATCCTCTGCGAGCTCATGGAGAAATACGGCGTGAAGCGGCTGGTGTTCAGCTCCTCCGCCACAGTGTACGGCGCGCCCAAGTCCGTGCCCATCCGGGAGGACTTCTCCCTGTCCACCACCAACCCCTACGGCTCCACCAAGCTGTACATTGAGGGCATCCTCCGGGACCTCTACGTGGCGGATAAAGGCTGGAGCATCGCCCTTCTGCGGTACTTCAACCCCATCGGCGCACACAAGAGCGGCCTCATCGGCGAGGACCCCAACGGCATCCCCAACAACCTCATGCCCTATATCGCCAAAGTCGCCGACGGCCAGCTCCCCTGCCTGTCGGTCTACGGCAATGACTACCCCACCCCCGACGGCACCGGCGTCCGGGACTACATCCACGTGGTAGACCTGGCCAAAGGCCACCTGAAGGCCCTGGCGAAGGTCCGGAAAGACACCGGCGTGGACGCCTACAACCTGGGCACCGGCCACGGCTACTCCGTGCTCCAGATGGTCGCCGCCTTCGAGAAAGCCAGCGGCCGGAAGGTCGCCTATAAGATCGCCCCCCGCCGCGCCGGCGACATTGCCGAGTGCTACGCCGACCCCACCAAGGCCAGAGAGGTCCTGGGCTGGGAAGCCACCATGGGCATCGACGAAATGTGCGCCGACTCCTGGAACTTCACCCAGAAATCCGCCCACAAGAACTAACCACCTCCGATAGAGCCACCTCAGGTTTTCGGTTCAGCCATGTCGACGCGGCCAATTTCTTCGCGCTAGGCTCTGGTAGCCGCGCGACAGGCTGCGCGGCGACGATTTGAGCGGCCCGTGGGATTCGTAGAACCTGCCCGTCAGCACAAATAAAGTTTTCGGTCCAGCCTTTTTC
>OIXH01002974.1_pt1 | contig 15867 bp, 31 predicted proteins | sample 1587741 | NCBI WGS metagenome assembly OIXH01 (sample SAMEA3888916, study PRJEB22519) | human gut metagenome | biome: human gut; feature: human-associated habitat; material: faeces | place: Denmark | collected 2011 | reverse complement strand
GCTTCTTTAGTAGAGTATTTGAGGGTGCTAAAAATATAGTTAGCGGAGTATTCGATGCTCTTGGCGGCTTTGCTGGGAAAGCTTGGGATGCAATAAAAAATGTATTTAACGGAGTCGGTAACTTCTTTAGTGATATATTTGAGGGTGCTAAAAATGCAGTTGGCAGAGTATTCGACGCTTTTGGAAATATTGCTTCTAATGCTTACAACTCAATAAAAAATGTATTTAATGGTATTGGCGGCTTCTTTAGTGATATATTTGGAGGAGTAAAAAATACAATAGATAACGTTCTAGGCGGTGTACAAAACACAATTGATAATATCAAAGGCTCAATTAATTGGGTTGCAAAAAAAGTTGGCGGACTGTTCAAAGGTTCAATGGTAGTAGGCTTAACAGATATCAACTTATCTTCTAGCGGTTACGGTTTAAGCACGAACAGCGTATCAAGCGACAATAGAACATATAATACATTTAACGTACAAGGTGGTGCTGGCCAAGATGTTTCTAACTTAGCACGAGCAATCAGACGAGAATTTGACCTAGGGAGGGCTTAATGGTAAGACAGTATAAAATACATACCAACTTAGACGGAGCAGACGATAAAGTTTGGGACGTTACAAATGGAAAAGTTAGATTTTATCAGCCCTCTAATTTAGGGTTACAGTCAACTAATAATATTTGGCAAAGTAATGGCATTGGAGTAATGGGGACACGTTCAATTACACAGCCGCAAATAGAGTTTAAGCTAGAAACGTTTGGCGAAAGTTTAGAAGAAAACTATCAATTAATGAAAGACTTCGTAAATGATATCCTTAGCCAAAAATTCGTTACACTTGAATATCAAACGGAGATTTTTCAGGTGTATGCTGATTTAGCTCTAGCAGATGTCACAAAGACAGAGGGTTACGGTAAGAACGGAACTTTTAGCGAAAAAATAACTTTTGATATAATTACAAAATGGTATACCTACGAAAACTTAACTTTTGACATGATTAAAAATGGCCAAGTTATCACTGGTAAGTCTAAAATTTATGGCGGATATAAAGGGGACGAAACACCTTTACAAAACTATAACAGACTGAAAGCAAGCCCTTCTTTGAATTTGCCTAACTTAAATTTATTAGACGGTACTAAAGATTTTAGTGGTTCTTGGGAAAACGCAAGTGGTTGGATAACTGACGGAACATATAAAGGTCTAACTGTCAAAAAACGAACTGCTAAATGGGGTGGTATTTATAAGACATTTACAGCTCCAGAAAATGGAGTTTACGTATTTTCAGCTTATGTAAAAAGTTTAGGAGAGAATGCAAATATAACTAGATATGTTAGCACAAGTGCTGGTTATGTCGTACCTGATAAGGAGCTAGGAAATAATTTTGATTGGACGCTAGATATTTTTGCTGTAGTTTTGAAAGCTAAGGATACTATTTCTGCTAGATACGAAATAACAGGTTCAGGCTCAGAGTCGGCTTTATGGACTGCTGGTCATAAGTGGGAAGAAGTTATGCCCATTGCTGATGATTTCACTACTGTTTATCCTAACTTTAATTTGTTAAAAAATACGAAAAAATTAACAGCAACTTCAACTTCATCAGCTTGGAATATTTTATTTAGTTCTGATCAAATATACGACCCTGGAATTAAGTCAAAAACTGGAGTTTCAGCAATGACCTTTAGTTTCAATGTTTTTGTACCGTCGAATGCTGTCGTTGGAAGTGCAATTTCTATCCAGCTTAAAGGCCAAACCTATCAGGCTCATGGAAATGTTGGAACTGATGATTACAACACAATTTTATGTAGATACTGGCATAATATTGAACAAAGCGATTTAGGTAAAACGATTCGTGTAAGTATTCCAGCAGAATTAGACTCTAAATATCATTCTTTTGGTAGTGCTTTAGCCGTTACTGATAGCATTACCATTAGACAAGTTTCAGGCACAGCGGGCCTCGTATATTCTAAATTGAAACTCGAAACAGGTTCAATTGCTACACCTTGGTTACCAAGTGAACGCGAGTCACAAAACCAACGAACTTCATACCTGCCCTCAGCTACCGAACTCACAACTGCTGATATAAGTGAATATTTTGGATATAATTATGTAGCAAACCAAGCCTATACTTACTATGGAGAATCAAATATAGAACGATTAAGCCGTTGGGATATAAAAGACGAAATATTTAGTTTTATGGGAATATTATATCCGAAACTACCTAAAACACCTGCTGGAGTTAGATTTTTAGACGATAATGGAAATGAATATACTGCAATTGTATTTAAGGTAGAACAGGTACAAAATTATATTTTAATCAATACAGATGTAAATGATGAAATTTATCAAGGCTGGAATGGTACTACTTCATTAAACTTGTTCCCTGTAATGGACTTTGAACGATACAGAACACGTATAATCGAACACGGTCAAATGGAGTTAATCAACTTAAGTAAAGCAGAGTTTAAAATCAAGAGAAAGGCGGACTTCGTTTAATGTTAGAAGCTAATGTTTATGATAACTTTAACCCTAACTACTATAATATATCTGATTTTAATCTTCCTAACGGTAAAAAGGACAAAAGAGGGATACCAAGACCAAAGGCAAGATGTCAAGTCATTGACTATGAATTGTGGGAAACAGGTTATCTTTACACTTCATCGGCTACATTGACCGTTTCGGTAGAAGTTGGCGATATTGTTCAAATTCTTTTTCCTGAAGTTGTTCCAATTGAGGAAACTCTAGGTAAAAAAAGAAACTTAAACTTAGATATGGTTTATCTTGTAACAAGTGTAGATGAAGGCAACAAAGCTACATTAAAGAACTATTTTTGGGCAATGATTGAAAGTCTTGATGTTCCGAATACAATAACTAAAACGACAAACTCCGCTATCATTGACTATTTGATTGACCCTAATAAGAATGAGTTAATGAGTTATGGTTATTTCTTTAATTCAAGTATTTTCGCTGGGAAGGCTACAATTAACCGAAAAGCGGAAACTTCATCAGCTCATGACGTAGCCAAGAGGATATTTTCCAAAGTTCAATTTCAACCCACTACAACTATTCAACATGCTTCATCTGAAACAGACCCCAGGAACTTGTTATTTATTATCTTCGCTTCTAGGAACTGGAATAGACGTAGAATCACGACAAGGGTAGACATTAAGCAAAGTGTAGCAGTAGAAACCGAAACAATAGTAGAGCGTTCAGCTTATAATTTCGCTGTTGTGTTTATCAAAAATAAGGAAGCAGACGACTACATAGACCCTCCTAAAATGTACACAGCGAAAAATAACGGCGATGTCATTGATTATAGCACTTATCACGGAGACGGAACAGACTTGCCAGATGTAAGAACAGTTAAAACATTGTTTTATGATAGAGATGACCACGGAAACCCTCCTAACATGTCTACTATTAAGGCTGAAATTTCTCCCTCCACAATCGTCACAAGGTTAATCTTTAATCAAAACGAACTATTGCCTTTGTATGTTAATGACTTGGTTGATATTTGGTACGAGGGTAAACTGTATTCAGGTTACATAGCAGACAGAGTTAAAACAGAGTTCAGTGATAGACTTATCTTTGTAGAAAGTGGGGACAAACCAAATGTTATATGAGTATGTAGCTACTTACGGAGACAAATATAGAATAGATAGCTTCACAGGGTACAGAGAGCTTCGTGAAGACCACTTAGAAACTTTGTCAGGTAAAGTATACTATAATAGCAAAAACACGCTTAGGATCGAAACTACGCTCTTGTATGAAGTCGGTCAATTTGTGTCAATTGGTGGTTATCCTTATGGCGGTAGAAAATTTAGATTGTTGGAGCTATCAATTACTGATAACCCAGTTTTAGATAAAGCGAAGATAATTTCAAGAAAGGTTAAAAATGACAATTAAAAATTTTACATTCTTTAGTCCAAACAGTACAGAGTTTCCAGTCGGTTCTAATAATGACGCAAAGTTATATATGATGCTGACAGGAATGGACTATGGGACTATCAGGCGCAAAGACTGGGATGAGCCAATTAACACAGCTCTAAACGTGCAATACATTAATACTTCCATTGTAGCAGGAGGAAGATATTTCGAACTATCGAATGAGACGATAGCTCTAAAGGCTAATTCTGTCAATTATATCCATGCAAATATTGACTTAACTCAAACTACTAGTCCTGTCAGCTTATCGGCTGAAACCTTAAACAATAGCAACAGAACCGATATAAATAATAGTTCTGGTGTACTGAAAGTTTTGATAGATATTAGAACAACCAGCGGAACAGGAGTTATAAAAGCCGAAAAGCCGAAACAAGTAACAAGTTTAGACGAAGTAACACTAAGCGGTAACGCAAGAATTGACGGAACTCTAACTAGAAAAGTCGCAACAAAATCTTTCCCTATGGGCTATGGGGTAAATGCAACAGCTGAACGTATCGGAGAGGCAATTACTTTAAGCATTTATGGGGCAAATACTGCTGGGGCAATCCCTCAAGGTAAAGTAATGAATGAAAATATTCCTGAAGGTTTTAGACCACGTTCACAACACCCCTGCCAAGTAACGTGTCAAGGTCAGTCATATGCGTTCTTTGATTTGAGACCTGACGGAACAATTACTTATGGCGGAAATACTGTTCCAATAAGAAATAATTTCAGGGCAACAGTAACATATTTCACTGATGATTCATTCCCAGCATAAAAATAGAAAGCAAACATAAAATGGTAACTAGAATGATTTTAATGACTATCTTAATTTTAGCGATTTTGTTCGCTACATGGGTAAAAGATAGAGAAGCAATGAACCCTCCTTTCAAGCACAGACTCGTAATTGATTTAACAGTGATTTTCTCGCTGTGGGTTTTATACGCAGTCTTCTACTTTACACAAACACCCTCAACTTCTGATATCGCTAAAACAGTGATTAATGTAGGTTTGCTATACTTTGTAGGTCAATTTATTTATTTGATTGCAAAAATCAGCCCTATGTTTGACGGTTTGATTAAACTTATTAAAAAGAATGGTGTAAGTATTCCTGAAGCTGAAGAAGAGCAAACGGAGGACAAAAAAGAATGAATATAACTAATGCTGGTGTACGTGGGCATAACCCTACTGGGGTTGTAATTCATAATGACGCAGGTTCAAATGGGGCTAACACTAGTTTTTATAATGGCTGGTTACCTAATCACGATCCAGCAAATGGCTTTGCTCATGTCTATGTTGCTTCTGACGGACGATTACAGGCTTCTGACTTCTCAAATATGGCTTGGCATTGTGCTAACTCATACGGTAATGCAAATTATGCAAGTTGGGAAGTGTGCCAATCAGAAGGCGATTTAACCCAGTTCTTGAGAAATGAACAAGCGGTACTAGATGACGTAGCTAAGTATATGAAACAGTGGGGACTGACTCCTAATCATGATACTGTGAAGCTACACCAAGAGTTATCAAGTACAAGTTGTCCTAGACGTTCCGTAGAAGCTCATGGTGGTACGGTAGAAAGTTGTCGTTCATACTTTATTGCAGAACTTAATAAACGTCTTACAGGGCAAAACAATGGCAATAACTCAAACAAAGGAAAAGGAAAAAAGAAAATGATTTTATTTAATACTGTGGATACTAAACGCGCTTATGTTTCGGACGGTGTAACCATTCGCTGGGTTAAAACTGCGCGCTTACTCGCGACGTTCCAAAAGACAGCAGATATTACAGATGTAGTTTATCAAAAAGAATTAGATGATGAGTTTGGAAAAGCTAACACTTCAAAATAAAAAAAAGACAGCTTTATAGCTGTTTTTCTTTTGTAAATGAAGATATCCTACTTTCTATTTTTTAATTTTTTATTTTCTTTGCGTAATGGCCTTTTATTGGTCTATTCTTTCTGATTGAAGCGCAAACAGCACTTCTATGCATCCCGAGCAACGACGATAACTCTGCTCCTGATTTATACACTTTGCCGTCCCATTTTACGGGAATAGATTTACCTGCCCTAACTTCAGACCCTAATATTTCATAAGCTCTCAAATTGTTCTCTTTCGGCGTCACATATTCGAGGTTTTCAAGTCTATTATCATGTTTATTCATGTTGATGTGGTCTACGTGTTTTTCACTATTACCGCAAAATGCTGTCATAACAATTCTGTGTACATATTCTATTTTATTATTTATACTGGTGACTAAATAACCAACTTTCGAAGGACTTAATTTTTTGGGAATTAATTTATTATTTTCTATTTTCCAAACTTCACCAACACTACTAACCATATATACATCTTTATATTTTATAAATTTTCTCATTACCACCCATTCATACTGACAACTTCCCATGCCATTTTCCCTTGACTATTATATATTTCTATAACTTTATTCAAATATTGCTCAGGTGTTGCGCTTTTAAAATCACCGTGAACACTTTGGTTTATTTGATATAGACCGAAACAACCTATAGAATTTAAAGCCATTGGGTTACCTGAACTTTCTGCTATTGCTACTTTTAACCACCAATCAGCTGAAACTCCCGTGTGGTTAGATAAATATTCACTAGCTTGTTCAGGACTTACGTTTGACCAATCACTTCCAATAATGCTATTAGTTTCTGTGTTAGGTTGTTCAGTTGCCTGTTCATGCTCTCTTACAATTCTGTCAGCTTCAACTCGTTGTTCTTCAATTGCTTTCTCCTTAGCTTGCTTTATATGCTCATATTTTGCTCTCTCTTGCGTTTTAAACTCTTGTTCATATAATTGTGCCACAATATCATTAAAGCCCTTATCCGCCCTTTTGTGAGCTTGTTGTATTAGTACGATACTTCTAGTTGTGTCATCTGTTAAAATAAAGATAATTACTCTCCTTTTTTAGATTCAATTGCTTACCTGATTAATAGCTTCAATAATATTATTGCCAGCATTTATTAGAATTTCATCACTTACAATTACATTCTTTCTTGAAAATAGTTCGTTCTCAATCTTCATGAAGTGCATCGCTTTGGCTAAAAATTGAGCTGATGATTCATAATATAATGCTTCTAGTTCATCATCTGAAAGCTGTGTTAAATCATCATTAGCAAAAGTCGTTAGTTTTCGCTTAATCTCTTTGCCGTCTTCTTCTTCTATATAGTAACGCTTCATCTATTCATTCCTTTAATTTCAAATTTTTCAATAATATACCTTTTAGAACCAAGCTCAAAGCTGACTAGATAATTATTGAAAGGTTCTTTCTTGTTCAGATCATTCGCAATCTTTCTAGCTGCTTGCTGTGGATATTTTGACCTATTTATTTTACTTGTGTATTCGTGTAATATCATCTCATTGCCTCCCTTTGCATTTTGCGCTTCAACCGTTGTTTGTATAGATACTCTTTACTTGGCTTCAAGCTATATAATAACTCATCTAGTAAGTCTATGGCTTCTCCGACTGTTCCTGAATTATTCATTTTTTTAAGTGTAAGCTCATGCAGTTCATCATCATTGAAAAACATAGTAAGATAAGGGAATGCTACGGTATGTGGTAAACTCAAGCGTGATTTAGTTGTATGTAACTTAGGCCATGTACCTGTCTCATCTTTAATTTTTAACTCGAGTTGATTAATTCCGATACCTTGCTCTTTTAGTACGCTAGTAATTCTTTCATATACTTCTTCATTTGTCATTATGCTATAACCTCAATTATTTCTGTATGCTTTTTAACTTCATATCTTTGTTCTTCTGGAAGTAATTCATTCCACTTCAAAGCCTCTTTTTTATCATAAAACTTACGTGATTTAATTTCTTTTTGCAATATCCAAGATACTGTGTAGTATGTGAACTCATCTTTCATTATCCAATTACTCCTGTCTTTATATTTAGTCTTTGCTGACTTGATAAGTGATATAAATTGCACCACTTACAGTAATAAGCTCTAACTGGTATCTTACCAGCTTTCTTTTTATTATGTTGGGCATTTACTATTGAATATAAAGCACCCATTTTTGTGTATTTGCGTTTTTTACACATATTATTCACTAGCTTTCTTAATCATCGCTTGCTCATAAGCTATAATTGTTCCTTCAAACATAGCACCTTGGATTTCTCCTTGTTTAATAAACCCTTTTTGTTCTAATTGAATTACTTGTTTTGTTAATCCTTTTAATGTAAATGCTGTTGCTACTTTAATTTTGTCCTTAGGTTTTCTGTTAAATAATTTCATTTGTTTTTTCACCAAAACTTTCTATCTTCATGTCTTCGTAATTAATTATCAAAAACACTCCATTCATTTATCGTGAATAATTCAAAGCCGTTTAACTTACTTTGTTTTTCAATTTCCACTTGATTTCTATCTAGGTCTGTCAGCAGTTCAATTACAGGCATACCGTTGTCAAGCCACCTGATGACTGTATTAGCTTTAAGTCCGAAATACTTAGCACATTGAGCCTTACAGCTAAAGTGTAGCTCTTCTTCCGTCGTAGGGTTATAAGCTACTACCTTTATAGCTTTTTGTATTGCCACTGTTTAATCTCCTTTCTATAAGACTATGATATCAAAAAAAGTCAATGCTGTCAAACATTAACCCTTTTTAATTATTTTATTCCTTCCCAGCGTTCAAAATCATCAGCTAGTTCTTGTATAAAGCCCATAATATCGTCAGTAGTGTACTCTGTAAGCTCATTCTCGTTACTTAAGTTAGCAAGTTCTCCTGCATAGTCTAAAGCCTTGTTATGGTCTTTGTCGTAGCTTTCACCCTCTTTCTTTCCAGCTCTTACTAGATACTTCAATACCTGCATCGTATACCAGCCTGCAAGCTCTTCATAGTTAAAATTATGTTTCAAGTATTCGTTAAGTTCCACACCGTATTCATTAGCATAGTACCTATTCTTTTTAAAATTCATTAGATGATCCCTCCAAGCCATGCAATGCTCAAAATTACAATCATAGCCAGCCATGCAACAGCTATAAATGCAAAGCTAACGCCTGCAACTATCGCTAAAGTTTTTACTGTGTCTTTCATTTTGTTCTCCTTAATTTGATTGTCTGTATTTTTCCATAACATTAGGGTATTTGCTTACAAATTGCAATTGCTCTTGATGTAAGCGACCTGACCAGTGGAATAGTCTATCAATTTCATACAAAGCACTTAACTTTTCATACATCTCTTTAATGTAAAACTCTGCATTTCCTACTGACTTCCAGTGTGCTGACGTTCTCACAGAGTACCCATTTTCAGCAAGTTTTTGTGCGTTGATATCAGCCTTTTCTTTTTTCTTCATCAGGCTATCAATTTCTTTAAATATAATCTTTAATAATTTAACTTGATAGTTTTGCACTATTTCTTCACTTGTCATCTCTACACTTCCAAACCATTAATTTCTTCTAAAGTATTCCGGCCTATGTTTACTTTAAAACTTTTAACATCTCTCTCTACTTGCGGTAAAGACGGGTCTGTTTGCATATAATCCCACCATTCAGAGCCGTAATATTCCCCTCGTATCATGATGAAACCATTCCCTTTAATCATTAGGTTACATGCTATTTCTTGACAGCCAAAACCACTATCATAATTAGTTTTTTTCATAAATTTGAGTGCTTTATTTGTATTAATTTTTGTCCTTGTACTACCAATATATTCAATATCGGCAATCGTTTTATCATGGGATGATAAAATTTCTACTGTTTCATCATATAAATTCATTTTTCGTGTTCTCCTCTATTTATAATTACATTCTATCAAATTGCTTTTCCTTTGTCAAATATCAACTATCTTTAACCATAAATAACTTTTCATTTTTCGCTTTGTTACTTCGTCCACCTTGAATAGTGCTACGTGCTTTGTCAAAAGAATATACAGACTCAAAGCGTTCATCTGAAATCGAATAACTTGAAATTATCACGATATTGGTTTTAGCTATTTCAAATGCCCAGTCATAAAACTCTTGACTATCGAATGAATTGATATAACCTTTTTGGCAACTTCCTTCATAAGGAGGGTCAAGATATAGAACAGCTCCAGAAACTTCACTAAAATCATGATAACTTTTGTTTGTAGCTTTTATTTTATTTAATTTTTGAAGTTGTTGGAGTTGTTGGAGTCGTTGGAGTTGTTCAAGTTGTTGGAGTTGTTCATAGTATTGGAGTTGTTGGAGTCGTTCAAGTTGTTTGTACTTTTCAATCGATTTCTTATATGTTTCAGTCTGTTTATAACCACTAAAAACGTCATGCCTTTCAATTATTTCTTTAGCTATATTATATTTTAAGTCTGAAATTTCTTTGTTGTATATATAGTCTACCTTTTTATTACCAAAAGAGTTGACTAGCAACTTCAAAAAGTCGTCTGTCGTCTTGTTTTCTTTCACCTTAACCTCGAAGAACTCCTCACGTGAAACAATTAGCGTTTTTATCCATTCACGGTCTTTAGAGATAACTCGCTCAAATGCGTCGGTTATATCCTTGTCCAAGTCATTATAATGCACCTCCAAGCCATTTAAAACACATTCGGCTGTAATTGCTCCACCACCTCCGAAGATGTCATAAATCGGTTTAGTTGTTCCAAAATTCTGTTTGATAATTTCAATTATTTTCTTGCTTATCTTTTTCTTGCTTCCTTGGTATGGAAGTCCGATTGGTTTACCTTTTCTAATTTTCTTCTCGTCTAACTTAAGCATTATTCCTTGTCTTTCTAATTTGATATGTTTTTAACCATAAATAATTTCTCACATTTACCATTTCTCTGTCCACATCGAATAGTGCTACGTGCTTTGTCAAAAGAATATACAGCTTCAAAACGTTCGTCAGAAGTTGAATAACTTGAAATTATCACAATGTTAGTTTTGGCCATTTTAAATGCCCAGTCGTAAAACTCTTGACTATCGAATGAATTGATATAACCATCGTGTCTTGTCCCCTCATAAGGTGGGTCAAGATATAATATAGCTCCAGAAACTTCACTAAAATCATGATAACTTTTATTCGTTGCCTTTACTTCGTCAATTTGTTGAAGTCGTTCAAGTTGTTGAAGTCGTTGAAGTTGTTGAAGTCGTTGAAGTTGTTGAAGTTGTGGAAGTCGTTTAAGTTGTTCAAATCGTTTGTGCTTTTCAATCGATCTCTTATATGTTTCTGTTTGTTTATAACCGCTAAAATCGTCATGCTTTTCTATAATTTCTTTAGATAGATTATATTTTAAGTCTGAAGTTTCTTTAGAATACATGTAGCTTTTCGTGCTATTTCCGAAAGAGTTGATCAGCAATTTCAAAAAATCATCTGTTGTCTTGTTTTCTTTCGCCCTAATCTCGAAGAACTCCTCACGTGAAATAATAAGGGTTTTAATCCACTCACGGTCTTGTGATATAACTCGTTCAAATGCATTGGTTATATCCTTGTCTAAGTCATTGTAATACACTTCTAAACCATTTAAAATACACTCGGCTGTAATTGCTCCGCCACCTCCGAAAATATCATAAACCGGCTTGTCTGTGCCAAAATTCTGTTTGATAATTTCAACAATCTTCTTGCTTATCTTTTTCTTGCTTCCTTGGTATGGTAGCCCAATAGGTCTACCTTTTCTGATTTTCTTCTCGTCTAACTTAAGCATTATTTATTGCCTTTCTAGTTTGATATGTTTTTAACCATAAACAATTTCTCACATTTATCATTTCTTTGTCCGCCTTGAATAGTGCTACGTGCTTTGTCAAAAGAATATACAGCCTCAAAGCGTTCATCCGAAATTGAATAGCTAGAAATTATCACGATGTTATTTTTAGCCATTGCAAACGACCAGTCGTAAAACTCTTGACTATCGAAAGAAGAACTGACACCCTCGTATCCCTCTTGTCTCGTGCCCTCATAAGGCGGGTCAAGATATAATATAGCACCAGAAACTTTGCTAAAGTCTTGATAACTTTTATTCGTTGTTTTTACTTCTTCAAGTCGTTCAAGTTGTCCAAGTCGTTGAAGTTGTTGAAGTTGTTCAAGTTGAACAAGTCGTTTAAGTTGTTTGTACTTTTCAATCGATCTCTTATATGTTTCGGCCCGTTTATAGCCGCTAAAAACGTCATGTTTTTCAATTATTTCTTTAGCAAGATTATATTTCAAGTCTGAAATTTCTTTAGAATATAAATAATATTTCTTTTGATTACCGAAAGAGTTAATCAGCAACTTTAAAAAATCATCTGTTGTCTTGTTTTCTTTCGCCTTAATCTCGGTAAACTCTGTACGTGAAATAATTAGCGTTTTTATCCATTCACGGTCTTGTGATATAACTCGTTCAAAAGCGTTGGTTATATCCTTGTCTAAGTCGTTGTAATGGACTTCTAAACCATTTAAAACACATTCTGCTGTAATTGCTCCACCACCTCCGAAGATGTCGTATATCGGCTTGTCTGTTCCAAAGTTCTGTTTGATGATTTCAACTATTTTCTTACTTATCTTCTTCTTGCTTCCTTGATACGGTAGCCCAATAGGTTTACCTTTTCTAATTTTCTTCTCGTCTAACTTAAGCATTATTTATTGTCTTTCTAGTTTGGTAAAATTTATTCCATTTTTCTATAAGTTCCAGCAACTTAGGTTCATCATATTCGGTAAACAGTTCAACCTGCATTGTATACCAGCAATGTAAACAGCGATCGCAACTATAACAGATGTTTGTGTATCCTCTGCAACCTTTGCAAACTCCTGAACCATTACTTGTTGGGATATCGAAGCAATGGCAATACCTTTCGTCGTTAAAGTATTTACTCATCTATTTGTCCCCTTTCGTTTTAATCAGGTCAACTAATGCAAAAAAAGCATATAGTCCAATTCCGACTAATGCTATTATAATAATTTTACCAACTACTGATTCAATACTCATTTATTTCTCCTTTATTCTATATACTATTATAAGCTATTTTCTTTTAATTATCAAGCGAAAACTCACATAAACCACTAATAAAATAATTGTTATTATAAATAGCGGCGGAATAAATACAGTCACTGCAAGCCAAATAATAGACACTTTAGTTCCATTATTTTACCTCTTTCATTTGTTTAGATTATTATATCAAAAAAAACTCTAAGCTGTAAAGCCTAAAGTTTCAATCTATTTTGTGCTATAAGTCCATTTAAACTTCCTTTATTTGTATGATATAATCCAAATGATCATTATTTTTTACTGCAAAAGCCTTTCTACAATCTTGGCATTCAAATAACACACAGTCATCGTTGTAGTCACAACTAATCACATTTTTGCTATCACAATGAGTGCACTTTATAATATCATCCATTTTTTCATTACATTCTTCTGAACAAACCATAGGCACGTCTAAGTCTTCCAAGCAGTCGTATTCTTCTGGAAATACTTCTATTTTTTCTCCACAACATACACATTTATTATAAAATTTCATCATTTTTTCCTCTTTCCTTAACTTGATGTATTAAGTATAATAAAAAAACTCTAAGCTGTCAAGCAAAAAGTTTTTATTGTTAATTATTTTTTTCTTTTTATAACTTTATGAAGCCAATAAAATTCGCTTAGTATTCTATCCCCATTTTTCTTCAACCATTTTCCAGCATATATATAACTTTCTAGTGTTCCGTCAAAGGCTTCCATTTGTTCTCTTAGTTCGCTCTCAATAGTGTGTAATACAACTTTTTCAGCCATTTAAGCCTCTTTCAATTTATTCTTGAACCAAATGATTCGTTCTTTGAACCAAGCGTCGACTCCTTCAGGACGTAGCCATTTACCTTGTTTAACTCCGTTCTTTTCCATGAACTCAATCACTTTAGTTGGAGTTTCTGGTTCGTCCCACATATTACATTTTGCTGAATGGTATTTACTAAACATCTCAAGAGTTTCGATGTAGCTATCTTTCAGAAGTTCCGTATCAAGCAATTTTTGGGCCTTTTCAGCACGTTTAGCCAGTCGTTCGTTAGCTTGTTCCAGTTGCTCTTTTTGACGCTGTAAGCTCAAGTTATGATTGATGTAAGCAATCTGCTGTGCATGTCTTCCAAGTTTTCCCTGCGTGTTAAGCTCAATCAGTTTAGCCATTCCCTCGCCAAGAATTTCATCAGCTACAAGATTATACTTGTATTTTTTATTTGTGTTTCGTACGTAGTTGTCAAGCGTTTGTTTGATTTTAAGTTTTTTGTGTAGCTCTCTTAATGTTGTCAATTTAATACCCCTTCATATATTTCACCAAACTTCAAAGCGTTAATCTTAACTAACTTCTTCAAGTCTGATATAAATTGCTGTTCCCCGTCAAAGTCAAATGGCATTGATACGTTTTCTTTGATCCAAGTGAAAGCTCCGTCAAAGTCTTGTCTTAGTAAGCTCATCTTATCCACGATGTCGATAATTTGCTCTCTCTCTTCTGCTGTGTACATGTAACCGACTTTCTAGAAAGGTAGATCTTCCTCATTAACTTCAATCGGTTCAGAACCACCAAACAAGTCTTGCTTAGCTTGTGCTTGACTATTATTATCATTAGAGATAAATACTTTTTCAACAGTAGGGAAAACAAAGTTGTAATTTACGTATTCGCCTGATTCCTTAGCTTGTACACGACCGCTGACCGTTACTGTGTCTCCTAATTGAATGAAGTCAGGCAAGAAGGCTGAACCGTATGCAACCTTTACACTAGAACCTTTTTCTTTTTCAAACAATGGGACTGAAATAATTTTCTTGTCGCCTTTTGCTGTGCTTACTGTACGTGTATTTTTTTCGTTTGCTTGTGCTGTAACTGTGATAATTGCCATTTAATTATTCTCCTTTTTCTGCTTCTTGCTGTGCTAACCAAATTGTCATGATGTCGGTAATTTCTTTTTTAGTCTTATTTTTCAAGCTGTCAATATTTTGATATCCTAGTTGTTCAGCTCGTTTGATAAGTGGCTGGATTTCTCTAAGTCGCTGCTTTTCTGCTTCAAGTTCTTTCTGTTCTTCTGTCAAGTCAGGTAGGTCTTCGTTTGCGTAGATATATAGCCCTAAACCATGACGAGCAATTGCTTTAACAAGTCCACGCTGAATGGTTTTATTTACGTCCATAGAAGTCAGTTTTTCAACTGGGATAGATTGATTGCGATAGTCCATTACAGGCAAATACTCAATGTGTTCTAAGCCCTCAATAGTCATACCAACTTTAACCCAAGCTGTCCTACCGTCTGTGTGATAGTTTAACCCTTGTTCATTTTCATAAACTTTACTGTTAGCTTCAGGATAAACTTTTTTTACCTCAGACCATGCAAACGCCCAACTCAGATAATCTAAATTATTCTTTTTACTTTTCTTGTCATTAACATTAATGACGCTTAATTTTTCAAATACGCTCATTTTCTCCTCTTTCTACGATAAATACGTCCCCTTGTCTTGTAATTTCGATATTATATTTGAGCATTGGTAGGATCCAACCGTCATCCCAGTAGTTCCACAAGTCACTTATTAAGCCATATAAGCACTCTTTAGGCCCAGCCCTATACTTTGTTTCGTTCATCTCTTTGAGCTCTTTAGACAGCTTTCTGACGCCTCTGTCATAATGTTTACTTGCTTTTTCTCTTGCTCTTAAACTTTTGAAGTTGCTTTCCATATATGAACTCTCTAATATCGTCTTTCTGCTGTTTTTCCTCTTTGTCAGACCAGCCAACCTTTTGACCTTTTCGTTTGCCACTTTGGTAAACTCGCCTGTTATCTTCTGGAAAGCCGTTTTTCTCGAAGTACATTCTAGCATATTCAAAGTAATTCAAGCTGTTGATGTACTGCTGACTTCCCTTTTTATGATAATTGAGAGTAATTAATCGCCTTTCAGCTAGTTCTTCAAAAGATGTTATCATACTTCTCCTTTATTTTTATATATACTATTATATCAAAATTATTTATTATTATCAAGCATTAGATGATATTTTTTTATTTATTTCTACTTTTAATTGCAATGCCCTAATCAAT